>ERZ778027.5169-NODE-5169-length-10300-cov-5.757735_pt1 | contig 10300 bp, 9 predicted proteins | sample MGYA00375757_ERZ778027 | MGnify/ENA primary metagenome ERZ778027 (study PRJEB29350, sample SAMN05389817) | bioreactor metagenome | isolation source: Ammonium sulfate bioreactor | place: South Africa: University of Cape Town | collected 2014-02-18 ... | reverse complement strand
TCAGCCACTCGGCGTACATGCCCATCGTCGCCAGCGTGGCGAGAGCAGCCCACAACCAGCCGCCGAAATAAGCGGCGGCGATAGTCAGCGGCGCCAGCACCACGCCCGCCAGGACCCGCAGTATCAGATTTCTGGAATCGCGCGCGTCGTTGCCGGCCGGCGGCGCCTGTTGCGGCGTCACGCGCGGCCCGATCCGGCTTTGGCGGCAAGACCGCCGAAACGACGCTCGCGCTTGGCGTATTCGGTAATGGCGTCCTCGAGCGCCGCCTTGTCGAAATCGGGCCAATAGCAATCGAGAAAAACGAATTCGGAATAGGCCGTCTGCCACAGCAGGAAATTCGACAGCCGCATTTCGCCGGACGTCCGGATCAGAAGATCTGGATCGGGAATGCCGGACGTGTCCAGCGCGTTGGCCATGCGTTCAACCGTAATGGCCGACGGATCGAGCGTGCCTGCGGCGACTTCGGCGGCGAGCTTGCGCGCCGCGCCCGCGATCTCGCTCCGCGAACCGTAGTTGAACGCGATCACGAGGGTCAGGCGATCATTGCCCTTCGTCAGCGCGACGGCATCGTCAATCAGCTTCGTCAACTCGCTGTCGACATGCTGGCGCTGGCCGATGACGCGAATGCAGACGCCGGCCTCGTGCAGTTCCACGAGATCGCGCCGGATGAAGCGTTTCATCAGCCCCATCAGGTCGTCGACCTCATCGGCCGGGCGCTTCCAGTTTTCCGACGAAAAGCTGAAGATGGTCAGATACGTGATGTTGAGTTCGATCGCCGTGCGCACGGCGCGCCGGACGGCCTCGACGCCCTGGCGATGACCGAGCGTGCGCGGCAGCCCCCGCTCCTTCGCCCAGCGCCCGTTGCCGTCCATGATGATCGCGACATGCCGCGGCGGCGCGAGAGCGCGCGTCTGATCATCGGAAAGCTTAGCTGCTGGCGCCACTCTGGCATGGCCTCTGTAATGAAGCGCCGGACGGCGCACAAAAAGATCGAAGAGCCCTGAGGCTCCCTCACCCCGACCGCCTATACTTTCTGGATTTCAGCCTCTTTCGTGACGAGCGTCGAGTCGACTTCCTTGATGATCCGGTCTGTCAGCTCCTGGACCTTCTCGGAATGGCCGCGATGATCGTCCTGACTCATCTTGCCGTCTTTTTCGAGCTTTTTCAAAAGATCCATGGCTTCGCGACGGACGTTACGAACCGCAACTTTCGATTGCTCGGCATATTTGTGAGCGAGCTTGACGAGTTCCTGGCGGCGATCGGCGGTCAGGGACGGAATCGGCAGGCGCAGGATCTGCCCGTCCATGATCGGGTTGAGCCCGAGGTTGGCCTCGCGGATGCCCTTGTCGACCGCTGTCACGTTGCTGCGGTCCCAGACCTGGACCGAGATCATGCGCGGCTCCGGCACGGAAACGGTCGCGACCTGATTGAGCGGCATTCTGGACCCGTAGACCATGACTTGGACGGGATCGAGCAGGTTGGCGCTGGCGCGTCCGGTCCGAAGTCCCGAAAATTCCCGCTTCAGTGCATCGAGCGACGCGCGCATGCGCTTTTCGACTTCGTTGATATCGTGTGTAGCCAAAGACATGCGTTATCCTCCCAACGGACACGGTGCGCCGCCATCGCAGCCGCGATGGCACGCGGCGCAGGGCGAAAACGCTGCCGCGGATTTCAACCGGTAGTCTCGATGATCGTCTGGCGCGCTTCGCCGCGCAGCACTTTCAAGAGGTTTCCTGGTTCGTCGATGGAAACCACAATTAGCGGAAGTCGGTTGTCTCGGGCAAGAGCAATGGCCGCTCCATCCATCACTTTGAGATCGTTAGCTAAAACTTCAGCATAGCTCAGGCGGTCGTAGCGCTTGGCGTCCGGGTGCTTCTTCGGATCGGCCGAGTAGACGCCATCAACCTGCGTCGCCTTCAGAACGGCGTCACAATTCATTTCGATGGCGCGCAGGACGGCAGCCGTATCGGTCGTGAAGAACGGATTGCCGGTGCCGGCCGCGAACAGCACGACCTGAGATTTCGCGAGATAGCTCAGCGATTTCGGGCGAACGTAGCTTTCGCAGACCGTCGGCATCGGTATGGCGGAGAGAACGCGCGCGGGGACGCCCTTGTGATCGAGCGCGTTCTGGACCGCCAGTGCGTTCATGACGGTCGGGAGCATGCCCATGTAATCGGCCGTCGCGCGGTCCATGCCTTTCGCAGCCCCTGACAGGCCACGAAAGATATTGCCGCCGCCGATGACAACCGCGATCTGAGCTCCGGCGGCCGTCGCCTCGGCGATGTCGCCAGCCAGCCTGTCGGCGACCGACATATCGATGCCGTAGGGCTGCTTGCCCATCAAGGCTTCGCCGGAAAGCTTCAACAGCAGCCGCTTGTATTTGAGATCAGATCCGCGCGCCGCCATCGCCACCTACTCCCGTCGATCTGCATAAAAAACCGGCCGAACGCGTGGCTCGGCCGGTTGATACCTAACGCGCGAACGCGATTCCGACTAGCCGCCGCTCGCGAGCTTGCGGACTTCCTCGCCGAAGTCCTCTTCCTTCTTGTCGATGCCTTCGCCCAGCGCGTAGCGGATGTAGCCCGCGACCTTGATCGGCGCGCCAGCGCGGCTTTCGGCTTCCTTCACGGCCTGAGCGACCGTCTTCGTCGTGTCGTGGATGTACTGCTGCTCGAGCAGGCAGTTCTCCTTGGCGAAGGCTTTGATGCCGCCGGCGACGATCTTCTCGAGCATCTCCGGCTTCTTGCCCTGGTTCTTCTCGGCCAGGATCGCCTTTTCGCGCTCGATCACGTCGGCGGGAACGGGGGCGATGTCGAGAGCCAGCGGGCTCGCTGCCGCGACGTGCATCGCGAGCTGGCGTCCGATCTCGAACAGCGTCGGCTCGTCGCCAGCGCTTTCGAGCGCGACCAGCACGCCGATCTTGCCGAGACCGTCGGCAACGCGGCTGTGAACGTAGTCGGCGACGACGCCTTCCTTGACGGCGATCGCGGACGCGCGGCGCAGCGTCATGTTCTCGCCGATCGTCGCAACGGCTTCCTGCAGCTGGACTTCGACGGTATTCTTCGAGCCCGGATAGGTCGCAGCCAGCAGCGTCTTGAGATCGCCCTTCGCGGCGGGCGCGAGCGAGGCGATGTCACGGACGATGGTCTGGAACTGCTCGTTGCGCGCAACGAAGTCGGTTTCCGAGTTGACCTCGACGACGGCGCCTTCGCGGCCCTTCGCAACGATGCCGATGAGACCGTCGGCAGCGATACGCCCCGACTTTTTCGCGGCTTTCGAGAGACCCTTCTTGCGCAGCCAGTCGACGGCGGCTTCGATGTCGCCGCCCGTTTCGGTCAGCGCCGTCTTGCAATCCATCATGCCTGCGCCGGTCATGTCGCGCAGCTTCTTCACATCTGCTGCGGTGATCGTCGTCATCCTGTCACCCATTAGGTTCGAGGCGCCGAAAGGCGCCTCTGTTGTCCTGATTCACAAGTTCAACCCGTGTGAGGGCGCGAAATCCGCGCCCTTATACGGAGGCTGCTTCCACGAGCTTCTTAGCCTGCGCAACCCAATCTTCTTTGACGACCTGACCCTTGAGCTTCAGCTGCCGGTCGAGCGCCGCCGAATAATCGGCGTCGAGGTCGGCGAGCTGCCAGAAGTGGTAGACGCCAGCGTCGTTGAGGCGCTGCTCGAGCTTCGGCGTGATGCCGGTGATGCGCTTGAGATCGTCGGCTTCGCCGCGCGGCGCTTCGATGCCCTTGAACGTGACCTTCGGCAGATCCTCGGCCGGCGGGGCTTCGGAAGCACCGATATCGATACCGGAGGAGCCCTGAGCGCGCTCGATGCCGTCGAGGGCAGCGCGCGCCATCAGATCGCAATAGAGCGTGATCGCACGGCCAGCGTCGTCGTTGCCCGGAACCGGATAGTCGATGCCGTCGGGATCGCAGTTCGTATCGACGATCGCAACGATCGGGATGTTGAGCTTGCGCGCTTCCTGGATCGCGATCGATTCCTTGTTGGTATCGATGACGACGAGGAGATCGGGCGTGCCACCCATGTCCTTGATGCCGCCGAGCGACTGGTTGAGCTTGTCGCGCTCACGCGTCAGGTTCAGCACTTCCTTCTTGGTGCGGCCCTGCGGGTCGGCAAGAATGTCGTCGAGCTGACGCAGACGGCGGATCGACTGCGAAACCGTCTTCCAGTTGGTCAGCGTGCCGCCGAGCCAGCGGTGATTGATGAAGTACTGCGCGCTGCGCTTTGCAGCTTCGGCGATGCCGTCGGATGCCTGACGCTTCGTCGCGACGAACAGAACACGACCGCCACCGGCGACGGTATCGGAAACCTTGAGCAGCGCCTGGTGCAGCATCGGCACCGTCTGCGTCAGGTCGAGAATGTGGATTTTGTTGCGCGACCCATAGATGAACGGCGCCATCTTGGGGTTCCAGCGGTGAGCCTGGTGGCCGAAATGAACGCCAGCTTCCAAAAGCTGACGCATATTGAAGGCAGGAAGTGCCATCGAATAGGATCCTTTTTCCGGTTAGACCTCCGCAAGACTGAGAAGAGATCAGCAAGCCTTTTCATGGGCTTACGTTTCTCCACCGGAGCGCGACGCGGGGCTTTTCATCCGCATGGCGCATGGTCTCGCGTGTGAGATGGCGGCTGTATACGGGGGTTTTTCCGGAAGCGCAACCCACGCGTGCCGCCCGAAAGCGCGGCATTCGGCACGCTCCGAGTTGCCTATAACGCCACTGCTCGGACGCCGTGCAAAAGAAAAACGGCACGCTGTCCGCCGAGCTCAAGCGCTCAGGCCGCCGCGTGCCGTTGTCTGGGGTTGCAATCGCCGGCCGGACGGCACGGCGATCGACTGGACTTAAATCTTTCGTCCAGGAAAACGAGGCTCGCGATTACTTACACTTCGCGTCGAGAGCCGTCATGCCTTCGTCCATGGCTTTGGCTTCCGGCGTGTTGTCGGCTGCATCCTGACCGGCATCCCATGCGTTCTCGAAATCGTCGCCAAGCACTTTGAAATACCCGTCGATCTCGTCGCCGGCGGCTTCGGCTTTCTTCTGGTCGTCACCGACTTCGTCCATTTTTTTCGACATGGCGCAGTAGGCTTTGACTTTCGCCGGGTCGGCCGCCGCCGCATCCAGTGTCGACTTGATGTCCGCAGCACTCATTTTGGCGGGCGCGGGCGCGTTTTTCGCGTCCTGCGCATGAGCGGCAGGAACGATCAGCAGAGCGGCGATAACGGCAGCATAAAGTTTTGACATGATGTTCCCTCGTTTCGGCTGGGCTGGCGCGGGCGACCCTTGCGCCTAAACTATGTCAGAAGAAGGCTGCGTCTTGCAGACAGCCTTCTCCTGACAATCAGACTGGCTTAGCGCCAGGCGCAGTGGCGGTGACCGTGGCGATAGCGGCAGACCCACTTCTTCTTGTGCCACGAGTGACGCTTGACGCCGCGCTTTTTGTATTGGCCGTGACGGCGATAATCGACCTGCTCAGCAGCGGAGCTGCTGTTGTGCGTGCTGATGCCGTTCAGGCTGGAACTGGCAACACCGGCGCTCGCCATGCTTGCGCCACCGAGCGTCAGAGCGGCGAAGGCCGCAGCTGCGATCAGACTCTTTTTCATCGAAGGCTCCTATCTAGCATATGACGCGTCTCCGCACGTCCAGACCCTAAACGTGCGAATGATCAAAAAGCCGTCGTCGCTAACAAGATTATTCTGCTGAGCAAGGTGCGCCGTGCGCGTGCGCGCAACCAGAAGTTCGGACGCCTACTTCACGCCTCGACGACTTCCACCACGATCGGCAGCGCCGCGATGCGACCGGCCTCCAACGGCGAAACGTCGTAGCGTCCAGGTAGAATCAAATCCACTTCGCAACCGCGATCCAACAGCGGCAGCACAATGCGCACTTCGCCGCCGCGATGCGTCGGCTTCAGACGGCTGCTGATTTCCGCAAGACGCGCGCCGTTGGCTCCCGCGCATTCGCGCTGATCGAGAACGACGCGCAGATTGCGCGCTACGCCCGCGGCCGCCTTATCGAGCGCTTCGATCGATTGCACGCGCATTTTCAGCGTGTCGCCATCGCGCTCGGCTTCGACTGAAACGATGACCGGCGTTCCGGGCTCGAGGAGTTCGCGGCAGACCGCGAGCGTGTCGGAAAAAATCACGGCCTCGAACTGACCCGTCGCATCGGAGAACGATGCGAACGCGAACTTGTTGCCCTTCTGCGAGCGCCGTTCGCGCGCAGCGATGACGACGCCTGCCAAACGTCCGGCCGTCGCGCCGCGCTCGGTCAGCGTTTCGAACTCGGTGAATTTTCTGACGCCGAGTTTTGACAGCACATGATCGTACTGATCGAGCGGATGGCCCGAGAGATAAAATCCGATGGCCTCGAACTCGGCGGCCAAGCGCTCCATCGGCGTCCAGCCTTCCGCCGAGCGCAACACGAGTTCCGCCGCTTTTCCGCCTGAGCCGAAGAGATCGGTCATGCCCTGCGCTTCGTTCGCTGTGCGCCGCTGCGCCGACGCAAGAATCGTATCGGCGTTGGCTGCGACGCGCGCGCGATCGTTATTGAACGCATCGAACGCGCCGCCTTTTGCCAGCGTTTCGATGGCGCGCTTGTTGAGCGCTTTTGCATCGACGCGTTCGGCAAAATCGGCGAGCGACTTGAATGCGCCCTTCTCGTTGCGTTCGTTGACGATCGTTTCGACGGCGCCGGCGCCGATGTTCTTCAGCGCGGCCAGCGAGTAGCGGATAGCGCCGTGCTTCGCGCCTTCCGCCGCCGGCTCGACGCCGAAATCGACGGCCGATTGATTGACGCACGGCGGCAGCATGCGAATTCCCGATTTGCGCGCCTCGGATGCAAACATCGCGAGCTTGTCCGTGTTGCCCATATCGAGCGTCATGGACGCTGCAAAGAATTCCTCGCGGAAGTTCGCCTTCAAATAGGCCGTATGATAGCTGACGAGAGCATAGGCCGCCGCGTGCGATTTGTTGAAGCCGTATCCGGCGAACTTGTCGACGAGTTCGAAGATGTATTTCGCTTCTTCTTTCTTCACGTCTTTGGCGACGGCGCCCTCGACGAAGCGCGCCTGCTGCTTCGCCATTTCGGCCTTGTCTTTTTTACCCATCGCGCGGCGGAGCATGTCGGCCTGACCGAGCGTGTAGCCGCCCATCACCTGCGCGATCTGAATGACCTGCTCCTGGTAGATGATGACGCCGTAGGTTTCCTTCAGAATGCCTTCGAGCATCGGATGCAGGTAATCGACGGGCTCCTCGCCGTGCTTGCGATTGATGTAGGTCGGAATGTTGTCCATCGGACCCGGCCGATAGAGCGCGACCATGGCGATGATGTCTTCGAAGCGGTCGGGCTTCAGCCGCTTCAAGCTTTCGCGCATGCCCGTACTTTCGAGCTGGAAGACGCCAGCCGTATCGGCCTTCGCCAGCATGTCGTACGTCGGCTTGTCGTCGAGAGGCAGGCTCGGCAGATCGACGGTGACGCCGCGCACCTGGCTTATCAGCTTGACGGCCTTTTCGAGCACGGTCAGCGTTTTGAGACCGAGGAAGTCGAACTTCACGAGGCCCGCCGCCTCGACCATCTTCCAGTTGTATTGCGTGATCGGAAAATGCGATTTCGGATCGCGATAAAGCGGAACCAGTTCTTCGAGCGGCCTGTCGCCGATCACCATGCCGGCGGCGTGCGTCGATGCGTGACGATAAAGGCCTTCGAGCTTCTGCGCGATTTCGAGAAGGCGCGCGACGATCGGTTCGCGGTCGCGCTCTTCCTGCAGCTTCGGTTCGCCCTCGATCGCTTGCGCCAGCGTGACAGGATTGGCCGGGTTGTTCGGCACGAGTTTGCAGAGCCGATCGACTTGTCCATACGGCATCTGCAGCACGCGGCCGACGTCGCGCAGCACGGCGCGCGCCTGCAGCTTTCCGTGCGTAATGATCTGTGCGACGCGATCGTCGCCGTATTTTTTCTGCACATAGTCGATGACGCGATCGCGCTTTTCCTGGCAGAAATCGACGTCGAAGTCGGGCATCGAAATACGTTCAGGATTGAGGAAGCGCTCGAACAGCAGCCCGAATTGCAACGGATCGAGATCGGTGATCGTCAGCGCATAGGCGACGAGCGAACCCGCGCCCGATCCGCGGCCCGGCCCGACCGGAACGCCGTTGGCTTTCGACCACTTGATGAAGTCGGCCACGATGAGGAAGTAGCCCGGAAACTTCATCTGCGTGATGACGTCGATTTCGTAGACGAGCCGCTTTTCGTAATCCTCGACCGTGAATCCCGCCGCAGGCCCGTGCGCCGCCAGGCGCCGCGCGAGACCGTCCTTCGCCTGCGCTTTGAGTTCGGCTGCTTCGAGCCGGAAGTTTTCAATCTCGCTCAGACTGTCGTCGGCTTTGACGAAGCGCGGCAGGATCGGCTTGCGACCCTCGGGCCGCGCCGTGCAGCGCATCGCGATCTCGACCGTGTTGGCGAGCGCCTCGGGCAGGTCCGCGAACAGCGACACCATCTCCGCTTCGGTCTTGAGATAGTGCTCGGGACTGGCGCGGCGGCGGTTGTCCTCGACGACGTAGCGGCCGTCGGCGATGCACAGCAGAACGTCGTGTGCCTCGTAGTCACTCCGTTGCGCGAAATAGCATTCGTTCGTCGCAACAATCGGAATGCGCCGCGCGTAAGCGAGTTCGAGAAGATCGGGCTCGACGTCGGCTTCCTCAGGCAGGCCGTGGCGCTGCACCTCGACGTAGAGCCGATCACCGAAAATCTTCTCGAGGGTTTTGATGCGCTCGAGCGCAAGATCGTGCTGGCCGTCGCGAAGGGCTGAATCGATCGGGCCTTGCGGTCCGCCGGTCAGCGCGATGATGCCTTCCGAAAATTCTTCGATGCGCGCGATCTTGACGTGCGCGGGCTCGTCGGCCGCGGCTTCGAAATAGAGTGCCTTCGAAAGCCGCATCAGATTGGCGAAGCCGTCCGCCGTCATCGCGAGCAGCGCGATCTTGCCCGCAGGTTTGCTGCGCGGCTCGTTGCTCAGCGATCGCAACGCCGACGGCTGCGCGTCGCGGTTGTCGCCGAAGTCGACATCAAGCGAGCCGCCGGCGATCGGCTGCACGCCCGCGCCCCAAAGCTTGTCGGAAAATTCCAGCGCGCCGAAAAAGTTGTTGCTGTCGGTGAGGCCGAGCGCCGGAAGCTGCATCGCTTCGGCGAGCTTGGCGAGCTTGGCGATCGGCAGCGCGCCTTCGAGCAGCGAGTATGCTGAATGCACCTTGAGATGCACGAACTGCGGAGCTTTGGCGGGCCGAATCTGTTCCATGCTTTAGACTACGGCATCATAGCCGTTTTCGTCAGAACGCCATCCACAGCCGGAAATCCAGCGCGTTCAACGTCCGACGCTTGCCGGAGCCAGCTCGACGAGCCGCCCTTCGTGCATCTGCAGAACGCGGTCCATGCGCCGCGCCAATTCGAGGTTGTGGGTCGCGATCAGCGCCGCGACGCCCTGGTGGCGAATGAGGTCGATCAGCTCGCGGAACACGTATTCGGACGTGTGAGGATCGAGGTTGCCGGTCGGCTCGTCGGCCAGCAAAAGCTTGGGCGAATTCGCGAGGCCTCGGCAAATCGCGGCGCGCTGCTGCTCGCCGCCGGAAAGCTCCGCCGGACGATGGTTGGCGCGCTCGCCGAGGCCGAGGCCGCTGAGCAGAGCCAGCGCGCGGGCTTCGGCAGCCTTGCGGGCACGACCGAGAATGAGCTGCGGCAGCACGACGTTTTCTAGCGCCGAGAATTCCGGCAGCAACTGATGGAACTGATAGACGAAACCGATTTCCTTGCGCCGCAGCCGCGTGCGTTCGCCTTCCGAAAGAGTCGCGCAGTCGCGGCCGTTCAAGAAGACCCGGCCGCTTGTCGGAGATTCGAGCAGCCCCGTGATGTGCAGCAGCGTTGACTTGCCTGCGCCGGACGGTCCGACCAAGGCGACGGCTTGGCCAGGCCACAGCACGGCGTCGACACCCTTCAGGACCACGATCTCGCGCTCGCCCTGGCGGAACGATCGCGTCACGCCCTCGAGCTGCAAGATCGGCGAAAAAGTCGTACCTGCTGGCGATGTCTCCATGAGCGTCACTCGTACCGCAGCGCTTCGACGGGGTCGAGCCTTGAAGCCCGCCACGACGGATAGAGCGTTGCAATGACCGACAGGACGAGCGCCATGATGACGATGCCGCCGGTCTCGTGCGGGTCGATATCGGCAGGCAGCTTCGTCAGGTAGTAGACGCTCGGATCGAAGACCGTCGTGCCCGAGACCCACGACACGAAGTTC
>ERZ778027.5166-NODE-5166-length-10301-cov-3.613605_pt1 | contig 10301 bp, 7 predicted proteins | sample MGYA00375757_ERZ778027 | MGnify/ENA primary metagenome ERZ778027 (study PRJEB29350, sample SAMN05389817) | bioreactor metagenome | isolation source: Ammonium sulfate bioreactor | place: South Africa: University of Cape Town | collected 2014-02-18 ... | reverse complement strand
CAATGCGCTGCACCTGGTCGCGGACGTCAATACGCGGATCTACTTCCAGCCGACCGTGCCGGACTTCAATGGCGCGGTGCCGGTGGCGTTGGCCTATCGCGCCTGGGACCGCTCCGACGGGGTGGCGAACGGTGCGCTGTCGGCCCTGCCGACCTCACCGCCGCTGTCGACCGGTATCAACACGGCGTCTTCGGCCTACTCGATTGCCCTGAACCGTGTCGGCCTGGTGATCGTGCCCGTCAACGATGCTCCCGTCGCGTCGGGCACCGCATCGCTCGGCATCGAGCCCGAGGACACCACATCGCCGGTGCAAGGCACCGTCCTCGGCCTGTTCCGCGGCAACTTCTCGGACGTGGCTGACCAGCAGCAATCGCCGTCCAATCCCTTCGGATCGAACGCCAACCTGCTGGCCGGCATCGCGATCGTGGGCAATACCACGCCAGCCGCCCAGGGGATCTGGCGTTACTCGACCGACAACGGCGCCACCTGGACGACGGTCTCGGCCGACCTGTCGACGTCCAATGCGCTCGTCCTGTCGCAGCTCGTGCGGCTGGAGTTCGTGCCGACGGCGAACTTCAACGGCATTCCCGCGCCGCTTACCGTGCGCCTGATCGATTCGTCGACCGACGTGCCGCTGGTCTCCGGCGTCACCGGCCGCGACCTCGTGGCGACGAGCCGGGCCCTTGCCGGGGTCGACCTCTCCGGCGGCAATAGCGGCGGCCGCACGGCTGTTTCCGCTGCCGATGTTCCGCTCACCATCAGGGTCTCGCCGGTCAACGACGCGCCCACGGCTGCTGGGAGCGCCAGCCTCCCGGGCAGCACTCAGGGACGGATTCCTCCGCACGCTTCGGTGTTCGATCTGTTTGCCAAGACCTTTGCCGACACGGTCGACCAGCAGCGGTCGCTGTCCAATCCGTTCGGCTCGGTGGCCGACGGCTTCGCCGGCATCGTCGTCGTGGGCAACGCCACGCCCACCAGCCAGGGCGTCTGGCGGTATTCGACCGACGGCGGTGCCACCTGGAATGACGTGCCGACCTCGGTCAGCGATGCCAAGGGCCTGCTGCTGGGCAGCAATGTCCATCTCGCCTTCTTCCCCGCCGGCGGCTTCATAGGCACGCCGACACCGCTGGTGGTCCGGCTGGTCGATTCTTCGACCGACGTGCCCGTTACAGGCACTTTGACCGGCGCAGCCATTGCCGGGTCGACGCTTGCCATCGGGGGTGTCGATGTCTCGGGCACACACAGGGGTGGGATCACCGCCGTGAGCGCAGATGCGGTGCCGCTCAACACCTCCGTGAATGCAGCACCGTCGCCGCCCTCGCCACCGACACCGCCGATTTTCCCACCGGTCGACCCGCCGTCGTTCTTCTTTCAGGACCCGCGGATGCTCAACGGCTTCCTGGTGGGCGGCAACGTCTACCGTGTCATGCTGGCGACGCAGCCCGGCACCATCAATGTTTCGGCCGACGTGTTCTACGGCAGCGTCTCGCCGCGCGAGCTGACCTTCGAAGCCTCGTCGATCGGCGGTGGTCCGCTGCCGCCGTGGCTGTTCTTCGATTCGATCCTGCTGCGCTTCACCGGCACGCCGCCCGAAAGCGCGGTCGGAACGCTCGACCTGCGCATCACGGCCAAGGATCGCGCAGGCCGCGAGGCGGCGGCCGAGGTGCATGTCATCATCACGCAGCCGCCGCGGGATATCCTGCCGTTCCTCAGGCCGATCGAAGGGCTGAACCCGATCATCGTTCCGCCGGCGGTGCCCGTGCCGGCGCCCGCTGCAGCTCCGGAGTCGGCGCCTGCGCCGCAATCGCCCGACAGCGCACCGCCTGCGCCGCCGTCCAAGGAAGGTGCGCCCCCCGACAAGCCCTCACCAGGCGGAGCGGCAGTGCCAGTAGAGACCCGCCAGGGGGCCTGGTTTCAGCCACCGGGGCTTCAGCCGTCCGTCGAGGAGTCGCTGGCCTACGGTCTCACGGCCCAGATGCGCGAGCAGTCGGTGGCCGGAAAAGTCGCCCGGGCCAGGGCGCTGTTGAACGCTCTCACGTGAGTATTGTCGAATGATCCGTCATTTCATCATGCTTGGGTTGCTGGTGCTGCCCGGGGCAGCGTTGCTCTCGGCCTGCGGGATTCTTCGGCCGGAACCGATGAACTTCGCCGAGAATACCGAGCGGGCGCGGGTCGACCGGCAGAAGATCGATGCCGCCTATGTGCCGTTGAATGGCCCGCTCAGCCTGGCCGAAGCGATCGCCCGGGCCTTGAAGTACAACTACGACGGCCTGCTGGCCAAGACCGAGATCAACCTGCAGGAGCGACAACTCAATCTCGCCTTCGCCCAGATGCTGCCGCGTCTGGCCGCCGGCGTCGGCTACGACTCGCGCAACTCCTACAACGCCGCGCAGAGTATCGACGTCTTCACCCAGCAGCAGAGCCTTACCTATTCCTACTCGCAGCAGCCGCAATTCTCGTCGGCCGACCTGACCTTTACCTGGAATGCCCTGGATCTCGGCATCAGCTACTTCCAGGCCCGGCAGCAGGGCTATCGGGCGCTGATCTCGGTGGAGCGGCGGCGCAAGGTGATCGACAACGTGGTGCGCAGCGCCGCCAATGCCTATTGGCGGGCCGCCTCGGCGAGCACGCTGCTGCCCAAGATCGACCCCATGCTGAAGACGGCGCGCGAGATACTGAAGGTGTCGCGCCAGATCAGCGCCGAGCATCTTCAGTCGCCCCTGGCGCTGCTGGAATTCCAGCAGAACATGGTGATCGTGCTGAGCGAGCTGGAGCGTATCCGCAACGACCTTTCGGCTGCGCATATCGAGCTCGCCTCGTTGATCAACATCCCGCCGGGGCAGCCGATCACCTTCACCGACCAGCCCGAGGATCTGCAGGCGCATCTCGGCGTCGACAATCACCGGCTGGAGGAAGTCGGCCTGGTGCTGAGGCCGGAACTCAGGATCGAAGCCTATCAGCAGAAGATCGATCGCCAGGACATCTACAAGGAGATCCTGAAGATGCTGCCCGGCGTCGGCTTCCTGGGTGGCCTGAACTACAACTCGAACAATCTGCTCTACACCAACACCTGGGGCGCGATCGGCGTGCGCGCGACGATCAACCTCTTCAACATGATCCAGGGGCCGCTGGCGATTGCCGTTGCCAAGCAGGCGACAGACCTCTCCGAGGAGCGGCGCATTGCCCTCAGCGTGGCGATCCTGAGCCAGATCAACCTCGCCGTGCTGGAGTACGGCAACGCTCTCGACACCTTCAAGACCGCCAAGGACGTCGACCTGGTGGGGCAGCAGATCGGCCGCGTCGCCGACGACGTCAGTGCCGCCGGGGTCCAGGGCGAGGCCGAGCGCATCCGACGCCAGCTCACGGTCCTGACGACCAAGGTCGCGCGCGACCGCGCGCAGGTGAGGGTGCTGACGTCGCTGGCCGGAATCTACGCCGCGACCGGCATGGATCTGGTGCCGGCCGGCGCGGAGTTCAAGAACCTGCCGGACCTGACCGCCGACGTGCAGCGGGCCATTCAGCGCTGGCAGGCGGGCGAGCTGCCGTCGCTGTCGATGCCTGCGGCGAGTACGGCCCAGAACGGTGCGCCCCAGAATGGCGCGATCCAGAACTAGGGGATGTCGATGAGCGTGTTTCGAACGATCCGGCTATCCCTTCTGGCGAGCCTGACCATCGCCTCTTCCTCGGCTATGGCACAGCAAGCGCCGGCCGACGGCCTGCCACCGATTGGTGTGCAGATCGTGGCCCGCGCGACCGCACCGCTGGCAGCGCCGATGTCCGGCCAGCTCGTCGCATTTCCTTTCAGGGACGGCGATCGCATCGAGGCCGGCAAGGTGCTGGCGCGCTTCAACTGCGCCCAGCAGGAAGCGATCCATGTGCGCGCCCGCGCCGAGCTGACCAAGCGTGAGGACCTGCTCGCTACCCAGACCCGGCTCAAGGCACTCAACGCCTATTCCAAGGCCGAGTTCTCACAGGCGCAGAACGACGTCGCCGTCGCCAAGGCCGAGCTCGCGGTGGCGCAGACCGGCGTCGACAATTGCCAGGTGACGGCGCCGTTCGACGGCCGGGTCGCCGGCGTCTCCGTGCGCAACTTCCAGTTCGTGCAGGCCGGCGCGCCGCTGATCGACCTGATCGACGACGGCGAGATCGAGCTCGAAATGGTCGTGTCGTCGATGCTTCTGTCCTGGCTGAAGCCCGGCACGCCGGTACGGATCCATGTCGGCGAGACCCAGCGTGACTACGACGCGCGGATAACCCGCGTCTCCGGGAAGGTCGATGCTGCGAGCCAGACCATCAAGGTGTACGGCGTCCTTGTCGGCGATGCGCCGGGCGTGCTGCCGGGCATGAGCGGCGTCGCGCGCTTCGCCAGCGCCGCCCGGTAAATGGACGGCCCGCCGAGTCTGTCACTGCAGGGCCCGTCGCCAGCGGGTTCATCGCCCTCGGGTCCGCCGCCATCGGGGCCAGCGCCAACGGGTTCCCTGAACCAGCAGCTTCTCCGACTGGCCGAGCTGCTGCAGCTCGGTGCGCGAGCGCGGGAAGCGGGACCCCAGGAGCTGCCTTTCGTCATTGCGAACGAGACGATCCGCGCGATTCCCTATGACCAGGCGGTGGTCTGGGACGCGCGGACGCGCCGCATCGTCGCCCTGTCCGGCGTCGAGACCGTGCAGGCGTCGACGCCGTACGTGATCTCGCTCAACCGCCTGTTCAAGGCGACCCTGGCTGCCGGCAAGCTCGATCAGGCGCATATGCCGGATCCCGCCATCGTGGCGGAGAGCGACTTCCGGGCCGATGCCGCGCTCGCGCCGCAGATCCTGTGGTGGCCCTTGCGCAGCCGGGGCCGGACCGTCGCGGTTCTCCTGCTGGCACGTCGCGATCCCTGGGGTGAAGCGGAGGCGGCGTTGCTCGAGGCGTTGGGCGGTGCCTATGCCGAGAGTTGGGAGCTTGGCCGGGCCCGCCCCGCATCGATGCGTCATGGCGCCTGGCGCCTGGCCCGCAATGTCGCCGTCCTGCTGCTGCTCGGCGCTCTGCTGGGGGTCGCGATGTTTCCGATGCGCACCAGCGCCATTGCCCCGGCAGAAGTTGTGGCGCGGACGCCGGCCTTCGTGCGCGCGCCGTTCGCCGGCGTCGTCGATTCGATCGAGGTGCCGCCCAACAGCCCGGTGCGGGCGGGCCAGGTCCTGGTCCGGCTTGACCGGCGCGAGCTCGATGCCGCCCTGCATGTGGCGGCAAAGGCGATGGAGGTGGCGACGGCGCAGTACCGTCAGGCGACCCAGGAAGGAATCTCCGATCCCCGTGCCCGTGAGCAGCTCGCCACCTTGCGGGGACGCCTGGCTGAGGCCCGCGCCGACTACGACTATCGCCGCACACGCCTGGAACGCGCCGATATCCTGTCACCTGCGGATGGCATTGCCGTGTTCAACGATCCAGCCGAATGGGTCGGCCGTCCGGTGGAGACCGGCGAGCGCATCATGCAGGTTTCGCCGCCTGTGTCCTCGCGTGTCGAGATCGAACTGCCGGTCGTCGATGCCTCGACTTTCGACGAAGGCGCCGAGGTGCTGTTCTTCAACAACGTGAACCCTGACCGGCCGTCGGCCGGCAAGGTGACGTTCATGAGCTACGCCAGCTCGACCAGTCCCACGGGCGTACTGATCTACACCGTGCGCGCCGATCTCGGCGGCAACGAGGAACTGCGACTCGGCCTCAAAGGGACGGCCAAGATCTTCGGTGCGCCGCGGCCGCTGCTGCTGCAGCTCCTGCGCCGGCCGATCGCCTACCTGCAGGAGCTTTTCGCGTGACCGATGTGGCGCTGACGCCACTGCGCGAGGATCTTTCCCTGTCGCCGGGGCCGGTCACGGCTGGGGCACCGACCTGGACGCTCTATGACCCGGCGCGCCACCGCTACATGCGGCTGGGCTGGCTCGATTTCGAGATCCTGGCGCGCTGGCATCTCCGGACGCCGGCCGCGATCGTGCGGGCCTTGGGGCAGGAGACGACCCTGCGCGCCACCGAGGAGGACGTCGCCCGCCTCGCCCTCTTTGCCAGAGGGGCGGGGCTCCTGAAGGCGAGTGCGCCGGCCGACGTCCAGCGGCTGGCGGCGATGGCTGTCGGCAAGCGTCGTTCGTTGCTCGCCTGGCTGATCCACAATTATCTCTTCATTCGCATCCGTCTGGTCGATCCCGATCGGTTCCTCACCGCCCTCATGCCCGTGGTCCGGCCATTGTTCGGATGGGGAGGGGTTGCGGCCATTCTTCTGCTCGGCCTGCTGGGTCTGCTCCTGATCTCGCGGGAATGGGAAGCCTATACCCACAGCCTCGTCGAACAGTACACGGTCGAGGGGCTGCTCGGCATGGCGGTGGCCCTGTCGGTGTCGAAGGTCTTCCACGAGCTGGGCCACGGCTTCGCTGCCAAGCGCTATGGCTGTCGCGTGTCGTCGATGGGCGTCGCCTTCCTCGTTCTGTGGCCGGTGTTGTGGACCGACACGACCGACGGCTGGCGGCTGACCGACCGTCGACAGCGGCTGGCGATCGATGTCGCTGGCGTGATGGCCGAGATCGCCGTGGCCGCCGTCGCCTCGATTGCCTGGGCGATCCTGCCCGACGCTCCGGCGCGCAGCGCCGCGTTCGTGCTGTCGAGCACCACCTGGATACTGACGCTGTTCGTCAACGTCGTGCCGCTGCTGCGCTTCGACGGATACTACGTCCTCTCCGATCTGCTCGACGTCGCCAACCTGCAGGAGCGCGGCTTCGCCTACGCACGGTGGTGGCTGCGCGAGCTGCTGTTCCGTCCCGGTGCGCCCGTGCCGGAGCCGCTGTCGCCCGCGCTCGCGCGCATCCTGCTGGTCTATGCCTTCTCGAGCTGGATCTACCGCCTGATCGTCTTCGGCGGCATCGCCTTGCTGGTCTACCATCTGACTTTCAAGGCGCTGGGCATTGTCCTGGCGGCGATTGAAATCTGGTTCTTCATCGCTCGCCCGATCGTGCGGGAGCTCGCAGTATGGGCGGAGATCGTTTCGAAGAACCGGCCGAACCTGCATAGCTGGGTAACCTTGACGCTGGTCGTCCTGCTGTTGTCGCTCCTGTTCGTCCCCTGGCGCGGTCGCGTCGACGCGCCGGCCTTGCTGAAGGCCGACAAGCAGGTTGCCCTGCTGGCGGCGGAGCCGGGACGACTGGCCTTCATGGTCGAGCCGCACACGCCGGTGCGGGAGGGCCAGGACATCTTCCTGTTCGAGTCGGTCGACATTTCCCATTCTCTCGACGTTGCCCGGGCCCAGCTCGAGGTCGCCCAGGCGGAATACGCGGTGACATCCTTCAATCCCGACAAGCGGCGGGCACAACAGGCATCGTATGCACGCATATCGGAGGTGACCGCGTCCTTGTCGCGGGCCGAGGCACGGGCCGCCAACCTCAGGGTCCGCGCGCCGTTCGCCGGCACGCTCAAGGACGTGCCGCCGGACCTGCGGATCGCCGATGATGTCCGTCGCGGCGAAAAGCTCGGTATTCTGATCGCGTCGGACCGGACTCAAGTCGAAGCCTATGTCGCCGAGCCCGACCTTGACCGGGTACATGTCGGGGCGGGGGCGAAGCTCATCCTGATCGACGGTCGTGTCGTGCCTCTGGTCGTTCAGGATATCGCCCACGCATCGACCCGTTCACTCGACGTGCCGGAGCTGGCCTCGACCAACGAGGGCCCGATTGCGGTGAGGCGCGGCCCGTCGAGCACCCTGGTGCCTGACCGCTCGATCTACCGGGTTGTCCTCTCCGCAACCAATCCGGCTTTCACCGCGACGACGCGCCTTGTCGGGCGTGTCGCGATCGATGCCCCCGCGCGTAGCGCGGCCGACCTCATCTACCGCAAGACGGTGGCCCTGCTGTTGCGGGAGTCGGCTTTGTGAAAGTCGGCCTTCGCGGCCGAGAGGGTCGTGACCGATCAAACGCCGGTCCCTGAAGGGCACAATCTTGTTTCACAACGATCGGTACAAAATAATTGACGGTGGCGAAGTGCGGTAATACGGTTTTTAACCGATCGTTACAAAAGGTGTCACGATGGAGTTCAAGGGTAAGGCCGCGCTCGTCACCGGCGGCACGCGCGGAATCGGCGCGGCCATTGTCAGGCGGTTGGCGCGCAAAGGGGCCGACGTGGCGTTCACCTTCGCCAGTTCCGATCGGGCCGCTTCCGATCTCGTCCAAGAGATCGAGACGCTGGGCGGCAAGGCCTGCGCCATCAAGGCGGATAGCGGTGATCCGCTGGCCGTGCGGCAGGCGGTGGAGCAGGCGGCCAGCGTCCTGGGGCGGCTGGACATATTGGTGAACAGCGCGGGCGTGTTCTATGCCGGCCCCATCGAGAACGTCACGCTCGAGGAGATCGACACCACGCTGGCGATCCATGTGCGGGCGGTGTTCGTGGCCTCTCAGGCGGCGCTGGGCCATATGGGCTCGGGCGGGCGGATCATCTCGATCGGTTCGTGCTTTGCCCAGCGCGTGCCCTATGGCGGGGCGACCCTCTATGCCATGAGCAAGTCCGCGCTGATCGGCTTCACCAAGGGATTGGCCCGCGAGGTCGGCGAACGCGGCATCACCGTCAACGTCGTGGATCCCGGCTCGACCGATACGGAGATGAACCCGGCGGACGGCCCGGCGGTGGCCGCGGAGCTGGAGCTGATGGCCGTCAAGCGCTACGCCGTTCCCGACGAGATCGCGGCTGCCGTCGCCTATCTCGCGAGCGCCGAAAGCGGCTTCGTCACCGGTGCCTCGCTGGCCATCGACGGAGGCCTCAGCGCGTAGCGATGCGGCGAACATCTTTCATCTCCTGGATCCGGCAGCGCCGGCAGATCGTCGACGCATGACGGCACGCAACCGCGCCGCGGCGGCGCCTGCCGCGATCGGACGGCCCCGAGGCTTCGACAGGGATGCGGCATTGCTCGCGGCCATGAGGATGTTCTGGGCGCGCGGCTACGAGGGGACCTCGATCCAGGATCTCGTCGAGGCGATGGGCGTCAACAAGCCCAGCCTATATGCGACCTTCGGCTGCAAGGAGGAGATCTTCCGGGAGGCGGTCGGCCTCTACGATCGGCTCGAAGGGCGGGCGACGTCGCAGAGCCTCGGTGAAGCCGCCACGGCCCGCGAGGCGGTCGAAGCCATGCTGCGATCGAACGCGCGTGCCTACACGGCCGGTGAGGGCCCGCGCGGCTGCATGATCGTACTGTCGTCGCTGCTCGGTGCCCCGGAGAACGAAAGCGTGCGGCGGTTCCTGGCGGACAATCGGCTGAGCGGCGAACGCCTGCTGCGGGACCGGCTCTCGCGGGGCATCGCGGAGGGCGATCTCTCTCCCTCGGCAGATATTGACCGGCTGGCGGCCTTCTACACGACGGTGCTCGAAGGACTGTCCATCCAGGCGCGCGACGGCGCGTCCCGGAAAAAACTGAACGCGATCATCGACGCGTCGATGCTGGCCTGGCCGATACGATAGACCCGACTGCGTGCGACTGGAGCTTCGTGAGCTCGAGCCGGCGGCTGAGCAGATCCGCGGGAGCCTCCTGGACATCGCCTATCCAAGCTTGCTCGTCGTGCTCCCTATCGTACGTCGTGTCGCGTCGGCATGGTCGAGGCCTCCAAATGGCTCTGGCCAATGCTGCAGGCGCCATCGCGATGGCGCCGCCCGGCCGAGCCGGCCTGCTAATACACCCGGTGGAAGTGGGGTGCCTCAACGCCGAGCAAGGCCAGGGCCTCGTCGAGGGACGTCACGATGAACGGCTCGAAATGGTGCTGCTGGTCGGCGGAGGCGCGCGCCAGGGCATAGGTGTCGGGACGCGTCGCCACCACGGCGCGTTGCTGGCCGAAGGCCGTCTGCGCGGTACGGCCGCGCAGGCGCAGGAGCGTATCGGGAATGGCGATGGCCGTTACGCCGGCAAGATCGAGAATGCCACGGCGCATGCCGACCTCGACGACGAGGCGGCGCTCCGTGTCGTCGAACAGCTTGAGATCGCCCGGCGTGAGGATGCTGCGGAACGTGCCCAGCAGCAGATGATGGTTATGATCGTAGAAAAGTTCGAGCATGCGGCATGACGGCGAAGCCGCCCGTCCCGAAGGCAGGTGAAAAGGAAGGCCGCCACATGAAGGACAACCGGCCGTTGTCGCCAACGAATAGGCTGCACTCTGGGCATGAACGCCGTGCATGTGCTTCGCCAGGTACCGGGACGGGACATCTGGTCCAGCCGACGAGCGTCCTCTTTTCATGCGCTCGCCTCGGGCCTAGAGCACGTTCCGCTCGACTGGAATCAGTCGAGCGGAAGGTCGTGCTCTAGA
>ERZ778027.5165-NODE-5165-length-10302-cov-3.341075_pt1 | contig 10302 bp, 12 predicted proteins | sample MGYA00375757_ERZ778027 | MGnify/ENA primary metagenome ERZ778027 (study PRJEB29350, sample SAMN05389817) | bioreactor metagenome | isolation source: Ammonium sulfate bioreactor | place: South Africa: University of Cape Town | collected 2014-02-18 ... | reverse complement strand
CTTTCTGAATAGCACCCTGACGGCTCAACAGCAATAATTCCTGAATCCCATCGCGCTCCTGGTTGGTACGCGCACCACTGACCTTCTCCGTAATCTCAGCCACTACCTGTACCGATTGACTTTGGGCAATCGCTCGTAAGTCTTTCAACTGTCGTTGGTAGTCTTGTTCCTTCTTGGATACCCGAACGAAGATGGCGGCCTGTTGCATACCCTAAAGCTACTCAACTGTATCAACTAAACCACTTGGTTATCTTGATACGGTTATGACTCGTCGGAATCATCCTCTAATTCATCGTAACAGCCCTGTGCCTCCCAAAAACCGGAGTTACCTTTAATTTGATACAGTTTTGCCAATTTTTGATTGATCGCTTTCAAGTCGAACCGTTCGGGTTGGTGAGTGAAATACCAGGCCGGCACATTATCTTCTAACGGGTTCTCGCCCGCTAGTAATCGTTCCATTAGTGTTTCTAACCAGTCATACGCCCAATACCGTTGTTCTTCAATTCGGTGAGTGTACACGGTTGGGCCTCCTGTGTCCTCAGGTGGGCAAGCTCGTTTGCCTTCTAAGCAACGTGGATGCCGATAGCGACCATCATCAGGAGTTATGGCTTCGATCCGCAGTTGATGAGCCCAACGGTCGTAATAATCATACAGGTAATGAAACGTGTCATTGGTACGTAGACCAAAATCACCCAGGCGAGTGATCTGGGGAATACCCAGAAACTGATCGCCACCGGTATAATCGATACCATACTGACGCCCAAAAATCTGAAAGTAATGCAAGTGCCAATTGTCCCATCCCATGACTAACTGGACAATATGGTGCAACTGAACCACCGTCGTATCTCCTCTGACGATGAACCGGCGATAGATTTGCGGGTTGATGCCAAGCAAATGAATTTTAAGCTGATAAAGGCACTTGTAGGGTTTGGCTGGAGCTGGTTGTGGAGTTGGGCGTTTTGTCTTTTTCATCAGGGGAAGACAGCTTTCCCTAAAGTATGAAAATCGTCGATTGACCCCAAGCTTTTTTATGCTCTCCTCCCTGCCAATATCGGTCGCTACACTGTCTAGGCCATAGTACTATACAATCGTATAGTGCTATAAAATGTATAGCAAATATAGGTAACTTTGTCACATTAGAAAATAGTAAACAAATAGAAAAAATGATTTTAGTAACAGGAGCCACAGGGCATTTGGGAACAGCGGTAATAGACCAGTTGTTAAAACATACCTCAACAGAGAACTTTGTTGCATTGGCGAGAAGCGAGGAAAAAGCAAAGGCATTGAAAGATAAGGGTGTACAGGTACGCATTGGTGATTTTGACGATCCCGCAGCGCTGGAAAAAGCCTTTGCAGGAATAGACAAACTTTTACTGATTTCAACGGTAGCTCAAAACAGGGGCGAACAGCAAAGAGCCGTAGTAGAAGTTGCCAAAAAAGCGGGTGTACAACATATTGTTTACACTGGTGTTTCGCTGAAAGATCTGAGCACATCCGCTATCAAATGGTTGATGGCAAGCCATTTCGAAACAGAAGATGCCATCAAGGAAAGCGGCCTTGTCTATACGTTTCTACGCAATGCGTTGTACACCGATGTGATACCGATGTATGTGGGAGAGCACGTTTTTGAAGCCGGAATTTACCTGCCTGCCGGTGATGGTAAAGCACCGTTTGCCCTCCGCAGGGAAATGGGAGAAGCTGTTGCCAATGTTTTGTTGCAAGACGGACACGAAAATAAAACCTATGAAATTACAGGCAGCGAACTGTATTCGTACACCGATGTAGCTCAGGCTCTTTCGGAATTATCAGGCAAATCGGTTTCTTACACCAATGCCGACCCAACAGAGTTTACCGAAAAACTAAAGCAGTTTGGCGTTCCCGAATTTGCCATTTTACTAACCGCCGGTTTTGCCGAAGATCAGAAAAACCACCAGTTTGAAGAGGTAACAAACGATCTGGAAAACCTTTTGGGAAGAAAACCTTTGGCATTGAAAGAAGCATTAAAAGAAATCTATAAGTTGTAACAGCCCATACGACCTCATTAATGGTAAAATCTTACACCACCACACTCAGCATTTGCCGGGTGTGGTGGTGTATTTTAGACTGTTTTTTTATTTTGTTAGTTTTGCATATATAATTCATCTGACAGATTGATTAAGAATATCCAATATTTCTTCCCAAGTCAGATGCACATAAAAACGATGCAAGATTTTGAGTACATAAAAATTGTTCCTGACGAACGGCTCTCCGGTTTTGTGGAGAGTTTCCTGCTATGTGCCAATCATACCGATGAAGATAAAGAAGTCATTATTTTTCCCGATGGAAGAGTGGACAATATGTTTAGCTGTACAGATCAGGAACCATTGGTAGCCGAATTATTTAATCTGGATAAAAAAGCAAGGCGGTATATTTTCAAAAAGCAAACAAAGCTTTTTATGGTATGTCTTACCTTGCTTGGTGCCGAATACCTGCTCGGATACAACGGGACAGATTTTGGAAAAGATGAGATTCGGCTTCCCGCAGGTTTTTGGGATATTTCTAAAGAAAACCTTACAAGCTTAGATAGCTTTGCAGAAAAGGTTTCGGAAAAACTTTTGGAAATATTCCCGAAAAAGATGGATGAAAGAAAGCAACAGCTTTTTGAGCTTATCTATTCGTCAGGTGGTAAGGCGTTATCAAGTACCCTCCTTACAGCAAGAAAAAACTCAAATGGCTAAAATCGCTTTTGGAACGAATTTCTTAATGAAACAACCAAAGAACACTCCGTAAAAAATCAATTTAATTTTGACGATGGACATTACAAACCTTCCCGAAGATCTATGGGAACATAACGAAACTCATACTTCGGATTTGCAAATTTTCAATTACGAAGTGTATAAGAACGGTTCCAGAAACAAGATTGGCCTGAATAAAAATGTATTCAGTTTCTTATTGGATGGTCAAAAAAACATTCACTTTTCTAATGATATCATTTCAATCAATGAAACACAATCGCTACTTATCACATCTAATAATGTTTTGGTTACTGAACTGGTAGGTGTAAGTTCATACCGTTGTTTACTCTTCTTCTTTTCTCACAAAAACATCACCGATTTTTTATTGAAACATTCCCATTCTTTCAGTCAGAATGCCTCAGATAAAAAGATAACGGATATACCTTATTTCCTTTTAGAGAAAGACAATTTTATCATCCATTATATTCATTCGCTCCAACAGATTTTTGGTTTGCAACAATCTATCTATCAAAAGATTTTGGAACTGAAATTTGAAGAAATAATGCTTTATCTGGCGGATAAATATGGGAAGGTATTTTTAGATTACTTACATTATTTACTAATCAATGAAAGAGAATTATCATTTAAAATGGTAATTCAAAAGAACCTTTATACGAACTTGAATATTGACGAAATAGCCTTTCTGTGCAATATGAGTGCCTCTACTTTTAAGAGAAAATTTATAAGTATATACCGGGAATCTCCAGGGAAATGGTTTCAGCAAAAACGGCTTAACAAGGCCAAAGAATTGTTACATAATAACCAAGTCACACCTTCCGAAATTTTTATGGACTTTGGCTATGGCAGCTTGTCAAATTTTAGTGCAGCCTTTAAAAATGAATTTGGGTATAGCCCCAACCACATCCACTCAAATTGACCTCTTTTCATAACTTATTGAACCAAACTAATAAACGAAGCAACGCTGGTTTTTCTATTTTTGTCTGATTTAAGAATTGTTTAACTAAAAAATAAAAACAATGAAAAAATTAGGATTGTTAGTTCGGTTGGAAGCAAAGGCCGGCCAAGAAAAAAACGTTGAAGATTTTATTACAGGAGCATTACCGCTTGCTCTTGAAGAAGCCGGTACCGTTACGTGGTATGCATTCCGTATTGATGCTTCTACCTTCGGTATTTACGATACTTTTTCAAACGAAGAAGGCAGAGAGGCACACCTTGGCGGTAAGATCGCAAAAGCATTAATGGAAAATGCACCAGACCTATTGGCAACACCTCCGTCTATTGAAAAATTGGACATTTTAGCTGCCAAATAGCCTAAGATAATACCATTATATTTAAGGGAGGATTTTGCAAAAACTCAGCAAAAACCTCCCTTAATTGTTCAAAAAAATATCTTCTCTTCCTCATTTTTTTTTAGATATCTAAAAAATCAACCCAAAAAAGCTTACGTCCTTTGCATTATCAAATTTTAAAGAGATGCAAAAGGTAAAAGAAACCACGGATACATGGTGCCCTACTGTAAGTGTCCCGAAACGACAGACAGTTTGAAATTAGAGATTAAACCTTAATTTTAACTGATGAAAAAGACGAGATTCACAGAGACACAGATCGTATCGATCCTCAAACAGCATGTCACGTCCTGGAAAAACCTTACAGATTCCGAAAGTTAATCCTAAATAGCACTTGTCACTTCAAAGCCCTGAGTACTTAATTATTCGCTTTTGCATCTAATCTACTCATACCCTGTATTATCACCCTTCTGTAAACCATCAGACGGTCAGTTCATTACTGGCTCGACTCTATCTTCCTGCCTGATCGGTTTCGGTCTTCGATATTGCTTCCACCGTTTTTTCAATAAGCCACTTCGCTCATGAGCGACTTCGGGGGTCAAGTAATCCAGACTAGAATGCGGACGTTGAGTATTGTACCGAGCAACAGCTCGGGTGATCGCTAGGTCAGCTTCCTGGTGGTTTTGGTAAATGGTTTGGGAGAAGAACTCAATTTTAATAATTCCATTTACCCGCTCGGCTAGGGCATTATCGTATGGACTGCCGGATTGAGTCATACTAATCGCAATCTGCTCGTTTTCCAACAATGAAATATACTGAGCTGAACAGTATTGAATACCACGGTCAGAATGGTGAATCAGTGTATAATCGGTTATGCGTTTTCGATCCTTTAGGGCCATTTTTAAGGCTAAAACACAGCCTGTTGCCTCTAGAGTTGGATAAAGCGCATAACCAACAACTTTTCGAGAGTAGGCATCGGTGATCAAACTAAGATAGCTAAAACCTTGTACAGTTCGAATGTAAGTCAGGTCACTAACCCACAATTGTTCAGGGCCGTCTACCGTCAATTCCTTGATTAGATTGGGGTATTTTTTTAGCCAGTGATGCGAATCAGTCGTCTTGACCATGCGCTTGCGTCTGCGAATGAGCAGGCCGTGAAACCCCAATAAATCAAACAATTGGTCTCTGCCCATCTTTATCTGGTGGTTGTCTAACTGGGGCTGCAATAGATGAAACAGCTTTCTGGTACCTAGTAAGGGCATATCTCTGCGCAGGTCACTAACCAATCTGAGCACCACTACGTGGGCAATGCTGGTTTTCTTCTCTTGAGCAGCCGCTTCATAAAAAGCCTGACGAGTCACACCAAACAGATCACAAAGCTGCTCCAGGCTTACTTGAGGATGGCTTTGCTTCATTCTTTTGACCGTTTGGTACCAGACTTTTTTCGGATCTTGATCTTCAAGTCTTCTTCAGCCACCTCGATAACCGTCTGTAAGCTGCTGATTTTTAATTCAGCTTGAGCGAGCGCCTTGGTTAGGGCTTTCACTTGCCGAGTTAATGTTTGGTCCAATTGAGGGTCGGGCATGGTGGTAGACGGCTCAGGAGTAGCCAGTGTGTCCGTCGTTGGCAAAGAAAACACAACCAGCCAACTTCGCAAGGTATTGCGGTTAAGTCCGTACTTACGGCAGGCGGCTCGTATGCCGATGATTCCCTGGTTTACTTCGTGCACAATCCGACGCTTTTCTTTTTCGGTTCGTCGCTCGAATGGATGTCGGCTGCCCATTCGTAGTCCCTGTTTTTTCGTGTTCTTGTGAGTCATCCTGATATGCTTAATGTAAAGCTATTTCAGGACTAGACAGTCATATGGATGTTCTACTTGAAAAGTGACCCTGTTGCGGATTAAAATCCCTCAGGAAGTAAAAGGACGTTTAACTCTTTTTCCAGCAAGTCATCGAAAACCAAAGGAACGTTTAATCGGCAGCCTGGCGATCAGCAACAGCTGTCAAGGGCAGGGCTGACGAGTTTGTTTTGAGGGAACGCATTAGGAGTCAGCTTTTAGGTGATAAACCAGGATAGGGATCGTCGATCGACTAATCATTCGGCCTGTCAGACTAGGGTTCAGCAGTCCCGATATAAAATCGCGTTCATGGGTGGTCATCACCAGTAAATCGGCCGGATTTGTGGAAAGATACCAGTCGATTCCGCTAACTACGGTCGGGGCATTAACCCGATCCACTTCAACTGGGTTATCACCCATAAGCTGCTGAAAATGAGCGATTCGTTTATCGGCACTGGTTTTATTGGATTGATTATCCGTCTGTATATGAAGTAGACGTAGCCTGGACTCAAACCGATGGGCCATCTCAACAACCTGAATGAAGGGCTTCGGCTGATCAAACGCCAACGATGTGGTGTAGACAATCGTTCGCGGATAAACCCGTCCTGATACCATCTCCAGATCATCAGTGGGTGCGATCAGGACTGGACACCGTGACCGCCGGGCAATGCTGAGGGCGACACTGCCCGTCAACAATTGCTGATAGATACTAGCCAGGGGATCATGCCCCATCAGGATCAAGTCAACGGCTTGTTGTTGGGCCGTGGCCAGTATGACCTCGGTTGCATTACCCTGCCGCAAAAGAACCCGGCAGCCAATGCCTTCCCGCCCAAATTGGGTAGCTAGTTGGCGGAGTTTGGCTGGATAGGCCGCTTCGACCACCACATCCATCGATGTGTTTAGGTCTACGGGGTCCGAATCCGACGACTGGCTCATCACGTTTATCGGAGTCTGTTGTACATGCAATAAGAGGAACGATGAAGAATACTGGTGAGCAAACAGGCGTGCCCAATCGAATACTGCCGTAGTTTGCTCCCGCAAATTGGTGGCTAACAAAATAGTTTTCATATCGATTCTCTCCCTTTATTGATAAACCCAATGACTGTATGTCTTCTTCGTAAAACCTACCCTTCTCGGGGGCTATTCATCGAGCCAATATAGGCTGCATCCACCGTCGATTCACGACACACTTTTCTCAAGAAAAGCGTGTATACTGCCCTTTAGGCGACTTGTCAAGCTTTTGAGTAGGTATCAATTCGCATAAATTTGGCTTATAATCGCTTCCTGAGTGATTAACCCGCTGTCCTACTTCGTAAACCATGTGGAACGTAAAGTCGGTATTTTTACCTAGCACAGAGCTGACTAATTTGACCATCGGTGGATGAATGGAACCTTTTTGATTCATCCGGTAGGGATTGATCCCGGTGGCACCACACAAAAGCCCACCAAATTTCTCAGGCTACAGGTCGTAGCCTGAGCGTTAACCGACACCATCATGAGAAAAGGGGGCAGATGAACTCTCACTAGGGCTTTGTCTGAAAGCCTACAATTAAATCGACTTGGCATAGGTGGGCAATTTTAGCGAGTGTGTGCAGGGGTATTTTCTGACCGTTTGTTTCGTATTTATGCACGGTAGAAACGCCCACGCCTAGCTTTTGAGCCAGCTCCTGCTGGGTCAAATCAGCCTGTAACCGGATGTCCCCAATCAGATTACCGATTTGTTCCAGGCTAGTCTCTTCATCTACTTCGTTTAAAATCACATAGCTTGCTTGAACCATACCGGGCTGTTTTCCAAAAATCGGGCGTACTAAAACGAATGAATGGCTACCTTAATCGGGCTGATGATTAGCGTGAGAAGTCACCAGCGGCTTCGGGCTGATAGAGAATCTGGTTGATTCGAATGTTTATGGAACCAAATGGGGTAGTCAGATTGGCCACCGTTCCCCGCTGACAGCCCAGCAGGGCCGTGGCCAAGGGGGCAAAAATGGAAATTCGGTTGCGTGCGCCATCCGCCTCTTCGGGGTACACTAAGCAAATATCCAGATGCTTATCCATATCTATATATTCCAGACTTACTACCGAATTCATGGTGACCACATCCGAGGGTATCTTCACCGGGTCCAATAGGGTTGCGCCGTCCACACCCCGCACCAGTTTCATGAGCTGCGTAGGGGATACCCGGGCATTGATTTTAGCTTGCTCGATCCGTTTTTTCAGGCGCTGATAGTCCAGCTTACTAATGATTCTATTTGTCATCATTCGTTGGTTTTTGATGGTAAATACGGTTAATATGCTCCTCTAGAGATGCTTTGCTCAGCCCCAAAGCCATTAAAAAGCAATTCCTTAGTTGAGATGAAACGGCGGGGCGGACTGGCCTACTAACCGCGCGTTGTGAATTAGGCCCAGAATCACCAGACCCACCAGGAGTGAAAGGGCTGTTAACAGGGTCACGTTCAGCGATCCGCCTGCGGCCATCCGATGTGCGTCCTTCACCGATTGTTGGCCTGTCTCGGCTTGGATCTGAGCCAGTTCATGGAGTGCCTGAACACTGTGTTTGAAGACCAGTGCCCCTGGGCCATAAAAAACCTGACGGGCTTGGGACGGCTGTTCGACAATTAGCAAGGCCTGTATAGACTTCTCCAGGTCTTGCCCCTGCTTGAATTTCTTGTGGAATGCGTTCAGCCAGCGTGTCTCGCTGGCCGTCAGTTTTGTTTTTTTGTATTGCCTGATCCGCTCGTTTATTCGCTGGTTATAGTGCCCCAGTTGCCCAGCTAGTGCCGCGGGTGAAACAGGCACTTCATTGACGAACTGATGTTCGATCAGCAGTCGTTTGGCGTGGATACTTTCGTTGATATGAACCAATTCGATGGCCGGCTGCAACCGGTCGGCGTAGAGGGCGACCACCGTTTGTTCCATGTCCTGCACGTCATTTTTCAGGCTGGTTGCAGTATATAAAATGACCAGCATCAGGCTCAGCAACAGCCCGGCCACTTTGAGTTTTTGTTGGAGGGCGAACGACCATTTCATGGGATTCAGGGAGAAAAATTACACTACAGTTTATTCACGGCCAGCGATGGGTCGACTGGGTACTGGTATGGCCCGCGTTTTTACCCCGACACAAGCGCGGCTTCAGGTTGATGCCAGGGCTTTTGCCGCCGACACCATTGCAGCAGTTGAATGCGTTCCCCAACCGACAGATAGTGGAGTAACTTGCGGAGTTCCTTGCGGAAGAGTGCTTTATCAAAGCTTACTTTTTTAGCACCAGTTGACTATACTCAAACCAGGACATAGTGTTAACGAGTTAAGGGGTTATAGATAGCTGGCCGGAACAGCGGCTTATCCATACAAGGTTAGTTTTTCTGCCGGGATGTGATCACGGAGCCTAAACACAGGCTTTTTAATAGCCCCGAACCAAGTTCGTTTAGGGGCGGATTGGATGGGCAGGTTGTGCCCAACGCCAAAGCAGGTAGGCTGCACGGTAGGTAGCTGTTGCCGCCGGTTCACCTCCGCCCACAGACAGATCAGCAACACCCCGCCAAAGAAGAGCAGATAAATTACCGGCAGCCAGCGATAAGTGGGCATCTGCCCCTTCAACGGTTCAATTGGATGGGTTTGCATAGTTTTTCTTGATTAGTCGTACTTACTGAACATAGTGTTGTCGGGCGCAAAAAAGGGCTTAGTCCCCTTACCGACAGTTGTCCGTTGGCCAATGCCAGACTGGGTTCGTCTAATTTGATTAGATGCCCATCCACTCGGTCAGGTAATCGCTACGCTGCCTAAGCGGTATTGATGCCTTCTGACCTGGCTTAAATAACCCGTACGTATAACGTATGGTGACCCCAAGGCCGGCCAGTAAACTGACGACCAGCAGTTTGTTGACGTGGGGAACTCGTCGTATGAGCCTTTCCATGACATTCGTATTTTGATTTCTTGTTTTCTTGCTGTAAATTTACAACTGTAAAAATACAAATGCAAATATATGACCTATATTAGTGCACAACCGGAACTATCGACTAGCTGGGAGGATATTTGTTTTCCCGTAGAGCCGCTGCTGCTCAGCGATCTGTTGCCTGACTATGACATTATAGCCACCGACCGTCAGAAACTGATTGTGGGCCAACTGGCGGGGGGGCGAAAAACCTTATTTGGCATTCAGAGTGCCGACTACACCATTATTCCTAACCGGGCCATTCAGGAAGTCGTCGACGAGCTGATCCCGGATTACCAGCTCCTGATTAAACATACCAACACGGGTGAGTTCAGCATCAGCATTATTCTGCCCGCATCGCTGTCGGTCGGGACCGAGCAACTGCAGCGGAGTCTGACCATTACCAACAGCTATAATGGCAAGACGCCATTCAGCATTCAGGGTCAGTCGCTGACGGCCCTGCTGGACCCGTCGACCCACCTGGGCAGCAGTGTGTACCGGAACGTTTGCCAGAAT
>ERZ778027.5164-NODE-5164-length-10302-cov-4.125403_pt1 | contig 10302 bp, 5 predicted proteins | sample MGYA00375757_ERZ778027 | MGnify/ENA primary metagenome ERZ778027 (study PRJEB29350, sample SAMN05389817) | bioreactor metagenome | isolation source: Ammonium sulfate bioreactor | place: South Africa: University of Cape Town | collected 2014-02-18 ... | reverse complement strand
CACCGAGGTTCGTGTCGTTTTCGCCGGGGAAGGCGCCGTCCTTGGTGACGAAGACGAGAGCTCCCGGATGGTCCTGCACGAGCGACCCCGCCATCGCCTGCACCCCGCCCTTCCAGAAGTCCGGCATCCCGGTGAACGTCCCGGGGTTGTAGTAGATCACGTTGGTGGGCGTCTGCGAGAGATCGCCGACCACTTCGATCACCCGCGAAGCGTCGCGGTCGTAGAGGTACAGCTGCACCGAGCCGTCGACCGCGCGCTTCAGGTAGTCGTTCTCCGTCTCGAGCAGGGCGATCTTGTGAGTGTTCTCGGGGCTTCCGGGAAGCGCGCGAAGCCGAGCCAGCTCCGCTTCGTTGGCCGCCAGATCGGTCCCGGCATTCGTCCGGTTCGCCGCCACGCGCACCGCCGGCGGCAGCCCGTCGAGCCGGCCGAGGAACGGGGCGAGGTGTGTCAGGAACGTGGCGCGCTGGGCGTCGCTCAGGGTGATCCACCATCCCCAGACCTTGTCCGGGTCTTTCGACAGCATCGCAGCCAGCCGGATCTGCTGGGCCGTCGACAGCGCTGCCAGCTGAGCGGGTGTGAGCTGACTGAGCGCGCGCAGGCCCCCGGGAGCGTTCGCCTGGCCCGCTTGGGTCGTGCCAGGGAACGAACCCGACGACAGGTCCGCGACCAGCGGTTTCAGCTCCGCCGCCAGAGCGCGCAGCTCCTTCACGACCGCCGTGTACGCGCGCTTGGCATCCTGTTCGTTGGAGCGTTCGAGCGCGGCCTTCGCCGCAGCCGCAGCTTCGGCGCGCATCGGCGGCGCCGTGCGGGCGCCGATCTCGTTCGCGACACGGCGTGCATGGTCGAGTTGGTCGTTCGCCCGGGTGATCAGTGCCGGGACCTTCGACGCCCCGTCGGCGATCGTGATGAGCGCCCGGGGGCGGCTCTCCAGCAGTGAATCGGCGGCGTGCCCCGCCTCTCCGCTGAACCCCACATCCGAGCGTGCGCGTTGCGCTGCGTGAGCGACCTCCCCGAGAGCCTCGCCGGCCTTCGTGAACGCCGACCCCATCCCGTATCGCGGAGCGCCCGCGAGCGCCGCGAGCTTTGCAACGTATTCCCCCATACGCCCCGACGATACCGACGCCCGGAAGCTCCCACCACCGTGCCCGCACCCTATTCCGGCCGCCCTCGGTGGCCGATTGCGATCGTGCCGTCCGGGCGGTCTTTCGGAAGCGTCCGCGCGCTCGTCCTCGATTGAGCCCGGTTGGTCCGCTCCATGATTGGCGGTAGACGAACCATCCGTGATACTTGTGGGTGGAGTCTCGGGGGATGCCGCCGGCGCCGACGCTGCGAGACCCGAAAGGCAGTGGCCGCACGGATGCGCGGTGTGCGCGACGGTTGCAGGATGGGGTGCGATGAAGTCGAGGGGAGCCCTGCGGGGCATGTTCGCGGGCGTGCTCGCTGTGGCGTTGGCGACGGTTCCTGCGGTTTCGGCGATGGCCGATACCGGGTCGAGCTGGTGGTACGACTTCTACAAGGTCGGCCAGGTCCAGTCCGAGGGGTGGACGGGCAAGGGGGTGAAGGTCGCGGTGATCGACAGACAGATCAATCCGGACCTCCCCGTGTTCCAGGGAACGTCGTTGACCGTCTCCGACGCCATGTCTTGTGCGTCGCCGGTGACCACGACGACGGTGACCAGTAACTCCCGGCACGGCACGAACATCACCTCGCAGCTCATCGGCAACGGGCAAGGTCCGAGCGCGGTGAAAGGCATCTCCCCGAAGGCCGACGTCACCTTCTATGGTCTTGGCGACGGACAGAAATGCTCCACGGAGGTCGTCGACGGACGTGATCTGAGCGACTTCGGTCAGGCGCTTCATGCGGCCGTCGCCGATGGGAACAGCATCGTCACCACCTCCGTCGCCTGGGATTCGCTTACCTCGGGCGACGTCACGGAGCTTGCGAAGGCGATTGCGCATGGGGTCGTCGTCGTCGGCTCGACCAACAACGATCCCAGCCAGAACACCGCTTTTCCGGCAGCCTCGAACGGGGTGGTCGCCGTGAACTCGGTCACCAGCACAGGCGCAATCCAGCCATCGGAGAACAATCCGAGCGTCCCCAACATCGTCGACGAGGTGACTGTTGTCGCTGCAGGCGAGGGGCTTGCAGGAATCGGCGACGTCGAAGCCGGCAGCTGGACTGCGACCTCGACGTCGGGCGCTTCTCTCGCGACTCCTATCGTCGCGGGCATGTTGGCGGTTGCGAAGCAGAAGTATCCGAAGGCGACGGCGAACCAGTTGATCCAGTCGCTGATTCACAACACGACGCCGGAGGATCACCCGCTCGCGCGGGACGAGACGGGCGGGTTCGGCTACGGGCCGGTCTCACTTACTCATCTCTTGGCGGTGGACCCGTCGCAGTATCCGGACAAGAATCCGCTGCTGGACAAGGCCTCGGGTGAGCCGACGGCGAAGCAGATCGCGGATGCGGGCACGGCGGCGACGGCTGCCCCGTCGGCGACACCCGGGGCGGCGGTTCAGCCGCAGAGCGGCGGCGGGGTTTCTGTCCCGCTTATCGTGGGGATCGTGGTCGGTGTGCTCGTCGTCGCGGGTGTGATCGTGGTGGTGGTCGTCCTCGGCGGCCGACGCAAAAAGAAGACAACAGGGGGTATCGCATGAGCAACGGAACCTGGGAGACACGCCTTCGCGCGCTTTCCACGACGGCGACGGATGTCCAGCTGCCAGCAGCGGACCGGATCAGGCAGCAGTTCGACGATCTGAAGTCGGCGTTGGATAAGGCGGCGAGCCAGAGCGGACTCCAGGGGCAGGCCGATGAGGCGGCGACTACGGCGCTGTCGAGCGTGTCGACCAGGGCCGCCAACGTGAGCGCGTCTCTCGAATCCGTCCAGAACGCGGTCGAGCACGCAAACGAGCGACGGCGTGATCTGGCCCACCACGAGATCAACTCTCTCGATCAGAAGGCCCCTGCATCGCTGTCGGGCACCGAGGCGAACATCCTCCAGTCCGCGGTGAGCGGCGCACTTTTCACCTTCGGTCCGCTGTCGATCGTGGCCGGGGCCGGCGCAGTGGGGATCGTCAACAACTTTCTCGCTGCGAACCGCGAGAGCCACGCGCGAGAGGCGGTCCAGCGCATCGGCGAGGTGATGGACGACATGGCACCGGAGCCCCCGGCCCGAGTCCCGGCGCCCGAGAACAATCGCGACAAGGACGGGACGTCTTCGAGCTCGTCGACATCGCGCGACAGCACTGGTGGCGGCCCCCGCGGCGGCATCCCCGCCGGCGGCTCCTTCAGCACCTACCCCGGCGCGCACATCGAGCCGCTCTCGCAGGTCGACACCGGCGGCGTCATCAGCTTCCCGCACACCGGCGGCCGGGTACCGGCATCGACGGCTCCATCACGCCGGACGGTCCGATCTCGGGCGGTTCGACGACGCCCGGGTTGGGTTCGGGTGGCAGCGGCAGCGGTCTCGGCGGCGGCAACGGCGGCGGTCTCGGCTCGACTCCTGGCCTGGCGGCCGGTGCGGGCGGGGCGCTCGCGCTCGGCGGGGCGAAGCTCGTCGCCGCGCGCGGTGGATCGATGCTCGGCTCGGGTCTCAACGCCAAGGTGGGCTCGCTCGGCGCCGGTGGCGCGGGCGGCAAGCTCGGCGGTCTGAGCGGTGCGGCGGAGTCCGCTGCGGCGCGCTCCGGCTCGCTCGCGGGCGCGGGACGCGCCGGAACCGGCGGACTGCTCGGATCCGGTTCGGGCTCGGGCGCTGCCGGAGCGGCAGGCGAAGGGGCCGCCGCGCGCGGTGGTGCCGGCGCGGGCATGATGGGCGGCGCGGGCGGGGCGGGCCGATCGGACGAGAAGCGGCAGGGCCGCGGGCTCGGCGGTCCCATCGCTCCAAAGATCGACGAGGACCAGGAGCGCGGACCCCGGTCGGCGTCGGCCGGTCCCGGCGGCCGCGGCTGAGCCGCGGACGTCGACCGACCAGGTGCTGAAGGATGCGGGCGTGAACACGATCTCGACTGAACCGTGCCGACGGGCGTGACCGAGCGGCGTCGTCTCGCGATCGTCGACGGTGCACGCGTGCACGAGATCGTCGTCCCCGCGGGCACGCTGCTCGAGACGGCGCTCGACGGGATCGGCCTCCGCCTGCAGGCCGGACAGCAGGTCCTCGTGGAGCGCACGGGACGCGAGGTCGCCATCGACCAGCCCGCGTGGCGCCTCGACGACGGCGCGCTCCTCTCGGTGGTCGACCTCCGTGACCGCCCGCAGCCGGGCAGACGCAGCGCTACCGCCTCCGGCGCCGCCGTCACGACCGAGACGGTCGCCTGGTGGATTCTCGGCGCCGTCGGCGTGCTGGTCAGCGCACTCGTGCTCGGGGGTGCGGACTCCCTCCCGGCCGGCATCCGGATCGGCGGCGCCGTCGGGCTCGGGGTCGCCGCCCTGATCGTCGGGATCACCTGGTCCGTGCGCACGCGGGACGACCTCGCCGACCCGAAGGCGACCACGACCGCTTCCCCCGCCGCCGCACTCGGACCGCTCGCACTCGCGTTCGCGGCCGGTGCCGCGGCCATCCCGGCCTCGGCTCACAGCATCCCGCTCGTGGTCCTCACCGGCCTCGCGGCGGCCGCGGTGCTCGCCGCCGTCATCGCCCTCGTGGCCTCCTCCGAGCAGGTAAGGGACTCCGCGGGCGCCGCCGCCGTCGTGCTGCTCATCCTCGGGGCGATCTGGGCCCTGGCTCTGCTGCTCGGGATGCCCGCGCAGGGCGCCGCGGCGATCACCCTCGGCGCCGCGCCCGTCGCGCTGCGCGCCCTCCCGACGATGCTCCTCGACGTGCCGCCCGGGATGTTCATCGACTACCAGCGCTATCAGTCGACCCGCTGGGCCGTGCGCGAGCGCGTGCCCGAGCCGGGGGAACCCGTCACCCTGACCGGTGCGCGTCGCATCGCGGGCCAGTCGACGGCACGCCTGCGGACGGCGACGGTCCAGATCGCCGGGATGGCGGCGATCTCCGCCCCGGTGGCGCTCATCCCGCTCCAGCCGGCCGATCCGCTGCGGTTCTGGGGCCAGCTCGTCCTGGCCGCGACCGCCTCCCTCGCCCTCGTGCTCGGCGCCCGCCGCTCGTCGGTGCGGCTGCTGCGCTGGGTTCCCCGCGCCTCGGCCGCCGTGGTCGTGCTCTCCGTCGTCGTCGCGGCGATGCTCGCGTCCGGCGCGCTCGGCCTTAGCGTCGCCGCGGCCGGTCTGCTCCTGATCGGGATCGCGACCTCGGCCGTGCTCGTCGCGGTCGGCCGCGGGGCGAGCTCGCTGTTCTGGTCCCGCCTCGCCGATCTCGTCGAGGCGCTGTGCGTGGTCTTCGCGCTTCCGGCCGGCCTCGTCGCCGCCGGCGTCATCGACCTGATGAGAGGGGTGATGGCGTGATGAGCGCTGTCTCGTGCTGGAACTGCGGGCAGACGCTTCCCGACGGGACCGCCCGCTGCCCGTCCTGCGGCGTGCCGCAGGACCGCCGCCCGTCCGCGCCCGCCCCGGCAGGCGCACCTGCCACGGGAGACGTGCCGGCCGTGGGCGCGCTCCCCACGGCATCTCGCGTCGTCGCCCGTGACGCGTCCCCGCTCGGCCCGGAGTTCGCCGGCAACCCGGCAGCCGTCGGCGCTCGACTCGCGGCCTTCACGATCGATGTCGTCGCGGTCGCCGTCGTCGCCGTCGTCGTCGCCGCGCTGACCCGCTCCGCCGTCCTGACCGCCCTCGCCGTCGTCGAGCTCGCCGCCGGGCTGCTCGTCCTGCAGGCGCGCACCGGCCTCGGCCTCGGGAACGCCCTCCTGCGCCTGCGCGTCTCGCGCAGCGACGCCCCGTTCTCCCCGGGACTGGGTCGCGCGTTCGTGCGCTCCTTCCTCGTCGGCGCGGGCTCGCTCGCCCTGGGGGTCGGCGCGTGGATCGTCGAAGCATCGTCGGCCTGGGACCGGGGTGCGAAACGCCGCTCCTGGGCGGACCGCGCCGCGGGCACCGTCGTGGTCGCCGTCCCGCGCCGCGTCGCAACGGAGTCCGCTGCCCCGGCCGCGCCGTCGATCGTCGCGCCTCCACTGCCCGGAGGCGTCTCCTTCGATCTCTCCGAGCAGGTGACGGTGCTCCCCGGCGCCGCGCCGACCATCGCTCCGGCGCCGCCGGCCGCCCCTGCGGCGCCGTCCGCGCCCGTCCTCGCACCGCCCCAGGTCATCCCGTCCCGCGACGTGCGCGGTGTCGTCGGCGACACCGGCCGGTCCGCAGACACGGGCACCGGGACGGGAACGGGGACCGGCACACCGGGTGCACCCGGCCCCGTGCCGGTGGAGGCGGCAGGAGGCGTCGTCGGCGGCGAGACCGGCGGCGAGCTCCTCCTGATCTTCGACACGGGGCAGCGGGAGCAGCTGCCCGTCCCGGTGGCGGTCAACCTCGGCCGTGCCCCCGCGGGAACCGATCCCGGCGATCGTCTCGTCGTCGTCCGCGACCCCGAGCACACGGTGTCCAAGACGCACGCGCGCCTCGAGCACTCATTCTCGGGCACGTGGATCACGGACGGCGGATCGACCAACGGCACCGAGCTCCTCGACGAGACCGGAGCCTCCCGGCGCCTGGAGCCCGGCGTGCGGACCCTCGTCGAGGACGGCGTCCGCGTGCAGCTCGGCAACCGCGTCTTCACCATCAGCAGACTTCTCGGAGGTGCGTCATGAGCGCTGGTCCCCGGCTCGCACCCCCGCGCGTCCCCGGCGGCAAGATCGTCGTGCAGGCTCCACCCGAGCTCGTCCCGAGCGAGAGCGGCGGCCTCATCACGTCGCTGCTGCCCATGCTCGGCAGCATCGGCGCGATCGTGATGGTCACCATCTCGAACGCCGGCCCGACCGGCTTCATCACCGGCGGCATGTTCCTGCTCTCCTCCCTCGGCTTCGTGGCCGTGAACGGCTGGCGTCAGCGGTCGCAGCGCACGTCGCAGGTGCTCGGGAGCCGGCGGGAGTACCTGGCGTACCTCTCCGAGCTGCGCGACACCGTCCGCACGGCGGCCCGTCAGCAGCGCCGGTACGGCAACTGGGTGAACCCGGCCCCGTCGGCGCTCCCGTTCATCACCGAGGACCGCACGCGCGTGTGGGAGCGGATCGCCTCCGACGAGGACTTCCTGCTCGCCCGCATCGGCGTCTCGGACCAGCCGCTGTGCGTGACGCTGGAGGCCCCCGAGCTGCCGCCGCTCGCGCAGCTCGACCCGGTCGCGGCCTCCGCCGCGCACCGCTTCATGCTGACGCACGAGGTGCAGCCGCGCCTGCCGCTGGCCGTGCCGCTCACCGACTACTCGCGGGTGGAGATCACCGGCGGCGACGAGAACGCCGTGCGATCCCTCGCCCGCTCGATGCTGCTCGGGATCGCCACGATGCAGTCGCCCGACGACGTGCGCATCGCGGTGCTCGCGGGCGACGGCCAGCTCTCGCAGTGGGAGTGGGCCAAGTGGCTCCCGCACGTCCAGTCCGTCCGCGTGGAGGACCGGCTCGGCCCGGCGCGCGCGATCTCCTCCTCCATCGACGAGCTCGCCAGGATGCTGCCCGCCGAACTGCGCGAGCGCCCGCGGTTCTCGCCGGGGGCGAAGGCCGCTCCGCACGTCATCCTCGTGGTCGACGGCGCACGCGTGCCGGCGGGCGATCCGCTCGTGGGCGGCGACGGCGTCGCCGGGGTGACCGTCATCGAGCTGCCGACCCGCTGGGGCGCCCTGGAGGACACGGACGTGCTCCGGCTCGCGCTGCCCGGCGACCCGGCCGCGCCCGCCGACCGGGCCGAGGCCATCGACCTCCAGTCCGACACGCGCGTGTTCACCCCGGACACCGTCTCGGTGGTCGAGGCGGAAGCCACCGCACGCCGGCTCCTGCCCCTCTACGCCGGGCCGGTCGCCGCCACCGACGGCGGCACCACCCGGGCGCAGCTGGAGCTCGTCGAGCTGCTCGGCCTCCCGGACGTGCGCGAGGTCGACCTCGACCGCGCCTGGGCGGGGCGCCTGGAGCGCGACCGCCTGCGCGTCCCGATCGGACAGGACACCGACGGCGCCACCCTGGTGCTCGACCTCAAGGAGGCCGCGCAGCAGGGCATGGGACCGCACGGTGTGCTCATCGGCGCCACCGGTTCCGGCAAGTCCGAGGTGCTCCGCACCCTGGTGCTCGCGCTCGCCCTGACCCACTCTCCCGAGCAGCTCAATTTCGTGCTCGTCGACTTCAAGGGCGGCGCGACCTTCGCCGGGATGGCGGGGATGCCCCACGTGTCGGCCATCATCACCAACCTCGGCAGCGAGCTCGCCCTCGTCGACCGGTTCCAGGACGCGCTGCAGGGCGAGGTCGTGCGGCGGCAGGAACTGCTGCGCGCCGCCGGCAACTTCGCGAACGTGTCGGACTACGAGAAGGCGCGCCGCAACGGCCGCACCGACCTCGAGCCGCTCCCCGCGCTCCTGATCGTGGCGGACGAGTTCTCGGAGCTGCTCGCCGCGAAGCCGGAGTTCGTCGAGAGCTTCGTGAGCATCGGCCGCGTGGGCCGCTCGCTCCAGATCCACCTCCTGCTCGCCTCGCAGCGGTTGGAGGAGGGCAAGCTCCGCGGCCTCGACACCTACCTCTCGTACCGGATCGGTCTGCGCACGTTCTCCGCGGCCGAGTCGCGCACGGTCCTCGGCGTCCCGGACGCGTACACGCTCCCGCAGGAGCCGGGCGTCGGCTACCTCAAGGCCGACACCGAGTCGATGACGCAGTTCCGCGCGGCCTACGTCTCGGGTCCGCCGAAGACGCGCCGCCGTGCCGGCGGCGGCGACGGCCCCGTGACGGCGACCGCCGCGGACGTCGCCCTCTTCACGGCGGCCGCGCAGCCGCTCGAACTGCCGGAGTCCACCGACGCTCCGATCGTGACGACCGCCGTCGAGCCGGTGGAGGAGCGCAGCACGTTCCAGATCGCGGTCGAGCGGATGAGCGGCCGCGGTCCCGCGGCGCACCAGGTCTGGTTGCCGCCGCTGCGCGATCCCGAACCGCTCGACCGGCTCATGCCCGACCTCGCGGTCGACCCGGCCCTCGGGCTCGTGTCGCCGTCGTGGCGCGCGGCGGGTTCGCTCACCGTCCCGCTGGGCGTCGTCGATGTGCCGCTGGAGCAGCGGCGCGAGCAGCTCGTCGTCTCCCTCGGCGGCGCGGGCGGTCACGTGGCGATCGTCGGCGGACCGCTCAGCGGCAAGTCCACGCTCGTCAGGACGCTGGTGGCGTCCCTCGCTCTCACCGGAACGCCGCTCGAGCTGCAGTTCTACGTGCTCGACTTCGGCGGCGGCAGCTTCGTCGGCATGCAGCGGCTGCCGCATGTCGCCGGCGTCGCGACCCGCACCGAGGAGGAGTCCGTGCGCCGCACGGTCGCCGAGGTGGAGTCGATCCTGGATGCCCGCGAGCTGTACTTCCGCCAGCACGGCATCGACTCGATCGACACCTACCGGCAGCGCCGCGCCGAGGGCCTGGTCGACGACGGCTGGGGCGACGTGTTCCTCGTGGTGGACAGCTGGTCGACGCTGCGGACCGAGTACGAGGCGCTCGAACCGCGCATCCAGGCCATCGCGGCGCGCGGACTCAGCTTCGGCGTGCACCTCGTCGTCACCACGAACCGGTGGCTCGAGATCCGCTCGAGCCTGAAGGACCTCCTGCAGACCCGCGTGGAGCTGCGCCAGGGCGACGCGAGCGACTCCGAGATCGACCGCAAGGCCGCCGCGAACCTCCCCGCCGACGCCCCCGGCCGCGGTCTCGCGCCGAGCAAGCTGCACATGCTCGGCGCCCTGCCGCGCATCGACGGCTCGGGAGACGCGTCGCGCCTCGTCGACGGCGTCGACGACCTCGTCGACCGCGTCTCGAACGCCTGGCGCGGACCGGCGGGCCCGAAGCTGCGGCTCCTGCCGGAGGACATCTCGCTCGACGAGGTGCGCGCCCAGGCGCCCGCGGGCGACCGCCGGCTGCTCCTCGGTGTCGACGAGGCCCAGCTCGCCCCCTTCGGCATCGACCTGGCCGCCGAGTCGCACCTCTACCTCTACGGCGACTCCGGGATGGGCAAGTCCTCGTTCCTGCGCGGCATCGTGCAGGAGATCGGCCGGCTCTACACCCCGGAGCAGGCCAAGATCTTCGCGATCGACTACCGGCGCGCCCTGCTGGGCGAGATCCCGAGCGAGTACCTCGGCGCGTACATCACGTCGCACGACCAGGCGATGTCGGGCGTGGGCGAGCTCGCCCAGTTCTTCTCCGGCCGCCTCCCGGGCCAGGACGTGACGACCGAGCAGCTGCGCGACCGTTCGTGGTGGAAGGG
>ERZ778027.5155-NODE-5155-length-10328-cov-15.103475_pt1 | contig 10328 bp, 12 predicted proteins | sample MGYA00375757_ERZ778027 | MGnify/ENA primary metagenome ERZ778027 (study PRJEB29350, sample SAMN05389817) | bioreactor metagenome | isolation source: Ammonium sulfate bioreactor | place: South Africa: University of Cape Town | collected 2014-02-18 ... | reverse complement strand
TTTCACAATCAGTTATTAGTCATACTACATTTGAGGATATTCATCGAAGATTATTATTACAACGATTGGATCTTTCATCGTATCGTCGAACAATTCTTCATTACAATTGTTTCATATTCTTGACTAGACAATAAACATACTATCTTTCAAAGAGTTTGACAAAGAATGGATGTTGTAGAAAAACTTAGACAAGCAAAAACAGACAGACATAATAAGCTTTCGGATGAAATCAAAATCATTTCTACTTCTATCAAAATAAACATAATCAGACGAAATATTCTCTCGAAATTTAAAAACAAAATCATTGCCTTCTTCTGCAGAATATGAAAGTAATGTTTGTAAATGTTTCACTGTAAGTGAACAATTGTTGATATCATATCTTCGATTAGATGGTTGACAAGTTGAAATAAAGAATGAATGAAAAGAAGAAAAGATGGTTTATTTGATAGCAAATAAAACAAAAAAAAGAAAAAAGAAAACAAAAGAAAAAAACAGAAAAAAACAGAAAAAAAAGAAAAATATCTTTTATGACAAATTTACGATTAATGGTTCATGCATATGTTTCGCAAATAATTTCAAAAAATACATAACTGTTGTCGCTTGTTCGTTTAAATATTCATCATTTGAATGAATAAACTTTTCTAAGATTGTATCGATATTCTCATTGTTGATTGTTATTTCGTCATGCGCGAATTTTGATCGTTCACGCTTCAATGATCGTATCGATCGTGCGATATCCATAGCTGTGAGATTGCTTCTATACGTCTTTATGAAATTATTCAATTCCTCAAATTTTTCCGAATTTTGATAATATTCAAAGTGTTCATCACGAGCGGCACGTTTCGATAGATCTGGTAACATAAATCGAACCATTTTATTTTGTAATTGAGAAGCCATGTTGCCTATATTAATTCGAGTTAAATTCTCTTCTGATTTCCCTAATTGGGCCATCTGTAATTCGAGTTTGTTTACACGATTTTGTAAAATTAAATTCTTTCTCTCGATTTCATTGAATAAATTTCGAAGTTTCTTTTTCATATCATCGAATTCAATAAAATCTCTTGTATCATTGACATGCTCCGCTATTAAAACATCGAATTGATCGAGAACATCATTTAATAAATTCTGGAGAGATTTTCCTGTCGAACTTCCACCAGTACCGCTATCGAACAATACATTGTAGGCTTGTTCGATAATCTTGACGATAACTTTTTCGTCTTCTTCTTTGCTGTCAAATTTGCTACAAATTAATTCGAGTTGTTCTTTCGATGTTGATGTTGGTAGAAGAGATACGATGAATTTAAATTTTTCAACGACATTCGAAGTTTCATTACTCATGTTCAAATGAAAGATCGAAAATGACTGCAAAAATCGAAAAAAAAGGAAAACAAAACAGAATATACTTTTCTAATTGTTAATTGAGAATAATAAAGAGTATTTAAATGAGGAAAAATAGTCTTTTCAAATTGAATCGAAAAGTGAATTGATTAACTGAAGTAAACATTAGATTTTGATGAAAAATCATAGCATATCACGTGAGCTCGAGTGGTCCGTACGGTTCGTTCGAGTTCTTGTCGTCGAACATTGGTTAGTTTCTCTGACAATGAAATACTTTTTCAAATACATTAGATATGAATGCCATCTATTGACAAAAAAAAACAGCAAAAAAAAAGAAAGCGTACATATACGTACGTATCCAAGAGTCGAATTTTTTATTAATTCCATTCTTTTGTTTTCATTGAAAAGAATTTAATCTCAAATGAATTGACGTCAATAGTATTATAATTGTCTAATTCGTTGCTTGTTTTTTTTTGCTGTTGTTTAGATAATTGTAAATTATTAATTTGAGAGAAAAGAAATTGATCCTGTTGACGAGCTAATATAGCGGCTGAGACGTATTGAAAAGAAATTAACTAGTCATGCGTAAGTCCGTATAATCAACAGTATATTTTATTTTCTAATTACCATTTTCATTCATTTGAACCGAAAGTTAATATCAAATTTTACGATCTTGATTTTTCTTTTTCTTTTTTTTTTTACATTTAAAGAAAAACATCGAAGACAGATAGACATTTATGGCCGATATTTTGATTAGTTTATCTCGTATGTTCTCTTTTGTATCCATGTCACGTTCTACTAGTACGCATAATTGATGAATCAACGAACTAATATGTTTGTTCTCAAGGACAACAAGAAGGTTTTTTATCGTTATATGCAGATAATTTCTGTATCAATTAATGAACAATTCTTTACAGCTTATTAATTCTCTCTCTCTCGTTCTCTTTTTCTCGATTTAATGATCTGACGTCAATGTCATGAATGTTTATATGATCTAGTCAAAGATAAAAATAACTTCATCCTAAACCTTTTCCATTAAGAAAATCTGTACTACGTTCGTTTCTGTTACTATAAAAATTAAAAAAGAAACGAGGGTGAACGAGAGAGCAACCCTTGAAATTTTAAGTATGATGAAATAGAAGTGCACTGTATGTGTACGTGCATGATGATGTTTGTCTTTCATCACCTTTTCATCCCCTTATACAGATCCGACTAGTGATGACATGTTTCAATTGAATGTATACATGCACACCTGAAGCAAAAATATTATTCTATCGATGATCAAACCTTGTTGAGAATATGTATATAATGTTGACAAGTAGGAGAAGCTATTGAGATGAAGAATGAATAGTAAAATGTGTTGGAAATGTGCACATTAGATGACAAAAATTGAAATTCGTCGGAGTTTTTTTTTCTCCTTCTATGTTTGTATTTCGATAATTTATAAATAGCCAGTCTATTTTCTTTTTCCAACGAATATTAAAACCTTGCCGTTGGGTCAAATCGAAGTGAAGAAACCAAGAAAATAAGATCATTATCAGTTTTTTTTTGCTATCCGCCATCGGCTTGCAACACGTAGATTCATTCGTTTTTTTTATTATTATTATTGCCCTCATGCGCGCATCAGTCACTGTTCTTGACAAACGCAAATATCATTATCATTCTCAACATAGCCACACACACACACATACACATACACACACATACATATGTATAGTCATTCAGAACGCGTGCGATTAACTGTTCGATGTGTAGTGTTTTTTGGCATGAGTACAAATTGAAAAAATGTCTGATAAGACGCGCATGGTTTGCTGGACAATGGTAATAGTAAACGAGCACCGTATGTAATATTGTATGAATGAAGAAAGAGTAGACGAAGAAGAAGAAGAAGAGAGAGAGAGACGAAATTTGATGGAAATCAAGAACATATATCGATAAATATGTATAATAAAACACGAGAGCAAACGAACGCGGACGGTAAATAAAAAAACCGAAGAAGAAAAAAAAACGAAGAAGAGCGAAATAATAATAATAATAATAAAAAAATGAAGACAAAGAAGAAAGAATTCATTTAAATATATTGTGGAGTTAAACTGCTGTCCGATGAAGATGATGATGAAAATGTACGACATGTAAACGTATCGGCAAGAGGAGAGAATATAGATGGATATGTTTGCGGTTGCTGTTCTTGCCCGAAGACATCACCAGTTTCGTAGGAAAGTAAAGCTTGATTAAGATCTTCGAATAGGAAAGGAAAGTTTGTCGATTGTTTGGTTTCGTTTACGTAATCACTATAAAAACGATTTCTATATATCGAAGAAAAAAGAAAAGGGTGAAATTGCAAAGTCAAAATTGTTTCTTTCGAAATTACCGTTGAGTTGTTTTTTGTGTTGGTGATTGATTCGATCGGATCTCGGAATGTCGTCGAGGATTTGAATCTGCTGAATGTATTGCTGTTCGAGCTTCGTTTGTATCATGAATAAAATGACAGCGTGGTCCATACGGACAATATCCAGCTAAAAAAACAACGATTTTCTTTTTTTTTTTGAAATCTATTTCGAATTAATTACTTGTATGAAATGTTCGACAATATTCAGTTTTATATTTTGGATGACGATTTAGAATTCTTAATTCTTTAATTCCATGTGAAAATTGACATTTATCACCATATTTGCATTTACCAGTTTCAGTAAAGGGTCGACATAATTCGGTTTTGTATCTCGTTACACATACGTGCGAATGTGTACTCGGGTTTGTTGTTGTGTGTATTCTGATTGGCAGTTGTTTCGGTGGTGTTGGCTGTTGTTGTTGTTGTGCTATGATATCAGTTATTGGTACTCGTGGAGATGAGAGAGAAGATGTTGACGATCCTGATGATGATGAGTAACAAGATGAATGCGAATCCATACTCGGCATTGCTATTTTTATATCTGAAAAAAAGAATAAATCAAAAATAATTACCTGTTGAAATTTATATATATAGATCTACGCATTGTTTTCTTTTCGTATCGATAGAAAAGGAAAAAAAATTTTTAAAAAAAGAAGCAAAAAAGAAAAACATCAGTACGAATGCACAGCGAAGCGTGTTGTAAGATGAGAAGATGAAAAAAATGTGTATGTGTAGAATGTAGATATTATTATGCGTGCATAGCGTATAGTAGTAGTTAAGAGAGGAGAATACCAACGAGAATGAGAACACAGGAGAGAGGCAGAGAGAGAGAGAGAGAAAAAGAACAGATCGAGTAAACGTCATGGTAAAGGCAGCATCGAAGAAATGGAACGAAAGGGAGAAGGGTAAAGAGCAATAGTTTGCAACAGCGAAACTCTATGAAGAGTAAATGGGCATTTTCTCTCTTTTCTCTTTTCTTTCTCTCATTTTTTTTCACGTCGTGTTTTTTTTACAGAATATAAAAAAAAAGAAGAAAAGAGAATCGAAAGTAATGAAGATGAGATGCAAGCAATTGAGTATCCATTTATGATATATGGATGTCTACCAAAGTTATTTTGCATTTTCTTTTGCTTTCCTGTCATTTTTTTTCTTTTTTCTCCGTACTTTTTTTCGTATTTACTCGAAGGTAATGGTCAATAATGAAAGGGAATTTTCATTTTCTACTCGCATGACCGGAAGAGCAAAGTATCATGCTGTGTTCTTGAATATAGATTATTTAGTACTCGTCTTTGTTTCAATTACTATTGTATGCGAGGTTGGTGGTGACGATGTCTTTGAATTGAAAGAAAAAAAAAAGAAATCAGAGAAAAGTTCATGTTACTTACTTTTAATGACTATGGTAGATGGCATATATATATATATATATATTGAATTCAATTTTTCAAGTATCAACAAAGATTAATATGGATAATTGAACGAAAGTCAAAGACAAAGAAAGATAAAATTGTAGAAACAAAAAAAAATGTCTATTGACTTTTAATCTTATTCGTTTTCTTCTCCTAAAGGCCTTGACTTTATATAAGAAAAATGTACGACTAGGGATTGTTTAGCATCGACCGTATATCTGCGATGGATGATGACTCGTAAAAAAAATGTACACGAGACTCGACGAAGATAACAGCAAGAAAAAAAAAACGGAGAAACTCCGTCTATCATAATTATTCACAAGATCAAGGGAATATTCAAATGTTTGATCAGTGAAGATTGTTTTTCACACTTGATACATACAAGGTATTTATTCTCGAGAGATTATCGAAGGAAAAACAATCTGACTCATATTGAGTCAATTCTTGCAATCATTGGCAAACATATTCAATTGAAAATCGATAATTGCATACTTAATGATAAGAAGAGAAAAAAAAAACGAGTCGAGGGAGGAAATTTTCCGTCTTTTTCTTTTTGCTTCAATAAGAACAATCGAAATCTGGTGCACTGTCGAGGTTTAAAATAAGAAAAGAAAATCTTTCCATTGATCAAAGTTATATATGGCAACAGACGTAGACTCGTGTGTAACGTTTTTGTAATTTCGATTGATGACGAAGAAAAATCCAAGAATTTCAGTTTGACTATAATTTAGGTCAGATGTGCCGATTTTAACCTAATTTCAGTAGACAATATTTTGTCGGATATTCTATGGAATGGATTAACCAATCTCTGTATCGAAAGATAAATCCATACCGAAGCTATTAAGCAGATATGCAGTTTTTTCTTTTTCTAATAAGCATCTGTTTGGATTCTCGTAAAGTTAACTCATATATTTGCATTAGTCAAAATAGCAAAAAACAAAAGATTCCCTTGCTGGCGGTGTTGAAACGTCGAAAAACAAAACTTTCGATTGATTATGATGAAATATGTCGTAATTTATCTCTGGATATTGACAATGCAAAATTCATTTGTTCGGAATGAAACTCTCGATACAACTGAAAGTTCGAAACAAGGTCGAAAGAATGTCAATGTACCTCAATCATTGACATTGTTAATGAATTTTAAAAATGATGGTTCAACATCATTTCAAATCATTCAAGGTAATTCTCAAATTTTTCTTGATTGATTTCGAGAATATGATGTTAATTCGTAGGCTCACAAATTATCTATTTGGACAATGGACTTTGTCAATACGGACAAATATTCGATCCGTCAACAGGTCGTTGTCGAGACGTATTTTGTCAAGAATCAAATCATAAATTCAATGGTACAACGTGTATACTGGACGAGAATAGAAATTCAACGAATATTCATAAACGTATGAGTGATATTGATTTATCATTGAATCTGTACATTTCACCGACCAGTTATAATCCGAATCGAACTTACGATAAACATTTCAATAAACGAATGAATGAAACATGTACAAACGATTGGGAGAATATGTTTCATGATACATTTCATGGTACGAACAAGTTTTCAAATAAAAAAAAACGATCTTACATTCTGATTTTTTTGTTTCGCTTAAGCTTTACTCGGAATTGATTATGATCGAATAACAAAAATTCGTTATAGTATTAAAGAGAATAACGAACATTTAGCTAGACGATCGATTTGGACATCCGATCAAAATACGACATCAGGCGGAATACTTTCGAATTCTACTCTCGGACAAGTTCTTTCGAATAATCATTCAGCAATGTTGAATTTATATTTTACAATTACAGATCGAGATGAAAGATCAACTGATCATATAACAGGCTTGGATGTTGTTACGCTTTTGTTAGTTGTCTCGGAAAATAAACTTGTTCTTGATCTATGTGAAACATATTCTGTACAAGTATCGAAACTCTCGGTTACATCGGATAAGAACAAAACTCGAGAAGAATTCTGCAGTGATCCCGATGAAATGCATTCGACAAAAAATGGTACTCTTCGACGACGTACTCGATCTGATGGCGAAGCTGAATATGTTGTTGATGTACCCGAACTTGAAACAACATACGAAGGCGGCGATTTTACTTATTTATTCATTTCAACATTGACACAACAAGCACCGTTAATAGAAAATATACAACCTGAACTTCAGCCGAGTTCACCACCGATGACTTTAGTTTCGGTTTGTAATCGACAACCTCGTATCGTCGGTCGATGTCCCGATAGTCTCGTCATGCGAATTGCTCTTTGTGAAATTGTTCAATACAAAAATTTCTCCATTCGTTTGCAACGTACCGGTCGATTGTACACCAATCGCGAATATCGATACGATGATTTTCGTCCTGAATCGTACGTTGTCGTTTGCAAACACGATCCATACAATGGAACAACCGATAGCAAATCGAATTTCTTCGAAAAAGCACCCGGTATTTTAAGTACAATCGCCATATTTCTTTCAATAATCGCTCTCGGCATAACATTAATCACATTCTTTCTCTTTTCATCGCTTCGTAATCTACCTGGTTGGAACACAATTAATCTAATTTTAGCGTTAATGATTGCTGAAACATTATTTCTCGCGCAAGATTTAACGATAATGACACGATCCAATGTTTGCCTTCTGTTCGCATTAGGTATTCATTATTTCTATCTCGCGAGTTTCTTCTGGATGAATATCATGGCGTACGATCTTTGGAACACATTTCACAAAGGTTTTTCACTCTATTTACATGATATCAATGAACGTCTTCCGTTCTATGCATTGTATGCATGGGGTATGCCAACAATTATCGTTCTTATTGGTATTATTTTGGATGTAAGCGATGCATCGATGAAACCTTGCTATGGAAAATATTTTCGAGGCTGTTATGATCTTTGTTTTTCAACGAAGACTGACGTGCCTTTACAAGGTAGAAGAGAAATAGAAATGAATGGTTTGTATTTTTTTGTTGTTGAATAGGTTGTTGGATTGAATCAGCTACGATGCGATTCATTCTATTCGGTTGTCCGATAGCAATTATTTTGGTGATTAATTTTGTTTTCTATGCGTTAACTGTTCGAAGTATTCGTCTCTGTTTGAAAAAAGGTAAAAAAAACGAAGAAACAACTTTGATTTCTAAACTAATCATTGATGAATTAGTTCGAGGACAAGTTGAACATAAATTTCAACGCAAAAAACAAGTCAGACCCGGTGAACACGATGTCAAAATCTATATGCGTATGGCTGTTCTAGCTGGTTTTGGTTGGACAATAGGTTTTATTTTATTCGTTCTACCAGATGGTAAAGAAGGTTTTAATTTCTATCTCGTTGCAATTTTTAAATACCTTTTTATTCTATTAAATACAACACCGGGTTTATTTATTTTCGTTGTTTATGTTTGTAATCGTCGTGTTTTGAGATTATATCATGGTTTAATACGAAATCTATTTCATAAATGTCGAGAGAATTTCTTCGAATGGAAAACGACTGTTTTTCGTAATGTTCGAAATTGTTTAAATCGAACGAAGAATCAACTCGAATATTTTCATCAAATCGATAAACACGATATTATACCGGTGAATTGTTCGATTCTACCGTCAACGTTAGAATCAATTGATTTATCCAATCAACGAAAATTTACTTTTGTCTTAGCCGAACAAGCAAATCGATCTTAAGTAATCGAAGTTTTTTTTTTTTTGTTGTTTTTTTTGTATACTAAATGTATTTCAGTTTATTTATTTAATAAAAAAATCTATGTTTTCGATGATGTGATTGTTGTTAATTTGAAATGTGACACTGATTTAGCATAGAGATTCCGAAGAAAATCAGAGAAGTTCGCTCGTAGATTTTGACAACTGAGAAAACACGCGTAACCTGTCATTGCATGATTTATCATTTCTAGACCTTGAAAGACATGATAAACAATTGAAAGAACCGTGTTATTCATGCCATTTGGATCGAAATATAAATTCAAACACGTTATTATCGAACGTGGTGCGACAAAAATCGAAAATATTGTCAAAATAAATAACACCCATAGTGTTCCAGCCATTTTCTCATTGGCGAGTAGCGGTAGACGTCTTAATTTAAATAAAAGAATCGTATTTAGAATAATTAATAAAGTGACTGGCAAAAGATCGTCAAGAATAATGAAACTAATAATTGTAAACCAAATACCATTGTATTTGATTTGACCGTAGGAATAATTTTCATTTGGTATAGCGTTTAATACAAGAGTATTCGTATCGACTCGAGGCGAATGGAAACGAGCTGAGATTAAATTTGGATGTTGACTAATAAGACTGCAAATGAGAAGAATGAAAATAGAAATTAACGTTCGTTTATGTTTTCGACGTTGTTGTTTATTGATACTATATCGATTGATTAGCCAAGATTTAATCGTTAGAATCCTTTCAAATGCAAGAAATACTTTCAACCAATTGGTAATATTTTTTGGATAACGATAGAAATTAATATAAATCGTTAATGTTAACATATTCAATGGAACGAGAGATGTTAAAAGTAGATAATAGAAAATTGTTGAACATAAACGTATGATATCGAATAGAGCAATAAAGAGAAGCAGCAAACCAAATGGTAGACTGTAGAATGTCGAACGATAGATTGTTAAGATCAATGCACTGTTACCGAGAATACCGAATAGAATACAAATAATACTGATAATCTCACCGAAAAGAAAGACGATGTAAACTGATTGAGGAGAAGTATCCGTTGAGTTAGACAACATTTTATGATTTTGTTTGAATGGAAAAAAACATGACAAATATCTGCTCGGATTAGGTTCTTATTCTTACGATTTAATGAAAGCAGGTGAACAGATTTTCATTGGACGAACATATAATTATTAATCACCAAGAAAAAAGCGGAACAGGAAATGTGTTTTTTCTAGAGAATTTTCCTTATTTAAATTAATGTCGTATATTATCTTTCTTTAAAATAAGATAGAGAAATTTTATTTTATTTCTATAGTATAAGAATGAAGCGTAGTTTGTAAAAGGTATTCAACGCTTACGGCCATACCACGTTGAATACACCAGTTCTCGTCCGATCACTGAAGTTAAGCAACGTCGGGCTCGGTTAGTACTTGGATGGGTGACCGCCTGGGAATACCGAGTGTCGTAAGCTTTTTTTATTATTGAATATTATCAATAGTTAATTGTTGAACTAAATTTAATTCCA
>ERZ778027.5154-NODE-5154-length-10331-cov-6.348579_pt1 | contig 10331 bp, 7 predicted proteins | sample MGYA00375757_ERZ778027 | MGnify/ENA primary metagenome ERZ778027 (study PRJEB29350, sample SAMN05389817) | bioreactor metagenome | isolation source: Ammonium sulfate bioreactor | place: South Africa: University of Cape Town | collected 2014-02-18 ... | reverse complement strand
CCATCACGTCGCGCGGCGCGCCGGCGGCGTCCGCCCAGTTCCACAATTCGAAGGGTATGGCGATGCCGAGCCCGCCGATGCGCCGGTCCTGTTCGCTGCTCAGCCCGGCGCGCATCTCGGCAATGCCCTTGCGGACGAAGGCGATGGTCTCTCCCGGGCGCGGATAGGAATAGGGATGATGCAGCATCGCCCGCACCCGGCCGAGGAAATCGATCAGCACGAGGTCAGCGCTGCGCCGACCGAGCTTCAGCCCGAGGAAACAGGCACCGTCCGGGTTGAGCGACATCGGGATCGACGGCTGACCGACCTTGCCTCGCACCGGTGCGCCACGCACCAGGAGTCCGTCTTCCTCGAGCCCACGCATGATGACGGAGATGGTCTGCGCGGAAAGGCCGGTGACGCGCGCGATCTCCGTCTTGGCGAGGCTGCCATGCTGGCGCACGAGGGTGAGCACCAGCCGCTCATTGTAGTCGCGCATGCCGCTCTGGTTGGTGCCGCGATGGACGCGGCTGTCGCCGGACGGGCGTCCGGCATGTGTGACGCTCTCGCTGCCCAAATGATCTCCCCGGCGGGCCTGACGGATAGCTGTCGATCGCCGCCTGCCTTCATAAAGCCCGATCTTGGCAAAGCCCGATCTTGGCAAAGCCCGATCTTGGCAAGCATTGTCTCCAAAGACCCGCCTGTCAATAATAATTCATTTTGATTTATATATTGACAGGAGCTAGGGGCTGGTATTTGCTTCCCTTCATCCGGCGCCGAGGCGGCCGGGTGCCGGCTGGCTGCGCCCCGCGGGCGGGCTTCCGCTCACATTCACTGGGAGGTTTGAGATGAGTAGGTTCATGTTTACGAAACTTGCCGTTGCGGGCGCCGTAGCGCTCGGTGTGATGGCCGCCAGCCCCGCATGGGCGGCCGATATCGTCGGTCTGATCACCAAGACCGAAGGCAATCCCTTCTTCGTCAAGATGCGCGAGGGCGCGCAGGCGAAGGCGAAGGAACTCGGCCTCGACCTGCGCACCTTCGCCGGCAAGTATGACGGCGACAATGACAGCCAGGTGGCTGCGATCGAGAACCTGATCGCCGCGGGCGCCAAGGGTTTCGCGATCGTGCCCTCTGATTCCACGGCAATCGTGCCGACGATCAAGAAGGCGAGGGACGCCGGCTTGCTGGTCATCGACCTCGATACGCCGACCGATCCGATCGATGCTGTCGACGCCACCTTCGCGACCGACAATTTCAAGGCCGGGCAACTGATCGGCGAATGGGCGAAAGGTACGCTCGGCGACAAGGCGAAGGACGCAAAGATCGCCTTCCTCGACCTTGCCACCAACCAGCCGACGGTCGACTATCTGCGCGACCAGGGCTTCATGCAGGGCTTCGGCATCGACATCAAGGATCCCAAGCACTACGGCGACGAGAATGACCCGCGCATCTGCGGTCATGAGATGACCGGCGGCGCCGAGGATGGCGGCCGCACGGCGATGGAAACGCTGCTGCAGAAGTGCCCCGACGTGAACGTGATGTACACGATCAACGAACCGGCAGCGGCGGGTGCCCGGGCGTCAAGAACGTCAAGGCCGGCGTCATCGGTGCCACCTCGCAGCAATACCCGCTGAAGATGGCTGCTCTCGCCATGGAGGCGATCGAGAAATTCGCCAAGTCGGGCGAGAAGCCGAAGCCGACCGAAGGCAAGGATTTCACCGACACCGGCGCGCAACTCGTCACCGACAAGCCTGTGAAAGGCGTCCCCTCGATCAGCACCGAGGAAGGCCTGAAGCTCTGCTGGGGATGAGGAGTGGTTCGTGTAGCGGATGAAAAGCCCCGAAATGGGCTTTTCAAGCGACGAACGCCCGAGGCCATAGCCGAGGGCAGGCCCGCTTCCTCGGGCTCTCCTTTCGGGCTAGATTGATACCAAAGACGGGCGGTCTGTGCTGCCGCCCGCCAGACGGGCGCATCGGAAAAGGATCCCGTAGGGCCGGGACGCTCAGGAGGAACGGGGAATGGACGAGGACCCGCGCGGCTCCGCGCTTGCCGAAAGCGGACTTCAGGGTGCGGACCAGTCCGTGGCCAGCTTCGAGGAAGAGGCTGTCACGCTCATAAAGCGGCTTCAGCATTTCCTCCACGAGTTTCCGACCGCCGTTCCCTTCATCGTTCTCGTCATCGGCGTCCTGATCTTTTCCTTCACCGCCGGCGGCAAGTTCTTCGCGCCGTTCAACCTTTCGCTGGTCCTCCAGCAGGTGACGATCATCGGCATATTGGGCATCGCCCAGACGCTGGTGATCCTGACCGCCGGCATCGACCTTTCCGTCGGCGTCATCATGGTCCTTTCCTCGATCGTGATGGGGCGGCTCGCCGTCGTCTGGGGATGGCCGCCCGACATCGCCTTCGCGCTCGGCTTCGTCACCGGCATCGTCTGCGGTCTCATCAACGGCGTGCTGGTGGCCATCATCAAGCTGCCGCCCTTCATCGTGACGCTCGGCACGTGGAGCATTTTCGGGTCGATGATCATCTACGTCTCCCATTCCGAGACCATTCGCGACCAGGACATCACCCAGAAGGCGCCGATCCTGCACTGGACCGCCCATCGCATCATTTTTGGCCACGGCGCGCTCATCACCTACGGTTCGATCCTGATGATCCTGATCGCCGTCGCCGTCTGGTACATCCTGAACCGGACGGCGTTCGGCCGGCACGTCTATGCCACCGGCGACGATCCCGAGGCGGCGCGCCTGACCGGCATCAACACCGCCGCCACACTGGTCGGCGTCTATACGCTGGCCGGCTTCATCTGCGCCATCGCCGCCTGGGTGCTCATCGGCCGCATCGGCGCGGCGAGCCCGCTCGGCAACCAGACCGCCAACCTCGACGCCATCACCGCCGTGGTCATCGGCGGCACGTCGCTCTTCGGCGGCCGCGGTTCGCTCGTGGGCACGCTTTTCGGCGCGCTTATCGTCGGCGTCTTCCGCAATGGGCTGGCGCTTTCCGGCGTCGACGTGCTCTGGCAGGAATTCACCGTCGGCATCCTGATCATCCTTGCCGTCACCATCGACCAGTGGATCAGGAGGATTTCGGCATGAACGCGACGACGCCCGTGCTGGCCGCCAGGGGCCTCACCAAGCGCTACGGCCGCGTCGTCGCGCTCGACAATGCCGATTTCGACCTCCTGCCCGGCGAGATCCTGGCGGTCATCGGCGACAACGGCGCCGGCAAGTCGACGCTCATCAAGGCGCTCTGCGGCGCCGTCATTCCCGACAGCGGCACGATCGAATTGAACGGCAAGCCGGTCAATTTCCGCTCGCCGATCGAGGCGCGGCATGCCGGCATCGAAACCGTCTATCAGAACCTCGCGCTTTCCCCGGCGCTTTCGATCGCCGACAACATGTTCCTCGGCCGCGAGGTCCGGCAGAAGGGCTTCATGGGAAAATTCCTGAGAAGGCTCGACCGTTCCGCCATGCAGAAGGTCGCCCGCGCCAAGCTTTCCGAACTCGGCCTGATGACCATCCAGAACATCAACCAGTCGGTCGAGACGCTTTCGGGCGGCCAGCGGCAGGGCGTCGCGGTGGCGCGCGCCGCCGCCTTCGGCTCGAAGGTGGTGATCATGGACGAGCCGACGGCCGCCCTCGGCGTCAAGGAATCGCGCCGCGTCCTGGAACTCATCCTCGACGTCAAGAAGCGCGGCCTGCCGATCGTGCTCATCTCGCACAACATGCCGCACGTCTTCGAGGTGGCGGACCGCATCCACATCCACCGGCTCGGCAGGCGGCTCTGCGTCATCGACCCGAAACAATACACCATGTCGGACGCGGTCGCCTTCATGACCGGCGCCAAGGTCCCGCCCGAAGCCGCCCTCGCTGCTTGACCTGGCGTCTTGGTCGGTGCGTTTCTGATAGGCATGGCGGGATGTTCCGGTCCGGAGCAATTCCAGGAAAAGTGGGAACCGATTTTCCGTCCGGAATTGCGTAGAAACATGACGATAGAGCGTTTCTGCGATTCGAAGAAAAGCAGAAATGCTTTATTAAGACGAACATGACCATCGCGATGAAGCCTGCCCTTCCTGAAGCCGCACCCGACGCCAAAACATTGGCCGCCGAGATTCTTTCCTGCCTGACCTATCGGATCGGCAAGGACCCGACGGTCGCGACCCAGTACGATTGGCTTTCCGCCACCATCAAGGTCGTGCGCGACAGGTTGATCGAGAAATGGATCGCCTCGACCAAGAAGGCCTACGAGGAGCAGTCGAAGCGCGTCTATTACCTGTCGCTCGAATTCCTGATCGGCCGGCTGATGCGCGATGCCATCTCGAACCTGCGCCTTATGGACGAGGTCAGGAATGCGCTGTCTTCGCTCGGCGTCGATTTCGACATCATCGCGGCGCTCGAGCCGGACGCCGCCCTCGGCAATGGCGGGCTCGGCCGGCTTGCCGCCTGCTTCATGGAATCGATGGCGACCGTGGACGTTCCGGCGCATGGCTACGGCATCCGTTATGCCAACGGCATGTTCCGGCAGGAAATCTCCGACGGATGGCAGGTCGAATTGCCCGAGACATGGCTCGACCACGGCAACCCCTGGGAATTCGAACGGCGCGAACGTTCGATCGAGATCGGCTTCGGCGGCATGGTCGAGGCCGTGCCGGGGACGGACGGGCGGCGCATGGTCTGGAAGCCGCAGGAGCGCGTGCTGGCTGTCGCCTACGATACGCCGGTTGCCGGCTGGCGGGCGAAGCGCGTCAACACGCTGCGCCTCTGGACCGCCATGCCCGTCGATCCGATCCTGCTCGACAGGTTCAATGCCGGCGACCATATCGGCGCCTTGAGCGAGAGCACTCAAGCCGAGACGCTGACCCGCGTTCTTTATCCGGCGGATGCGACGCCGGCCGGCCAGGAGCTCAGGCTGAGGCAGGAATATTTCTTCTCTGCGGCCTCGCTGCGCGACATTCTCGACCGGCATCTGCACGAATATCCCGACCTCACCTCGCTCCCCGACAAGGCGGCGATCCAGTTGAACGATACGCATCCGGCCGTGGCCGTGCTGGAACTGATGCGGCTTCTGGTCGATGTCCACGATTTCGAATTCGACGCGGCGTGGGACATCGTCCGTCGGACCTTCTGCTACACCAACCACACGCTCCTGCCCGAAGCGCTGGAAAGCTGGCCGGTACCGCTTTTCGAGCGCCTGCTGCCCCGGCACATGCAGCTTGTCTATGCCATCAACGCCAAGCTTCTCCTCGAAGCTCGCCGCGAGCATGGCTTCGATGACGGCCAGATCAGCGCCATCTCGCTCATCGACGAGAACGGCGAGCGCCGGGTGCGCATGGGCAATCTCGCCTTCATCGGCTCGCATTCGGTGAACGGCGTTTCGGCGCTCCACACTGAGCTGATGAAGAAGACGGTCTTTGCCGACCTGCACCGCCTCTATCCTCACCGGATCAACAACAAGACAAACGGCATTACGCCGCGCCGCTGGCTGCAGCAGTGCGACCCGGGCCTTTTCTCGCTGATCCGGCGGACGGTCGGCGACCGGGTGCTGGACGACATCGATGCGCTTTCCGACCTGAACGCCCATGCCGACGATCCCGGCTTTCAGGAGGCGTTTGCCGAGGTCAAGCGCCCCAACAAGGAGCATCTGGCGAAGCTCGTGCGCGAGCGGATGGGGGTCGGCCTCGATCCGTCAGCCCTGTTCGACATCCAGGTGAAGCGTATCCACGAATATAAGCGCCAGCTTATGAATATCGTCGGCACCGTCGCGCTTTACGACCAGATGCGCTCGCATCCGGAAAAGGACTGGGTGCCGCGCGTAAAGCTTCTCGCCGGCAAGGCGGCGCCGACCTATCACAATGCCAAGCTGATCATAAAGCTCGCCAACGACGTGGCCCGGACGATCAACAACGATCCGTCGGTGCGAGGCCTCCTCAAGCTCGTCTTCGTGCCGAACTACAATGTCAGCCTGGCCGAGATGCTGGTGCCGGCCGCTGACCTGTCCGAGCAGATTTCGACCGCGGGCATGGAGGCGTCTGGCACCGGCAACATGAAATTCGCGCTGAACGGCGCGCTCACCATCGGCACGCTCGACGGCGCCAATGTCGAAATCCGCGATCATGTCGGCGCCGACAATATCGTCATCTTCGGCCTGACCGCCGAGGAGGTCGCCGAACGCCGCCGCAACGGCTACAACCCGCGCGAACTGATCGAGCGCTCGCCGGAACTTTCGCAGGCGCTTGAGGCAATCGCGTCGGGCGTCTTCTCGCCGGACGACCGCAACCGCTATGCCGGCCTCGTCGGCGGGCTCTACGAGCATGACTGGTTCATGGTCGCGGCCGATTTTGATTCCTACACCGACGCCCAGCGCAAGATCGACGAATTGTGGCGTCGGCCGCGCGACTGGTACGGCAAGGCGATCCGCAACACGGCGAATATGGGCTGGTTCTCCTCCGACCGCACCATCCGCCAATATGCATCGGAAATCTGGAAAGTGCCCTATAGTTCAGTGCAGGGAAGTTAGAAGCCGGTTAGGGAGTGCCGCCGTTTGATGCCCGGTGTTCGTAAAGGGGCCAAGGTCGAGAAGCCGCTGACCGGCGCGGCCGATATAAGGGCGATTGTCGCCGGCGAACACCGCGATCCTTTTTCCATTCTTGGCGTGCAGGAAGTGGGCCGCAAGTTCGTCGCGCGCTGCTTTATGCCGCATGCGGAGGAGATCGCGGCCTTCACGCTCAGCGGTGACCCGGCCGGCGAGCTCAGCCGCCGCGAAGAAGCCGGCTTCTTCGACGGCGTGCTTTCCATCAAAGAGCGCCAGCCGATCCGGTATCACGCCCGCAACGAAGGCGGCGACTGGTGGACCACCGACCCTTATTCCTTTGGGCCGGTGCTCGGGCCGATGGACGATTACTACATCGCCGAGGGCTCGCATCTGAGGCTCTTCGACAAACTCGGCGCCCATCTGATCGAGCACGAGGGCGCAAGTGGCATCCATTTCGCCGTCTGGGCGCCGAATGCGCGGCGCGTCTCGGTCGTCGGCCAGTTCAACGACTGGGACGGCCGCCGCCATGTCATGCGCAAGCGTGTCGATACCGGCATCTGGGAAATTTTCCTGCCCGATATCAGCGCGGGCCAACCCTATAAATACGAGATCATCGGGCCGAGAGGCCAGAAACTGCCGCTCAAGGCCGATCCCTTCGCTTTCCGCTCGGAGCTTCGGCCGGCGACCGCGTCCGTCACCGACCTGCCAATGCGCCATGAATGGGGTGATGAAAGGCATCGCGAATTCTGGCGAAGCGCCGATGCGCGGCGCCAGCCGATCTCCATCTACGAGGTCCATGCCGGCTCGTGGCAGCGGCGCGACGACGGTTCGTTCCTCTCATGGGACGAACTGGCCGACCGCCTCATCCCCTATGTCGTCGATATGGGCTTCACCCACATCGAGTTCCTGCCGATCACCGAGCACCCATACGACCCATCATGGGGCTACCAGACGACCGGGCTCTATTGCCCGACGGCGCGCTTTGGTGAGCCGGAAGGCTTCGCCCGTTTCGTCGATGGCGCGCACCGCGCCGGCATCGGTGTCATCCTCGACTGGGTGCCTGCGCATTTCCCGACCGACGAGCATGGGCTGGCGCGCTTCGACGGCACCGCGCTCTACGAGCATGCCGACCCGCGCAAGGGCTTTCATCCAGACTGGAACACCGCGATCTACAATTTCGGCCGCCGCGAGGTGATGGCTTTTCTCGTCAACAACGCGCTCTTCTGGCCGGAGAAGTACCATCTTGACGGGCTGAGGGTCGATGCCGTCGCCTCCATGCTGTACCTCGATTATTCCCGTAAGGAAGGCGAGTGGGTGCCGAACGAGAAAGGCGGCCGCGAGAACCTGGAGGCCGTCCGTTTCCTGCAGGAGATGAACAAGACCGTTTACGGCGCGCATCCCGGCATCATGACCATCGCCGAGGAATCAACCTCATGGCCGAAGGTTTCAGGCCCGGTACATGAGGGCGGGCTTGGCTTCGGCTTCAAGTGGAACATGGGCTTCATGCACGACACGCTTGAATACATGTCCAAGGAGCCGGTGCACCGGAAATACCATCACGAGCAGATCACCTTTGGCCTTGTCTACGCCTTTGCCGAGAATTTCGTCCTGCCGCTCAGCCATGACGAGGTCGTGCACGGCAAGGGCACGCTGCTTGCGAAGATGTCGGGCGACGACTGGCAGAAATTCGCCAATCTGCGCGCCTACTATGCCTTCATGTGGGGCTATCCGGGCAAGAAGCTGCTCTTCATGGGGCAGGAATTCGCCCAGCGCGCCGAATGGAACGAGGCGAAGGCGCTCGACTGGTACCTACTCGATTACGGCTCGCATGAAGGCGTGCGCCGTCTAATCCGTGACCTGAATCGTCTCTATCGCGATAAGCCTGCGCTCCACGCCCGCGATTGCGAGCCGGACGGGTTCGGCTGGCTGATCGTGGATGACAAGCAGAATTCGGTCTTCGCATGGGTGCGTGGCGCGCCCGGCGCACGGCCGGTCGCAGTCGTCTGCAATTTCACGCCGGTGCCGAGGAGCGGCTATTCCGTGCCGCTGCCGCATGCCGGAAACTGGCGCGAGATCCTGAACACCGATGCGCATGACTATGGCGGCAGCGGCATGGGAAACAACGGCGTAGTGAGGGCGGCCGCCGAGGGTAAGGCCGCATCGGTGCTGATGACATTGCCACCGCTATCGACCATCATGATCGAATACGACCCGGAGTAGAAATTGTGTCGGGTATGGGAGGGCTGAAATGGCGGATGTGAGACGGACCCAGCCTCTGTCGCGCGATGCGATGGCCTATGTCCTTGCGGGAGGGCGAGGCAGCCGGCTGAAGGAATTGACCGACCGCCGCGCCAAGCCTGCCGTCTATTTCGGCGGCAAGACGCGCATCATCGACTTCGCTCTCTCCAATGCGCTGAATTCGGGTATCCGCCGCATCGGCGTAGCGACGCAATACAAGGCGCATTCGCTGATCCGCCATTTGCAGCGCGGCTGGAACTTCTTCCGCCCGGAGCGCAACGAGAGCTTCGATATCCTGCCCGCCAGCCAGCGCGTCTCGGAGACGCAGTGGTATGAAGGCACCGCCGATGCCGTCTACCAGAACATCGACATCATCCAGGATTACGGCGTGGAATACATGGTCATCCTCGCTGGCGACCATGTCTTCAAGATGGATCTGGAAGTGATGCTGCGCCAGCACGTGGATTCGGGCGCTGACGTCACCGTCGGTTGCCTCGAGGTTCCGCGCATGGAGGCGACCGGCTTCGGCGTCATGCATGTGGACGAGAAGGACAAGATCATCGCCTTCGTCGAGAAGCCGGCCGATCCGCCCGGCATGCCCGACAAGCCGGACTTCGCGCTTGCTTCAATGGGTATCTATGTGTTCCGCACGGCCTTCCTCATGGAGCAGCTTCGCCGCGACGCGGCCGAGAAGGAAACCAGCCACGATTTCGGCAAGGACATCATTCCTCACATCGTCAAGAACGGGAAAGCAATGGCGCACCGCTTTACCCAGTCCTGCGTGCGTTCGAGCTACGAGCGCGAAGCCTACTGGCGCGATGTCGGCACGATCGACGCCTATTGGGAGGCGAATATCGACCTGACCGATATCACGCCGGAACTAGACATCTACGACAGGGAGTGGCCGATCTGGACCTATGCCGAGATCAAGCCGCCAGCCAAGTTCGTGCACGACGAGGAAGGGCGCCGTGGCTCGGCCGTGTCGTCGCTGGTGGCAGGCGACTGCATCGTCTCGGGTGCTGCGCTACGGCGCAGCCTGATCTTCACCGGCGCGCGCATCAACTCCTTCTCCTCGCTGGAGGAATGCGTGGTCCTGCCGGATTGCTTCATCGGTCGCAATGCGAGCCTCAGCCGAGCCGTCCTCGACCGAGGCGTGCGCATCCCCGAGCGCCTTGTCGTCGGGGAGGACCCTGTCCTGGACGCCAAGCGCTTCCGCCGCAGCGAAAAGGGTATCTGCCTCATCACACAGGACATGATCGACCGGCTTTGAAACGCAAATGAATTTGGCGAATTCAGTGCCCCTTCACACCCCCCTCTGTCCTGCCGGACATCTCCCCCTCAACGGGAAAGATCAGCTGTCATTGCGGCCTTCTCTAACCTTCAAGGTTCAGAAAGGTTGCAGGCAGAGCGGCCGTCCGATCTCCTCCCTTGCGGGGGAGATTTCCGGCAGGACAGAGGGGGGTGCGAAAGGGCACCGCCAGCCGGATGGAAGCGCCGGCTGATGAAAATCCTCTCCGTCACTTCCGAAGTCTTTCCGCTGGTCAAGACCGGCGGGCTGGCGGATGTCGTCGGCGCGCTGCCGC
>ERZ778027.5138-NODE-5138-length-10359-cov-3.375873_pt1 | contig 10359 bp, 11 predicted proteins | sample MGYA00375757_ERZ778027 | MGnify/ENA primary metagenome ERZ778027 (study PRJEB29350, sample SAMN05389817) | bioreactor metagenome | isolation source: Ammonium sulfate bioreactor | place: South Africa: University of Cape Town | collected 2014-02-18 ... | reverse complement strand
TGATCTGCACCTGGCCGAGCACGTTCGAGAGCGTCGCAAGACCGCACATGGCGTTGCCCGACGCGCAGCGAGTGAGCGACGAGCTGGTCGAGTCCGTGTCGATGCCGACAATGTGAGCCGGGTCGATGCAAGCGCGAACGTTGCCGGCCGTAATGTTGACGCCGGCCGACGTCTGCCAGTTGTTGACCGTCACGGTCAGCTGCGTGATCGAGCCACGCTGGCCGACCGTGCGCTGCAGCGTCACGTAGTAGTGGCGCCACGTGCGCGGCGGCGGAATCGTCGTCACGGTCGAGGTCGGCGAGAGGTACACGCGCGTCAACGCGTTCGTCTCAGTAAAGACACCCTGCGTAATGGGCGTCACCTGCTCGCGCCACTGCGTCGCCGTCACGCCGTACGTGTTGACGCCGATGGCCGACGAGGCCGGGTTCTGCGTCACCGTCAGCGAGTACGTCAAGCCCGGCACAAAGTTGCTCGCCGAGCCGCCGATGCCAAAGAGGTTCGAGCCGCCGCAGTAGTAGTCGACAATGCAGTACGAGTTGGCCGGGCACGTCCACGTGGCCGACGTTCCCACCTGCGTGGCCGTCGTAGGCACCAACGGAGTCGTCGGGTTCGGGTTGCGAACGTACGTCGTCGGCACGAGCGCGATCGAGTTGGTCGAGTTGCCGATATACAGCGTCACCAACAGACCATTGTCGCTCGCATCGTTGAAGATGCCCGTGTTGTTGAGCGTGATCGTAAAGTAGTTGCCGCTGTTGCCCGGAACTGTGTTGCCGTCCGCAACGACCGTGGCGATCGAGTGCGTCGTGATATCGCAACCAACGACATAGTCGTTCACCGTGCCAGCCGAATCAAGCGTGCTGGCAATGGGCGACAACGTGATGGCAGCTCCAGTGCGTTGGACTAAAAGAATCATCATCATCATCATCAATCACATAGTAGTCATCGTTAGTATCACTCGCATGAGAGGAGTAGTAGTGGAAGTAGTGGTGGTGTGGGGTGGTGGTAAGAGGATAGAGGAGTAGAAGGCTCTAACTGTCGAAGCGTTGGGAAAAATTTGCAACACTTTTCTCCTTCTCTCGTCCCTCTCCTCTCCCTCAGCCAACCACCTTTGCTCGTCATGTCGCATCGCATCTCTCCTCCAAGCATATCTGTTGGCGTGCTCGTGATGGCAGTGGTGGTGGTGGTGGTGGTGGTGCGTACCGTGATCATAAGTCTGAGCGCTAACCAGCGCCACCAACGCCACCAATACAATGAGCTTGTGAAGCATCTTGTGTTGTGTGTATGGAGGTAAAAACCGCACGCAAATGGAACAAATAAAAATGCCTTGCGCGGCTTGGGTGTCGCTAGAGATGAGACTACCCACTGGAGAGAGCCAAGCGCAGAGAGCTACTCAGCTAGGTGCGACGATAACGCTATGCGAGAGCGCGCGCAACCGAACGGACGATGAAACCACCAACAACCGACGAGAGAGTTATGTGCGCGAAGCGTGCCGGGGAGCTTTCGACTCGCCAACAACTACAACACACACACAAACACACACGACGGGCAGGCGGCTCGGATACACCGACCGAGACTCTGCTGCACACACACACAAGCGGCTACCGTACACAATCGATCACGCGCAATCACACACCAAGCGCAGAGGGGCTACCTGGTGAGGAAGGCTGAACGAGTGAGGTGCGTGGGGGAGGAAGGCAAGAAGCAAGAGGCTGCTGCGCAAAATCGAGCGAGTAGAAAACGCGCCACTAGGCCGCATGGCCGTCATCCAACTCAATCTTCCACTGCGCTCGTCATCGCTCTACCTTAACGCTCCTCCTGCGCCGATCCTGCTTTATCCTCTACTCCTCCTTTTCGCCCTTCGCTTTCCCGCGCTTCGCGAGGCTTTCTCGTCGACCTTGCGTGCCGTTGGCGCGAGCTCCTATCGCTCCTCTCCACGCTATTCTCGCGCGCACGCGCTATCTCCGTTCCGCGTATGGAGCTCGCCTCGGTTGCCGCGCTTTCGCGCTCGCTCGTCGCGCGCTCATACTCGTCGCACCGCCGCAAGCGTGCCACCTCTCCTCCCTCGCAACGCCCTCTTAATGCGCTTGCTTCGCGCGCTGGTCTCCCCCTAGCGTAATCGCGAGAGGTACGTTCGATACTGCCACAACACACCATAACCACCACCTCGATCACGCTACGCCACGCCACGCCACGTCGCTACCATTAAATCAACTACAACATCTTCATCATCAACATCATTACCATTGGAGCGCCATCGTATGCGTTATTCATACTCTCGCTCTTCTTCTTCTTCTTCTCATATCATTGTACGTACTGCCACTTGCGCACACCATGTTGAGTTATCTCTCTCGCACAACCAATGCCCATCCGCACAACTCTCGCTCGCGCGCTAGAGTGCATATGTGTGTGTTCGTGCCACCTCTAGAGTTGCTCGGTTCGCTCCTACCTTTGGTACTGCTACCGTTCCTATTCTCCACGCAACCCACTCCTCTCATACTCTGTGTCCCTTGTCCTTCTTCCCTTGCATCATATCATTGGCTGGTGCGCACATACAAGACGAAAGAAATCCCATAGACTCGCGCAGTGCTAGTTGCATGTTGCTGTGGGAACGATATATCTCTACCGCCCCCGGCGCTCAACTTGCATATCTCCCCCACAATAAATGAATGAATCTCCCCTCCAACAACCTGAACATCCAACAACAGAGAGCTGAGAGCTCCACCAAGATATTATTGATCGAGAGATCCTTCTCGTGCGCGTGTATCGCTCGTCGTGATTGATCGATCGGTGCGTGTGCCAGCGTTTCATCGCCCGCGCGTTTTGGCAGTGTTCTTTTTTCCTCGTCTCTCGCCACTGCTCGTCACATACCTCATCATTCTTCTCGCGCACCTTGTCTCTCTCGCTACGCGGCACGCGCGTGAGAGATACTCGTCAACAGATTCCACTGCTTGCCTTGAGCACTATTCCACGCGTGCCATACGCCATTCCCTTCCCGAGCCATCAACAACCAATGGCAACCACCGCCAAGGAGTCCAATCAAGTAGGTACTCACCACACGACCGATATCACCTCCCTCCCTACACACAACACGATTGACACACTCACGCGCCTACTGCTCTCTCAAGGCCTCTTCTTCCTCCTCCTCTCCGTCTCCTCCTCGGCACATCTCGATCGCTCTTGATACCTTAGTCCGCTCATTGAAAGGCTTTCAACCTCCACCCGAGCTACGCGACGTTGTACTGCGCAAACTCGATGCCACCGTCAAGTTCCTCCAACATAACACCGAGAGTCTCACGTGCTCTCGTTGGTCGCACGTCCAACTGCGGCCTCTGACACCCAACATCTTCACCGAACCTCAGCTCGTACTGTTGCTCGGTCTCTTCAACAGTCCTGAGGACTGCGACCATGATGCCACCGCCTCGCTCCATCTACGCGTCTTCTCGTGGCCCGCGCCGCCTCGCGGCTGCAAGAGCGCCTACGCCTTCTTCAATCTCATCGAACTCTCGCCCATCGGCACCTCCGCTGCCGTCATCGCTCCTCTCCTTCGCACCGAGCAACTCGCCAAGGCTCCCGAAGGCCTCTCTCTCGCTCGTGAGAACCTTCGTCTGCTCTCGTTCATATTGGCCTATCGCGCTGCTCGAGAATTCGATACTGCACTCTTTATTATGGGCGCTCAAATGTGCGATGTAATCTCTCTTGGTCGTACACTCTATGATATTGTCGTACGTTCTCTCTCTCTCTCTCTCTCTCTCTCGTTGTGTGTGTCTCCCCAACATGCAAAACCTTCTCACTCTCACTCTTATATTCTAGTGGCCACAACATCTCGCTTACGGAGGTCTGTGTGCCATGTGGCAAATCGCCGCAGCCACCTCCACCACTCCCGCCGTCTCGATCCCTGTCGTCGTCTCTGCCTTCCATCCACGTGACACTGCAAAATTCGAATCCGCCACTACGTCGGTCGAGCATGCCATCACTGCGCTGCGTTGTCAAATGGTTCTCGAGTGCGACTTTACCTCCGAGCTTCCGATCGAGATTCGTGTCGGTGCCAACGATCTCGCGCGAAATCGCCAACTCTTTGCTCAAAATCGTGTCTCTCTCTCGGAAGCGAGACCCATCGTTTGGTTCTTGCTTCGATACCCGCACTCGCTCCTCAAAGACTTGATCGAGATCTTTCGATCTCTCCCATTGATTCGACGCAGTGATCGTCAAGATTCTCTCTTGATTCTTCTCGAACGTGCCGTCTTGTATCGCGTACCGACTCAAGAGCTCGCCAATGCTGTCGCATTGCTCAAGCACCTCCCCGAGCGTGCCATCAGAAACGTACTCAACAACAAGATGCTCTGGTCGGCCTTGGTCGAGTTTGGCGCCTACATCATCGACGCCGTTCTCACGGCCCTCCACGGCCCGCATCAACCCTTCGTCGATGTTCACGAACCTCTCGCCACTCCCGAATTCATGGCTTGGGTACGAGCCATTTGTGCCGGTCAACACGAACGACACGTTCGCCAAGAACTCACTCTCAAGCTCCAGCAAATTCGCGAGCAAATCGCCATCGCCATGGACCGTGAGCCCGACGACTATCAAGTCGCCGTCGAATGCTGCAAACCCTACATTTGGCGCATCGTTCGACCACATCTGCGGAGCGAAGCGAACTTCCTCCAACTCCTCACCGTCGCTCGAACGCAAGCTAGATCCAACAATCCCCTGCCCGATCAATCCGCTTGGCAAACTGCTGCCGCTCGAGTACAATGTGATGGTCCGGCGATTCACGCCGCACGAAACAAGGTCTTTATGTTTAATCCTACCTCTTCCTATCCTTATGCAAGATCTATCGCAACTGCAGGTATCTCTCTCTCTCTCTCTCTCTCGCAATCTTTCTGCACCACCTTACACTCCATTCACTCACTATTTATTGATTGATTGATTGTCTGTTTATTGCCTCTAGAACACTCTGATATCTGTAGTATTCCCCAACAACAATACGAACAAATGGTTCGATTATGGAACGACGACGAACGATCGAGTTTAACCAACGCCGACAACGAATCAGCCACTACCGTCAGCATCTCCTCGACCTTTGCACCACACCCAATCTCACTCGACCATCTCCATCATCCTCCTCAACCTCCTTCTCTACCTCCTCCCATTCCCTCGCTTCCCTCTCTACCACATCATCTCCATCATCATTCTCCCCATCCTCCCCCTCACCATCTCTCGCACTCCCACCCTCTCCATCAACAACAACAACAGCAGCAGCAACAACAACAACAGCAACAGCAACAACAACACCAGCATCATCAAAATCATCCACAACCACACCAACACCACCACCACCAACACCAACATCAACAAAATCAACAACACCATCAACATCCCCACCACCATCTTCAACACCACCATCTTCAACACCACTCCCACGACCACCAACATCTTCAAATCGCCGAGCCGGTCCACCATCATTACAACACTCCGTCATCATCGTCATCATCGTCATCTCTCACCACATCAAATCCCGGACCTTCTGAAGATTTATCAACCGCCGCTATCTCTGCAGCCCTTTCGCTTCTCCCGTACAAACGGCCTTTGAGTGATGCTGAACTGGCTCTCGATCCCGCGAAACGTAGACCACTACCGTCTCTTATCCAAGGTACCCAACTCAACTAATTCCTTCCTCTGCTTCATCCTACCTCGCTACCAATCTCTCAAACCACCCCCAACTGCCATGCTCATTCATACTCCTATCCACTACTATGCACTTGCCTCTTCCTAGATTCGGTGGACCTTCCTGCGATCGAATCAATGGGCTTGCCAGGAGCACACCACGCAGCTTCTTCATCTTCAGGCTCATCACAACACATTCGAATGCAGCCTCCGCGTAAGTACATACCCCACTCTACCATACACCGAGCACAGCTGATTGTTATTAACACTGTGGCACGTTTCTAGATCCCCTTTCATCGAGCTCCACATCATCTCCCTACGAACGAGGTACGTAACCGTATCTTTCTTTTTCTATCGATAGAGACGCCGGCGCACGAGTGTGTAGCTAACGCACCCTCACCATCATACAGCGGCCATCACTCCTCTACAAGCCTATCTTCTTCCAAGCCACACGCCTCAGGGTTAGGTCTATCAGCCACTCATTCGTTCGAATAAACCAAGATACCCATAAATATAAGAATATCAACGAGATATGCACGCTATCGCATCGCTGCCAGTGCTTGGTCCAAGTCATTGTAAAACAGTTGAGATTTTATCCACAGATAGAGTGCTACACAAGCAGTATCATCACCTTCGATGCAGCACATTCGATAGCTGCCACCACCATAACGACAACACGTTCCAAACCCCCCAAAAAATCATGCTTGGGGACAAAAAGCAAGGGTAGGAACATCGAGAGATACACACAGAGACAGATAGAAACAAGGCGAGTAAAAGAGTAGGAGTAGGAGAGTAGGAGGCAGTAATAATAACAAAGACCAAATATCATGTAGAGCAGCAACACACGGACTGGATCAGCCACGCGGCAAATCGACGCAAAACACCACAAAACTACCAAAGCACCATCAGACTCTCTGCACTGATGGGCCTACTACATCTTCCAAACTACAGCATACACACATACACGCACACACAATCACAAATAATTGCTCGCGCAAGTAACGACGCGCTTACAAAGGTGTGAGAGGAGACAGGCAGAATTGAGTAAGATCGTTATCGCAACGTAGCCTCGGTCTCAATCTTGGTGTGTGTGTGTCGCGTGTGCTCGTGTCGTAGCTCGAAATCTTGGGTAGAAGGTGTCGCCGATACGCGATGGATGCAAGCGATCGCCGCCTAGCGATAGTCGCGAGTCGCTCTCGAGAATTTGATCGGTACCAATAAAAAGTTGAAGAATAGCCGCTGCGCGGTCCAAGAGCTCGAAAGCGGCAGTGGTGATGATGGCAATGAAGGCGGTGAGAGGAGTAGCACTTGAAGAAGGAGCGAGGAAAAGATCGACAGATAGATGGAAAATATTCATGCTGAGAGAGAGAGAGAGAGAGAGAGAGAGAGAGAGAGAGAGGAGAACGATAAACTTGAAGAGACAAGGAGAGAGAACGAGCAAGAATATCAACCAGCCATTAAAACGAAAGAGTAATTGAAAGAATTATAAGGCTTGTCAAGAGGAGGAGGTTGGTAGATCATCCGATCGACGGTTGAGACGAAAGAGTGGCAGGAGAGAAGAGGAGAGAAGATGAGGATCAGGATGATAATGAACCAACAATCAGTGCCGATCGACGACGACGATAGGCAAAGGTCGTACGTGCGTTACATGACGTGCAACGGATCGTACGCCTCGCGATACCAGTAGGTAATGGCCGAGACCACGACAGCCAAGAACGCAAGCAAGAACACGATACGGAAGATGGCTGCCGAGCTGCCACCATCCTTTGTATCTTGAATCTTGAAGCCGGCAGGGCTCTCGAGCACCACGCGCGCCTCGTGGCTCACAATCTCCTCGAGACAAACGCTGTTCGCGAGCGTCTGTTGGACGGCCACCGCAAAGGCGCCTTGCTTCGATGGCTGCAAGCCGCGGTACTCGCCATCGCTGCCCTTGATGCCTGCTCCAGTGGTCGGAGCGGCGCCGGTGGCCAGTGGCTTGGCTCCGGCGATCACGACCACGCGCTTGCCACCGCCGTTGCCGTTGACGTTGGCAGTGTTCTCCAGCTGTCCGGGCAAGATCGGGCGCGGAGATTGCGTATCGTGGACCTTATGATGGCGGCGCGCAATGGCCGACGACGCGCTGGCCTCTTCGGCAGAAGACGACTTGCGATGGCCGCGACCGCTGATCGAGTTCTCCGCGCCATACGGCTGCGACTTGTGGCGCGTATGACCGCGGCCGCCCTTGGCCGAGGCTGCCGCGGCGCTGCTGCTTGCAGCTGCCGCCGCGATGACGACCGGCGCGCCCGTAGCGTTGGTACTGCTCGCCAGCCCATTGGGCGGCGTGACCGCACCAGGAGTGGGCGCACGCTCAAATTGAATCTTTCCACGCTTGTGCGATGAGTCCGAGACTGTCTTGCGGTGCTTGCGCCACAACGGCACACCACCAGCAAATGGTGACGTCGAGAATGATGAACTACGCAAACAAACAAAAATCATGAGAACGAAATAACCGCGCGAGTGCGTGTCAATTAACAATAGAATAGCAGCAGCCACATTAAAATATATACCTCTTCTTCGGCGTCTCAGAGCCTCCATCACCGAGCACTTCATCATCTGATGGAAATTCTTCAACCTCGGAAAAGGCCACACCCAGCTCGGAGTTATCCTGCCAGCTCACCTAGAGTTGAAAATCAATCATCATCCATCGTCAATCATCACTATTTGCGTGTTTGTCTCGCGCGCCGTATCGACCAACAAAGAAAAATGATGCATCACAGTCGCTTCTCTCGAAGGAGCGTGGTAGATAGATACCTTCTTCTCCTCATACTCCTCGGCATCGATGCTCGAGTCCGAATCGCTATCGCCTCGAGGAGATCGAAGCGAAGGACTCGAGACCGACTCGGTACTCGAAGACGATGACGTCAGGCTCCTCAAGTTCGAGGTGCTGCTGGTCAATTTGCTTCGTCTGATACCCAAACAAAAAAATCGACAACAACACCAAGACGCGCAAAATCAAAATCAAAATATCAGTACTTGATACTTGTAAGGCTGCATTGAAGGAGGAAGAAAAATAACTCGTACCCTTCTCTGTAACCGCTCGGCGTAGAAAGGTTGCTGCTGCTGGATCGGCGCATTCGAAAGCCCTTTTCGGCCGCCACCTTGTTCAACTCCACAGCTTTCTGTAATCATAAAACATAGTCAGAAGGGTTATGATCGTACGATGATGACCAAGAAATCTATCCCTGCGCGCGAATTGATGGAAAGGAAAAATATTCATACCACGTGCTTGCGGTAGGGGACCGTCTTCTCGGTGATGCCACACGAACGCAGTAGCGGTACGAGTGTGGTAGTGGTCTCTTCAATCATCTCTTGATTGGAGCCATCGGCATTCCAGAGACTGACAGTATCTCCCTTGGCTCGGACGCTGAGAACCAACCCGCACTGTAGTGATAAAAGCCAGCGTTAAAAAGAGTCATACCAGCGAAATAAAGGGGAAAAAATGCAATAGAACGCAATACAACGAGAGCTCACACAAGCGTATAAAATGCTACGTACAATGTCCTTGTGATACTTGAATTGCTCGCCAATGAGGCAGAGCATGAGATTCATAAATACTTGAGAAGTATCAGTCTTTTTACAGGTGACAACCTATAAACGAGAATAAGACAACAAATCCAACAACACAAATGAATTCAGTGAGTCCTAATGATCATGATAACTTCTAAAAAGAAGTAATGGAAAATCAAGATCAAGCGTTGATCATACCCAGCGTCCGCCGTGGATGTTGCTGGCATCCTCCCACATGGGCTTGATGCCTCGCTTGAACAAGCGAAGGTTCGAGTCGTTGGGAAATCGGGATGGATCAACAATGTTGTTCCAATACCTCCAAAATCCCTGGACCGTATTGAACGACCCCAGCGGCTTGAGCTGGGAGTTGTAGTCTTGGCAGTTCATGCCGCGGCTTGCTTTCTGTGAGCGCACACAAAATAAATAAAAATACAAATACAAGTGGTGAAACAAAATCATTAGCACCGATACGCGTCACTCAAGTAGGGAGCGACGCACAAAAATATATCTATACACAGACAGGAAAAATATGACACGCACGTACCTCATCGAACCAAAAGGTCCACTCGTTCTCGAGGTACAGCAGACCATAATCGGGCGGCGGCGGCGACGGAGATGGCGACGGAGTGGTGCTGCGGCTGCCGCTGCGTCGCCTCTTCATTCCTGGATCCGAGTTGCTGATGGCCCGTCGATTCTGTTGTTGCTGCTGTTGTTGTGGTTGGTGGTGGCCGGCACCGGCGACGTGAACAGGCTTCATCATCACTTGACCCTTGTACTCCTTGGGCATATCCTTGGTAAAGGACATGATGGTGGTGGTGGTTGTCAAGGATTTGCAGTTGGTGACTCTGCAGTTGCTTGTAAGAGGTCCTTCTCCTTCGTCGTATCAAGCTCACAATATCCTGATTGGAAAAAAGTATAAACTCTACAAATGCCAATGAAAAAGAGGTCAGCCTCTTAACCGAGAGATTGGATTGGATTGGATTGGATTGGATTGGATCACGATATCAAATGATGAAGCTGAAGATGATGATCACCAGGATACACATCAATTGACGTCGAGTGATAAATGAAATCGACAAAAGAAAAAATATCTTATGGGCTCGAAACGAGGATATGATAGATACACGCGCGACCAACAAGGTATATGGGTAG
>ERZ778027.5137-NODE-5137-length-10360-cov-3.789229_pt1 | contig 10360 bp, 12 predicted proteins | sample MGYA00375757_ERZ778027 | MGnify/ENA primary metagenome ERZ778027 (study PRJEB29350, sample SAMN05389817) | bioreactor metagenome | isolation source: Ammonium sulfate bioreactor | place: South Africa: University of Cape Town | collected 2014-02-18 ... | reverse complement strand
GAAATGAACAATATGTAGGTTGTAGAATGTATTGACATGCACAGTGGCACTACAACGAGTTTGCTGGTATCGTAATCGAGCAACGAACGACTTACGAGTGGTCCTCCTTGTTCATTTGCAGCCCATCGTCCGTGAGGCCAAAGATCTTGATGCTCTCCTTGCGCATAATGTGCTTCTGCACCTTTCCCGTTACCGTGAGCGGGTACCAATCGGTAAAGTGCACATAGTGTGGCACCTGCAAATCACCGCAGACCAAGCAAGTATGATATCAGCACACGATCGACAACACAGATGCATCAGAGATGGTATAGTACCTTGTAGTGTGCCACATTCTGCTTGCAAAAGGCCGTTCTTGACGCGAATCCACGCACATACTTGCTCACCAAACTGCGTGTTTTGTTCCCAATGACATGGCACACGAGCATGTGAGTGAGTGGTGTGAGTGAGGGCGAATGGCGATATATGGCGTACCTTTGCGTCTGGCACGCCGACCACATGCACGTCCTCAATATCGGGGTGCTTGAGGAAGAACTCCTCGAGCTCGCGCGGGTAAATGTTCTCACCTCCGCGAATGATCGTATCCTGACGTCGTTGTTGTTGGCGGTGGATCTCAAGAGGTGAGCGAGTCGCTTGGCGGGCACTGGCGCTTCTGCGTGTACCTTCTTGCGGCCGACGATCGAGCAGAAGCCTTCAGAATCGATGACGGCCAAGTCGCCAGTCTTCATCCAGCCCTCGTGCAAGACCTCCTTGGTCTTGTTGGCGTCATTCCAGTATCCGATCATGACGTTGTAGCCCTTGGTCCACAGCTCACCCGAGGTACCAGTTGGAACAATGGCTCCGTGTCGATCTACTACCTTGCACTTCACATTCCGTCCGGGAGCAGTTAGTTTGTGCCATGACATTGGATCGATTGATGATCAATCTCGCGATAGGTACCTCGACATGCGGATGCACACGGCCGACAGTTTCGACTCGATGTCGCTCTTGGTCATCGACATTTGTTTGGAAGCTCACAGGCGAGGTTTCCGTCATGCCATACGAGATTGTGATGTGCCTGTCGATCGGCAAGGTCAATGCCGAGCGAGAGGATGGCGTGATTGAGTGGCTCTCGTACCGCATATTCATCTTGGTGATGACCTGCCGCATGATCTCTGCAGGCACGGTTGATCCAGCTGTCGAGCCATGTTTGAATTCATGGTGAGAATGACGTCGATCTCGATCTCTCGCACACGCACGTACCCATGATACCGGTACGCAAGCGCGAAAAGTCGGTACGCGCAAAGTTCGGATGGTTGAGCATGGCGATGAACATGGTCGGTACACCGTGCAAACCCGTGCATCGCTCGTGATGAATCGCATGCAAGACCTTGGCGGCATCGAATCCAGCACTCGGATACACGATCTGGGCGCCGTGCGTCCAGGCAGCAAAGTTGCCGAGTACGAGGCCGAAGCAGTGATACAACGGCACCGGCACGCAGAGAATGTCGTCGCTCGAGAGACGCATCTCTTTGCCATTGAAGTAGCCATTGTTGAGGATGTTCTTGTGCGTGAGCGTCGCTCCCTTGGGCAGTCCCGTGGTGCCACTCGTGAACTGCATCGAGCTCGAGATTGAGAACGTGTGCGTGCGTGCGTGCTGCATTCGCACGGCAATCGCGCAATCGCGAATACCTGAATGTTGATTGGTTCATCTTCATGCTGCGTACGAACAGCATGTGAGATGATGTCGTCGAACTTGGGCATCGTGGGCAGCAGCAGATCCGAGTAGCGAATGAAGCCAGGCACATGCGAGGTGCTCGACAGCACGACGGCACGCAAGCTCGGCACGGCTTGTGTTTGCAGCTTGCCCGGTTGCGAGACGCTCAACTCTGGAAAGACCTGTTGTGCAATCTCGACGTAGTTGCTACGAGTGTGTGAGTGTGTGAGTGTGTTGCGTGTGATTGTGATTGTGGCACATCATGTCGTGGTCGATAAGCGAGAGGATCCGAGAGCAATGTCGCTGTCGCATCATGGTTGTGTCGCAGTCTCGAGATGGCACGGCCAAAATACCTTGACTTGTAGGCCTCTCCGAGGAACAATGCTTCGCAATCGACGAGCTTCAATGCATGCCTAGATCGGACGATTCGTTAATGACCCATTGTAGCGATCGAGACGCGAGAGAAGCTCACACACTCACACACACTCGAGCGAGTGTATGTCTGTGTGTGAGCCAAGCGACGCATGGATTCTCGCATGGATACGAACGCCAGCTCATGGCCACGATAGGCCGGATTGACATTGACCAGCACGGCACCGATCTTGAAGCATGCGAACGACACCACGACCCACTCGGAGCAGTTCTGCATCCAGATGCCGACGCGGCTGCCCTTCGTGATGCCGAGGCTCAAGAGCCCGCGCGCCATGGCATCGATCTGCTCGTTGAGCTCCAGCCACGACCACGAGATGTCTTGTTCGACTACGCGGAGCATACGCTGGTTCGTGTAGGTCGCCACGCTGCGTTCGAACCATCGAGCGATCGATGCATCGCTCATCAGCGGCTCGTCTTGGGAGCCGCGCACCCACGACAGCGACACTCGCGATCCATCGGACTTGATGGCAGTTCGCGGCGAACCAGGCGCGCTCCAGTGCTCGAGCGTCACTCTACCGACCGAAGGACATATCGATACGGCTCTGCGTGTTACTGCCGCACTAGCCACTCGAACAACGAGTGAGGTTCGTGGCAGCAGGAGGCGCAACATTCCGTGGCTGTGCGAGCGAGAGGGAATGAGGGAATGGAGATCGAGGTGAGGAGGGAGGAACCACAACGATGCCGCAAAATGAAAAATCCGCTGCGAGAAACCGAAAAAGCGAAACTGCAAAACCACCTCTTGATAGAGACTCGTCTCTGGATGTCGCGTTGTTGCTTCTCGTCGCGCTACTTCACACACACACGCGAACGAACGAACGTATCTATCTCGCTCGGTATCTCTACCATGGAGTCGATCGTGAAACCTATTCGTCGTACGCACTTGGTGCTGCGTATCTTGTTGAATCACGGACCGCTGCCGATCTCGTCGATTTGGACGCACCTCGAGAAGGCTGGTATGGTGCTCTCTCGCTCGCTCTCGCTCGAGATCTCTCTCACTCGCTCGCGCTCACTCTATCGCGGCGACTCCGCTCGTGTCACAGGTGGAATCAGCAAGACACACACGCGCAAGCTGCTGCAAACCCTCGTTCGCAAGCGTCTGGTGCGCGCCGTACCGTCGGCGCCACTGGTGCCTGGCCGCAAGCCGCCGACCTTCAACTTCCATCTGTGCCACACATCGAAGCTGCGCAGGGCTCTCGGAGCCGAGGCGCCCGCATCGCCGACCACCTCGACAGCCACCACAACAACGGTGTGAGCCAGTGGTAGTAGTCGTTGTTCTTGTTCCTCTCTCGCAATATACTCTCTATACTGCTGAGATCGGATGTGCGTTCGTGTGTGGTTGCTGTTCATTCGCTGCTGCCTCGCTCGTGCTTGCATCTCTCGCTTGCTCGCTCTCGCGAGGCCTCTCTTCGTCTTCACCGTCTCTCCTTCACAATGACCAAGAAGAAGAAGAGCAGCAGATCAAAGAACAAGCGACAGCAGCAGCAGCAGCAGCAGCAGCGAGGTGCCAGTGGCGAGCTTGGCTTCGTGGCAGCTGCTGCGCCTGGATGTCACGTGATACACGACGATGGCTCGGCGATGCCTGCACCGTGGATCATCGGCGCCGAGCGCTTCGATGCGGCGGTGTTCGGATGCGAGCAGGTGCCCGAGCTGTCGTTCGACTGGGAGGAGCGACTGCTCACGTTCGTCAACCAGACGCCCGAGCTGCTGAGCTTCTACGTCTCAGTGGCGCATCGGTGCCTCGACGCCTCGAACCAGCCGCTCGAGTGTGCGTACAGCTGCAACGAACACGGCGAGCGACAACTGATGACCACCTTCATCGTGGTGCTGCGGCCCAAGCGAGTGATCGACGTATGCTTCGTCGAGCTCTCCGAGCAATCGGCACTCGATGGCTCGGAGTTGCGCGTGTGGTCCGACGTGGTGCCGCTCGCACACGCGCCACCGCGCATCGAGCACCTGCTGCAAGCAACCACCGCCAGCAGCAGCACGAGTAGCAGCTCGTGTGAGAGTTCAGCGACCGTGGCAGCAGCAGCAGCAGCCGCCGATATTCGAGGCCGTGCAGCCGTGCAGCTCGGATTCCCGCTCGGCGGCGCTGGCCCGTTCCTGTGCAGCCAGGGCTTCGGCGGACGCTTCACGCACTTCTTCCCGGGCACGCTGTACGCCATCGATCTCAACTGCCCGATCGGCACACCGGTGGTGGCCGTTGGCGACGGCGTCGTGACGCAGCTGACGACCAACTCGAACCTCGCGTCCGGCATCGATATACGCAACCTCTTCCTGTGGAACAGCATCACGATTCGGCTCGATGCCAGCGGCGTCGATGAGGCCGGCGCGCAGGTGCCAGTGTTCGTCGAGTACGTGCACATTGAGGGCGGTTCGGCCGTCGTAGCAGTCGGCGAGCGTGTGGCTGCAGGCCAGCAGCTGTGCCGCAGCGGACAGGCGGGCTTCTGTCCAGTGCCGCATCTGCACCTGCAGGTTCACGACGACAGCTCGCCCAAGGCTCCCACCGTGCCGTACTGCTTTGCGTCGTGCGATCCTGCGACAGAGCCATTCGTACCGATAGCAGGACGGTGGTACTCGCGTCGTGGCGAAGAACCCGCGCCAGAGAAGAGCGAACCGAGTTAACGAATAAGACGCGCCAGCTATATTTATTGATTTGATGGAGATATATCGTCTGGTGGACTTGATTGCGTTGCGACGAGTGAGTTGCAGTTTGCTTGTCTATCGTCTGGTGGACTTGATTGATTGCCTTGCGACGAATGAGTTGCAGTTTGCTGGACAGGCGCGCGTTTCCTTCACCTAACGCTCAGCGAATCAGCCCTCCTCCAGCGCATTGTTGCTTGCTTGCCCTGCGCCACCCATACGCCTCTCTCGTTGCACCACCAGCAGCACTGGGACATGGGGCAGAAGGCATCATCGATACCCGAGCTACCCGCCACCTTCTCGGTGAGCCACGTGGCGAACCGCTGCTTCGGCGAGACGATCAGCCAATACGTCGCCGACAGGACGTTCGAGGTGTACCACTCGCAACAGGCCGTGCCTCGCTCGGTGCACACGCGAGTGGCAGAGACACTCGCTCGCTACCGCACGGAGCTCGAGGAAGCTGCGGCCGTTCGTGCTCTTTGGTACACACCAGGCTCGCTGGTCGATCCCGAGGCGTTTGCCGAGCGAGTGGAGCTGCCGAGTGTTGCGGGCGAGCCGCGGCCGCATGTACAGTGGTGCCCATGCGAGATCGAGGTCAATCTGGCGCTCTCGCGTGTGCTCGGCATGTCGCACGTCGAGCACGTCGATCACCGTGCACACAACGACGTCTACCAAGCGTTGATGAGCGTCTTCGAGGCGAGCTTGCCGGCTCTCGAGCGCGTGTTGCTCGCCAACGAGCTGCCGCTGTTGCAAGGGCAGCAGCAACACACCGAGAAACCACATCGTCGACCGAAGCTCCATCGCAGCCGTAACAGAAAGCTGCAAGTGGTCGTCAAGATCAAGGAGGCGGAGCTCGAGCCGCACTCGAACTATGAAGGCCAGTGGCATATGGAGGGCATTCCAGACGACGACATTGCCGCTGTCGTGCTGTACTACTACCGCTTCGACCCGGAGATCAAGGTGCGCGCACACTCTCTCGTCGTGATTGGGCGAGTGTGCTTGCGTGGCTGATAGATATGGAGCTCGTCATGTCGCGAGCCAGGGAGGCCAGTTGCAGTTGCGGCCGCAAATCGTGAGCTACTACTTTGCCGAGCGCACGTATGCCTTCGGAGAGGACGATGCCAAGATCTCGGTCGAGGCTGGCACGATGCTTGTCTTCTCGAACAAGAATCTCGTACATCGCGTGGCTCTCGTCGAGAACGACAGCGACAAGCGGGCAGGCCGAGGCTACATGGCCTTCTTCGTCATCGATCCCAACAAGCCCTACAAGCACTCGACCGCCAAGCGGCCGTGCTGTGACTTGTGGGCTCGAGCGCGCGAGCTCGACCGCATGTTCGGCGCTCCGTACCAGGGCATGCTGCCGATCGAGGTGCTGCACCACATCTGCGAGTTCGTCGACGAGGGCCATTCGATGCAGCGCATCGAGGAGAACAAGGCGTGGTACCAAGCGCAGCGCGAGAAGCACCAGGCCAAAGTCGCCTCTCTTTCGAAGATGCGGCCGGACGCACCACACTATCAGGATGGCTGGTGTCCGGTGGACGGCGGCTTCGCTTCCTACCGCTGAGCCAGGTTCGCTGCCGAGCATATCGGCAGCGTGCCTGACTATCCTCTCTCTCTCTCTCGCTCTCTCGCTCTCTCACCAACACATTCATATTTATCTCTCGAAAGAGCTGCCTCGTTTATGATGGAGCGAGCGTTGCGCATCTTATGCGACTCGCTTGCTGCAGCAGCAGCAAGTGAGATCACAGCCTTCGTTGGATGCGAACCAACCAAACGTGCACCAGTCAAGTCCACAGCCTGTGTCACACACAAAAGAGAGAAGGTGGAATCAATACATAGATAGTGTCATTCACAGTTCGATTCGGTTCGGTTTGTGTGAACGAACATACCAAGGACCTTTGAGCGAATGTCGGTATCGGTTGCCAAGAGCAGAAGCGAACGCCTCGGTGAGTGACTGTATGTGCCTGCCACTGCCACTGCCACTGCCCGCAGCTGTGTCGCGTACCTTGCCAGCCGAGCACACCAAGCTGGCGCACAATACGGTGGGGCCGCAGTAACAGGTGCCGTTGGCGCATCCGAAGCCGGCACCAAGAACGCCGCAGCAAAAGCCTGCGCCACAGCTGGTCCAGTCTCCGCAGCGAGCATCGCAGCCCAACACGCCGCAACAGAACGCCGTCGCACATCCTTTGAAGACGCTTGGCAGTTTCAACGCCGTGCATGCCAAGAAGCAGCAGCATGGATGGGGAATGCTCGTCTGCTGGGTCTGGATCGACGCCAGGCATGGTTCGAAGGCGCACGCGACGCGCGCCGCCGCCACTACCGCCAAAGTCGCCTCCACCGCCGCCGCCACCGCCACCGGCAGCGGCGTTCGCAGCCGCACTCGCGGTTATCACAGCCACCGCCTCGTCCAATGTCATCGCAGGCGCAGGCGCAGCAGGAGCAGGGGTCGGTTCGTCTCGGGCATCTCCGTCCGAGTGTCGGCGTGGTGGCGCATCGCCATGCGACGACGAAGACGACGACGAGGCGGCACTGGCACTCCTCGCGGGCTCGCCAGAGTGTCGGCGTGGTGGCGCATCGCCATGCGACGACGACGACGACGAGGCGGCACTGGCGCTCCTCGAGGGCTCGCCAGAGTGTCGGCGTGGGGCATCATGGTCGTCGTTGTCGTCACTCGAAGACGACTCGGACTGGGAGCCCGCGCGAGACTTCTCACTGGAGGTCTTCTCACTGTCCGACATGGTCCAAAAAACAGACCGACACGATCGATACGAAGAGAAGAGAGTGATGCGCGAGAGAGAAGAGAACAAACTGCCGGAGCTAAATAGAGAGAACGAGGAGCAGCGGGAAAGCTGAAGCCGAAGCGTTAGCAGAAGGAGCTCTCTCGCTCTCCCGCTCGCTGCTGTTTCGCTCTCTGTGGCCGTGCCGTATCGCTCCGCGTTTTGCTGTTCCGTCGTTCGCTGTGGCGGCCGTCGCTGTTGCTATCGACGCCGGAGCTCTGGTGGTGGTGGTGGTGTGGCAAACGAACCGGAGTTCGACCACCTCACTCCCTCGCTTGGCATATCCTATCTCTGAAGGCCCGAGCAGCTGGTTGTGTGTTGCTGTTCCATCGCTGCTCATTCCTTTGCTCTCCCGCTCGTCCTTCGATCCTGCTCCTCGTCCTCTTCGTGCTTGCTGCATGCAATGTGGTCAAGTAGGACGGGTGGTACCACGACGCTCCAGGCCGATGACCTCCCGACCACCTTCCATACTGTATGGCGTGCTTCTCTGTCTGGCTCTCCAGCTCTCCAGCTTGGTGTTGACGATCGTGCTTCGCTGGCAGGTGAACGTGGCTCTCGTGGGCGACGAAGCTGCAGCGTCGCTGGTGGCAGTCGTGCCGTCGATCTCATCGCACGATGCAGCGGCGTTCGATAGCGATCTGCTCGAGGCTACGCCCAAGGGAGAGCGTGCTCGCTTCGATATCGATACTCCATCCGAGGAGGACCTCGACGAGGACGCCGAGGACTTGGATGCCGACGACGACTATGACGATGACTATGAGTACGAGGACAACGACACCGAGCACGAGGCCGACAATGTCGCTGCTGCTGGTGCTGCCCCGGTTGGTGTCGCTGGAGCAGCACAACGCAATGCAGACGATGCGCACCATCACAGACACCGTAGCAGCAGCAACAGCAGCACGAGCAGCGCCACCAAGCGCGCCACACGAGGGCACCGACGCCACGGTCATGCTCGAGCGCATCGGAGAGTGGTCGGCGTCAACGAGTCGCGTCTCGACCTCCAGTGTCTCGGCATCGTGCATCGAACGCGCACGCTGCTACTGCCCAACTGTTGGTTGCGCGTGGTGCTGAGTGCCTTCGATGACACGCTGCTGCTCGACGCGATGATCGCCAAGGAGGCGCTCGCACGCACACAGCTGGTCGTCGTGTCGTTCGTTGTCGGAGACGCGGTCTCTCTCGACCGAGCCGAGTTGCTGCTATCTCGGTGCGCCTCATCATCGCCCCACAAACGCACGAGAGCAGCTCTGACATCTTTGGACTGGAGTAGATTCGCCAGACCACCGACCGAGTGGAAGGATATCGAGCAGTGCGAGCAGCACCAGCAAGTAGACACGCACTACTCTGCAACAACAACTACAACCACAACCATCACCGCCACAACGACGACGACAGCAGCAGGAAGCAGTGGCAGTGGCGGTGCTGCTACTCCTTCAGATGCCAGTAGCACCTCGACGACACGATATCTAGGATTGGACGTGTTGGAGATCGAACCAATCACTGCTGCCGAGTTCGAGACAGTCGGCCCCGCGTACGCAGGCAGCCGCGCGCTTGCTCGGCTTCGATTGATGTGCGCGCGTCACTTACGCGCTTGCTCGTTGCAGGCTGCTACTGGGAATACGAGCCGGCAGCGATGCGGCATCACCAGCGGATGAGGCAGCCATTAGCAAGGTCGCCGCCAAGCACCATGCCACACTGATGTACTGCACGAGGGGCGACATTGGCAGCTTCACAGCCGTACTGCGATGGATACAAACTGCGTACGGCACTGCGATCGGCGACCAGAATCTTGCGTCGTTGCAGGCAGCGAGCTTCGATGACGCAGCGAGCTCAGGTGGCAGTTCCATATCGCGATGTGCAGTGTCATAGATACTTGTTGTACAGATAGCTAGCAGATGGCGGATAACTCGAGGTTCACGGTATCTATCCATCGATCGATCGATCGATAGGTTCTCTTGTGCTTTTTGTAGAATAGAATACATTATATGCGGCACATTGGGCGGAGTGAGCAAATGGCGAGCGTCTTCTCGGGTTGTGACAGATCGATCGATTGAAAGGGGTGAGGAGGGAGACTAGGGGCGCGGGCTGTAGCCTTTGGCGTTGGTGGCTGGGCGCAGGAGCTCGCGCACCACCGAGTCATCATCGTTGTCGGAATCGCTGAGGGCTGACTTGCCGATCTTGAGGCATTCGAGCTTACCGTGCTGCTTGACGTACTCCTTGAACGATACGTAGCCGCCACCAACGCGAACTACACGCACGCGATGCAACCATCGAGCCTCGAGGTGAGCGAATGAATCATGGTCAGCGATGGATAGTCGTACCCTTGGGCTCGCCGTTTTGCACGCTAATGTGGATGGTCTTGGTGCCGAAGCGATATCGGCCGCGAGTGATACGTGCAAAGTTCGGAGGCAACAGCTCCAGACCTTCGTGCAGGCCATAACGAATCACGTGCGCAATGACTTCGTCGACCTCGTCATTCTGTAGAATGATAATCATGCCCAGGAGCACGGAGGTCAGCAGAGCGATGGGCCGCAGCAAGTTCGCCCAGAATACGTACGGCCACCGGAGTGTAGACGCGCTTGAGGTCGTTCTCGAGATCGGACGACGTGGGCTCGTCCTGCTGGGCAATTTGGCTCGTGACATACGACTGGTACCGCTCGCGAACAGCGAGAAGCTCGCGCTCGTACGTCTCCTCGAGCTGCTTGCGTTGCTCGACCTCCTGATCGAGCTGTGCACGCAACGCACCCGCCGCGGCCTCTTGAGCCTCTCGATCGGCTCGAGCCTACGGCAAGTGAAGACACTTAGCGTGCACACACACACA
>ERZ778027.5125-NODE-5125-length-10379-cov-5.089888_pt1 | contig 10379 bp, 23 predicted proteins | sample MGYA00375757_ERZ778027 | MGnify/ENA primary metagenome ERZ778027 (study PRJEB29350, sample SAMN05389817) | bioreactor metagenome | isolation source: Ammonium sulfate bioreactor | place: South Africa: University of Cape Town | collected 2014-02-18 ... | reverse complement strand
TGATTGATTGATTGATTGATTGATTGATTGATTGATTGATTGATTGATTGATCGATTCGATTCGATTCGAGTGTAGGCTTCACATGCCCGAGACAGCAGTCGAGCCAGCTATCGGGCTGCTGTCCGATACTCTCTTCATTGCGATACTCGTGTGTCACATGCGATGGCGTGATGCTGGACCTGCCGACCTACGCAGCATCGAGCTCGCGTCAGCGCTTGTTCGCGTGTTGCGAGCACTACGAGCTGTGTCTCTCGTGTTGTATGGCCTCTGCTGATTCCGATGCCAAGGTACTGCGAGCACCCGCTCGAACGATTGGATGTATGTATTCGCGAGCGATCACTCAATCATACGGCGTGCCAGATACACGAGGTTGCTGCTGTATTGCCACCGGATCTGTACGATGTCGATACGATGGATGCGTTCGATGTGTGCGTGCGAGTGTGTCGCACCAGTTCGCTCTCGCTGTCGAGCGACAGTACCTATCATCCGGACCTGAACAATCGACAAAAGTACTGCTTCGTGTTGTGAGATTGAGAGAGAGACCTCGTGATGTACCATACGATGCCATTCGATCTGTTGATACTCGAGTGTACTATACCATACTGCTATCGTCGCGAGAATGGGAGGCGGAGGAGATTCGGATGTATTACAATATAGGTTCGGCGACAAGCGAGTAGGAGATAATGATAGTATTGAACAGGTGCTGCTCGATCGATGCGGACGGAATTCGTTCGAATGCCAGAGATTACGATTACCGTGAGGGTGATGTTGATGATGTTGTTGCCGCGCTCACGATCGAGAGGCACTCAATGAGACTTCGGTGGAAACGAAGGTTGGCTTGTCGGAGTAGCTCAGGTTCTTGCGGATGTAAAATAGCAGATAGCTGTGGATTGATAGATCGATATTGAGAGAGAGACCAGGAGTTAATGGTCAGTAACGCTATTCAATAGAATCCGAACGATGAAGAGAGGGAGAGAGGAGGGAGAGGTCCGTACCCGTTGCGTTGGAGCACATGTGATGAGGAGACCTTGGTCAGCACGGCATCGTCGCACTTGACCCAGACGGATGACGAGTGCTTGATGAAGCAGATGTAGTGGCCATTGTCGATGCGGCCATGATGGATCACGACGGCGAACAGCTCGTAATCGTCGTGTATCTCATCTTCGGGGTCGATCGTTTCACCAGCGAGAGAACGGCGCTTCCTGGGAAGTGGATTGATGTTGGTGGCATTTTAGGATTGGTTGTAAGAGCAGGATTGCGAGCATCGTACTTGAGGATCGATGCTGAGGTGAACGGGCCCATGTTGAGCTCCTCTTGGAACGACACGAAGGTATCGATCTTGGATGACGCTCGTTTGAAGGCGACAGTTTGCTCGAATCGCTGCGTGTTCATCGACGATGTTCAGCCGGCCACATTAGCGACGCTTGTCGGTCGAATGGATGGCAGCAAGAAGGTGCGCGTGTGTACCTTGAGATGGAAGCATATGACGAGAGGCAGCGACTTGAGCGACAGCTGCTTGAGCGACTCTTGATAGCTCTTGCACTTGGAGCACTTGAACTTCTCCTCACTCTCGAGGCGCTCGGCTTGCGTGAATCTGGATCGTCCAGGTCATCGGTAAGTACTCGACACGAGAAGCCACTCATTGGCAGCAGCAGCAACAGCAGCAAGTACCTCTCGAGACACTCGAGCAACGAAGTGCCCCCAGGCTCCTCGAGCTCCATGGCGTTCGCATCCGCTGAACCATCTGCTGGTTTCCGCTTGGGCATTTTGGGGACATCGAGCGAGATATCGAAGAACGGGTCGTTTGCCGTGCTCGTATGGCCACACTATCGTGCGTGTGAGAAAGATGAGTCAGCGAGCAACCCACGCTGCCAATGCATAGCGCAGCTGTACCTTGGCGCATGTGACATCCGAGCGCATCACGCCCGAGAAGCTCCTATGTACAATACACGAGCAGTCCTTCGCAGATCCGCCACAATGCGAGTGGATGCCGTTCAAAGCCGAGATCAAGAACTCGTGTGCATCCTATCAATCAACCATCGAGCCATCCATTCATTCACGCAGTTGTCGATTGATTAATTGATTGATCGGTTCCGTCAGTATCGAATGGCAAGCAGATCGAGCGAAGCAACGTACTTGTTGTTCGTAACCAGCAAAGTACTCCGAGTACTTCCAGATCGAATGTAGAAAGTTGGCAGGAGTGTATGGCACTCGAACGCCCTACCAACACGACACAGCATCCGCACCGATGCGAATCAATACCTCCCACTCACTCACTCGCTCGCTCGCTCGCTCGTCTGTTCGATCGTGTCATGTCGCGATTCGTACGGAGAAGATCTCACAGAACAAGCGATCCATCTCGCATGCCAAGCAAATGTCGTTCTCGCGTCGTTCGCACGTCGCTCGATTGTGCATGTCGGAGAGGAAGTAGTTGCGGAACAGCGGATTGTGCAGCAACGATTGCAAGATACAGTTCATGAAACACGTGTTGCCGAGATTGATCAATCCACGGAGGCCTTTCGGTGTGGTGGTCGATGGCAGGTGCATGATTAGATGGTCGTTCGAGCACAGCATTGATTTCGAGCATTGTATGTCGAAGAGGAACCCGATTGGATGGACGATGATTGGATTAGCGGCGCTGCTCTCAGGCATCAAGTAGAACTCGAGCATCAATGCCACGTACCAAGCATCTGTTGAGATACTCGATGTAGTGCGGCGTTCTTCGATGCCAGTAGTCGATCATCCTTACGAATCTTCTTCTCTATAACGAGAACGATCGAGAGAGCGATATATCCAACCAACGTGTGCCACAATCACACAGCAAGATGTGCTCATTATCAGTATCATATCTTGCCATGTGATGTGACAAGTGATATCTCGTTTGCATTTGTTGATGCATGAGTATGTATGTGCGTGTATGTGTGTGTGTTGAGAACCTTTGTACGGGACGCCAGAGATCAAGATGAGTGCATTGGTCTTCTCGTATGCAAACACCTGGTCGGCGTCAATGTCGTAGACGTAGTCCTTACACAGATGACAGTACAGCTCGCATTGCTCTCGATCGACCACTGTACATGCGAGTAGTTGTGTGAGAGTTGATCGTGATATCAAGAATATGAACCATTGATTCGAGGTTCAAGTGTGAGAGTGATGCTAGTGTTGCTGCTCGTTGGAGTGCATGTGATTCGATTCATATGCTGCATCGATGGATATCGAACCAGCATCGAAATCGAGCACACTCTCTCTGCCACTCTCATTGGTGCATGGGCCAATGCGTGTGGGTGTATCGAGAGGGAGGAGTACCTAGATAGTGGTTCTTCTCGAGGAAGTGAGCGTGTGCGTGATGCTCCGAGCATCCGATGAACACGCAGTGCAGACACACGAACAACCGACCTCCGACGCTCTTGCAAACGAGACATTTCGGTGTCGGGAGGTCGGACTGCTCGATGGTATCGTTGGCGAGTCGACGGATCAGTACCTGGATTGCTGGAGCGTTGCAGTGCGTATCTCTCGATATCGACGTACTTGGATCTTGGCGTAGGAAGTGAGCGTGCGCGAGTAGAGATATCGCATGACGTGCGCCAGGCTCTCGATGCCGCCCTTGCGCTTAAAGTCGGTCATGTGTGGACACAGTGATACGGTTCGAACCGAATCGCAACACGGCGAGAGTGCCATCAAGTCATCGAGCGATGAAGTCGAGCTCGCCGTCGTCGATGATGATGATGACGCTGCTGCAGTTGATGTTGCTGTCGTTGTCGACGACGACTGCAGCGCCATCGCCGACTGCGATGGGTTCTGCATCGCAGTCGAATACGAAGCACCACTACCCCCCTCTCAGTACCAAGGACGAGACCGAGTAGAGATGTGCGAGAGGAGTGGTGGATGCGGCGCGAGGGTGAGGGCGACGAGACAACGAGCCGACTCTGCGATTCGCTGTTCGTGTCTGTGTGACGCGCGCGAGAAGTGTCGCGCTGACAGCGACTGTCTCCTTGACGAGCGGCAAACCAAGCCTCAAACCGAGAGAGAGAGAGCAGGAGACTGCTTGGCGATCAAGGCGAGCTGCCTGGCGGCTAGCAGTAGCAGTAGCAACTCACGAGCTTGAGGAGGACGAGGAGGAGGAGGAGGTAGTGGTAGTAGCAGCAGTATAGTATCTGGAGATAACAACGAGCCGAGCGCACGGCGGCTCTCCTGGTCTATATTTATGTACACGTGTGACGGTGGAGGACGCGGGCTCGAGCTGCATACAAACGGTGTGGTTGGGTGGCATACGAGGAGTAATGATCAAAGCGGAGAGAAGTGAACGAACACAACAAGTACAAGGCGCCGCATAGCGGCTGGCGTAGGGGCACATTCGCGAGGTATTCGCTCGTGAAGAGTGCGCGCGTTGAGAGAGAGGAGGATTGTCAGGTACTTGGTGTGCGAGGGATCGAGTGAGAGTTATCGACGAGATAGGTCGTCGGTTGGCAGCGGCGGCAGGTAGATGCCGTTGCGTGGTCGATCGGTGGCGGCGTACGAGGAGCCGTTGACGGAGGAGGACGAGCACCGGAGCGCAGAAGGGAGCGGAGGCAGCACGGTTGGAGGACGGCCAAACGATGCTGCTGACGACGAGGAGGCCGAGGACGACGTCTGTGGTACGGAAGACGAGTTGGATACGGAAGACGGCGTGGACGATGCATGGTGCGTGAACGGCAGCGCCGAGGAGAGCGATGGCAGCGAGGGAGCACCGTTGCTGGACGACAGCGACGGAGGTCGAGGCAATGACAAGCTCGGAGTGGCGGAGGAGCTCGAGGTGGGATACGCCGAGGCGGTCGATGAGTGAGATGGCTGGTGGTGGTGTGGTTGCGGTTGCTGCTGCTGCTGTTGATGGTGGCCGTATGCCGTATCGTGATGGTGGCTCGAGATGCTGTTGGCTGAGCGTGCCAGCTGGTCGCGCGGATTGGGCGGTGGCAGGAAGTCAGCGTGCGAGCTTGAACGGTAGGCTTGAGAGTCGCTCGATCGCAACTGGCTCGAGGACGCCGCAGAGGAGGAGCTCGGAGCATGCTGCTGCTGCTGCTGCTGCTGCTGCTGGGCGGCCGGTTCGTGCTGGTACTGATGATGGAAATGCTGCTGTTGCTGCTGCTGCTGCTGCTGCTGTTGTTGTTGATGTTGATGCGACAGGTGCGCTCGCGACGAAGGCTGTGACGGAGCAGACAGTGTCGGCTGCTTCTGAAGCTGCTGCTTCTGTTGCTTCTGCTGGAATTGCTGCAGGTGCTGGTGAGCCTGCTGCAACTGCTGCTGAGCCTGTTGCACCGAGATGAAGGGCGACGGCGACAGCGGCGACGGAGCAGCCGGGGGCGAGTCGCGCAGAGCGGCGAGTGACGGGGCCCCGTTTGGATACTGCTGCGGCTGCTGCTGATGCTGTTGGTACTGGTCGCGCGAGTAGTAGGCTGATGTGACGCCGTTGGTGCGCGTCGCGGAGGCCAGCGTCGAGCCGGGCGTGGTTGGCGGTGAGGAGCCCGAGGACGAGAGCTCGGTGGGTGCAAAGAGTTGTTGTGGGCTCGGGAGCACGGTGGACTTGGGAACCGGCGGCAGCAGTGCCGAGTAGCGCGAGGCAGCGGTGCGCTGCTGTTGTGACTGGAGGTGGCTAGCGGTGCCATACGACGCAGCAGTGGATTGGAAGGATTGGTACTGCGGCGGTTGCGGAGGCGGTGGTGGCGGTAGCGGGAGAGGCTGCGATTGAGCTTGTAGTGGTGGCTGAGGCTGCTGTGGTGGCTGCTGTGCTTGAGGCTGTGGCTGCTGATAGGAGCGCTGTGGTTGTTGGTACGACGGCTGCGTATGGCTTTGCTGCTGGGTCGAGCGCGAGTGTACGACCGAGGCAGGAGGGCCTGGAGGCGGTGGTGGCGGTGGCAGTGGCAGTGGCGAGTGCTGCTGCTGCTGTTGGTGGTGGCTCGGCGAACGAGTGCCGACGAGCGACTGCTTGAAGACGCGTGCAGGCAGCGTCGAGTCCATGACGGTCATGAGGTAGTCTTTGGCGTAATCGTGCTCAGCCGGCGGGAGATCCTGTTGCAGCTTGGCGAACGTGAGCCAAGTGCGCGCGGGAGAGAGCAAGCAATCGTGTGGCAGTGCGTACCTGCAATCGACGACGACATTGGTCGGTGTAAATCAAGTGTGCAATATCTACGTGCGAAATGGCCTTGCCAGGAGGGCGGATCTGCGATTCGTATCAAGGTGAGTGCGGAACTAATGAGTGGACCGGAACCAACGAGGAGGGAGGGAGGGAGGGAGGGAGGGAGGGATGGAATATCTCGGCGTACTGGTAGCTTGGTCATTGCGTGCTGCACTGGTGGCACTCGCGACGCCTGTTGCTGTTGCTGTTGCTGTTGCTGGTGCAGTTGGTATTGCTGCAGTTTCTGTTGCTGTTGGTGCAAGTGGCTTGCGGCAGCAGCGGCGGCGGCGTATCGCTGTTGTTGATGGTGCTGTTGCACCGGTGCGGATGGGGTCGGTGCATTGTTGACGCGCGATCGTGGTAGGGACGAGGGAGCGGAAGCGACCGATGAGGAGGAGGACGAAGCGGCAGACGAGTTGACTGCCGAGTTGGGAGGTTTGACTGCAGAGGGCAGGTGAGTGGCGCCCGCAGGTACCAGCGGGGCCAACGGCGGGGCCTTGCTGGGCTGGTGGTGCGTGTGGGCGTGGGTGTGGGGCTGGGGCTGGTGGTGCAGCGAGGTCGAGGAGTGATGCGAGGAGTACTTGTCCACCGAGTGTTGCTGGTGAAGCGACGAAGGAGAAGGCTGCTGGAGAGGTGGTTGGTGTTGCGGGGTGCGGTATGGCGGTTGGTAGGAGGTGAATTGTTGTTGGTGGTGCTGTTGTTGCTGCTGCTGCTGGCTTGGCGATGGAGGCGAGGATTTCGCCACTGGCGGAGGAAGAAGCGGCAGCTGGAAGAGCTGCTGCTGCTGTTGTTGCTGTTGTTGCTGCTGTTGATACTGTCGCTGCAGCTGAGATTGTGGCTGCTGCGGCGGTGATGGAGGAGCAAGCGGCTGGTGCTGCCCGAGACCGTTCATCGAGGAGGACGAGGAGGTTGTGGCAGTCGTGGCCTCAGGCGTGGACTTGGGCGGCGAATGGCGCGTGCTCGACGGTTCTATGAGATGCAACCAACAACGGGCGGCGAGGTTAGCGACGAGGCGGTGGTCATCGGTGAGAGAATGAGAGAGAAGTGCGCAAAGTGAGGCGAGATGGTGTTGGTGGCGGGCAACAGAGATAGGGATGCGATGCGATAGCGGCGCGGGCCGGAGAAAAAACTCGCTCGCTCAGGTCACTCTTGTGCTCCGCCAATCACCGACGAGCAGCGAGATTTGTGCGACACGCGCGCGAGTTTTTCCTTCTGTCTCCCGCTGCTGCGCGGTTGCGGTTGCGGTTGCGCGTAGTTGCTGCGCCGCTGCCGCTGCTGCTTGCTGGTGCCAAGAGGCGAGCCGGCAACGCAGCTGGGCTCGCGGCTTCGCGGCCATGGTGCAGTGTGCGTGTGCGTGGTGGTTTGCGCTGCTACGACTCGGGTTCGTTCTCGGTCGAGGTGCGCGTGCTCGTGTGTTTCGGGCGCTCGCTCTGATTTCTGCCGTGTTGCACAACAGGCGTAGCGGTGTGTGCGTGGATGGATGGCGCGGTGCGCTGTGTGCGTGGGCGCGTACCTGTCGACGACGACGACGAGCGATGGTGGTGCTTCTTGTGCTTCTTGTGCTTCTTGTGCTTGTGCTTGGTACCAGCGGCAGCGCCAGGGAGCGCGATCGCCGGAGGCGGTGCGGGCGTTTGTTTCGGCGCGGGCGACGGCGAGAGGTCGCTGAGGTTGGCTGCCGTCTCAGCGAGGCTGAGCAGCGAGCCCAGAAAGGCGGCTGCGTTGTTTGTGCTGCTGATCGGCGGCGAATGGCTATCGTCGCTCGAGCTGCCCTGTAGAGCGGGAGGCAAGGAGGGCGAGTGAGTACGGCACGAGACGAGGAAGACAGAGCGATAACGTGCGACGTTGTTGTTGTTGTAGTGGTAGTTCGTGTACGTACGGTGTTGGTGCGCCTTCGCTTGGCTGCGGTGGTGGCAATAACAATACAACAACAAGCAAGACACGAGAGCAGCACGACGTACAGCGTACAGCAGCAGCGCAGCGGGCAGATATGAGTGGCGGTCGTTTGTGCGATCATAACGACCTCCACAACAACAACCACGCCGCTACTACTACAACTATTGCTGCTGCTGCAACTAACTCCACAACAACGAGGAGGACGACGAGGACGTACCAGCAGGCGAGGCAGTCGAGGTGCCATGATCCGAGGTGCCTCCCGTGTCGCGCGAGCGCTTGTGCGACACCACAATGGGGCGCGACGAGTACGCTCCGAACGCGAGCGTCACCGTCGTGCTGCTCTTGCGCTTGCGCGGCGACGACGGCGGCGAGGGCGAGGACGAGGGCGAGGCGCGGCGTCGTGGGCGCGCCATTGCGATGAGACGGGCGAGAGAAAGAGAGGCGCTTTCGGCAAGTGTTGGACGTTGTGGGTCGGGTGGATAGGGAGTGCGAACACGGCAAGCGAGCGAGAAGGAACACGGCAGCGATGGAGCACGAGAGAGGAAGAGGGAGAGAGGAGTGCTGCGGCAGCGAGCGGCGAGAGAGCAAATAACACCCACGACACACGCAAGCAAGACGAACACACTGGCGGCGTTGCCTCTCTCGTGCGCGCGATGCGGTAGGGCCGACAACGACGACGAGCGCGACCGAGGAGCGAGAGAGAGAGACAGAGAGACGGAGCGAGAGCAGAGAAAGAACAAGGCCGCGACAGAGAGAGAGCACGAGCACGAGCTTGTGATGTGTGCTCCCGGCAAAATCTCGCGGCCGGAGCTTTTTCGATCACTCGGCTACTAGTGTCAACGCCGAACGGGTCATTCAGTTGCGCTCTACTGCCGCTGTCGCCGATTGCTGCCTCGCGGCTGCGTCGCGCGCTCGCGGTCATGGAGCACCGTGACGGCGAGCGTGCACGCTCTCTGTTGAAGTGCCGCAGCCTCCCTTGCGACGTTGCAGCAGGCGAGCGGGAGCGCGATTCGTGTGCAAGTATCGGAGAATTGAGTTACCTTATCCTTCTTTACCTTATCCACTGCTGCATTCAGTAGCGAGCGCCGATTTCTCTCTTCGTCGTCGCCGCCATCGTGGTCGTATTCCTCGGCGCTCTCGCGCGCTCCACAATGCAACGGTGGTCTGTCGGTTAGCTCGCGGCTACAAGGCTGGCTTCCTCCTCCTCCTCTCCTGGTCTATCGCGAGAGTGCAGACTCGGACGGCGCGCGAATCTTGGCGTAGTTGCTGAGCTTATGCGCTCGCGCTGTTGCCAGGCAGGAGAGCACGTATCAATCGAACGAACGATCGCGATCGGGCGACCTCGAGCGCCACCACCACCACCACAAACACACGGCTCTCCATCTAATTCGTTTGCGTACCTGGGTCGTACTCCTTGTTGGTTTGGTAGTCGTACGGATGGCGTATGTCGGTCGACGCAAAGCGGTGGAACTTGGGCTTGCGCTTCTTCTTGGCCGTCTGTATGCCGGTCACGTTGCCGACGTCGAGCACCTGCAGATCGCGCTCGAGCTCGGCCATCATCTCGGCTTGTCGCTTGCTCGACACGGTCTCGACTCGCTGGATCTTGCCGTCACGCATCCAAATGATTCGGTCGGCAAAGAATTTGAGGCCCACATCGTGCGTTACCATCACGAGTGTGATTCCTTCAGTACACCAACCACAACAACCACAACGCCGCCGAGATCACCATCGTCATGAGAATCACTATCGTAGCACGAGTTGGAAGGCGGCTGACATTGGTATACCTTCCTCGCGGTTCAATTCCATCAGTAACTTGATCACAATCGCAGTATTTACAGTGTCGAGATCGCCGCTATGCAATGCAACCAGATACCACGCCTCGTTAGTAAACTAATCTAACCCTCTGCTGTATCGTTATCGTCGTTAAATCGTACGTTGGCTCATCGAGTAACAGAACATCTGGACGGTTGGCAATCGCACGGGCAATCGTCACCTGTTGGGTGCGCCATGCACGCGCGCGCGTATGTTGTCAATAACCCAGTCACCGTGGCACACTATGCACGAGTCGAGTCGAGCACTCCGTACGCGTTGTTGCTCTCCTCCCGACAACTGGCTTGGCACATGATGCAAGCGCTCCGACATGCCGACTCGCGAGAGCAAATACGTGGCTCGTTCGCGTCGTTCGCTGGCCGACAGCCGACCATCCAAGATCATTGGCATCTGGTCCATACACCACATCGCGGAATGAATGAATAAATGAACGAATGTGCATGCTGGATGGTGATCCAGAGTAGGTGAGCGTACTTCGACGTTCTCGAGCGCTGTCAATGAGGAGAGCAG
>ERZ778027.5124-NODE-5124-length-10379-cov-7.273344_pt1 | contig 10379 bp, 9 predicted proteins | sample MGYA00375757_ERZ778027 | MGnify/ENA primary metagenome ERZ778027 (study PRJEB29350, sample SAMN05389817) | bioreactor metagenome | isolation source: Ammonium sulfate bioreactor | place: South Africa: University of Cape Town | collected 2014-02-18 ... | reverse complement strand
AATTGAACTTTTCGTCCAATTTATCCGCCACTTCGCCAATGCGTTTCCCGTTAGCTGTAATCTCATCAAACCCATGCTAAACAACAAATTAATGAAAAGAACACTACTATTCTCTGCCCTTTTTGTTGGCGGAATATTAATTGCTCAAAATTCTGACGCAAAAATCACAGTTACAGAAGTTCAAAAAGAATTTAAGTACAAAAAGTATTCTCCACAAATTCTTGAAAATTTCGTGAACCAAATTTCCGAAATCGAACAAAAGCCAACTATTACAGAATTTATTCCTGGGGAGATTATCGGATGGAATAACGATAGAAGCACCGGCTCAACCGAAGAAATTTTCTGGATTAAAAACGGAAAATTAAATCCAATTTCAACTGTTCCAGAAAATGAGAATTTCTTCAAAAAAATAAATAAATACGCTCCAAAAGAAAAAGAATTTGACATTTATAAATGGAGTACAAAAACTTATGAAGGTAAAATTCTGAAAAAGCTTACTGACGGAAGTTTTTTGATTAATATCGGATTGACGCTATTTGAGAAAGGAACAAATGATGATTTCAATAACGGAATTGGAGAATATGAGGTGGAATACAAAACCAAAGATTTTAAAAATTTCATCCCATTAAAATTGCGTGAAAAAGAGAAAAATAATGCAAAATGGATAACAATCAAGTAAAAAGAGACTACAGCTAACATTGTATTGGCAAAATGCGGGAGAAGTGCAAAATTGAAAACCAGAAAAATAATCCGCTCATGCTTTTCAATTCCACATTTTTTTATAATTTAGTGTACTTGAAAAAGCATTCGCTACGTTTGGTCATTCTTGAACTTTTTGTTCTTCGAAAGCCCGCACTTCGCCAATACTTTTTCCGTTATCTGCAAGCGTATTACCAATATTTCGTATAAATTATGGAAAGTAAAAATCATGAAAATTTTCAATGTAAATGTTGTGGAAATTATTCTTTGGGTGAATTTCCAAACGGAACATTTGAAATTTGTGAAATATGTTTTTGGGAAGATGATAATGTTCAATCTGATAACCCAAATTTTATTGTAGGAGCAAATAAAATTTCATTAAATAAAGCGAAAGAAAATTATTCAAAATTCGGAATATCAAATCCAAACTTGATAGAAAATAAAATCGAAAACAATGATTTTTATCCTGGAATGAAAGTCAAACTGAACGATGAATATGGAATTGTAACAAACGAAAAAAATTATGATTCTTATGGAATAATTCTTTGGGATACTGAAAAAATGAATGATTTAGAAAATTGGTGTGGCCTATTTGGAAGTTTTAGAGATTCTGGAGGAATAATAGTTGACAACAAATATGAATTCAAAAAATATATAATGCAAATAACGCCTGCAGATAACATAGTATTGGCAAAATGCGGGGTTAAATCTACAATAGAAAGATTTGTAATATTTACCCGCCGCTGCTTTTCATATTGTTTTTTTTCTTAATTTAGACAATCTGAAAAAGCATCGGCTCCGTTTGGTCTGAACTTGAACATTCGTTCAAATTAAGCCCGCACTTCGCCAATACTTTTTCCGTTGTACGACATTTTAAAACCAAAAGCCGTGAATAAAAATTTATTAATTTCAATTCTTTTCTGCATAATTTTTCAAAATGGATTTTCGCAGATTTCATTTAGTACCGAAAAAATAATAAGTCAATCCTCTGCAAAAGTTCATGTTCATTCAGGTGATTTAGATGGAGATGGAGATGAAGATATTCTTGCTGGATATGGCAACTTAGAGTGGTATGAGAACGATGGAAGTGGGAACTTCTTAAATAATAATACAATTAGTTTAGGAGGTAAATCGTTGCAAAGTATATATGTTACAGATATAAACGGAGATAGTAAATTAGATATATTATGTGAATTAAATGGAGGAGCCAATAATAGCGAAATTGTTTGGTTTAAAAATGAAGGAAATGGAAGTTTTAGTGCAAAAAATGTAATTACTAATCAAATAATTTCTGGTCATTGTGTTTTTGCTGCTGATCTTGATGGAGATGGAGATCAAGATGTTATGTCTGCTTCGGTTATTGATGATAAAATTGCTTGGTATGAAAATAACGGAAATGGGAATTTTGGTTCACAAAAAATTATATCCTCCACGACAGATGGTGCGAGTACCGTTTATGCTTCTGATTTGGACGGTGATGGATACTTAGATATAATCGCAGGTGGAGCATGGGATGGTAAATTATCCTGGTATAAAAATATGGACGGAAAAGGAACATTTAGTTCAGAAAAAGAAATTACTTCTGTAAATCAACTGCAATTTGCGTATACCGCAGACTTAGATGGAGATGGAGATCAAGACATTTATTTTGCAGCTTTAGGAGGAACTGTAGCATGGGTTAAAAATGATGGAGATGGAAATTTTGGATTATTAAATATAATTGGTTATGAGTCAAAAGCAACAGATGTTCTAGCACAAGATTTTGATAACGATGGAGACCTAGATATAGTGTCAACTTCTGATAATGGAAATTTATCTTGGTTTCAAAATAATGGCTTCGGAGAATTTGGTGAACATATTATAATTTCAAATACAAATAATCGAAGTGTTTATTCCGCAGATATTAATGGAGATGGAAAATTTGATATTTTGACTGCATCTTTCTATGGGAATAAAGTTTCGTGGTATGAAAATCTTGGTTTTTTAGGAATTCATGAACCGAATTCATTAAGTTTATCAGTATATCCTAATCCAACAGAAGATTTTATAAATATTATTTCCAATGAGAAAATCAAAAATGTAGAAATATTTAACTCTATTGGTCAAAAAGTTTTACAAAAAAACAACTCCAATAGAATTGACATCTCTAATTTTGCTAATGGTATTTATTATCTTAGAATGATTGGTGTAGATGGAAATGTTGGAAATAAAAAAATTATCAAAAAATAAAAAAACGTCGTACAACATTGTATTGGCAAAATGCGGGGTTAAACTCTGAATTGAAAATCCTCACCTTTTTCGCCGCCGCTGCTTTTCAATTCCACATTTTTTTGTAATTTAGTTCCATTGAAAAAGCATCGGCTCCGTTTGGTCGAAATTGAACTTTCAGTTCTATTTAGCCCGCACTTCGCCAATACTTTTTCCGTTAGCAGCAAGGCTAGCGGAACGCACCATCAAAACCGAACGAAATCAAATCAAAAACTTCCGCTTGAAATTTTGTCTGCTGACGGGAACGGATGGCGGACAAAACAGCAAAAAATAGTAATTTAAGAAATGCTAACAAAGCAAAAAACGATGAGTTTTATACTCAATTCCACGATATAGAAAAAGAAATAAATGCTTATTTGGATTACGACCAAAATACGTTTCGTGGTAAAACAATTTTACTTCCTTGTGACGACCCAGAATGGAGCAACTTTACAAAATTCTTTGCCCAAAATTTTGAACGATTAGGACTAAAAAAACTTATTAGTACAAGTTTTGCACCCGACAGCAAAGCATTTAAAGGTGGTTATCAGCCTACTCTATTTGAATCTGAAAACCCACAATTCGACAAAGAGAAAACAGTAACCAACGGCAAAATTTTCACACTCACTCACGACAAATCAGGCGACAACAAAATTGATATTAACGATTTGGAATGGACTTATCTTAAAGGAGATGGCGACTTCCGAAGTGACGAAATTAAAAAACTACGAAACGAAGCCGACATCATTGTTACCAATCCACCTTTTTCATTATTCCGTGAATTTTTGGCTTGGATAGTAGAAGCCGAAAAACAATTTTTGATTATCGGAAATATGAACGCAATCACTTACAAAGAAGTTTTTCCTTTAATTAAAAATGATAAAATGTGGACAGGAAGTCGATTTAATCAAAGATTAAATGGGAAAAATATGACTTTTTATGTTCCAGATGATTATAAATTAACAGGAACAGAAGTTGAAGTAAGTAGTGACGGAAAGAAAATGATTAGCGTTGCTGGAACAGGTTGGTACACCAACCTTGACCACGGAAGACGACACCAACCTTTGCCGTTAATGACAATGGCTGACAATATCAAATTTAGTAAACACAAACAAGTAAAAGGACAAGAGTACTTAAAATACGACAATTACAACGCTATTGAAGTTCCATTTACAGATGCAATTCCAAGCGACTACAAAGGAGCAATGGGTGTTCCAATTAGTTTCTTAAATAAATATAATCCAGAACAATTTGAAATCTTAAATGCACTGAATAGATATTCTCTTTTTGATGATGACGATTTAATAATAAACAAAAACGAAGCCCGAATAGGAAATCATATGTGTTCCATAAATAACGGAGCTGGATATACCTATTTTAGAATAATTATCAAACATAGAAACTAAATGGACACAACTTTACAAACAGAAATCACCATAAAAGACATTTGCGAAGGCTTTGTTTACAACGAATTGGAAGGCAAAGGTTTGTTTGGCTTGTCGGGAAAACTCACAATCCAACCCGAATACCAACGAAACTACATTTATGCAGACGGAAAACGTGATGTTGCCGTTATTGAAAGTATTTTGAAAGGTTATCCGCTTGGATTGATTTACTTCAACAAAGTTAGCGACAACAATCTCGAAGTTTTGGACGGTCAGCAAAGAATTACAAGTTTTGGCAGGTTTGTAACCAACAAATTTGCAATCAAAGACCAAAACGGTATGGAGCAATATTTTAGCGGTATTGCAAAAGACAAACAAGACAAAATCTTAAACACTAAAATTTTGATTTACGAATGTGAGGGAACAGAAACAGAAATAAAAGAATGGTTTAAAACCATCAATATTGCAGGTGTTCCACTTAACAATCAAGAACTTTTAAATGCAATTTATTCAGGTCCTTTTGTAACGCTTGCCAAAGAAGAATTTAGCAACAGTACAAACGCAAAAATCCAAAAATGGAGTGCTTACGTTTCGGGAAGTGCCAACAGACAAGAGTTTTTAGAACGAGCATTGGATTGGGTAAGTAAAGGAAACATTGACAATTATATGAGTAAACACCGTTTTGACGACAACATTACGGAACTCAAAAATTATTTCAACAGCGTTATAGATTGGATTTCTTCCGTGTTTACAAATGTTGAAACTGAAATGCGTGGTTTGGAATGGGGACGACTTTACGAAAAGTACAAAAAACAACCTTACGACCACAAAAAAGTTGCTGAACAAGTTAGAGAACTTTATGCAGATAGTTATGTGAAAAATAGAAAAGGCATTTTTGAATTTATACTTGGTGGTTCGACAGACTTCAAATTGCTTGACGTTCGGGTTTTTGACGAAGCAACCAAAAAATCGGTTTACGCAAAACAAACCACCGAAGCCGAGAAAAACGGAACTTCAAACTGTTCACTTTGTGCAATCGGACACGATGCCAACAAAACCAAAATTTGGAAACTTAACGAAATGGACGCAGACCACGTTTCAGCTTGGAGCAAAGGTGGAGCAACCGACATTAAAAATTGTGAAATGCTTTGTAAAACTCACAATAGAGCGAAAGGAAATAAATAAGACTAAAAAAGCCCTGCTGCTAACATCGTATTGCTAAAATGCGGGGTTGAATCCAGGATTGAAAGTTCCGTCTTTTTTATCCGCAAAATGTTTTCCGTTTCACAGTTTTTTGTTAATTTAGTTCACGGAAAAACATTTTGCTCACGTTAGGTGAAAATTGAAAGTTTCGGCTTCCTTTCTCCCGCACTTCAGCAATACGTTTCCCGTTAGCTGCAACTATCCAAAAAATCGTCAAAATTTAAATGAAAAAAATTGTCCAACTTCTAGTCATCCTTATTTTCTGCTCATTTTCAAATACAAAAGCTCAAAATGTTGATTTTGATTATAATAAAATCTCTAAAATTTCTGATAGCATAAAATTTCAAAATATTACAATTCATAATTTATTTAAATCTCAAATTATTGCTCATAAGAATAATAAATTCGACTCTAAAATGATTGTGAGTAATGTTTATTTACCGCACAAAAAACTATGGGACAGTTGTTATGCTCAAATTTTTGGAGATGAAAATGCAAATCGTTTCAATAATGAAGAAGGAATGATTAAATGGAATCAAACAATTTTTGACAAAAATAAAAGCGAATATATTGAACGAACTAAAACAATTAGCAAAATAAATATTAACAAATTATTCAAAAAAAATCTTAAAAAATTCAATCGTTTAGTTCCTTATCAACCAAATGCCAAAATAAGTATTTTATTTACACCAATTACAGGAATTGGTTTTGGTGGATGCGATGCACAACAATTTGCATTAGAATTAAACAATAAATCAATAGACATTATTTACACATTAGAAAAAGGATTACCACATGAACTGAATCATTTGGTTTATGAAAAATTTAGAAATAATGATATTGATAGAAACTCTGCTTTAAGCCAAACGATTGATGAAGGATTTGCTTGTTATTTTACTTATATTTTCTTTGACAGAAAAATTCCAGAATACGAAGCTGTTGAAAATATGTCAAAAGAAAATTGGGATTGGTATGTAAGAAATGAAAAAGAAATATTTACAAAAACAAAATCTTACTTTTCAGATTCTTCAGGAAATAATCCTTTATTGAGAAATGATAAACATAAACTTTTTCCAGATGCACCAAAGTCTATCAATTATTGGTTAGGATTTAGAATCATATCCGAATACGTAAAAAAAAATGGTCCTGATTCGTGGAAAGATATTTACAAATTGACAGCAAAAGAAGTTCTAAAAAAAAGTGACTATGAAAAATACATTGAAAAATTATAGCTGCAGCTAACAAGGGTTTTGCAAAATGGCGGGGTAACGGCTAAGTTGAAAGTTTGTACATTTTAATCCGCAAAAGCCAATTTTATTGGCTTTTTTCATAAATTAGCAAATAGAAATTGGCTTTTGCTACGTTCCGTCTAAATCGAAACTATTGGCTTCGATTTTCCGCCACTTCGCAAAGCCCCGAACCGTTATCTGTAATCGCTCCAAAACTTTCGTTTAAAGTATGTTTAAGAAAAATCTTTTCATTATCACATTTACTTTTCTTTGTAATTTTTTTCACTCACAATCAAAAGAAGAGACTATGAAAAATGTAATTTGGATTAAACCTAATACATTTTTATATACACTTTTTGATGAAAATACGTGTAGTATAAACATTTCGTCAGAAGACCAAATAATAAAATATGGAACTATGCTTGCTCTGTCAAATATTATCGAATGCAAGGGAAAACAAATTTTTCGCATTTCATTAAATAATAGTTATTTCTATGCTGATGAATCGGATATTGCCAAGAATTTTAATTCTTACATTAACTATGATAATTTTTTAAATCTTGAGGAAAATGAATTGAAAAATCATGAAGAGGAAGCAAAAAAGAAATCAGAAATTCTTGGTCTTTTATATCTAAATAATTTTTATGAACTTAGTAAAAAAAAGGCAAATGAAATAAATTCTATAGAATTAAATTCTCTAATTTTTCAGACAAAACTGTATAAAGTTATTGAATAGAATTGCGACTACAGATAACATTGTATTTGCAAAATGCGGGGTTGAATCTATAATAGAAAACCCGATGCATTTAGTCGCAACTTGCTTTTCATATTACTTTTTTTTTGTAATTTGGTAATCTGAAAAAGCAATTTGCTTCGTTCAGGCGAAATTGAACTACCAGTTAAATTTAGCCCGCCCTTCGCAAATACTTTTTCCGTTATCGGCAATTGCAAAAAAGCAATGCATTAAAAATTAATATATGAAAAAAACATTTCTATTTTCCGCATTAGTATGCTCAACGATTTCGTTTTCACAAAAATTAAGCGATGCCTTTATTTTAGAAAAAATTAATGGCATTGAAATAAGCAAAGTTCCTGCAATCTTAAAATTGAAAAAATCACCTGAGTCAAAAGTAAAATTAGGTTTGACTAGTGATTATTATCCTAAAGGTAATTTTTCTTATCAAATCATTGAAGAAAAAGGAGACGATAAAGCAGATAAAACTTATATAGTATATATGGGGAAAGATTTTATAAATATTGTTGACGGTCTTGTTAAAGAAGCATATGAAAATCATAATTTTCAAAATATTCAAACTTATTTTAAGATTGGAAAGGAAAAAACAAATGTTTCTGACTATGAAGATTTTCTAAATTATTACCGTAAATATAGTGTCTTGGAACGGAATGTTGACATAAGGGCTTATTTCAAAAAAGGCGAATTTTATTATACTATCAAAACAATTTATGGTGTAGTTTATCTAGAGGTTTCTAAATCTCTTCCAAATTATCTATAAAATCAACAAAAATTTATTACAAAAAAAACAATTAAATATGTTTTCAAATTGATGAAAAGAAATATAGTTAGTTACATATCAATACTAATTTCATTATTTACTTTATTTTTATTTTGGTCAAGACTTGAGCCAATAACTATCGAATGGATGGGAGTATTGATAGGAATTTTAGCAATACTTACAACCGTATTAATTGGATGGAACATTTTTATTGTAATAGACTTTAAGAAATTAACAAAGGAAATAGAACTGAAGCATTTAAGTTTAGTAAATTACTCTGAAACTAATTTGCTAATGATGTATAAAACGAGTGCAGATTTCGCAATTGAAAGAAATAATATATTTGGGATAATAAACAATAGCATTTTTGCAATTGATATTGCAATTAGATTAGGAAATTTATCACTTGCGGAATCACTTCTCAATCGAATTCTTGAAGTTGCGCCTGACACAATTACTATGAATAGTTTTTATAAATCAATGCTAACAAAATCTTTTTATAGCATCAAAAATTGGAATAAAGTAAATGGCTATGAGCGTTTAGAATTTTTAATTTTGAATATTAAAATAAGCGAGTTTTCTGAAAAATCACAACTTGACTTTTTATAAAAATAACATAGCAACTGCCGATAACATCGGTTTTGCAAAAGCGGGGGTGAATGTCCCTTGCGTTGAGAGTTTTCGTCACTTTCAGCCGCAAAAAACCATTTCGTTTTTTTTATTTTTTGTAATTTTGAAAAAACGAAAATGGTTTTTGCTCAGTTCGGTTTTTAATAGAAAGTTTCGGCTTTCTTTGCCCCGCCTTCGCAAAGCCGTTTCCCGTTGTGCGCAATATTAGAAGCGCGGTATCAAAAAGAAATTTCGGTCTGAAAAATCAAAATTTTGACTTGAATTTAAACTTCTAAAACTGACTAAAATCTGAAATTCTTTGTGCTGATCTTCAGAAATCCAGAAAAAAACTTTACGAAAAACTTACGGATTTGAGTATCAAAAATTGTGCTTGACTTTTACAAATTTTGCGCTTAACTGCATGAATAAAGTCTGCGTGAATACTTTTCTAAAATCCGTGAATAAAATTCTGAAATCTTTGCGATTTCGTGCGTGAAAAAAATTGTCGTGCTTGATTTTCAATTCTCTGACTGAATTCAACGGGTTGAATTAAGTCGCCGAACCGAAAATACTGCGCACAACATTGTATTGGCAAAATGCGGGGAGAAGTGCAAAATCGAAAAGCACAAAAAATAATCCGCTCATGCTTTTCAATTCTGCAATTTTTTGTAAGTTAGCAGTATTGAAAAAGCATTCGCTACGTTTGGTCGTTCTAGAACTTTCAGTTCTTCGAAATCCCGCACTTCGCCAATACTTTTTCCGTTATGCAACATTTTATCCAAACTTACGTCTGAAATGAAAACATTGAAAAGTTGCCTTTTTATTTTCTTAATATTTTGCATTTTAATTTTTGGCGGAATTTATTTTTACTTCAACAAATTAAATTCTGACTGTGTTGAAGATCACAAGAAATTTGAAAAATCTTACATTAAATTGGAATCAAAATTGAGCGAACGAAATTCATTGATTTTAAAAGCAAATTATTCAGATAGTATAAAAATCCTTGCTCAAAAATCCGATTCTATTATAAAAGCAACAAATGATGCTAATAAAATATTGTGGACTGAATTTGCTCTTAATCAAAAAACTTACAGAAATGATTCTCTGAAAAATATAAATAACGAATTAAACTTGCTGAAAAATGAATATAATTCTGATTTGAAAAATTTTCATTCAAATTGGACAATTTTTCCATTCAACTTAATCAAATTGCGTCAAAAATTTCCAGAATATAATTACTTGAATATTGATTACGGCGAAAATAATCAAGAAAATATGAAAAAAAGGAAAGAAGTTGAACATTGGGTTGAAACTGGTGAATGGAAATAAAAAACGTCGCATAACATGGTATTGGCAAAATGCGGGGGAAAGTTCAAGTTGAACTTTTTGTAATTTTTAGCCGCCGCTGCTTTTCATATTGTTTTTTTTCTTAATTTTAACAATCTGAAAAAGCATCGGCTCCGTTTGGTCGAAATTGAACTTTCAGTTCATTT
>ERZ778027.5112-NODE-5112-length-10399-cov-10.956013_pt1 | contig 10399 bp, 9 predicted proteins | sample MGYA00375757_ERZ778027 | MGnify/ENA primary metagenome ERZ778027 (study PRJEB29350, sample SAMN05389817) | bioreactor metagenome | isolation source: Ammonium sulfate bioreactor | place: South Africa: University of Cape Town | collected 2014-02-18 ... | reverse complement strand
AGGTTATCGTAGAAAAGAAAAAGAACCAGTAGATGACGCACAAGACAAAAAGAAACGAATACTAACTTGAATATTTTGTTGACAATTCATTCATTTGATCTTTCATGATGAGTGTCCACCTATCAGATTTCGATCTGCTTCTCATTTAACCTCTCTCTCTCTCTCTTGACCAAGAAATCGACTGACGAAAGAAAAAAAATAATCTATTTATGATGAGAAAAAATTTAATTAATCATATAAAGCTAATCGAAAATTATATTTCGCTAAATTCGATTGCAACGAATAGACTAATACCACTAATATATTCAAAATAAGGATCAGTAGATTTTGATGGTGGAAGACGTTGTTTATGCCAGAAATAGAATAATTGAGAAGCATAGGAATGCTCTTGAAAATTAAGTTTAAAATAAATATCAGCTGTATGATAATAAATACAAGCAGCACGTCTATCAGCATCGAATGGTCCAGCTGTCATACGCCATAGAGATAATGCTTGTGATAAATGTTTCAAAGCGAAATTATAAGATTTCATGAATTTATAATAAATACCAAGAAGTGTATGAGAAGAAATTATCTCGAAATCTATAGTATCATGTCCGTAAAGATCAATAGAAATTTTTAAATATTTAATTGCATTTCGAAAATCACCTATACTAGCATAAACAATTGCTAAATTCTTGTGTTGCATTGAAAATCGTACATTATTCTTTGATGAATATTTTAATGATTGATTTAAATATTCAATCGATCGTGAATATTCTTTCAGAGAATAGTAGATAAGTCCAAGATTTTCGTATATAAATACTAAATAATTTGTATATTGTTTTAAAATTTCTTTCGATTGTTCGAGATTTGTACAGCTCAATTTTATTAAATTCGAAGAATTATTTTCAGAATTTGATCGAAAGAGAAATAATTGAAAAGAACCAAGAATATAAAGTATGACACCAATTAATCGATGATTTTCAGGCAAATGTTTCCGATTAATTGAAAGAATATATTCTATAAAATTGATACATTGAAAAAACTCTTGCTGAGGAAATAAAACTGATGTAATCAAATCGAAATAAATACGAGTCAGTGTAAGATAATTATTTCGATCTCCATAGATTTGTGCAAGATTTTCAAATGTTCTTCTTGCCATATCATATTGTTTTGTTTGAAGATATAATCGAACAATACTACTATGTACGTTAATTATTAGATGATCATCAGTTCGTCGTGAACAACGAAATATATCCAATGCATGTTGATAATAATCAAGAGCTCGATCGATTTCATTTTGATTGCTATAAATATTGCCAAGACTAAAATATGTTATGCCTAGATGATAATGATTTTCTGGTAGAATCAATTTTTGAATATCAAATGCTCGTTCTAAATAACTCAATCCAACAGATAACGAACCTTTACTAATATAAGCTAAACCTAAATCATGATAGATTTCAGCAAGATACATTGTTTCACCTTCGACACATTCTAATTCACTTGCTTCATGATAATATCGAATAGCATTCGTATAATCATCTTTACCTAAATAAGCTAAACCAATATTATAATAGATTGTTGAACATTGATATATCGATGTAACATATCGAAGAGCAGAAAAATGATTTTCAAGTGCACGATCATAATCATTGAGTTCTTTGAATGTATTTCCAAGAATACTATGGTAACTCAATGGACGATCTGTATTTGTTAACATGAATTGACAATAATCACGAGCTGTTTCATATTCACCCATTTGATATAATATTTGACCAAAATGACTGTTCTTCAAATCAGTTGACATAAATGATAGGAGTGAATCTTCATTTGGATCGATTAAATTTAAATGAACTATCCATTTATCTATTGTGTCCTCGTAGGCAACACTTTGAATGCGAAAAACCATGCCTGGTGAAAGAAGAATTTCTTTTTCATAACTCATCGTACTAAATTGTGAAATATCAGCGAATACAGCCGATGAAATTCGACAATCTAATAATATATGAAACAGTACATTAATCGTTATTCCTCGTTGACCTTCACTAAATATCGATGCAATATCTTGATCCAATGTTGTCGATAGAAAATAATTCATCGATACTATACCACCGATATTATTTTTCAAAATATTTAAATCTTGACTAAGCATTAATTGACCACGATAGACATAGAATAACGTTGTTTGATTTGTTGTTGTTGAAATAAATTGTTCATGATGAAGTCTGTCAATTTCATTATATAATTTAACAATAAAATATTGATATTTAATAATTGAATTCCAATGACGAGAACGAAGTGCTGAATTAATCAAACGATAGATAAAACTATCTTGTGTCCACCATTGAATTGTCGACCATTTCGTTTCAGTAGAATCAAACTCGTCAATTCTGTTTAGCTCACGTTTATCGGTAGCATATCGACAACGACATTCATCGAGCATCATCTGTCGAATAGGATTCGATGAAGCATCGGTTGAATGCAAGAGACCATTGAAAATTAATTGAAAACGAAGACGTTCGTTTGGTTGTTTATCAAGATCATCGATTGTGTTTAATTGTTCGAATAGAAGATGAAATGTATGATTATTGTTATCTGTTGATATCATTTCATATTGTAATTGTCCGATTAATTTCGAAAGATTTTTAAATACTCCTCGAATAATCCAACAATTTTTAATGAAAGCATTATACTTTCTATATTGATCTGTCGAAAATGTATCCAAAATGTAGACAAATTTCAATGATTCAAGTTGATGAACAAGTGAAAAGACTTGAATTCCTCGATTATCCGATAGAATCATAAAGACACTTTTCGATGGACAATTGGTAATATAATCGATACACTTGTTTGCATCATTAAATATTTGTAATTGGGGAAAATTATCGGGTAATTGTTGTTCATATTGAGTATCTTGTTCGATTCGTTTACAATCGTATTCAGTAACACTATGAAACCAAACGATAATCGTCGTCATGGTTGACTTACAAATAAATAAATATACGACTGAGTTTTGTGTTATAACTCGTGTGTAACGAATAGCTAACAGAAAGAAAAACAAACAAACATGAATATTATTTGGTTTCATGATGCAACTGAATATTGTTTACCAGAAGATATTCAAACGATTATTTTCCCATTGAATACAATAATTATTCATACGAATCTTGTTGATTTTTATCTTGCAATTGAACAAATGAAGAATAAAGAAAAAATGATGCTGATTGTATCTGGACCTTCAGCTCGTCAAATCATTTCATTCGTCATTGAAATAACGCCTATACATTGTATTTTTCTTATTGAATATCAACTAAACTCGAACAAATTAACAAAACAACGTGTACATCCTCCGTCGAATAATTTTCAAAATGAAAATTGTTTTTTTCTTCCTTCTATACGTCAATCAAAAAATGAAAGTATTCTTATTAATATATGGACTTCAAAAGATACCAAACCAAGTCAATTGGAGCTCATAACTGTGCTTATTTCTATCGGCGGTATATTGAAAATTTTCACTGAAATTTTAGCTTGTACCACTTGGTACATTCTTCTTGGACCAATAATCAAACAAATACATCAAAAATGTTTAATACAATCTGTTCGAAATAATAGTTTCAATTATTATCTAGATCTATTTGATAAAGTACTTGAATGTTTGCCAATTAAATGGTCTCTTACACAACGTGGATATAAAATTTTAGCAGAATTTCATGTACTTCGTTGTGAAGATCATCGTTTATTTCTTACTTATTCGAAATTAGTCGATGGATACATCGAACTAAATCAGATAAACGATCTCTACTATCGCACAAATTTAGCTTATAAATTTAGTAAACGACCGGAGAAGATTTTCAAATCATTAGCGCTTTATCTTTACAATGAAACTTTAAATCAAACCGATTATGTTAAGAACGGATGTATCTATGGTAGTATGGCGTTGATATCTTTAGAAAAAAAGCACTATGGAATGGGTATTCATTATTTGAATCAAATATTAAATCAATATATGAAATACAATCAACGTCCACCATTCGATGTCTATTTAGCTCGAATATGTACGCAAATTAGTTTGTGGATATTAACTAAATCTCGACGATATCTTCATGAGAGTTTAAATAATTTAAAAGAAATTGAAGAATTAGTCGATCATTATACATCGAAGGACAATTATTTATATGCGATGTTTCTTATTTATATGGAATTACGACGATTTGCTTATGCATTAAATTGTCTCGATAGAATTTTACAAGAAAATAATCTTGAATCAAATCGATTGATTGAAGTTTATTATGGACGAGGACATATTTTTCTTGAATTGAAAGATTTGAATGTTGCTTTGAATAATTATAAGAAAGCTTTGCAACTATGTGGCGCAACAACTGCAGCACAACAATTTGTTTCGATTCATATAGCAATAGGAATCATATATGAACGAAAGACAGACTGGAATGAAGCATTAGAACATTTTAAACAAGCTTTAGATATAATCGAAGAAAAATATCAGGAATCAATATCGTTTATAGGTGGTTATCCAGCATCAGAAATCATACATCGACATTTGTCATTCATTTATGAACAAATCGATAGCGTGGATCTAGCTGAAAATCATCAGAAGAAAGCAGTTATAGAAAAAATACGTTTATCTAATTTGGGTGCTAAAATGACATGGTCTAATGATATTTGTGGTTATAGACTGTGTGTTGATCTCGAACAAGCCATTGTTGCTAAAGACTATATCATTCCAGATGAACTTTTACTTTCAGAATGTGGGAATTGGAACAATATGATTGTTTCGATGGAAAAATAATAATCGATTTTTGATTGCTTGACGAAAGCGACTTGATGAAAGAACAAACGTATAGCAACTACCCTAAAATTTAAAACGAAAACAATTTTTTTGAAGAAAAGAACTCGATCAACGTACGACATAATAAATATAACTTGACATAAGAAAAACTGTTAATGCGAATGATTCTTTCGCTATTCGATCAGTGTCTTTAATCATTTGAGATGTAAATAGATTGTAAGCTGTATCTATGCCATATGGAATTATAGATACAACAATAAATATCACTTGAATCAGCGTCATTCGTGTTAATTGACGATCAGCATACTGTCGAGTAAGACCTCTGGTTAAACGTATATTACGATATGTTAAACACGCAAATAGAATCATTATACTAACTGGAATAGTCGATGTCAAAATAAGCGGATATATAGCAACATAAAGACTGTATGCACTATTGTTAACTACACATGCATTTGTGATTGATGAGATGTCAAAATAGATAAAGCTAGGTATGCCTTGAATACAAGAAAGCATTAGAACAATAAATATAATTCGATGAGGCCATTTAGTATTATTACAACTGCAACGACGAAGATTAGCATTTTGTGATGTCATAAAAAATTGATCAATCATTGCTAAACATGAACCAGCAAGAGATGTGAAACTGCAAACACCAATGAGAAATATTCTTGATTTACACCAAACAATTGATATACGAGCCAAGTCAATAGTTAGAATTGTACTGATGATTCTGATAGAAAGAATAATCAATAAGTAAATCAGATTTGCAATTGAAGTTATAAGAAAATAGAAAGTACAAGGAGTTGTACGATAACTCTGAATAGTTCCGAATACCAAAATATTCATTCCGTTACCAATTACGCCAGCTACTAACAAAAACAAACCACCATAGATTACAATTATTTGTCCGATACTTGTTAGTGACATTTTATGAAATATTTCATAAAAAAAAGAATGCCTTTTGTAAATATAATCTCTGGCATGAGAAACCTTCTCCTTTTCCTCCTTTTTCTAATTTTCTCGTAAAATAATTAGATTTTGCGCATTCTATTTACTAACACATTCGATCCGCTCTATTGTAAGAAAATGCTTGATGAATAAGAGGAGATATCGGGATTTTTTTTTTGAGATTTATTTTCCAAGAGGATTTATTTCGAAATACGCAGAAATAAAACAATTTTTAACACAAACGAAGAATAATACAGATCGTGTTTTAACTTTTTCTAAAAGATAATTCGTTATCTTTTTTCATTATCGTTCACCTCAAATAGAAAAGTACAAACTTCTTTTTTTTACAGTAGTCAATTAATCGACACACACAATGCACCGTTTCGTTTTAAAACTTTTTATTTTAACTACAATTGTAGCAGTAATTAATGGTCAAAATGTTACTTTTCCTGATTGTAAATTTGGTCCACTTGCATCATTTCCTATTTGCAATCTATCGTTACCAGCTCATCAACGAGCAGCTGATTTAATTAGTCGTATGACGATAGATGAAAAAGCAAGTTGGTTAAGCAATGCTGTACAACCAATTCCTCGACTTGGTCTTCCAACATATCAATGGTGGAATGAAGCTTTACATGGTGTGATGCTTTGGAAACCACATCCTGGCGTAGTTGCAACGACTTCTTTTCCGGCACCACTCAGTCTTGCAGCTACATTTAATTTGAGTCTTATACATCATATAGCATCAGTTATATCTACAGAAGCACGTGCTGCTAGTAATGGAAATGCAACGGGTCTTGATTTTTTTACGCCAAATATCAATATTTTTCGAGATCCACGTTGGGGTCGTGGCCAAGAAACACCCGGTGAAGATCCTTTCCTTACATCGCAATATGTCTATGCATTGGTTCGTGGTTTACAAGAAGGTGAAGATCAACGTTATTTGAAAATAGCAGCGACGTGTAAACATTTCAATGCATACGATTTGGAATCTTGGAATGGTACTGATCGTTGGCATTTTGATGCACAAATTCCCGATCAAGATCTTGTCGAAACATATCTACCACCTTTTGAATCTTGTATTCGTGATGCTAAAGTTGCTAGTATTATGTCTAGTCTCAATGCAGTCAATGGTATACCAGCATGCGCTCATAAATTTTTTCTTCAGACAATTGCACGGTAAAAGTCTCTCTTTTGTTTGTTCATTGCTTGAATTAATTACGTCATTGTTAATGATAGTGATACATATCATTTCGATGGTTATGTTACGTGCGATTGCGGTGGTATTCAAGCTATCATGACTAAACATAATTATACGTTAAATATTCCAGATACAGTAGCTGCATCATTACATGCTGGTGTAGATCTTGATTGTGGAAATTTTTATAATGTCAATATTCCATTGGCAGTGAAGAATAAAACCATCGTTGAAGCTGATGTAGATCAAGCATTGTTACGTGCATTTACAATTCTAGTTCGTCTCGGTTATTTCGATCCATTTGAATTGCAAATATATCGAAATTTCAGTAACAATGATATAAATACAAATGAATCACAACAATTAGCACTACTTAGTGCACAACAAAGTATTGTTTTATTAAAAAATCTCGATCAAAGTTTACCATTAAATCTTGATCAATTAACAAGTAAAACAGTTGCTTTAATCGGACCATCATTGAATGCAACTGTATTAATGCAAAGTAATTATCATGGTGTAGCTCCATTTGTTATATCACCGCTGATGGGATTCAATGCAATAACATCAAGTATATCATATTTATTGCATTATTGAAAATATTTTATTTCTTTCTCAGACAAATCAATTCAAATTCAATATGCATTCGGTTGTAATATAAATGGAACCAATGAAACTGGTTTTGCTGAAGCTATTGAATTAGCTAAACGAGCTGATATTGTTTTTTATCTCGGTGGATTAGATCAAACAATGGAAAAAGAAGGTATGGATCGTACCTCCATTGTATTACCTGACATACAATTATCTCTATTACAACAACTTGAGAAAGTTGTCCGATCGCCAATTCATGTGATTATTATGTCAGGTAGTTCGTTAGATTTATCTTACATTCGTGATTCATCTCAATATGCCAGTTTATTATGGGCTGGATATCCCGGAGAATTTGGTGGATCAGCAATCGCTTCGGTTGTTTTTGGACAATATAATCCAGCTGCACGTTTACCAATAACATTCTATCCTGCTTCATATGTTGATCAAGTAAGTATGTTTGATATGCGAATGAGACCCTCAAATGTTAGTCCTGGTCGTTCATATAAATTTTATACTGGTCAACCGGTGTTTGAATTTGGTTTCGGTTTATCGTATACGACATTTTCATATGCATGGTACAATGATAGTACATTCATTTCATATTCCATCGATTCATTAATGATAAACAATAAATATGATTCACAAAATATTTTATTAGAATTCTTTCGTGTTAATGTAACAAATACGGGTAATATGAATGGTGATGATGTTATTTTAGCTTATATAGTACCGCCACAGGTACGTATTAATAATGAAATATTACCAATTAAACAATTATTTGGATTTGAACGTATTAATTTAAATATCAATGAAACAAAACAAGTTTTCTTTCCATTGAATATTAAATCTATTTTATCGGTTGCACAAGATGGCTCAAAATGGTTGTATCCTGGACAATATTCTATTCTTATTGGTAATCAACCTATGTTTACAATTGAATTAAATGGTCGTCCAAGTCTATGGCAACGATTTAAATAAATGAAAATATCTTTCTTCTTCTCCTTCGTCTTATATAACTTCTTATGTTAATATTTGTCATTTATATTTGAATTCTTTAATCGGTATCGAGTTCTCTGAGTATGATATAAATAAATATCGGGTTATATTTCTTCTATCAAAGACGAGAGTTCATAATTCGCACTTTTATCGTACAGTTTTAATGCTGTTGTTCTATAAAACTGAAATTAAAAGATGTCAGTCAGTATATTTTCTCTAATTGTTACATTGAAAATCGTTGGTTTTATTACTGACTACGTTGAATCATCTAATTTAACATCGAACTATTGGGATGATGACAGCGTACGATTACCAGATATTTTAAAATGGAAAGATAATATTACATTAGAAAATAGTGAGTTTATTCTCTTACATTGATGAAATTTTCTTTTCTTTTTTTTTTATAGATCTACGATTTGATCCAAGTGCATGTAGTTCAGGATTATCCATCTTCGATGATAATACAAATTTGCGTCAAAAAACATATTTAATTGGAAACCGAACTTGTCGATTAATGACTACTGGTTGGATACATGGCATTCATTATTGGTCAATGCGAATAATCAGTCGTGGTCCTTTTGGTAGAGTTGTCTTGGGTATTGTGCCCGGTCATTTCGATATCAGTATGGATCATTATCCTGGAATAACTGCAGATAGTTTTGGCTTTTATATTTTCAATGGAAATAAATATAATAATGGACAATTTGCTGCTTTTTCTGTAGAGTCAATTCAAAACGGAGATGTCGTTGGAGTTCTTCTTGATCTCGATGCGAAAACATTGACATATTATAAGAATGGATATCTTCTTGGTACAGCATTTGGCCACTTGTTGACTAGAAACAATACAAAATTCTATCCAACAGTGACTTTTTATGACTTCGGTAGTTGGATAAGTTTGATTAAAACATTCAAATAGAGCTATATTTTTTATTTTACTTTCCAAGATCATATTTTGTATAATGAACAAGTACGTGATTAGTTGCAACGTTTCCTTCATAAACTAGGTTTTTATTTTTATTATCGATTTATATTTTTTTCGAAAAATATACTTGATTCTTCACTATCGGGCGACATCATATGTTAGTTTCCCATTAGCCGTTTTAAGTGATTCATTTCACTCACTCACTCACTTACTCGCTAATCTTTTATTTGGTTTTTGATTCTAAATACTTTCGAAAACAAGAATATGCTCGGTGATGATGATTTTGGTAAAGATCGTTCTTCCTATGGAGAGTTTCGGTGTTCGCATTGCAAAAGAAAATGGACGAGTACTAGAGTATGGAATGGTTACGGTCAAATCTGCAAAAATTGTGACACCGTAGTTTATCCTACCAATCTTTCAAAAAATTACGTTTATATTTGTCATAAATGTGGCGATTTTTGGCATTCGTCATATTCAGCTACTGGAAAAGAATGCAAACATTGCAGAGCAAATATAAAGATCTTTCCTCTGGATCCAGATGATTTTGAAGACAAGAAAATCATAGCAGCACATCACACAAATATTTCAAATGGAACCATTCATATAAATCAAAATGGTGAACATAAACAAGATTTATGTTTAAAATGCAAAGCTATAGGACGCCCTTGTCGTGAATGGACTACAGAACATACAACTACATTACCGAGCGGTACATCTCAGGTCCGTAAAAGATGTATCTTCATACCGTACGATTGTGTAAAATTATTTTTAGAATTTAAACTTAGAAAGAAATATCAGCAATGTATTACCACATGTTCAACATCAAGAGAAAACATCGAACTCTGGAACAAAATCTCATGCCAATATCAATATTGAACCATTGCTCATAACTAATACTTATGAATTTTCATCTATGAAATCACATGATAGATCTCACGTATATTCTCGTGGG
>ERZ778027.5110-NODE-5110-length-10408-cov-2.897324_pt1 | contig 10408 bp, 7 predicted proteins | sample MGYA00375757_ERZ778027 | MGnify/ENA primary metagenome ERZ778027 (study PRJEB29350, sample SAMN05389817) | bioreactor metagenome | isolation source: Ammonium sulfate bioreactor | place: South Africa: University of Cape Town | collected 2014-02-18 ... | reverse complement strand
GTTCCTCCTTCCAGTTCTGCCATTCTTTTTTCAAATACATCAGTGGTAGGATTCATGATACGGGTGTAAATATTCCCGAATGCTTTAAGCCCGAATAAGTTCGCAGCATGTTCTGTATTATCAAACGTAAAGGATGTTGTTTGATAAATAGGCACTGCTCTGGATTTGGTAGTAGGGTCAATTTCCTGTCCTGCGTGGACCTGTAAAGTTTCAAAGTGATAGTTGCTCATGGCAATTTATTTTATTTTATGTTGAGAATAAGAAGATACCGGGAGTGTGCATAACGCCTGCAGATAACAACCTGTTGCGGATCTGAATGTATTGTATGCCTTACGGCATGCAACAGCAACAAATGCCGCATGTAACAGGTAATATGGGATTGTATCTTAATAGCATCATTGTGCGAAGCTTGTAAAACAGTCGCTAAAATTACTCTCGTTTCTCCTCATTTTCAAAATTTTTAATTAATAAGATCATTTACCAGAAAGGAACATGTAACGACAGTAGGACAGATGGCGGGTAAGGGCATAAAAAAGCTCTTCCAACAGGTCATCGGAAGAGCTTTATATATTAATGCTTTTATCATCAGCTTTTCTTCTGACTTATCTGTCACGCCTGTAGCGTGATGGAATTGGCACCTTTCCCCATACCGCTGTGTTGCGGCACGGAACAGGTTGTCAAGGCTTCATCGGGCCAGTCCCTCAGCCTTTCTTGATAAGTGAATATCATTAAAAGAACTGGCGCAAAGGTAATAGTAAATACCCCATATTTTCAAAAAAATATGTGAAGGAACAAAAAAAATGGAAAACTTAAATTTTAGTCATTATCTTTGTCCACTAACTTAATAGAGTAATAAAATCGCTTTGATGGTGATGAGAAATATACAGGCTTTGAGCTGTTAGCAGTGAGCAACCAGCAATCAGCTATAAGCCTGATAGCTGAGAGCCGAAAGCTGATTTCCAACGATATATACTTGCCATCAATCTAAAGTGAATTATGAGCCAGAAGGAACCACAAAGCGAAATACAGAGGATTTCCGCATTAATTGCAGAAGGAGATATTGCCGCGAGCCTTGGGAATATTGCATCGGAATTCCCGGGGCAGGTAGTTTTTTCTACCAGCTTTAGCTGGGAAGACCAGGCTATTGCGCACATCATATTCAGCCAGGGGCTGGCTATTGACGTATTCACACTTGATACAGGTCGCCTGTTCCCCGAAACCTATTCTACCTGGAGCCGCACGCTGGAAAAATACAATCATACTATAACAGCCTATTACCCTGATGCGGCTGCATTGCAGCATTTTGTGGCTGAAAAAGGTCCCAACAGTTTTTATGAATCCGTAGAGAACAGGAAACAGTGCTGCCATATCCGAAAAGTGGAACCCCTGCAAAGGGCATTAAAAGGGAAAAAAGTATGGATCACCGGTATCCGTGCAGAGCATTCGCCTAACCGTCATGATATGACACAGGTAGAATGGGATGGTTCCAATAATGTGGTGAAGTACCACCCGATCCTGCATTGGACAACCGATGAAACAATTGCATTTATCAATAACAATAATATTCCCTACAATCCTTTACACGATAAAGGCTTTGTAAGTATAGGATGTGCACCCTGCACAAGGGCCATCCGCCCCGGTGAGGATTTCAGAGCCGGAAGATGGTGGTGGGAAGACGCTTCTAAGAAGGAGTGTGGGTTGCATGTGCATGAGGAGGTTAAAAGTTTATAGTTTATCGTTTATAGAGTTTGCGGTTTACGAAACCATAAACCACAAACTTCAAATTATTTAATAAATGAGCTTACATCATCTTGATTATTTAGACGAGCTGGAATCGGAGTCTATTCATATTTTCCGGGAAGTGGCAGGGCAGTTTGAAAAGCCTGCATTGCTGTTTAGCGGGGGGAAAGATTCTATTGTACTGGTTCATCTCGCATTAAAGGCTTTTCGCCCGGGGAAATTTCCTTTCCCTTTGGTACATATTGATACCGGGCACAACTTTCCCGAAGCGCTGGAGTTCCGCGATCTTCTTGTACAACGCATTGACGAGAAGCTGGTAGTAAGAAAAGTAGAAGATACGATCCGGGAAAGAAAGCTTACCGAGCAGAAAGGAAAATTCGCCAGCCGCAACCAGCTGCAGACCTATACTTTGCTGGATACTATAGAAGAATTTGGCTTTGATGCCTGCATTGGCGGTGCGAGGAGAGATGAAGAAAAGGCAAGAGCTAAGGAAAGGATCTTTTCTGTGCGCGATGAGTTCGGACAGTGGGATCCTAAACGCCAGCGCCCTGAATTGTGGAGTACTTATAACGGTAAGATCAATAAAGGAGAGAACGTTCGGGTATTTCCTATCAGCAACTGGACTGAGCTGGATATCTGGAACTATATACGCCGCGAAAAAATTGATCTTCCTTCCATATACTTCGCACACGAACGTGAGGTGGTGGAATATGAAGGACAGTTTGTTGCAGTATCTGAATTTATTCGCATAGACGATACAGACATCATCAGCAGGAGAAAAGTGCGCTACAGGACAGTGGGCGATATGACCTGTACCGCTGCCGTTGCATCTGAAGCAGATACCATAGATGGCATCATCAGCGAGATCATCGCTACTAAAACCAGCGAGCGCGGTGAAACAAGAATTGACGATAAAGTATCTGAAGCAGCCATGGAAGACAGGAAGAAGAACGGGTATTTTTAAAAAAGGGTATAAGGTGTAAGGTATAGGGTGTAAGGGGAAACAATAAACTACAAACAAAAAACTTTAAATGGACATACTGCGATTTATAACTGCCGGAAGTGTGGATGATGGGAAAAGCACGCTTATAGGGCGACTGCTGTTTGACAGCAAGAGCATAATGGTGGATCAACTGGAGGCGATAGAAAGGCAAACAAAGAACAGGGAAGACGGGGAAATTGACCTTGCATTGCTTACAGACGGTTTGCGGGCCGAAAGAGAACAGGGCATTACTATTGATGTTGCTTATAAATATTTTTCCACGCCAAAACGTAAATTTATCATCGCCGATGCCCCGGGGCATATTCAGTATACGAGGAATATGGTAACAGGGGCTTCCAATTCTGATCTTATCATTATACTTATAGATGCAAGGAACGGGGTGGTAGAACAAACCCGCAGGCATTCCATTATTGCTTCATTGCTTAATATGCCGCAGGTGGTTGTTGCTGTCAACAAAATGGACCTTGTAGATTATTCCCAGGACGTTTATAATAATATCGTTATTGAATATGCTGAGCTGGCAAGAGCGCTCAACCTTAATGATGTCAGCTATATACCTATCAGCGCATTGAAAGGCGACAATATTGTAGACAAATCTTCCGCGCTGTCGTGGTATGAAGGAGAGTCTTTGCTCCACCTGCTTGAAAATGTGAAAGTGGAAAAAGCCATCAATCTTGATAAAGCGCGTTTTCCGGTGCAATATGTGATACGCCCTCAAACCGGGGAGCTTCATGATTACAGGGGATATGCAGGTAAGATCACAAGCGGGATATTCAGAAAAGGGGATGCTGTCACCGTGTTGCCTTCGGGATTGCATTCTGTTATTAAAGAGATTGAAATTGACGGAGGCCGTCTTACGGATGAAGCTTTTGCACCGCAGTCGGTAGTGCTTCACCTGGAAGACGATATAGATATCAGCAGGGGAGATGTTATTGTACCCCTTAGCGATGTTCCTGAAACAACAAGTGAACTGGAAGTGCTATTGTGCTGGATGGACAGCAAGCCGCTCGTTGCGGGAAATAAATATTTACTGCAGGTAAACAGCACAAGGGTAAGAAGCGTAATAAAAGATATTGAGTTCAGGCTTGATGTGAATTCTCTCGAAAGGCATCCGGCTCCTGAAAAAGTAGGGCTTAATGATATTATTAAAGCTGTGATAAAAACTTCGCAGCCGGTAGTGCATGATACATATAAAGCGCTGAGAGCAAGCGGCGGGGCTATACTGATTGATGAAACCAGCAATGTGACAGTGGGGGCTTGTATGATACAGTGAGGTGAGGTATCAGCTCTGAGCGATGAGCTTTGGGCTGTGAGCTATGAGACACCTGATGGCTGACTGCTGATAGCTGAAAGCTGATACACGTATAAACGACGATCAAAAATGGCAATCAATAATAATATGACAGGTAAGGTGATACTTGCAGCGGCTGGCCCGGGCGATCCTGAGCTGATCACGGTGAAGGCTGCACGTTATTTGCAGCAGGCAGAAGTGGTATTGACCGACCGTCTTGTAAGTAATGACATATTGAAGGAGTACGTTCACCCGGCTGCTGAAATAATCTATGTGGGCAAGCAATGCCGCAGGGGAAATTCCACTCCGCAGGAAACGATCAATGCGCTGATCAGGGAAAATGCATTGCAGGGAAAGCTGGTGGTGCGTTTAAAGGGAGGTGACGTTTCTGTGTTTTCAAATATCCTCGATGAACTGCAGGTGCTTAGGGACAATAATATCCCTTATGAAATTATTCCGGGCGTTACTTCCGCGTTGGGCGCCGCAGCTTATGCCGGTATACCGCTTACCGCAAGAGGATATGCTACTGCAGTAAGATTCCTTACTTATTATAAATCCGATATCGTCCCCGATGCTTACTGGAAAGACCTGGCGGCTACTACAGATACGCTGGTGTTTTATATGTCGGCTGAAACAGTAGGCGGCATTGTTGACAAGCTGATAAAATATGGTATAAGAGAAGATACATTCATTGCGGTGATAGAGCAGGCTACAACGCCTTTGCAACAAGTGCATACAGCTAATATCTATGATTTTGAAAAGCCGGATGGCCGGGAGTTCTTATCTCCCTCGCTGGTGATCGTGGGCCGTGTTGCGGCATTGCATGAACAGTTTGGCTGGATCGCCAACAGCAGTGACAGATCCTGTTATTTCAAGCCTGTGGCCGGTATACAAAATAATTTAAATCATAATAAGCAAGCCCATGTTAGCAGAGCATAGATTAAAAGTTTTTCAGGACCTGGTAACTAAATCCTCAAGGGAAGAACTGATATGGATGAATGGATTTCTTGCAGGAATGGTATCTGCGGAAGCAGGTGATCCTGCAGCAACAATGCCTGTTGCAGCTACACCTGCCATTGCCGTGAATAAGATTTCAATATTATACGGTACCGAGACCGGTAATTCAAAAAAGGTGGCCACAGAATTTGCGACGCAGGCTAAAAAGAGTGGGGTTACTGTTAAGCTTACCTCACTGGATCAGTACCGCCTCAATGATCTCGCAAAAGAAGAGTATGCTTTTTTTGTGATAAGCACACAGGGCGATGGCGAACCCCCGCTGACAGCAAAAAAGTTTTACGATCATATTCACCAGCAAAATATAGCGCTCGACAAAATGAAGTACAGTGTTTTGGCGTTGGGGGATACTTCCTATCCTTTATTTTGTAAAGCGGGAGAAGACGTAGATGCGCAGTTGACAAAACTGGGCGCTAAATGTGTTGTTCCCTTACAAAAATGTGATACGGATTATGCTGAAGATGCTGCGGCCTGGTTTTCGCAGGTGATGCGGTCGCTGAGTACCGGTGGCAGCAGCGCATCCCCGGCGCCTGTAGCAAAACCTTCAAAGGGCAAGAAAAATTATACCGGCACGATCCTTACCAACCTGAACCTGAATGACCGCGACTCCAACAAGCAAACACATCATATTGAAATAGGGGTGGATGGCGAGCTTCATTATGAGCCGGGAGATTCTATAGGTTTTATTCCGCGTAATAAAAAAGAGACCGTAGAAGCCATCTTGGCCGTAACAGGCGCAGATGGTGATGCTCTTATTGAATTCAGGAAAGAAAAATATACTATTGCTGAAGCGCTGACTTCTAAAATAAATATTATTCATCTTCCCGAAAGAGTAGTAAAGCAATATGCGGCCATTGTGCAGCAGGAGATCCCTGATACCCGGATTGACCTGCTGGATCTCCTGCGGATATACCCTGTGAAAGATGCAGCGCAATTTGGAGAAGTGCTTAAGGTGCTGGAACCGATGGCGCCAAGATTATATTCCGTTTCTTCATCGCCTGAAGCGCATAGCGGCGAGGTGCATATTACAGTGGCAAGGGATAAGTTTAGCATAAATAATGAGATCAAATACGGACTGTGCTCAGATTATCTCTCACAATTAGGAGTGGATACCGCCGTAGAATTTTATGTTCACAAAAACAGCCAGTTCAAATTGCCCGCGCCGGATAAGGACGTGATCATGATCGGGCCGGGAACGGGTATCGCTCCTTTCCGTTCATTTATTGCAGAGAGGGATGCAGTAGGCGCTACCGGGCGCAACTGGCTTTTCTTTGGCGATCAGCGCTTCACTTCGGATTTTCTTTACCAGACAGAAATACAGAACTGGGCAGATACAGGAGTGCTGACAAGAGTTAACCTCGCGTTTTCCCGTGATCAGAAATCGAAGCTGTATGTGCAGCATAAGATGCTGGAGCAGGCTGCAGCGCTGTGGAACTGGATAGAAGAGGGAAGCTATATATATATATGCGGTGCAAAGGCGCCGATGAGCACCGATGTTGAAAATACATTGTTGCAGGTCATTGAGCGGTATGGGGGTAAAACTGTGGCGGAAGCGCAGGCATACCTTGATAAGCTCAGGGAAGAAGGCAGGTACCTGCTGGATGTATATTAAAATTTGAGATTTCTGATTTGAAATCAGGAATCTCACAATCTACCGCAATCCGGCATCTTATTTAATCTCAAATCTAAAATTTCAAATCTCAAATAATCTATGTCTGAAAAGAGCAACCTGTCGTCTACGGAACACATTAAAATGAAAAGTGACGGACTGCGGGGTACTTTAAAAGAGAGTTTAAAAGATGAAATTACCGGTGCGATCCGGGAAGACGATCGTTCGCTGGTGAAATTTCATGGCATGTACCAGCAGGATGACCGCGACAGAAGGGAAGAAAGAAGCGCAAAAAAGCTGGAATGGTTGTATTCATTCATGATACGCCTTCGTATACCCGGTGGCTTCATTACTGCCGAACAATGGGAGGCACTCCATCATATAGCCGGGGCGCATACCACAGGGGTGATTAAGATCACTACCCGCCAGACGGTGCAGTTGCATGGCATCTTAAAATCACATGTGAAACCCACCATACAGGCATTCAATACTGCCGGGCTGGATTCCATTTCTGCCTGCGGCGATGTAAACAGGAATGTGATATGTGCCGCGCATCCTAAATTTTCGCCCCTGCATGAGCAGATATATGCATATTCGCATAAGCTGAGCCAGTTGGCAAAGCCAAAAACAAAAGCCTATTATGAAGTATGGCTGGACGAAAAACCACTTTCGGATAAAAAAGAAGAGGAAGATCCGTTATACCAGGATAGGTACTTACCACGTAAATTCAAAATAGGTATCGCTATTCCTCCTAATAATGATGTGGATGTTTTTGCCAATGATTGCGGGCTGGTAGCAATAATAGAAAATGACACGCTGGTGGGCTTTAATATTGCAGCCGGAGGCGGTATGGGCGCAACGCATGGCAATGCGGCAACTTATCCGCGCTTAGGTACTGTACTGGGCTTTGTACCTGCCGGTGAAAAAGTATATAAGGCGGTGTATGAAATGATCACGGTACAGCGTGATTATGGCAACCGCAGCGACAGGAAGCTGTCGCGCTTAAAATATACGCTGGATAATATGGGAGTGGAAGCTTTTAAAGCTGAGCTGGAAAAACGTTGTGGCTTTGACCTTGAGCCGGAGCGCCCTTATCATTTTACCGGCAGAACCGATTTCTACGGATGGCACAGGAATCATGAAGGCAAATGGTATTACACCGCGTTTGTAGAGAACGGGCGGGTGCACGATGATGAACAATTACCATTAAAAACAGCTTTTCTTGAGATAGCCTTATTACGCAAAACTAATTTTAGATTTACCTGCAATCAGAATCTTATCATTTCAGATGTAAAAGAAGAGGATAAAGCGGAGGTACATGCTATCCTGGACAAGTACGGTATTATCGCATGCACTGAAAATGCAACCCCGGTGCGTAAAGAGTCTATTGCATGTGTGGCATTCAATACATGCCCGCTTGCTCTTGCCGAATCGCAACGTTATCTGCCGGAGCTGATGTCCAAAATTGAAGTACTGATGGATAAGCACGGGCTGCAGGATGATAATATAAGTATGCGCATGACGGGATGCCCCAATGGCTGTGCCAGGCCGTATGCGGCGGAGATCGCATTCATCGGCACATCTTATGGGTATTATAATCTCCAGATCGGAGGAGACAGGGCAGGAACAAGGCTTAACAAGCTTTATAAAGAAAGCCTAAATGAAGAAGCTATCCTGACGGAGCTCGACGGGTTGTTTAAGAAATATAGTGAAAACCGGGAAGCGGAAGAAACATTCGGCGACTTTGCTATGCGGGAGAACTGGGTGTGATGTGAAAATCAGGGAATTTGAAAATAAAGAAACGTTCTGAAATCTTACAATGAGCGAAACGATAACTATAAAAGAAACGAATTGCCTGTTCCCTGTTTTTCTTAAGCTGGAGCAGTTGCGGTTGCTCATAGTGGGAGGAGGGAATGTCGGGCTGGAAAAGCTGCATACCGTATTATATAATTCGCCGGCTACGGATATTACTATTGTTGCGCTTCAGATCAGTGAAGCGATAAGAGCTATAGCTGCACGCCATGATAATATTTCGCTTATAGAAGGACCTTATGATGAGTCATTGCTCAACAGCACCGATATTATTATTGTGGCAGTAAATGACAGGTCTCTCGGGCAGCAGGTGTGTACAGATGCACATCAGAGAGGTTTGCTGGTAAATGTAGCGGATACGCCTGAGCTCTGTGATTTTTACCTGGGCGCTGTGGTGAAAAAGGGAAATCTTAAAGTGGCTGTATCTACCAATGGCAAGTCGCCTACTATTGCAAAACGCCTGAAAGAAGCGTTCAGCGAAGTATTGCCTGATGAGCTTGATGAAGTATTGGATAATATGGAAGTGATCAGGAAAAAGATGAACGGCAACTTTGCAAAAAAAGTAAATGATCTCAATCATCTTACGAGATCACTTTCACTTAAGGAAAAAAATGAGGCGGCTAATAATGGGGAGCGTCGTTGGAGACGTATTGCCACATGGTGCATTTTCGCTTTCTTTTTCATGTTCACCGGTTATTTTATACTTTCCTATTTACCGCTTGCCAGTCTTGTAGATTATATAGGGGAGGGAATAACCCGGCTCGACAGTAAATTTTACTGGATGATCGTTGCGGGCTTTTTGGCACAGCTTGTAGACGGAGCGCTGGGTACCACAGTATTAATGTCTCTGGGTGTTAATCTTTCTGCCATCAGCGGCAGTATACATACTGCAGAGATGTTTTCCAGCGGCGCGTCAGGATATAGTCATTATAAGTTCGGCAATGTAAACAAGAAACTTTTTAAAGCGCTTTTAATTCCCGGTATTATCGGCGCTGTTATCGGAGCTTTTTTATTATCAAAATTCGGCGACAGCTATGCCAATTATATACGCCCTCTCATTGCTGCATATACTATGATACTGGGCCTGCGTATTCTTATTCTCGCCTTCCGGAAGAAAAATACAAAACCCGCAAAGGTTAAACATGTAGGATGGCTTGCAGGTGCCGGCGGTTTCCTTGATTCTTTCGGCGGCGGAGGCTGGGGACCACTGGTTACGAGCACGCTGATCTCAAAAGGACGAAGCCCGAGATTTGTAATAGGTTCGGTTAGCATTACAGAATTTTTTGTAACGCTTGCCAGCGCGCTCACTTTTTTTACCATGATCGGGGTAAGTCACTGGCAGGTAATAGTTGGCCTCATCGTAGGCGGTGTAGTTGCTGCTCCCAAAACAATGGTCACCTGTGTTGGCCTGATGGTAGTGATCTGGAGCCTCCGGATATTGCTGAAGGCAATAGGAGTGTTTTAGACTTATCGTGCAATCAATTCTCCAAGGCGAAAAGCGACTGATAATTTTGTAACTTTCACCTTAAGACGAGACTGCAGAATACGCTGCACTCCTGAGGTCACTGCGGAGCCGCATGCAGGACACTTCATGTGAAGAAGTACATTACAGCGGCGAAGCAGTCTCTTCTTTTTGAAGTTAAAAATTGGAATACTCTCTCCAGGGAGGTAAGTTAAGCGCCTTATTTTATCTTTATTGCATGAAACAGCATGCTCTTATAACCACGTTGCAGCGTTATACTCATTTTCCTGATGAAGCAGCCACATATTTCTTTTCTTTTTTTGAAGAAAGAAAATATAAGCGTGGCGACCTGCTGTTGCAGGAAGGGAAAGTAGCGCATGAAGCATTTTTTGTCGTAAAGGGTGCATTGCGGCAGTATTTCCTCAATGAAGCAGGGATAGAAAAAACCTGCAATTTTGCATTCGAAAATGAATTCCT
>ERZ778027.5109-NODE-5109-length-10408-cov-7.904569_pt1 | contig 10408 bp, 8 predicted proteins | sample MGYA00375757_ERZ778027 | MGnify/ENA primary metagenome ERZ778027 (study PRJEB29350, sample SAMN05389817) | bioreactor metagenome | isolation source: Ammonium sulfate bioreactor | place: South Africa: University of Cape Town | collected 2014-02-18 ... | reverse complement strand
CGGCAGTCGCCGCGGAGGACAGCGCTTCCTCAAAGTCCGCGAGAGCGAACGACTTGGCGGCACGCGCCTCAGTGCGCGCCTTGCTGCGTGCAGGCGCCTTGCCAGACGTGGCCATCGCGCTCTCGTCGTGCTGCAGCACCTTGCGCTTGCTGCTCTCGACCTCTGTATGTGTGTTGTCGCGCCCGAGTGAGAACCAGCGACGGGGAGCGGCACACGCAAGCGAGAGCATCTCGCGATACGCACTGTTCAAGAAGGCTGCGCGCTTGTTGGCTCGCTTCTGCATGCGCGCGTCTCGCTTGGTGCTGCCGAGCGCCTTCTGCTTCGTGGCAGTATCGCCATCGACGTGTGTGGTGGCAACAGTGTCTTCACTATGCTCGTCGTGCTCTGCCTCAACTTCCTGCCGATGGTATTGCAGGTGCAAGTCAGCGTGCGAGCGAACCAAGTAGAGCGCCGTGGCTCGTGTCGTACTGCTTGCTCGTCGAGCTGCGGCTCAGTATCGGCAGCGGCGGCAACTGCAGCGTCACCAAGCAGTGGCGCCTTGGCGTGTGTGAACTTCTTTCTGCGCTCTGCTCGGCCCATGATGATGATGGTGGTGCAATCGAGGCAAGCGAATGAATGAGGAAGGAGGAAGTCGAGTTGCTGTTCTTTACGTTCGCCTATCATACAACGATACAACTCTATCTATCTATCTATCTATCTATCTATCTATCTATCTATGCATATTGTGGATGTGGATGAATGGGTGGATAGGATAGAAGGAGGAATACGAGGCTGGGGTGGGCTGGCTCAACCTTATTAGAAGCCTGCGGGCAAGCCCTTCTTGCGCCAATCACTCGCGGCCTCCAAGCCGTTTGACGTGCGCACGATGCCCTGTGTTCGATACAGGTCAATCGCCCATCATCGATCGTGGTTTGAGCTTGTGGCTGGACGCCAGATCTCGAGTGGCGTACCTGCACGGAAGCAAGGAGCGTCTCGGGCGGCAACAGGTTGATGTTGTGGTGCTTGCTCTTGAGGCTGTTGATCCAAGCAGGCAGGTAGTTGCTCTCGACGCGCGTCTCGTTGGTGAACTGGTTGTGCAGGCGCGGGTTGGTGATTGCTTCACCGATCGGCTCGTTGTACGCCAGCACTCCAAGGAGCACCTGCATCACGGCCGTGATGATGGTCGGACCGCCGCTGCCACCGACCACCATGTAGAGCTCATCGTCCTGCAGGACCACGGTCGGCGACATGGACGACAATGGCCTGTTGTCAATCAGCGAGTGAGCGAGCGAGTGAGCGAGTGAGCACGTCCTCTTTGCATCTCCGATCGTGGACGTACTTTTTGTAGGGCACAATAAAGTTGGCGTCAGTTGGTGGCAGGCCAAAGACGTTGGTGGCGTTGGGCGACGAGAAGTCGGCCATCTCGTCGTTCAGCACGATGCCAGTCGAGGGCGAGAGGATCTTGGAGCCGAAGGCGGTGTTGACCGTGGTGGTGAGCGCGATCGCCATGCCGTTCGGGTCGATGACCGAGAAGTGCGAGGTGCCCTTGTCGTCGACCGGCGGACCGCCGACGAGATCGAGGTAGTTCTCGAACGGGAAGGTGGTCGAGGCGTTGAAGCGCTGGCGCAGGTACGAGGCGTGCTTCTTGGAGGTCATGGCGGCCACCACCTCGTCCATGGCGTTGAACTGCGGGTCGCCCTCGGCCATGCGGTCCGAGAAGGCGAACTTGAAGGCCTCGACGATCCAGTGCTGCGCGAGGTCCGAGGTCGCGCCCATGAGCGGCAGGTTGAAGGCCTCGAGCAGATTGAGCGCCAGCGCGTTGCACACGCCGCCGAACGGCGGGGCGGCGCCGATGATCTCGAAGCCCTGAAAGAAGGTCGACAGCGGCTCGGAGACGCGCACGCCGTTCTCCCAGAACCACGCCATGTCGTCCATGGTCACGATGCCGCCGACGGCCGCCACGTCGTTGGTGATGTTGACGGCGATCGAGCCCGTGTAGTACTCGACGGCGCCCTTGGCGGCGATGGTGGCGAGCGTGTTGGCGAGCGCCGGCTGCAGCAGCGTGTCGCCCTCCTGCAGCAGCGTGCCGCCGGGCGCAAAGACCGACTCGAGGCCCGGGAACTGCAGAATGTACTGTTTGTTCTCCTGGATGCGCTGCGCCAGCAGCGGGCTCACGATCGAGCTCTTGGCGAGTTCGATCGCCGGCTGGAACAAGTCGGCCCACGCGACATTGCCCGAGCCAAAGTTCTTGTACAGGTACTCGAGGCCCGCGATCTCGCCAGGCACCGCGATCGACAGGCCGCCGACCGAATCCGCCGTCGGATCCGCGCTGTCGACGAACATGTTCTTGCTCGCATTGGCAGGCGCCACCTCGCGGAAGTCCACTTGAGTCGCCGTGCCATTGGGCAGATAGACGCTACACGAGAGAGGGAAGGCGAGTGAGTGAGCGCCATCTCGGGTCGGGTGGTGCACGAGCGTGCTCTGGTATCAGTGGGCGTACATGGCGATGCCGCCACCTCCAGAGCCCGATGCAAACTGCTGTAGCACGCCGAGGCACAGCGCCACCGACACTGCGGCGTCAGCGGCATTGCCTCCCTTCGACATGATGTTGGCTCCGATCTGCGAGCAATTGGCATTGTCTGGAGCCGAGTGCGCCGGCGTGAGTGAGTGCCCGCATCGCATATGCACAAGAGTACGCGCACGAGTACGAGTACGAGCACGAGCGAGCACGAGCCACCTACCGCTGGCGACTGCAGCCCTCGGGAAGGTGAAGGTCAACGCCACGTTGGGGTTCACTGCCGGCGAGCCATCGCCCGAGAGCTTGTCCCAGAAGAGCGCCACCCCGATCAACACCGTGGCCACTGGTGACCAGCGCCGACGGCACCAAGGGCCAGCATCCACACGTGCCGCCGCGAAGGAGCTGTGTACACGAGCTCCGTGTTGCCCTGCTCCTCATCGAGCAGCGCACCCGACTCGGAATCGTGGCGGGATGCCATTGCTGAAGATGTGGTTGTTGGGGATGTGGTTGTTGATGCGAGCGAACGAACGAATAAATGAGATGGAAGCTGTGACGTGACGCGCTTTTACTTGGCGCTTTTTTGGCTCGGCTCAGCCAAGCGCCTATCGAACGCACAAACGAAAAAAGCTCCACGCCCGACACGAATATCGAAACCCAACTTCCTGACGGCAGTACGGCGCATTCCTTCCTTCCTTCCATTCCTTCCTTCGTTCCTTCGCTCGCGATGCTGTACTACCTCGTGACGACGCTGGCCGTGGGCGCCGCCGTCTGGTACTGGGTCAACCGCTCCCGTACCGCCGGGGCCACGGGATCGCAGCGGCTCCACCAGCGTGAGCCGTCGACAGCGGCCTCCAGCAGCAACAGCAGCAGCAGCGCGGCGGCGAAGGGAGCGCGAGCAGCGGTGCCGTCGACGCCGGCCATCGCCTTGGTGCCTGTGGACTCGCTCGCGGGCGTCGATCGCTCGCAGTGCAGCCCGTCACAGCTGTATGCCGAGTTTCAGATCGAGCTGGGAGATGCTGCACCGATCACCACGTTGTTTCGCAGGCTGCATGCCAAGTGCGTCGCGCTCGTTCGCAGCTTGCTTGGTTCGCTTGGCATCCGCTGACGAATCGAATGGAATCGACTGGAATCGAACGATGGCCTGGCTGCGGTGGAACGAAGGTATGGTCCAGTGGCAAAGTTCTACATGCACAATCTGCCAGTGGTCTCGATCGAGGAGCCTGAGACTCTCAAGGTGCGCGAGCGGCGAGTACATGACCGCACACTCTCGCTCTTGGGCTGACTCGAGTGCCACAGAGCCTCGCCGGCAACAGCGAGCTTTCGAGCAGACATCAAGCACCATTCGCAGAGTCACCGTTTGGTCCAACGTGTCTGCGTAACTTTGCGGTACGGCGGCAGCGAGAGTGACAGCGCGTAGGCTTGGAGATGCGCTCCACTGACGAGCGGCTCGTGCAGCAAGCGAAGCAAGCCCAAGTAGAACGCAGACGCATCACGCACACGCTGTGCAGTCCACAGGCCCTAGCAGGAAAGCTATCCGAGCTGGTGGCGATCGTACGTGCCGCACGCGAGCGCGTCGATTGCTGCCGCGGCACCTAACGCCGCCGCGGCATCGAACAGGCGACCGACGCGCTCGAGGCGCTGAGTGTTGGCTCGAGCGTGCTGGTATCCGACATTGTGAGAGCCTTTGCATTCCGTGCGAGTGCGCGGGTGGTCCTTGGGTGAGTGAGCACGCCAACTTCAACGCCAAGGATCAGACATGGTTGCTGATGTGCAGCACGTGTGTCTGTGATGTGCAGATTGAATCCGGGAGAGCAGGCGGATCGACTGTGCCAAGTGTATGACGACATTCTCTCCAAGGGACTGCTGGCGCCGAATGGCTCGTTCGTGCCGGGGGCCGAAGACGCCGCCGGCACCGAGGTGGTGCAGCTGCGAGAGATGCTGCTGCAGTTGTACCGCAGCGCCACGCCCGAGGCCGACACCTGGCTGCACATGCTGCAGCACTCGGAGGATCCCGAGACCTCTGTAAACGCGCGCACTACGGCGCCAGTCTCAGGTGTGGTAGAAGCGCAAGAAGGACACAGCAATCAACAGTGACTGAGACTGTGGAGGAGAGAGGAGCAACAAACAAAAGCTGCCCTTCCTCTTGCCACTCGTCTATTTATTGTAGACGTAAAGTAGAGCAAAGAGTAAGTGCTATTAGAGTAGTCATAGAGATGCACGAGTACGTGCTGTACTGTATAGAGTAGTGTAGCGCACCTACACCACCCCTCCCTAGCTTTAGCGACCATAACGCTTCTGCTGGGTTTGCCAGAATCGAGCAATCGCTCCGGCAGGCAGGCGATCCGCAGAGACCCAAGAGTCATCCTTACGGTTCTTCCAACGAACAAGAAATTCGCGATCCACACCCTTGCCACGGGTTTGGCGAATATAAGCGAGGTCGTCCCAGCCAGATTCAGGAACGGGTTCCTCTGGTTGTGCAACACCAGGTTTCAATTGTTGAACGGGGATTGGAGTTGTCATAACCTCACCAGAACGGTCTTTGACAATATAAGCGTTGCCTTCCGTTTTCTTGACAATGGTGTAACCGGAATCAAAACGTGGTTCAGCAAAAGTAGTACGAGTAACGTTCTGAACCAACACAGGATCTCCAGGTTTGAATTCAGGGTTTAGTTTGCGACGACTGTCGACATATTGAGCGACGCGATCAGTCTGCTCTTTAGCCACCTTAGAGATCGTGGGCAAGACAATCTTGTTCATCAACTCATGACGAGCAACCAGCTGTTCAGCATCCAAGAGTTTCGATTCACAGCCGCGATAATCCTCAAACTGATTTGGTGCACGGCCATACATCAACGAGAAAGGAGATGATTTGGTGCGAGGATTAATCGTAGAGTTCAACTCGAATTGAATAGACGGAATCCAAAGGTCCCATTCACCAAGATTACCTTCCAATTTCTTTGACAACACGGTTTTAACAGAGCGAACTGCGCGTTCAGCAGAACCATTGCCGGCCGGGTTATAAGCAGCAATTCGACGATGGTCGACACCATGTTGAGACAACAGCTCCTTCACAGAGGAATTCGTAAACTCAGTTCCGTTGTCAGATTGAATAATCTTTGGAGGTCCAAATTGAGCGAACAAACGATTGAGAGCCATGACCGTAGATGCAGCTGATTTGTCCTTCATAGCATATAAGAATACGAAACGAGTTGCAATATCCACAGCAATAAAGATGTACTGTTTCTTGTTCTCAGAACGAACGATTGGTCCAGCCAAATCGATCGCAATATGATCCATAGGGAATACAGCATGAATAGGGCGAAGTGGATGGTAACCAGCCACATAGATGTTGAACTCGAGACATTGTTCACAAGAACGGCAGATGCGACGACAATCGGAGCGCATCGTGTCCCAATAGTAACCATCATGCCATAAGGCTTCAATAAGTTTATCACCACCATGATGAGCACGGCTATGATACTCTTGAATCAATTGCAAACGCTCTGATTCGTTAGGTATCTTCTTCTCATGGAAAGATTTAGCAAACTGGGAGAGTGTCTTCTTGAACCCAATAACAGAAGAATCCGATTGAATTTCCAGAACGGGTGGAGACTCATCCTTGATAACAAGCGAAACGGGTTGTTCCAAAGACACGACATTGGTATCGTCTTGGGAAGAAACAGCCATCACCAATGCAGGGGTAGGGTTTTGTCCAATTTGCTGGGAAGAAGTAGCAACAGTAGACGAAGTATCCAAGGCTTCAACAGTAACAGTAGTTGTCACTTTGTTAGGAATAATAGAGTCTGAGGCAACGAGAGATGGCATGACGAAGCGGTCACCCCTCCCTAGCGCAGAGGCCGGGAATAAGCGCGATAATGCGTCAGGGAATGCCATCTGAGCGCCAGGAACGTATTGAGGCTTAAATTGATACTGGCTAATCTCAGAAACCCAATCATGAAGATTGCGAGAAACCTTTGGAGTAGTGAATATCGCAGTGAGGGCTCGGTGATCCGTGTATAAATGAAATGAGCGCCCCCAAATCCAATCGTGAAAACGACGGAGAGCCAACAGAACAGCATAAAGTTCACGCTTGTTAGCCGAGTAAAGGGTTTGAGCCTTATCAAAAGACTTACTCATGACCGAAATCACACGAGTTTTGTTTGTACTGGGGTCGATCTGAAACAATACTGCTCCAGCGCCATCTTGAGAAGCATCGCTAGCGACATGTAAATCAAGATTAGGCAGCGCCTTATGCAACTTCAAGCGGAAAGCGAGAATATCTTTGAGCTTTTGGAAAGCTTGATCCGCCTCAGTCGTCCAGACAAACTTTGAATGAGTTTTCTTAACCATATCTCGGAGTGGCTTTGTAATCATCGCCATGTACGGAATGTAATCTCCAAGGTAAGAAGCAACTCCAAGTAAAGACTTAACTTGTTGAGTCGAGGTAGGCGTCGGAATGGAAGAGAACGATGAAATCTTATCAGGATCAGCAGAGATTGATTCTCCATCCAACGTGTGACCCAGAAGAGAGATCTTAGTGTAGCCCAAATGGCACTTTTCAGGATTGATACGCAAGTTATACTTGGTCAAAGTACGCACAACCGCAGTTATGTGTTTCACGTGTTCCTCCAAAGAAGAAGAGTGAATAATCAAGTCGTCCAAGTAAATCCTACAATAGGTAGAATGGTCTGCCAAAACAGAGTCCATAACCTTTTGGAAATGACTAGGGATTGTCGAGATTCCAAAGGGGCAACGAACGAACGAGTAACGTTCATTTTCCCAAGTGAAAGAGAGATATTGCTGGGAATCAGGATGGACTGCAAGTTGCGTAAAAGCAGACTTTAAATCAATTGACGAAATGATCTTGAAACCAAGTAAATCCTGAAAGATCTCGGAAATAACAGGAAGAGGGTAATTGTCAGGTACAAGCTTCTGATTCAACTTACGCACATCATAACAAATGCGTGCCTCGCCCGACTTCTTTGAGACGACCAGCAGAGGGAAGTTCCAACGTTTTCCATGCTTGGCCTTGACGATAACACCAGTAGCCAACCATTCCTGAACTTGCTTCGTAACAGCAGCTCGCTGAGATTCAGGGATAGGATATTGTGAAACGAAGATTGGTGTGTTATCAGTCAAAGTAAGGACTAAATGTGAATTCTCAAAGGTACAAGCAGAAATCGGTAATTCCTTGTTTTCATCGATAACCGATTTAACTTGAGCGAGAAGTGAATCAAGTTGTACCTGAGGAATGCGGCCTTCTTCAACGAAATGAGAAACATGGCCAGCATCCAAGTCAGAGTCAATGACTGTAGTTTGAAGACAAGTCTTTGGCAGTTGATCATCGGACATATTCCAAGCTTTCAAGAGATCCAAACCAGCCAACATAGGAACACCTTCTCCAAGGGTAGAAACCAAAAGAGAAATAGAAGCAGAATGTACTACATCACTGCAATCACGAACGTGAACAGTAACCGGTTCAGCAACACGTACCGAGTGGGGTTTGCCCGTAAAATCATAGACAGTACGAGTGTCATTCGTGAGCTTCAAACCAAGTTGATTAACCATGCAAGTATCACAAATACTCACTTGAGAACCCGAGTCCCAAACAACGCTAATAGTAGAATCGTTGATGGTCACATCAAAAGTAAAACGACTGGGCAATTGTGAATCCAAAGAAGTGGTAACCAAAGAAACTTGAGCTTGAGTCTTAGTTTGAGAAGGAGTCTTTGGGTTGGACTTTGAAGAAGACTTTGTCTTATTGTCCTTTGATGGGCATTGAGGAGACCAATGTCCTTTTTCGCCGCAAGTATGGCAAGTATCGTTTTCTCGTGAAGGAGAAGACTTCTTAGAGTCTTTGGAAGCAGAAGGCTTCGAATCCGACTTATTGGAAGAAGGGGAAGTGGATGAAGAACTCTTAGAAGGGGAAGAAGTAGAAGAAGTACTCGTGGAAGCAACAACACTCTTCGGATGTTGATGAGATTTCTTCTTCGAGGAGAAACTCGATGGAGAAGAAGAAGAGGTTGATGAAGTGGAAGCATAAGGAGTATCAAGCATTCCGTACTTCATATGCAACAAACGAACGTTTTCCAACTCGCAGACCAAAAGATCCAAACGGTTCAAATAATGAGAAAAACGACTCGTTGCGCAATGCTTCAAGTCTGGAAGTAATCCACGAATAAAAGTCATGCTATAGGCACTTGTCTCGACACCTGCGATTCTGCACCAACGAGAATATCGACGATAATAATCAAGTACCGACTCTTGAGGTTGCTGAGAGATGCGAGCCAACTGTGTGGTAATCTTACCAAATTCATCAGCGGTCATAAACTGAGAAACAAACCAAGTAACCCACTCAGACCAATCGTGGATCTGACAAGCATCAGTAAAGGTGTGGAACAATTCTGTAGAATGGATCTTTCGACAGAAGAAAGTCGGCCACACCCGTTGTGGTTTACCTGCGAGGAACATTAAATGTTCAAAGTCCTCAAGCGTTTTCAAAACCGGCATTCCACGTACGAAAGGTGTAAAGTCGTCATCTTGAAGAGTTCTGGCGACGACAGTTTGACTCATTTGCGTAAGGTCAACAGATTGAATGTACGGTTGGAATTTCTTTGCTCCAGGAGATAGTTCTTCTGATCGCAATGACGATGAACCAGTCTGGAGGAAGGTATCATCAAGTTCGTCATCAAGAGAAGAATCACAAAATTCGAGATCGTCCTCGGGATCGTATGTGAATTTAGGAGTAACAGGGTTCGCCGCAGGAACAGCTTGCTCAGGTTTCGCTTCTAATGAGGGATCAGTTGAAGCAACGAGCTCGCGCTCTGCAGGAGCGTCTTGTGCCTGATCATGCCCCGTAGCCTTAAGGTTTGATTGTACCCCGGAAGTGGAGCGTTTGGTGGTTCGTCCCAACGATGGTTGTGCCACGTCATCACCGTGTGGTTTGTCCTTGTGTGTAGAGCCAAAGAATAACGACGATGGGTTGCAAGAACGTGTATACTCACGTAAAAGATCGTCTACCGAGGTATTGGAGTATTCAGATATAGCGATATCGATGCCATGAGAAGAGGATTCTGAAAAGACCGTGAACAAATACTGTTGCACATGTTGCACAAAGCTCGCACGCTGGGTTTCGTGTAGACGCGCAGCGCGTCGCATAATTCGGTCCAGCTCCTCGATAACCTCCACCACAAATATGTCTTTGACGGATCTTCCTTCCTTAGACGTGGGAATCTTCTCACACAAAGTCAAAAAGAACAACCGAATAGAGAGTACTCTATGAAGAACCTGTTCATACGAGATCGTAGATCTCGGAGCTTGTTTGCGCATACCATCCGCTGGCGTACCGCCAAAGGCGCGATATGCCGAAACCTTTCGAGGCTTCATCACACACACACTGTTAAAAAAATGTAAACGCGCGCACTACGGCGCCAGTCTCAGGTGTGGTAGAAGCGCAAGAAGGACACAGCAATCAACAGTGACTGAGACTGTGGAGGAGAGAGGAGCAACAAACAAAAGCTGCCCTTCCTCTTGCCACTCGTCTATTTATTGTAGACGTAAAGTAGAGCAAAGAGTAAGTGCTATTAGAGTAGTCATAGAGATGCACGAGTACGTGCTGTACTGTATAGAGTAGTGTAGCGCACCTACACCTGTACTGGTGTGGTCGAGACGTTGGCGCATGTCAAACACTCGTTCAATCCCAAGACGCTCAAGCAGCTCGCGTACGAGCGTGACCTCTCGCAGAAGAGCAAGTTGCCAGCAGGCCAGTGGGTCATACTTTGAAGTACCAACACGAGAAGCGTTGTGGTTCGGCGGTCACATTGGCAGCGCTGTTGTTGTTGAATTGAATCACCGTTCGATGAGCGTGCACATCGGGTTTCACCCAATGTACTGTGTGTCTGGCGCTCATCT
>ERZ778027.5101-NODE-5101-length-10419-cov-10.959958_pt1 | contig 10419 bp, 11 predicted proteins | sample MGYA00375757_ERZ778027 | MGnify/ENA primary metagenome ERZ778027 (study PRJEB29350, sample SAMN05389817) | bioreactor metagenome | isolation source: Ammonium sulfate bioreactor | place: South Africa: University of Cape Town | collected 2014-02-18 ... | reverse complement strand
GATGGTTTAGTACAGAATTCTAAAACTCTTTCTGTACTCTCGTCCTCATTTCTTCGTAATACACAAATTCAAGTAGAAGGTAGGCTCATAAGAGATTAAACGTTTAATCACAAAAATCTATTTTGAAGGAAATTCATCAATTGCTCCATTAAAACTTAAATCATGCATTCTCAATGAAACCATCTTCACAAATTCTTTTACTGGTAATCGCGCGATTTTGATCAGTAATAGTACTCTTTTTTATACTAAATTTATTCCTAAATGCAATGGTGATTGTATCGACGTTAATAATTGTATACTGAAACATAGTGTAGTAGAATATAATTATGATATCCCATCAAATGGGTTTACTCTCTACGATTCAAATGCAGTCAATACAACGGTAGCATCTACATATAGTATATGGCAAACGTCAAATGTTTTCCTAACAATTAAGAAATCGATTATAAATGATTTCAAATTTGTTAGTTTGTCCTACATGGGCAGGATCTTATCATCACAATCAAATATTACGTTTGAAGATTCATCAATCTCCAATCTTTCAACAGGTGTGAATCTCTACTCGTATTCATTATTTACCTATGCTCGCTTACAATTTAATTTCGCTATTCGAAGGTGTAAATTTACTCTGGGAAACTTAGTTTTCAACAATGATTATGCGAGTAACGAAATTTCTATTATTGATTCAGTATTAACGAAAGTCTCATTGGGAGAACCAGAAACATCTTATATTCCATATGAACACCCAATATTATATATGCGCAATGTTTCTTTTCTGGATGGTAATCTTACTTTTTATACTCGAAAGGTTGATATTGCTTATTCCAATATAACTGTAACTACACCATTCGCTATTGGAAGAGATTCAAACATTTCATGCAGTTCAATTGGCCGATCAAGTTCGATTAAACAAGCATCATCTGTTGGTATTATTGCATCAAGTCTTACAATTACGAATTCAACTATCAAAAACTTTAATACCGGTATGCAAGTGGCTGCAGAAGGATTGAATAAAATAACGATTACAAAAAATAATTTTATTGGTAATTCTTTATACAATGTTAAAAACCAAGGTATTTATGATATAAACGCAGCAGGTAACTATTGGGGAACAAACAATGTAGGTGTTATTCTCAACAAAATATATGATTATTGGGATGATATTAACTACGGTGATGTTTTGTATAAAAAATATTCAACGAAAGCTTTACCGGCTGAAGCAGGATGTCCTCGTTACATAAAAGCATAAGAAGTTCAAACCATTAATGGAAACAATTACAAAATCAAACTTTTCGCTTATTTTTAAGCTTAACATACATTTAGATTTCTTTTAGTTCTTAACAAATAAATTTAGTTTTCTCATTTTATAGTTCAGATCAGTATTATTTTCATATCTTGTAAGCCATTGAGGGGAAGTAATCAAATCATTATCACAAATATAACTTACCATATGCCGATAATACTTCAAATATTACACATATTTATCGAATATATTATATGTTTAGACAAAGTTCAAGTGATACTTGAAAACGAAATAACGAGAAACTGGACATGACTTAGATGAAATATATGCAAATGTTTGTGGTTTCGCGGAAAGAAATCGAGAAAAACGGATAGTATAAATACTCAGATGAATTTATTTTGTGATATATTAAACTTTGTGATGATTTGGCAAATATTTCTCGTATCGATCTTCTTCTTAATAAAAGAGACACAAACAGCGACAAATATCGGCGGAGTTTTGGTTGATAATACGATATGGACTTTGACGGGAAGTCCATATAATGTTGTGAATGATGTTCATATTCCTCGAAATGTAACATTGGCAATCCAACAAGGTGTACAAGTTAATTTTTCGCAAGGTGATTTTGAAATTCTTGTGAAAGGATTCCTTCAAATACAAGGTACGCCAACACAGCAAGTTATTCTTGGCGGTGGATCAGCAACGGAGCAAAAATCGATGATTAAATTTCAAAGTACTAACCTATCTCTTAGTTCGATTAGTTATACTAAATTCAATGGACCGAAACGAGCTTTGATAATTGCCAACGCAGCTGACGGTTTAGTACAAAATTCTAAAACTCTTCATGTACTTTCGTCCTCATTTCTTCGTAATACACAAATTCAAGTAGAAGGTAGGATCTTAACAATTTCAACGGTTAATTATAAAAAAAATATTTTGAAGGAGATTCATCAATTGCACCACTAAAACTTCAATCATGCTTTCTCAATGAAACTATCTTTACAAATACTTTCATTGGCAATCGAACGATACGTATCATCAATAGTAGTCTATTTTATAGCAAATTTGTGCCTCAATGCAATGGTGACTGTATGCACGTTAACAACTGTACTTTGAGACATAGTATAATAGAATTTAATGATGGTGTCGAGTCAAATAGATTTACTCTCTATGATTCCAATGCAATCAATACAACGGTTGCATCTTCATATATTCGCTCTTGGTCAAGTGTTTTCCTAAAAATTAAGAAGTCTATTATAAACGATTTCAAATTTGTTAGTTTGTCCTACATGGGCGAGATCTTATCATCACAATCAAATATTACGTTTGAAGATTCATCAATCTTCAATGTTTCGATAGGTGTAAATGACAGAGAATATAGTTATAGCTCTCCTCGTTTACGATCTAATTTCGCTATTCGAAGATGTAAATTTACTCTGGGAAACATTGTTTTTTATACTGATTATGACAAGACTGAAATTTCTGTCATTGATTCGATATTAACAAAGGTCTCCTTGACAGAATTAAATCCATATTATTATTCATATTATGAAAGTCCAATATTATATATGCGCAATGTTTCTTTTCTGGATGGTAATCTTACTTTTTATACTCGAAAGGTTGATATTGCTTATTCCAATATAACTGTAACTACACCATTCGGTGTTGGAAGAGATTCAAACATTTATTGCAGTTCAATTGGTCGATCAGGCTTAGTTGTACAAGCATCATCTGTTGGCCTTATTGCATCAAGTCTTACGATTACTAATTCAACTATCAAAAACTTTGGCACTGGTATACAAGCCGTTGCACAAGGATTGAATAAAATAATGATTACAAAAAATAATTTTTATGGTAATTCTTTATACAATGTTGAAAACAAAGGCGCATATGATATAAACGCAATAAGTAACTATTGGGGAACAAACAATGTAGGTGTTATTCTCAACAAAATATATGATTATTGGGATAATATTAATTATGGTGACGTTTTATATACAAATTATGCATCCAATCCTTTACCTGCTGAAGCAGGATGTCCTGCATACATCGCTAGTGCATAATAGTACAACAAGAAAACAATTAACTTTTCTTTTAATGTAGTTATCTAGTAAATAAATCACGATATTTCCACTAGATAGAGACTATTGTTATTGAGTGACATCTGCCTACTTAATGCCATATTTGTTTCCGAAGTATAACTTCCTCCGATGAATCAATGGTTGATCAGCTTTTCTTCTTTTCTCTCTATATGTGTGTGTTTTCTACTAAAAACCATTGAACGAAGGAACGAACGAACGGCTACAACAACTATTTGCTCTTTCGGCAAAAGAATCAATTAACTCTATATTTTACTTTCAGATTGTAGAAACCAAAGATCTCATTTGTTTTTTTCTTCACAATGAGATAAATTAGAATAGAATTTTCCACATGGCTGGTAAGAAGACGTTACTATGAACGAGAATAAAAAAAAATATTTTTTTTCAAGGTGATTGGAGAATAAGTACTGAAGAACGAGCACGATTTGATACATTCTTTCAACAATGTAATCCCGTGCAAGGATATCTTACAGGTGAACAAGCACGAGATTTCTTTATTAAATCACATTTGCCTGGAGATATCTTACGTAAAATTTGGTAAGATTTCTATGATTTTTATTATTGTTGGAATTTTCTTTTATTGATCTTCAGGGATTTGGCTGATATAACATCCGATGGACGATTAGACAAACGAGAATTTGCCATTGCTTGTTACTTGATATCTTCTCAAGTAAAACTAGTTTTTTCTCATTTGTTCTTCTTTGTACACATGTATATACTTTTTTTGTTATATTAGGTGCAAAAGAAAGGCCCATTACCCGCAACTCTTCCATCAAGTCTTCTTTCCGATTCAAATGCCATGCCCAATGGTGGTACGCCTGCATCACCGACAATTAATCGTAAGTGTTCGTTTTCTTTTTCTATCGTTGTTCTCTTTCGAAACCTACGTACTCATTGCAGTCTATTCCAAACTTGTCTTGGTAAGATTTTATGCACTGAATTATACTAATAGAACTAATGCTTTTCTTCAATTTTAAACTCAATCACACTTCGTTTTTTGTATTCTAGTTTCTGAACAATCACCGTCGCCTAATATCAATCCAAGTTCGATTAGTCCATTGACACCATCGATTCGATCGAAATATCTTCAACAATTTCATTCACTAGTCGATGTTAGCAAAACCAACGGATTTATGAGTGGTCAACAAGCTAAAACAATTCTTCAACAAACAGGTCTCTCCAATATTATTCTTCATCAAATCTGGTAGCACAAAATCTCTCACCATCATCACTTGCATTTGTCTTTTTTTCTCAAATTTAGGAATCTCTCCGATCATGATAAAGATGGTCGTTTAACATCCGATAAATTTATCGTTGCTATGCATTGCTGTGAGCTAGCACGTACAGGTCAAACATTACCGCAAACTTTACCTGATGATTGGTTAGTTGCTAATGTTCAGCCGACAACCTATGCAGATCTTAATCAACAATTACAAGAAACTATCAGTGCAGCAGATAATACAACAATAGCACAAACATATGAAGAGAAACGTCAAAAGAATTATGAAGTTCGTTTTGACAATACAGAAAAAAAAACAGCATAGACAAGTTTTCTTTTGTTTTAGGAGGGAAATCGTGAATTGGAACGACGTCGTCAATTATTACGCGAACAAGAAGAACACGATCAAAAGGAACGTGAAGAACGAGGTAACCGAATTGTTTGGATTCGTAGTTGAATTCTGTTCGAATCCGTATCTTAGAACGTAAACGTGAACTTGAATTACAAAAGCAACGCGACGAACAAGAACGAAAGAAACAACTCGAAATCGAACGACAATTAGAAAAACAACGACAAATCGAACAGCAAAAAGAAGAAGAACGAAAGAAACTATTCGAACAACGAGAAGTAAGCGAATAAGCATGGATCAGGAGATCACGTCTTCTATAATAAAAATAAGACGAGTTTGAGTCATATCCATGCAACAGGAAAATTCATTTGGAAATTTCATGTTTATGCGTTATGCATAATGCATTCGAAGTTTCTGTTTCGGACGTAGGATCAAAATCTACAAAATCTACATTTGTATTCGATGTTAATCTCAAATCATATGTCCAAACACATCTTTTTTTTCTCTTTCTCTTAGGCAGCAAGAAAAGAAATGGAACGAAAAAGTCGTTTGGAATGGGAACGTCAACGTATGCAAGAATTATCAAGTCAAAAAACTCGTTTATTAGATCAAATTAATGATTTGAAATCACGTAGTAAAGGAGGTGAATTAGAATTAGAAAGTATGGACGATACAGTTCAAACTTGTCAAACAAAAATCACACAAATCGAAGCAAATATTCATTCGACGGATGAAACTATTGCTGAGCTACAACGAAATATAAGTTCAGAGAAGAATCTTTTTGAAGATGTTGAACAACAGAAAAAAGATTTTATGACACAATTAAATCAATTACAAACAGAACGAGAAACGCTCGATGCAAATGTTAATCAATTGACTGAAACGAAAGAATTTTGTAAGAGAAAATAATTTCTATTGAGTAAATAAATCGTTATGTTGAGTAGATAGTGGAAATCCGGAAGCAGATCAAATGAAATCTTTACAGGTACAAATTGAAAATCTCGAACAAGAAAATAAACAAATCGATGAAGATATTACGAAAAGTACAGAACAATGTCAAGACTATCAAAATCAATTACAAGTAATTACGAATTTATTTGGTTTCTATAAATTTTGTTTTTTGTTTATAGCAACTTCGTCTTCAATTTGAACAGTTAGAACAAGAAGCAAAAGACAAAAAACCACCAAGTGTTCCAACATCTCCAACAGATCCTCCACCTGAAAATGTCGATGTCGATCCATTTCAAACCGTAGATCCATTTCCTTCACAATCTGATCTACGTACAACAACAGTCGATCCATTTCAACCACAAACAAATGATCATAGACTTTATCCAGTTCTACCGAGTAATTCAATAGATACACCTGATCCTGCTGCTGCTCCTGTTGTTGCATCACCAAAAGTTAAAAAAGCAGCACCTAAAGCAAATCCACAGTTACGAACTGAAGCACCTAAACAACCTGCAGCTGCTGATCCATGGGGAACACCAGCGAATGCACCTGCAAATCCGACTGAATGGGCAAGTTTTGATCAGGGTAAAAACGAATCTCCTTTTGGCGCAACTGCTGACTGGCCATCATCATCATCATCTGGTATGATTCAATATCGTGCATTATACGATTATCAAAGTGAACGTCCTGATGAATTATCACTCACAGCTGGTGAAATCATCATAGTCGATCCAAGTAAACAACAAGATGATCATTGGCTATTCGGTCATACTGGTAATGACAAACAAGGATATTTTCCAGCAGCATATAGCGAACGTGTAAAAACACCAGAACATGAAATCTATGAAGCTATCTATCCGTATGAAGGAACAGATGCTGCAGATCTATCGTTTGGTGTTGGCGAACATATTATCATTTTAAAACGTGATGGTGACTGGTGGACAGGTCAAATCGGTGATCGCACAGGAGCATTTCCACATAATTATGTTCAAAAACTCGAGCATATTCCTCCAACAGCCATTGCTATAGAAGCATATCAATCGACAGAAGAAGGATATTTATCATTTGATAAAGATCAAATTATTCATATTATTAATCAGGACAATGAGAAAAATTTATATCAAGGCGAAATCCAACTTTCTGATCAAACAATACGCACTGGTTGGTTTCCTGTTACTTGTGTACAAATGCAAACATCATCAGAACCATCTGGTTAATAATAATAAAAAAACAAAATAATTTCATTGATTATTTTTATTATTAATTGCTTTTCTTTCAGGACTATCTCAATACATAGCCATATTTCCGTATGAAGCTCAACAAGAAGACGAATTAAGTTTTCCAGCTGATGCAATTCTCGAAGTTTTCGATGAGGAAAGTACAAGTGGCTGGTTTAAAGCTCGTCTTGGTCATCAAATTGGTTTAGTTCCAGCAACTTATATTCAATCAGTCAATGCTCACAATCCCCAATAAAACAACAGCATATTTTCTATCTTCTAGAACTTAGCAAATCAGTAAACGATAAAAGTCTGGTAGCCATTTAGTACGAATACAAACAAACAAATAAATAAATCAAAGATCGATGATTGATTCGTGCTGAGTTCTCTCTTTCTCTCTTTCTTTTTCTATTCGATGTATATCTTTTATGCAAATCATTTTCAACATTTCACTAACATTCGCATTTTATTTCAATTTTAATTTAATTTCGTCTTTGTCTTGACAAAAAATAGTCGTGCGACCTGTTTCTTCTATAGTGATTTCCTTTGTTCTTGTTCATTGTGTCTATGAAAAACCTGGTGATGCCGTACACATCATTTCTTTCTTTTTTCGTCAGTCAGTATTTAATCCATATTTATTCTTTTGTTTTTGTCTCACCTATTGTTAGTCTATTCTTATAACAAGCAAAAAAAGAAATATATATATATAAAAATCTTAATTAAAATGATGATTGAAAAAAGTGTTTTTATTTTCTTTCGTTTTAAACAGAAGAAGAAGAAGAAGAAGACGAATGTTTGAAAAGATGCTTTCTTTCGTTTGCTGTTGTTTTCCGACAGAACCATCACCGCCACCACCACCATCTATCAAACATAAACATTATAAACACAGAACGAATTTTATCATTTCATGTCGTAAGTTAAAAAAGGATGAGACAAAAAAAAGTCCACATTTCTAATTGCATGAAGATAATAACAAACGTGTTTTGCATGACATAAAAAAAAACAACAAAAAACAAAACTTTGACCGTTTAGCATCGTCTACTCCATGTTATCTTTCGCCAATCGTCATTCCATGTACACCAACAATAACAGATTCATCTCAGCAACCTCTTTGTGAAGATTTTATTATGTCATCCCACGATGATTCAACGACAATGACAACCGATGTGTCATCAATTCAACAATTACCGAATCAATCTGCACGCGTATCAGCTATTCGAGAATTAATTGAAACTGAACAACGATATGTCAAAGATCTACGTATCGTTGCCAATGATTTTATTAAACCATTGACAAATCATCGAATATTAAACGATTCAGAAATCGAACAATTATTTAGCAATTGGTTTAATTTAATTGCTTGTAATGCTGTTCTACTTTCGTCGTTACAAGGACAAGTACAATATCGAGAGCATATTGTTCCAATAGATGATGATGATAATGATGAGATATCAACTCGATCAATTCGATCTGTATCAATGACAAATATTGCGTCAGTTGCGAAATCAAATGCAAAAGATACATTTGTGAGTCATTTGACTCATTCTCCGTCGATGAAAGAAATCAAAAAACATCATAGTATGGAACGTTTAAATGATAATCTTGTTCCTCAAGTATCCCGTCTATCAATTACATCGACAATGACTATCGATGAATCGACATGTATAGGTGAAATACTCTGTTCTTATTTGCCATATATGGCTGATGCCTATTTCGAATTTTGTAATCGTCGTTCACAAGCCAATAAACATTTACAATCGAAAACTGATAAAGATAAAGATTTCTATGCTAATATTCTTCGATTTCAAAAGTCCAATGCTGGCCTATCATTAAATGGTTTTCTTATGAAACCAATGCAACGTGTCACACGATATCCATTATTAATCGACAAAATTCTTAAACATACATTAACCGATCATCCTGATTATGAGCCTATTCAACGAGCACTTGTGCGTGCACGTGAAATCAATGCACGTATTGATAAACAAATATCTGAACAAGAAAATTCTCTACGATTAGATTGGTTACAACAACGTGTCATTTTCGGAACCGATGAACATTCAGCTGATGGATATGTTTTCGATGAATTCGTTGAGTTTAATTCACCGACAAAATATCATGCACAACGACAATTAATTTTTCATGGTTTATTAACCAAAGTTTGAGAATATTTTTCAATCATTGAAATTTGAGGGGTGCGTTTCGTTTTAGTTACCCAGTGGAAAAGAATTGTTAGTCTTTTTATTCAATGATTTTCTTCTATTAACTACAATGAAATCAGCAACAAGTCAATGGCAAAATCAATTGTTTGAAGTTAAATCGAATTTACAATTAAAACTCTATCGATCCGTAGGCGAATGATGACACTCATATCTTTTGTGATTTTGATCTTAAATATTTTAGCCAATACTTTTAACTGATATTACTAAAGCTACTGAACTCAATACGGATCAACTAACATTCTGTCTCGAAACAAAAACTTTTAAAAAAACATTAACTTTAAAAACAGAATTGTCCAATGTTAGGTAACGTAACGAATCAATAGAACATTCATTCATGCATCTATGAATTTAGAACATTATGGGTCCGATCAATTCTAACAGCCATCAATGAATGTAATACACTCGAAAAACCTTTAACTTCCCTGGCAGAACCTGAACCTGAATCTGTTATTGCTTATCTTAATCTCATTGTACAAGAAGCTTCAATTACACTACCAACACCACCATCGGCTCGACATCGTAAAGTTTTTTTTTTCTCCGTTAATAACATACTAATTACAAAAATCATACGATGTAGGTTCTTTCAATCCATACTGTGAAATTATTGTACGTCAAACTTCGTTGAAAACACCATTTAGTAAACGAACAACAAATCCAAAATGGGGTACGCCAATGCAATTTATACTTACCGATCTTCAACAAAATACAATTCATATTAATTTGTTTGATCATCAATTCTTCTCGCCTGATGGTTTGTCTATCGTTGTTTCTATTTTTATACCATAATCTTCTACGTATTATCTTTCATAGAAAATATCGGCTACATGAACGTCAATCTACTCGACATTTTACCATGTCCTCTTGATCAATTTCAGTCTCAATCATCCCATGCATTCAGTCACACAATTTATCTTAATAATGGAGTAACAATCACTCTTCAATGTGCACTAGAATTTCCGGCCTTATTTCAATAGCAACATTCTTTTTATTCTTTCGGTTTTAACATTATTTTACCCAGTGATTTCTTCGCACTTTTTCTCTTCGATAATTTTGTTATTTTACTGAATAAAAAAAATTCTCACATACACAGACATACGCTCTTCTTCTTTTTTTTTCTTT
>ERZ778027.5097-NODE-5097-length-10423-cov-3.323013_pt1 | contig 10423 bp, 8 predicted proteins | sample MGYA00375757_ERZ778027 | MGnify/ENA primary metagenome ERZ778027 (study PRJEB29350, sample SAMN05389817) | bioreactor metagenome | isolation source: Ammonium sulfate bioreactor | place: South Africa: University of Cape Town | collected 2014-02-18 ... | reverse complement strand
CGGTCATGTTCGGGGACGCGGCGCTCACGGCGCGGATCGCGGACGAGATGCAGCGCCAGGGCGTCTACGTCACTGCGTTCTCGTACCCTGTGGTGCCGAAGGGCCGCGCCCGCATCCGCGTGCAGCTGTCGGCGGCGCACACCGAGGACGAGATCCGGCGCTGCGTGGCCGCGTTCGCGGCGGCACGGGAGGCTGTCGCGGGGGTCTGACGGGGCGGGGGCGTTGCGCGTCCGGCGGGTCGCGCCCGTCCGGCGCGTTCGGCGAGGTGCGGCGCGCGTTCGTCCGGCGCGTCTACTCTCACTCGGGACGTTTGCGGCCGCTCGCGCGGCTGCAGTCGTCCCGTGGCGCAGCAGTCGCGACCGCGACCGCGGGCACCGCCGCCCAACGCCGCTGGCCGCGCCGGGGCGACTGCGCCCTCCAGGAACGATCGCTATCGGGCGAGCGACCGCGGTCGTCCCGTGGCGCAGCAGTCGCGACCGCAGTCGTCCCGTCGCGTAGCAGTCGCGACTGCGGCCGCTGCCGTCCCGCACCGCCACCCCGCACCTCCGGCCGTCGGCTGGGCGACTGCGCCCTCCCGGGACGTTTGCTATCGGGCGCGCGACCGCATTCGTCCCGTGGCGTAGCAGTCGCGACCGCACACGTCCCGCGGCGCGGCACCCGCGACCGCAGACATCCCGCGGACGCGCGAAGGGCGGACGCGAGCCCTCCTCGCGTCCGCCCGTGTTCGCTCCCGGTCAGCCGCGGCTGGGGGCGCCTCCGGTGAAGCCGGCCGGTGGGCCGCCCTGTCCGCCCGGGCCGCCGGAGGTGCTCGACTGGCCGCCCAAGCCGCTGAGCCCTCCGGAGGTGGTGGACGAGTTCGAGCTGTCGCCCGTCGTCGTCGAGGTGAGGTCCGCCAGGATCACCACGGAGCCGGTGCTCAGGCCCTTCGTGATCTCGGTGCGGTCGGTGCCCTTCGCTCCGACGGTCACCGTGGTGGCGACGGATGCGCCGTCCTTCAGCACGTCGACGGTGTATTTCGTGCCGTCGCGGTGCAGGGCGGAAGTCGGCACCGTGAGCACGTCGGCCGTCCTCGCGATGGTGACGACCGCACTGGCGCTCGCGCCGTTGAGGAGGTCGGCCTTCGTGTCCGTGATGGCGGTGGTGACCGCGTAGCTCGGGGTCGAGGAGTCGGTGGCCGTGTCGACGATGCCGATCGAGCTGACCGTTCCCGCGAGCGCCTTCGTGGAGCCGGCGACGGTGACCGCGACGCTCTGCCCGACCTTCAGGGTCGCGACCGTGCTGAGGCCGACGGACGAGTCCACGACGAAGCCGTCGGTGCCGATCACCGAGATGACCGCCGTCGTGGAACCCGCCGAGACGGAGTCGCCGGTGGCGAGGGAGACGGCCGCGACGGTGCCCGAGACGGGACTCGTCAGGGTGGCGAGGGCGACCTTGCTCTGGGCGAGAGCGAGGGCGGCCTTCGCCGCGTCGATGGCGGCGTTGTCGGCCACGATGGTGGCGGCGGAGGCGACCTGGGTGGTGCCGGAGCCGGCCGTGCCGCTCGTGCCGCCGGTGCTGGAGGCGGAACCCGAGGTGCTGCCGCCGGTCGATCCGCCCGTGGTGCCGGTGCCGGTCGTGCCGGCGCCGGCCGCGCCGGAGCCGGTGGAACCGGTGCCCGTGGAGCCCGAACCGGTGGACCCGGATCCTCCGCTCGAGGAGCCGGACCCGGAGCCGGTGCCCGACCCGCCGGTCGAACCTGTGCCGGTGGAGGAACTCGCGAGCACCTTCTGCAGCGCGGCGACGGCGTCGTCGAGCTTCGTGGCCAGCGGGGTCACCGCGTTCTGCGCGTCGGTGGTCGTCTGCTGGCTCGCGAGGGCGCTGGTGATCGCGGTCTGGCAGGAGGCGAGAGCATCCTTGGCCGCCTGGAGCTTCGCGGCGGCGTCGGAGGTCGTGGTGCCGCTGCCGTCGGTCGTGCCGGACGTGCCGGTGCCGGAGGCGTCGGTGCCGTTGGTGCTGCTGCCGTCGGTCGTGCTGCCCGACGTGTCCGCGCCCGAGCTGTCGGTGTCGCCGGTCGTGGAACCCGAGCCGTCCGTGCCGGTGCCCGTGCCGGTGCCGTCGGCCGCATCGTCGAGCGCGGCCTGCAGGAACGGCTGGCAGGTGGTCGAGCTGGTCGCGACGAGTGTGTTGGTGTCGGCGAGCGCGGTGGAGGCCGCGGTGAGCTGGGCGAGCAGCTTCGTCTGCGCGTCGGTGACCGCGGCGATGGCGGCCGTGGTCTCGGCGGAGACGCCGGACGAGGACCCGCTGCCGGAGGCGCTGCCGCTGCCGGAGCCGCTGCCTGAACCGGAGCTCGTGCTCGGCACGGCGGCGGTGGACCCGGTGGACGCGGAGGAGGTCCCGGACGCGCCCGACGCAGCGGCGGATCCCGACGCACCCGATCCAGCCGCCGACGATCCGGACGACCCCGACGCGCTGCTGCTCGTCCCCGACTGCGAGGCGAGGTCGGTCGCGAGGGTCTCCTCGGCCTCCGTCACCGATTGCTGGGCCGCGGTGACGGCCGCTTCCAGTTCGGTCGTGTCGAGCGTCGCCAGGGTCTGCCCTGCCGTGACCGTGTCGCCGATCGCGACGGGGACGCCGCTGACCGTGCCGGCGACTTGGAAGGCGAGGTCGCGCCGCGTGGCCGAGGCGACGGTGCCGGTGAGGGTGGTCGTCTGGGTGACGGACGCCTTCGCAGCGGTCGCGGTGCGGTAGTCCGCACCGCCGCTGCCGACGGCCGCCCAGGCGACGCCGCCGCCGACCGCGCAGAGCGCGAGGGTCGCGACCGAGGCGATCACGATGGTGCGGCGCCGCCGTCGCGCGGCCGGGCGCTTCGTCGCGGGGCTCATGCGCCGTCGCCGCTCGTGCCGGAGCCGCTCGCGCCGTTGCCGCTCGTGCCGGAGCCGCTCTCGGAGCCGCTCGCCGAGCCGCCCTGCCCGGGACCGCCCTGGCCGCCGCCGGGGCCGGCCTGGGTGCAGCCGTCGGCGCCCTTGTCCGAGACGACGAGCGCGGTCGCGGCGTAGCCTCCCGAGGAGTCGGCCTTGCCGCTGGCCATGACGCAGCGTCCCGCCGTGAGGTCGGCGGCGGTGGCCGCCTGCGTCGTCGTGTAGGTGGTGCTGTCGTCGACCGTGACGGTCTTCGTGGAGGTCGTGCCGTCCTGGGTTGTCTCGGTGACGGTGATGGTCGAGCCGTCGACCGCGGTGACGAGGCCGGAGGTCATGCCCCCGAATCCGCCGCCCGAGCCGCTGCCGGAGCCGCCGGGGGCGCCGGTCGGGGCGTCCGTCGGGCGTTGGCCCGAGCCCCCTTCGGCGGAGCCGCTGGGAGCGCCCGTCGGCGGGGTGCCGCCTCCCATGCCGCCGAACCCGCCTGCCGTGCACGCGCCGTCGACGGCGGCGCTGATGGTGACGCTCGTCGCGGCCGCCGAGGCCGAGGACGACGTGGAGGTCGACGACCCCGTGCCGCCGGTGCCGCCCGTGCCACCCGTTCCGCCCGTGAACGCGCTGATGCACGATCCGCTCGTCACGTCGCTGAGGGCGGCGGTGACGCGCTGCGTGATGGTGGTGGCGTCGGTGTAGGTCACGGCGGTCTGCTCGCTCGTCGACTGCACCTGGAGCGTGGTGCCGTCGACGGCGGCGATCTCGCCGGTGACGCCGCCTCCGCCGCGCTGGCCCTGCTGCTGCGGGGCCGCGGTGCTGGAGGCGCTGCTCGCCGTGGCGGCGGCGCAGCCGGTGAGGGCGAGGGCGCCGAAGCCGAGGATGGCGATCACTGCGGCGGCTCGGCGGGTGGATGTCTTCATCGTGGTTCTCCTTGCGGGGTCAGGGGGAGGGCGGCGCTCACTCGGAGCGGAGCGCGTCGATCGGGGCGAGGCGCGCGGCGCGCGCGGCCGGGTAGACGCCGAACACCAGGCCGATGGCGAGGGAGACGGCGATGGAGAGGACGAGCGCGACGGGCGAGATGACGACCGAGCTGCCGATCAGGACGGGCAGCACGAGCGCCGCGGCCACGCCCAGCACCGAGCCGAGCACGCCGCCGGTCAGGCCGAGGATCGCGGCCTCCACCAGGAACTGCGTGCGGATCGCCGCGGGCGGCGCGCCGATCGCCTTGCGCAACCCGATCTCGCGGGTGCGCTCGGTGACCGAGACGAGCATGATGTTCATCACCCCGATCCCGCCCACCAGCAGGGAGAGCGCCGCGATGCCGGTGAGCAGCACGGTCAGGGTCTGGTAGACGGAGGTCGCGGTGCTGACCAGGGCGTCCTGGCTGCTGATCGTGAAGTCGGCGTCGTCGGAATTGCTGATGGCATGCGCGTTCAGCAGCACCGATTGCGCCTCCTGATAGGCGGCGCTGAGCCGGTCGGCGTCGGCGGCCTGGATGTAGATCGTCGAGACGCTGGCGGTGTTCGTGCCGATCACGTCGTCGGCGGCCGTCGTCATCGGTACGATCGCGACGTCGTCGAGATTGCTCGACGTGTCGGAGCCGGCCGATGCGAGCACGCCAATGACGCTGTAGGTGGTGCTGCCGATGGCGACCGACTGGCCGACGACGTTCTCGGAGCCGAAGAGCTCCTGCGCCGTCTCGGACCCGAGCACGACCACCCGCGCGCCCGACGACTGCTGCGCCGCCGTGAAGAACGACCCGCGCGCGACCGTTCGGGAGCGCACCTCCAGCCACGAGTTCGTCACGCCGGTGACCGTGGTCGTCCAGTTCGTGTCGCCGTAGACGAGGGAGGTCTGGGTCGACTTCTCGGCCGCGACGCCCGCGATGTCCGGGGCGTTCACCTTCGAGGAGAGCGCGTCCGCGTCCGAGAGGGTCAGCGTGGTGCCCGAGCCGAAGCCGCCGCGCACCCCGCTCGAGTCGGTGCTGCTGCCCGGCGAGACGATCAGCAGGTTGCTGCCGAGCGCGCTGATCTGCGCGCTCACGTCCTTCTGGGTGCCGAGGCCGAGGCCGACGGTGAGGATGACGGCGGCGATCCCGATCAGGATCCCCAGCACCGTCAGCACCGAGCGCAGCGTGTGCGCGCGGATGGCCGACCAGCTGGTGTGGAGGGTCTCGTTCCAGTTCATGCCGCATTCACCTCGTCGCGGAGGATCTGCCCGTCGCGCACCCGCACGATGCGGCGCGCGCGCTCGGCGACCTCCAGCTCGTGGGTGATCAGCACGATGGTGCGGCCGGCCTCGTGGAGCTCGTCGAAGAGCGCGAGCACGTCCTCCGTCGAGACGGAGTCGAGGTTTCCCGTCGGCTCGTCCGCCAGGATCAGCGTCGGCTCGCCGACCAGGGCGCGGGCGACGGCGACGCGCTGCTGCTGGCCGCCCGAGAGCTCGCCGGGCCGGTTCTGCAGCCGGTCGCCGAGGCCGACGCGCTCGAGGGAGGCCCGGGAGCGCTCGCGGCGCTCCTCCACCGGGACCCCGGCGTAGACAAGGGGCAGCTCGACGTTCTTCTGCGCCGAGAGGGAGGGGAGGAGGTTGAACTGTTGGAACACCATGCCGATGCGCTGATTGCGGATGGACGCGAGCTCGGTCTCGTCCAGATCCTCCACATCCTGGCCGCCGAGGCGGTAGGCGCCCTCGGAGAGCACGTCGAGGCAGCCGAGCACGTTCATGATCGTGGACTTGCCGGAGCCGGAGGGCCCCATCACGGCGACGTACTCGCCCTCGTGGATGAGCAGGTCGATGCCGCGCAGCGCCTCGAACTCGATGCTGCCGCTGCGGTACATCTTGCGGGCGCCCGTGAGCTCGATGACGGGTGCGACGGCGGGGGACGGCTCAGCCATTGCGGGTGCCCCCGTTCCCGGTCTGGCCGCCCTGGCCGCCGCCCGGGAACTGGCCGCCCTCGCCGCCGCCCATGAAGCCTTCGCCGCCGCCGGGGAACTGGCCCTGCTGGCCGGTCTGCCCGCTCTGGCCGCTGCCTCCCGAGCCGGACCCGCTCCCGGATCCCGCGCCGGGCGTGAAGACCGTGACGAGCACGGAGTCCCCCTCGCTCAAGCCTTTGGTGATCTCGGTGACGGTCCCGGAGGTCTCGCCGACGGTGACCGCGGTCGTGACGTCCTTGCCGTCGACGACCTTCGTCACCGTGGATTTGCCGTTCGCCGTCGTGATCGCGGCGCTCGGGACGGTGAGCACGTCGGTGCGGCGCTCGTAGACGATCGCGGCCGTCACGCTCACCCCGTCGTAGAGGTTCTCGGGCGAGCCGGTCACCGCGACGACGACCGGGTACGCGGCGCTCCCGGACGTGGTCGACGGGAGCTGGCCGATGGACTTCACCGTGCCGAAGAACGAGTCGTTGTCGGTCGTCGAGAGCTCGACCTGGTCGTTCGCGGCGATCGACGTCAGGTCGGACGCGCTGACGGTGAGGTCGACCTCCCACGAGCCGGTGCCGACGATGGTGAACTGCGCGGTGGAGGTCGAGCTGGAGCCGCTGGAGCCGGTCCCGCTGCCGGACGTGCCGGTCGCGCCGGTCGCGCCCGAGCCGCCCGAGGCGCCGCTGGAGCCGCTGGATGCGCTCGATCCCGAACCGGTCGAACCGCTCGCCGTGCTCGAGCTGCCGGAGGTGCCCGTGACCGCATCCCCGACCGCGACGTTCACCGCGGTGACCAGCCCGGCCACCGGGGCCACGAGCGTGGTGCCGTCGAGCGCGGTCTGCGCGGTGTCGACGGACGACTGTGCGGAGGTGACCTGCGCCTGCGCCGCGGCGACCGCCGCCACGTCGGCCGCGCTGCCGGTCGAGGAGTCCTGCGCGTCGGAGAGCTTCGCCTGGGCCGAGGCGAGATCCGCCTTGGCCTGGAGCAGGGTCGCGTTGGCGGAGGCGGTGTCGACCGTCGCGAGCACCTCGCCGGCCGTGACGGTCGCCCCGGCGGCGACGTTCACCGCGGTGACGGTGCCGGAGGGCAGGAAGTCCACGTCCTCCGACACGGTCGGGGCCAGGGTGCCGGTCGCGCTGACCGTCTTCTGGAGGGTCTGGGTGCTCGCCTGCACGGTCCGCGTGGTCGGCTGCGAGGCGCTGGCCTGGGCCGGGAGGGCGAAGCCGAACCAGTAGACGGCCCCACCCCCGACGACCGCGACCACGACGGCCGCCGTGATGATCCAGGTGCGCGGTCTGATCCGCGCGAGAGTCCGCTTCATTCGGGTGTTCCTTCCATGCGCCCGCCCGTCGGGGCAGATGCCGAGCGTAGGAAGGAGGTTTATGCGGGCTCGGTCAGCGGCCTATGCGCTTCCTGAGCATCCCTTCAGGAGATCCGGCGCGAAAGCGGCAAGGAGGCGGACTATTCGACCGCTCGGCGGCCGCGGGTGCGGAAGAACACCAGCAGTTGTGCGCTGAGGAAGACGGCGAGCGCCCCGAGGTCCACGATCGCGATCGTGCCGGCCACGGCCGTCACCTGCGTCACGCCGCACGAGCGGTTCGGCTGGTCGGGCTGGCAGAGGAACCGGTCGCCGTCGGTGATCGCGCCGGAGGCCAGCCAGATCGGGATGAGCTGGTTGTACGCGGTCGCGAGCCCCTTCGGGAGGGTCGGCCCGGAGTGGCCTTCGCCGGGCACCGCCCAGTAGGTCACCGTCCAGCCGGCCTTCTCGGCGGCGGTCGCGGTCGCCTCCACCTGCGGGCGGAAGTGCTCGTCCTCCGCGCCGGCGACGAAGATCCCGCGCATGGGCTGGTCGTACGTGGTCGAGGCGAGGATCTTCTCCGGCCAGTACTTCTCGTACTCCGCCTCGTCGTTGCCGTAGTACTTCGCCCGGGTGCGGTCGGAGCGGTACTCGCCGGGCTTGTCCGGCCCGGAGATGTCGATGACGTTCGCCCACAGGTCCGGGTGCGTCGCGCCGAGGTAGGCGGCGCACTCGCCGCCGTGCGAGAAGCCGGCGATCACCCAGTCGGCGCGGTCGTGCGAGACCGGCAGCTGGGCCTTCACCCAGTTCGGCACGTCCTCCGCGAGGAACGTCTCGAGCTGTCCGGCCGAGGTGTTGCTGCAGGGCGGGTTCTTGTCGTTGGCGCCGAGCTGGTCGACCACGAGCACGAACGGCGCGTCGTCGAGGCGCTCGGTGCCGAGGGAGTGGAGGGCGTCGAGGGTCGCGCCGAGGGTCGGATTGCCGGGCTGGCCCATCATCATGATGACCACCGGGCGGGTGGTGGAGGGGTCGCGGATCCACCCGGACGGCACGAAGAGGTTCGCGTCGCGGGAGGAGAAGCCGGAGGCCGTCGGCGGGATGTGCACCGCCATCTGATAGCCCTCGGCGAGCGTCGCCACCGTCGCCGGGATGTGCCGCCCGGCGACCGTCGCGGAGGCGAACGCGGGTGCGGCGGCCAGCGCCGAGATCCCCGCGGTCAGCAGTCCGGCCAGGACGGCCAGCACGATGGCGATCGCGCGCAGGCGGGTCGTCTGGATCGGGTCGCCGAGGGCGAGCGGGAAGAGCAGGGCCGCCAGTCCGATCGCGAACCAGCCGAGGCCGCCGAGGTCGGGGCGCGGGGTGAGCAGCGCGAGCAGGGTCAGCGCCACGAGCGCCAGCGCCTGCGTCACGATCACGGCGATGACGGTCGGGCGCGCGCGGAAGCGCCAGGCGCGTCGGACGAACCGCCAGGCCGGGTAGGCGCAGACGATCGCGAGCGCCAGGCTCAGCCAGGCGAGAATCCCCATTCCTCCACCCTATGTGCACGGCCCGGCGCGTCCCCGCGGCGACAGGAGGGCGCAGGTGAAAAGTCGCCCGAAGCGGGTGAGAGTCGGCTCAGACCGCGGGGGCGGCGGTCGACTCCCGGACGCTCACCCGAACCGGTGGCGCATCCACGCGCTCGACGCGCCCGCCGGACCGCATGGTCGCGTAGGCCTCGACCAGGTCGGCCGCGAGCTCGTCGGCGTCGAACGCGACCGTCGTCAGCCGCGGGATGAAGTCGGCCGAGGCCGCGTGGTCGTCGGCGCCGATGACGGACAGGTCGTCGGGGACGCGCAGCCCCACGTCGGTGAGCGCACGGATCGCGGCGATGGCGAGCCCGTCGTGCGCGGCCACGACGCCGGTCGGGGCCTGCTGGTCGTAGCGCAGCCCCCGCGCCCAGTCGCGCACCGTCGCCGCCGAGCTGGCGGCGTGCGTCGGCGGCCTCCCGCGCACCCGCCAGCCGCTCGTCGGCCATGGTGGAGGTCGCGGTGGGCATCAGGAAGACGAGTCGCCGGTGGCCCAGCGCGATCAGGTGCTCGGCGGCGGCCTTGCCGAACGGTCGCTGCGGGATGACGAGGGTGGGTGCGTAGGACACCGGCGCCTCGCCGTGCACGATCAGGGCGCGCACGCCCGCGAGCCGCAGCACCTCGGTCGCGACCGCGTCGCAGCGCGCGGCCTCGGCGAGCACGGCCTCCGGCCGCAGCTTCGCCCACAGCTGTGCCGCCTCGGCGCCGGAGGCGGAGACGTCGGCGTGCCGGAGCGCGTCCGTCCCGTCGTCGACGGTGCGCGCCAGCAGTGCCTGGAGGGTGCGCTCGACCGTCGCGCCGTGATCGGCGGCGGAGGCGGCGACCACCAGGCCGGCCACGGCCTCCCCGCTCGCCAGCGACCGGGCCGCCGTGTTCGGCGTGTAGCCGAGCAGGCGGGCCGCTTCGAGCACGCGGTGCCGGGTGTCGTCGGAGACGCGCGAGTTCGGCTTGTCGTTGAGCACGAACGAGACGGTCGGGCGCGAGACGCCCGCCGCGAGCGCCACGTCGGCGCTCGTCGGGGCTTTGACGACCTGGGGTGTGAACATGCTGGGTTCAGTCTAGGTCGGAGCCGACAGGAGGTTACGCGTGTAATCAAAAACCGACCGATGGCTTGTATTCGGGCGCGGGGGTGGTTTATGGTTACGCGTGTTAGCACGCAACGACGCCTGCTCCTGAAAGGACTCCCCCGTGACACCGACGTCTGACGATCTCCCCGAAGGTCCCCGCCCGGTCCAGCCGACCGTCCCCTCCAACCTCACCGGCGTGCCGGACAGCGCCGCGCTCGGCTCGACGCTCACCACCGCCGGCTCCCCGTTCTCCGCCGCCCCCACCACGGCCACCTCCGCCCAGCGCCCCGAGAAGGTGAAGGTGCGCGGACCTCTGCTCAAGCTGATGATCTCGATGCTGGTCGCCAACTTCTCGATTTTCGCGATCTGGGGTGCGGTGCCGGGCATCCTGCTTCCGATCCAGATCGAGGGAATCGTCGGAAGCGCCGACAAGCAGGGGGCGTTCGGACTGGTTTCCGTGATCGGGGCGTTCGCGGCGATGATCGCACAGCCGATCGCCGGGCTCGTCTCCGACCGCACCCGCAGCCGCTTCGGTCGGCGCGCGCCCTGGATGGTCGCCGGAGTCCTTCTCGGTGGCCTCTCGCTGCTCTTCATGGGTGCCTCGAACGGAATCGTGCAACTCGCGGTCGCCTGGGTCATGGTGCAGATCTGCTTCAACTTCGCTCAGGGGCCGCTGAGTGCCATC
>ERZ778027.5081-NODE-5081-length-10471-cov-3.455165_pt1 | contig 10471 bp, 11 predicted proteins | sample MGYA00375757_ERZ778027 | MGnify/ENA primary metagenome ERZ778027 (study PRJEB29350, sample SAMN05389817) | bioreactor metagenome | isolation source: Ammonium sulfate bioreactor | place: South Africa: University of Cape Town | collected 2014-02-18 ... | reverse complement strand
TGTTGTTGCCCATGCGTCCGAGACCGATGAGGCCGATGTGCATGATTGTCCTTCTTCTCTCGTGGAGTGGGACCGTGTCCTAGCGCAGGAGCAGGTTGGGCTGCAGCAGGTACTTGTAGGAGTCCGAGCCCGCCTGGTCCTTGGAGGTCTGGCTCGTGATGAGCACAGGTCCCGGTTTGTTGGGGTTCTCGGTCTTGGTGAAGGAGATGCGCACGAATTCGGAGTGCACGGCACCGAGACCATCGAGCAGGAACTGCGGCTTCAATGAAACCACGGTCTCCTGGCCTGTGAGGAGAGCGTCGATGCTCTCGGATGCTTGAGCCTGCTCGGAGCCGATCGCTTCCAGCGTCAGTCCGTCGGCGGTGAAGGTGTAGCGGAGCGCGGCCTCGCGCTCCAGCACGAGGGCCACGCGGCGGGTCGCCTCGATGAGCTCGGCGGTGTTGAGCACCGCGTAGTTGTCGACCTGCTCGGGGAAGAGCCGGCGTACGGGCGGGAAGTTGCCCTTGATCAGGAGCGAGGTCACGGTCTTCTTGTCGGCCGTGAACGCGATGAGCTCGCGGTCGTCGCGGTTGGTGATCGAGACGGACACGGTCCCGCTGTGGCCGAACGTCTTGCCGATCTCGGTGAGCGTGCGGGCCGGGACCAGCGCGGTCTGGGTCTCGCCCGAGGTGGTGCCGTTGTCCCAGTCGATCTGGCGGATGGCGACGCGGTAGCGGTCGGTCGCCACGAGGCCGAGCGTGTTGTCGCCCACCTCGAGCTGGACGCCGGTGATGACCGGGGTCACATCGTCGCGCGAGGCTGCGACGCCGACCTGGGCGACCGCCTCCGAGAACTCCTCGGCCGGGACGAGTCCCGCTTCCCCGCTGACCTGGGGGATGCTCGGGTATTCCTCGACGGGCATGGAGAGCAGCGTGAAGTTGGCCGATCCGGCGCGCACGCTGATCTTCGACTCGTCGGTCGAGAACTGCACGGGTGCGTTCGGAAGCTTCGACGCGATCTCGGCCAGGAGGCGACCGGAGACGAGCACGCGGCCCGGCTCCTCCACCTCGGCGGGGATCTGCGTCTGGGCAGAGACCTCGTAGTCGAAGGAGGAGAGCTGGAGGCCCGTGTCGGTCGTCTCGATGAGAACGCCGCTGAGGATGGGCAGTGTCGTCCGCTGCGGAAGGAGCTTCACTGCGAAGGAGACGGCCTCGCTGAAGACATCCCGGTTTGCTTGGAACTTCACGAAGACACCCCTGCCAGCCGACGGATACGGATCGAAAGAATCCTAGCGCTTGCCCTCTGGGCGCGAAGTTGTCATTCGATCGAGCGCTTGAGGTTGTCGACCGGCCTTAACTGAGAAGAGTTAATCATTAATCGTGTTAACCGCTGTGGAAACTGTGGATAACTCTGTTGAGACCAGGAAATCACAGGGAACCGCGGGGGCTCGCCCTGTTGATGACCTGAGGAATCCGCTTGTTCACAAGCCGGACGGCCGATCGCGCTCCGAGGCGCTTTTCACAGGCCCGAGGCGTTCGTCCCCATTAATCGGCGGAGTTTCCGTAACTTCTCCACAAGTTATCCACACGTGTTAATAACGATCTCTCCCCACTCTGGGGATGAAATTGTGGATAACCGATCCGACCTCGACGGCGTGGCGCGCGTCCGAGGGCTACTTCCCGTAGCGGTGGTTCTGCTTGATCCGGCTGGTCAACTCGGTGACCTGGTTGTAGATCGAACGGCGCTCCTTCATGAGCTCGCTGATCTTCTTGTTGGCGTACATCACCGTGGTGTGGTCGCGGCCGCCGAACAGCTGGCCGATCTTCGGCAGGGAGAGGTTCGTCAGCTCACGGCACAGGTACATGGCGATCTGGCGGGCGGTCGCGACGGCCTGCGAGCGGCTGGAGCCATAGAGGTCGTCGACGCTGAGCTTGAAGTACTCGGCGGTGTTGGTGATGATGTCGGTCGGCGCGATCACGTTGTCGTCGTCGAGCGTGATCAGGTCCTTCAGCACCGTCTGCACCAGGGGCATGTCGACCGGGGTGCGGTTGAGGCTCGCGAACGCGGTAACGCGGATGAGCGTCCCCTCCAGTTCGCGGATGTTGCTCGACACCTTCGACGCCATGAACTCGAGGATGTCGTCCGGCACCTGGATCTTCTCGCTCTGCGCCTTCTTGCGCAGGATGGCGATGCGGGTCTCGAGGTCGGGCACCTGGACGTCGGTGATGAGGCCCCACTCGAAGCGCGAGCGCATGCGGTCCTCGAAGCCGGTGAGGTGCTTCGGCGGCAGGTCGCTGGTGATGACCACCTGCTTGTTGTGGTCGTGCAGCGTGTTGAACGTGTGGAAGAACGCCTCCTGCGTCTCGACCGCGCGCTGGAGGAACTGGATGTCGTCGATCAGCAGGATGTCGATGTTGCGGTACCGCGCCTGGAACGAGGAGCCGCGGTTGTTGGCGATCGAGTTGATGAAGTCGTTGGTGAACTCCTCGCTCGACACGTACCGGACGCGGATGCCGGGGTAGAGGCTCATCGCGTAGTGGCCGATGGCGTGGAGGAGGTGCGTCTTGCCGAGCCCGGAATCCCCGTAGATGAAGAGGGGGTTGTACGCCTTGGCGGGGGCTTCGGCCACGGCGACCGCGGCCGCGTGCGCGAATCGGTTCGACTGGCCGATGACGAAGTTGTCGAAGCTGTACTTGGAGTTGAGGCGGGTGTCGCCGTTGCGCGGGGGCGCCGTGATCTCGGTCGGAGGGGAGACCATCGGCGAGGCGTTCTCGAGGTAGGGGGCGGGCTCCGGCTCGACCGGGCCGGCCATCGTCTCCTGCTGGATCTCGGGATTGACGACGATCGCGAAGGTGTTGACGGCGAGGGTCTCGTCGAGGGCGCCGATCGCGCTCAGGAGAGGGAAGCGGCTGCGCTGCTCGATCATCCCGCGCGTGAACTCGTTCGGCACCTCCAGATAGAAGGTTCCGGCCATGATGCCCTTGGGCTCGACCAGGCTGAGGAATCCGTAGAGCTGCGGGGTGATGCGGTCGTCCGTCTCGAGCTTTCCCAGCACGGACTGCCATGCCGCAGAAATGGACTCTTCGCCGCCTGCCATCGTTCCCCGTCTTCGTTCTCATGTGGAGACGAGTAGTCCCCCGGAGGGCTCGAGTCAGGCTGCGGCAGATGTGCCGTCGGTGGGTATGCACAGAGTTATCCACTGCCGTGTGTGCAATACCGTAGTGATCCCCGGCCTTTTTGACTCAGGCTGGGGATAACTTTGGTCCTCACGGTAACTTGTCCACAGGTTGTGGATCAAATTCGACTCGTGGAATACGTCGCGGATGCACGGCGCGTCGTCGCGACGGATCCTGCAAATCCCGTGCATAATCAGTGGATTTGACTCGATCGGTTTGACCTCGGTCCTTTATAGGCCGTAGTTTTAATCAGTTGACTTCAGCCGTTCAGGCTGCCCTGAAACTTTTCTGGCCTCCCCGTGCTGGCGATATCCATCAGCACCGGCCTGCGAAGACACCACCACGGAGATAGAGATTATGAGCAAGAGAACGTTCCAGCCGAACAACCGCAAGCGCGCCAAGACCCACGGCTTCCGCCTCCGCATGCGCACGCGTGCCGGCCGCGCCATCCTCTCGGCCCGTCGCGCCAAGGGCCGCGAGAAGCTCTCGGCGTAGTACCGACCGGTGCTCGCGAAAGCCAATCGCATCACGCGGGGGGCGGACTACCGGGCGACGGTGCGCAAGGGTTCCCGCTTCACGGCGGACAACACCATCGCGTACGTCCGTCCGAACGCCGATCCCGACGTGGTGCGATTCGGTTTTATCGTGAGCAAGACGGTCGGTAACGCCGTGCGCCGCAATCTGGTGCGCCGCCGCCTCAAGGCAGCTGCGTACGAGGTGCTCCCGACTCTCCGAGAGAGCGCCGGGACGGTGGGCGGAGTGGACATCGTGATCAGAGCATTACCAGCTTCTGCGGAGGCCCGGTGGGCTACCCTGCACGAAGAGCTCACCCGAGCCGTCAGCCGCTACGTCCGTCGTAGCTCCACCAGATAAAAGGGCAACGTCCGTCCATGTACGCCGCGATCACCGCAGTTCTGCTCGTTCCGCGGAACGTCGCCGTGCTGATCCTGCGGGCGTACCGGGCGGTCATCTCGCCGCTCTACGGAGACGTCTGCCGTTACTACCCGTCGTGCTCGGCCTACACACTCCAGGCCATCCAGCAGCACGGTGTGGTGGTCGGGAGCGTCCTCGGTGTGCGCCGCATCATCCGCTGCCATCCGTGGGCGGCGGGAGGGGTCGATGACGTCCCCGTGAAGAAGCGCCAGCGCTACCGGGTCACTCCGTTCGGATTCGTCGTCGCCACGGGCGGCAGCAGCTTTAGCCAGAGAAGGGCCTAGCAAGCAGACATGGACATCATCGGTACGATCCTCTGGCCCATCAAATGGGTCGTGGAGCTGATCCTGGTCGCCTTCCACTGGCTGTTCTCGCAGATCGGGCTCGACCCGGCCGCGGGACTCACCTGGGTGCTGTCGATCGTGGGACTCACCGTGGTGGTCCGCGCCGCCCTCATCCCGATCTTCGTGCGCCAGATCAAGAACCAGCGCCGCATGCTCGAGGTCGCGCCGCAGCTGAAGAAGATCCAGGACAAGTACAAGGGCAAGAAGGACCAGTTCTCCCGCGAGGCGATGTCGCGCGAGACCATGGAGCTCTACAAGAAGACGGGCACCAACCCGCTCAGCTCCTGCCTCCCGCTGCTGCTGCAGATGCCGATCTTCTTCTCGCTCTTCCAGGTGCTGAACGGCGCCCAGAGCGGCAAGGCAGGCGTCGGCCCGCTCAACGAGACGCTCGCGGTGCAGTTCGGAAACGCGAGCCTGTTCGGCGTCGCTCCCCTGCACCAGAGCTTCCAGGGTGCGATGAACGCGCACCCGCCGCAGGTCGTCGTCATGGTCATCGCGGCCGTGATGGTCGTCCTGATGACCGGTTCGCAGTTCCTCACCCAGCTGCAGATCGTCTCGAAGTACATGTCGCCGGAGACCAAGGCGAGCCCGCAGTTCAAGCAGCAGCGGATCCTCCTGTACCTGCTCCCCTTCTCCGGCTTCGCCTTCCCGCTCGGCGTCATGTTCTACTGGCTGACCTCGAACATCTGGACCATGGGCCAGCAGTTCCTCGTCATCCGCAACATGCCGACCCCCGGGTCGGACGCGGCCAAGGCCCGCGAGGCCCGCCTCGCGAAGAAGGGCAAGCTCGTCGCTCAGGATGGCTCCATCGTGCTGAGCGTCCAGGAGTCCGAGCCCGAGAAGCCCATTACGACTCAGCGCGTTCAGCCCGTGAGCAAGAACCGCGCCAAGAAGCAGGCCGGAAAGAAGTAGGGACAGCCATGACCGACGTGCAGACCGAGACCACCTCCTCCCCCGCCGACGAGACGGACACCGTGGAGACCGAAGCCGCCGAGGCGTCGACCGCCACCGAGCCGACGGCCGGCGAACTCGACCGCGAGGGCGACATCGCCGCCGACTACATCGAGGAGCTGCTCGACATCGCCGACATCGACGGCGACATCGACATCGACGCCCGCAACGGACGCGCCTACATCTCGGTGAACGCCGAGGACGGCACCAACCTCCAGCTGCTCGCCAAGCCCTAGACCGTCGCCGCGCTGCAGGTGCTCACCCGCCTCGCGGTGCAGAACCAGACCGGCGGATTCTCGCGGCTCATCCTCGACATCGCCGGTTCCCGCGACGCCCGCCAGGCCGAGCTCGGCCAGCTCGTCGCCCGTGCCATCGTGCGGATCGAGGAGGGCGCTGCCGAGGCCGCCCTGCCCCCGATGTCCTCCTACGAGCGCAAGCTCGTGCACGACATCGTCTCCGAGCGCGGCTTCGTGTCGAACTCGCGCGGCGAGGGCCGCGACCGTCACACGGTCATCACCGCTGCCTAGTTCCACGTGAAACCGTGACGGACTCTCTCGAAACCGAGCCGCCCGCAGCCACTGTCCTCTTCGGGGATCAGCTGGATGTTGCGCGAGCGTTCACTGGGAACCTCGCCGCACAGGGTGAGGAGCGCGGCCTGATCGGCCCGCTCGAACTCCCCCGGCTGTGGTCGCGTCACATCCTGAACTGCGCGATCGTCGCCCCCCTGCTCCGCCCCGGAGTCGTGGGCGATATCGGCAGCGGCGCCGGCCTCCCCGGCCTCGTCCTCGCGATCGCGCGCCCGGACGTCTCCTTCGTGCTGATCGAGCCGATGGAGCGCCGCATCGCGTGGCTCAACGAGCAGGTCGACGAACTCGGTCTGTCGAACGTCTCCGTCGTGCGCGCCCGCGCCGAGGAGGCCAAGCTCTCCGCTCCTCTCGACCAGGTCACCGCGCGTGCCGTCAGCGCGTTCCGCAAGCTCCTCCCCCTGACCGCTCCCCTGCTTCGGGATGGCGGCGAGCTCGTCCTCATGAAGGGCGCCGGCGCTCAGGCCGAGGTAGACGCGGCCGCCAAGGAGATGCGCAAGTACAAGGTGCACGACGTCGTCGTCGAGACCCTCGGCGACGGTGTGCTCGACGAGGTCACTCGCGTCATCCGCGCCTCCGTGCGCTGAGTCCGTTCCCGATTTCTCTGTTTTCGGCGCGTTTCGGGCGGATTTTCGGTCGGACGGAAGTTGTCGAGTCGAGCGCAGAATGGCTCTGACAGCGCGGAAGCAGGGTGCTTCGGCGCTGCAGGAGCCATTCTCCGCTCTGTTTCGGCCGAACCGTTCGGCCGAATTCGGACCCGAAATCGCGGGTTTTCGACGATTTCTCGGCTCCGGCTGATTTGCGTCGGGCCGAGTCGGGTCGGTGTCAGTCGACCACGGCCGCCACTGCCTCGATCTCCACGAGCTGATCCTGGTATCCGAGAACGGTCACTCCGAACAGGGTGCTCGGCACATCATGATCGCCGAACGCATCACGCACGACGTCCCATGCGGCCACGAGGTCGGACTGCCGAGTCGAGGCGACGAGCACGCGCGTGCTGATCACATCGGTCAGGGTCGCACCAGCCGCATGCAGTGCCGTCGTCATCGTCTCGACGCACTTCGCAGCCTGTCCCGCATAGTCGCCCACCGCGGCGGTCGAACCATCGGACTCGAGCGGACACGCGCCGGCGAGGAAAATGAGACGCGCATCTTTCGGCGCGGTGGCGGCGTACGCGTACTGCGCGACATCGCTCAGGGCAGACGTTCGGATGAGGTGGACGGCGCTCGGCATGCATCTATCGTGGCATGCCAGAGCGTCGCCGGTCGCCGGAAGTGGCGATTCCGGCGCCGGGTTGGTTGTGGTGCGAGTGTCTCAGTGACGGTGTGGGAGCGGTAAATCAGGATGGCTCGCACCTGGCTTCGGAGTGGGTCTGGGCGTCGCGGGCTCCCCATGCGCTCCCCACAAGTGACCTCCTGACTGAATGAACCCAGACGAGATCCGCCGCGTCGGTCGGGGCTTTTCGTCGGTGCCCGCTGTTCGGGCTGCCGCAGTGTGGCCCGGTGTGAAGGTGTTCGCGGTGTGCGCCCCGGCTGGCGGCAGCGGCGGTCTCTACGGGCCTGGGCCTAGCGGCTATTACAACTGGCGCTCCCCCCATGAGTGTGTGCCGGTGAGTCTTCGCAGCGTGTCCCGTCCATAGTGCTCGAGCTCATGTGTGGGCGCTTGACTCTTTGCGGGATTACCCGCGCCCTCCGGTCGGCGATAGTCCGCCACTCCCACGGACGGTCGACGACACCCTTTCATGTAGAGCTGGCCCCTGCGCGCCGCACCGTGGATTCGCGTCGAGGTGCTTCGGGGGCGATGCCGTTAGCCGCCCGATGACTCCCGCGGTATCGGGATCACGGCGGATACACACGCCGCACTGGCCCGCACGCTGACTAGACGTCGCCACCATCAGGCTCAGTGGCGCGCCGTTTCACGTGAAACGATCTTTGCCGCTGCGAAGATGCGTCGAACTCCTGTTCTGCAGGCAACTTGGACCCTGCAGGTGTTGCTGACCGACACCACCAGCCTGCCGGCATCGCGGCCAGGCCCGCGTCCTCGGCTCTTGGGCTAGGCGAGGCGTCATATGGTCTCGGCCTCGGGCTCGCAGACCATCGTTCCAGTTGAAAGGGTGGTCGTCGCCTGCCCCACAGATCTTGCGCGCCGGTAGCCATTGGACCCGGCGCAGCGTCGCGGGCCCGACACCGCGCGTGTGTTGGCAGCCCGCCCGGCCCCAGTCCAACGGCCGCAGCTAGTGGCGCCGACTGATTCCGACATGGGGCCGTCGTGTTCTGAGCTCCGAGGCCCCAGAGCACCGTTTCACGTGAAACGGTTGCTCCGGCCGGGGAATCCCCGTGCTCCTGTTCTAGCGCCACTACCCCGACTGGCGGCGACGGCCGAGGCCAGAAGCGTGGTCAAGTCCTGCACAGCCCCGTCCTCCCCGGTGCGCGGCAGCGGGAGCATCTGGCCTCGGTCTGCCCACGGCCTAGGCTCCGTGGTCCGCAGCCCGCCGTTTCACGTGAAACGGTGGCCCGCGACCGGGTGGGCTGTACGCCTGTGGTGGGGGCGATCGGACGCTGCTGGGCCGCTGGCTGATAGCGCGTGCCTGCCGATATCCCGCATCCTGGTCAGGCCCGCCGCCCCGGGTGTTCGACTCCGGGGGTGTCTGGCATCGGTCCAGCGGGGGCCTCAGTCCCGCGATCCGAAGCACGCCGTTTCACGTGAAACGATCGCTCGAGACTGGGCTGCCGGCTGGTGCGGTGGGCGCGTCGTTGGCTGGGGGCTTCCATCCTTCTGGCTCTCGCGGGCACCGATGCCGGGTCCCCGGCACCAGCCTGGTGCGACAGGAGAACACGCGAAGCTTCGTCCCGCAGCCCACAGCCCGCAGCACGCGGCTTTACGAGAACTCTCGTCACAGAGTGCGACCGTGCCGAGTTCCTCTGTTTGGCGACATCGGATCTCGCGGACGTTGCTAGCGACGCGCGCGGGTGTTCACGCTCTGCCGGGCTCCCCGGGTCCTCGGTTCGTGGCGCCAACCGCGCCTGACTGTGAACTGATCGGGGTTTCGCCCCGCGGCCCACCAGCCGCTGCATCGCGTGATCGATTGTCTCGAAGTAGGACCACGCCGAACCCCTGCGTGGGCGGCATCGAACCCGGATTTGGGTCGCTTGCCGACGCCAGCCCGTACGTGTGTCCTGCCGGGCCTGCTCTCTCCTGTGTCCGCGAGCAGGGCAAACACACTCGCGCCGCCGAGCGACAGCCCTCCGAGTCGCCCCGCATAGTCACGTGAAACGTTCTCGAGGTTGGCCGCACCGAGGTTCCGAGCCCAACGACTTCCGGTGCCATCCAGCCCGCATTCCAAGCCATCGCCACCGCTCTCGGCCCCGCCCCGTGCAGTGGCCCTCCGCCCAGCGCACAGCTTCGACCACTTCGCCGCCCACAACATCGCCGCCGGGCCACATGCCGTCCCGTTTCAAGTGCCGGCCTCCCCGGGCCGCCCCCACTAGCCGCACCAACCTGCCCCCTCCGAAACCTCCCCCGATTCCCCATCGCACCCCCGGATCCGAAGGACGCGTCAGATGCGCAAGCTAGAGTTGGAACGAGGCGCTTTCGGACGGCGCCGACCCGACCAGACCGGTGCCAGCACCAGATCGAGCGACGAGGTTTCACGTGAAACAACCGGACCAGGATCCGTCCATCGAGGCGGAGAAGCCCGCGTTCGATGAATCGACCCCTCTGGCTCGGGAGATCGAGGATCTGGCGCGCAGGAGGCAAGCGATCGCTGCAACAACCCTTCCCCTTCCTTCGCGTACGCGCGTGTTCACGATCTCCAATCAGAAGGGCGGCGTCGGCAAGACCACCACGGTGGTCAATCTCTCCGCCGCACTGGCGAAATCGGGCGCGCGCGTCCTGGTGATCGACCTGGACCCGCAGGGGAATGCGTCGACGGCGCTGAGTGTGGAGCACCGTGAGGGGACTCCGAGCGTCTACGACGTGATCGTGAACGACAAGGAGCTGGAGGAGGTCATCCAGAAGAGCCCCGAGTTCGACGGGCTGTTCGTGATCCCCGCGACGATCGACCTCGCCGGCGCCGAGATCGAGCTGGTCTCGATGGTCGCCCGCGAGCAGCGCCTGGAGCGCGCGCTCAAGCAGTTCCTCGACGAGGACGAGGTCGACTCCATCCTGATCGACTGCCCGCCCTCGCTGGGCCTCCTGACGATCAACGCCTTCGTGGCGGCGACCGAGGTGCTGATCCCGATCCAGTGCGAGTACTACGCGCTGGAGGGCCTCAGCCAGCTGCTGAAGAACATCCAGCTGATCGAGCGTCACCTGAACCCGAAGCTCCGGGTCTCGACGATCCTGCTGACGATGTACGACTCGCGCACCAACCTCGCGCACCAGGTCGCCGCTGACGTGCGGGACCACTTCCCCGACGAGGTGCTCGACACCATCATCCCGCGCTCGGTCCGCATCTCGGAGGCCCCGAGCTACGGCCAGAGCGTCATCAGCTACGACGCCAACT
>ERZ778027.5079-NODE-5079-length-10474-cov-4.556003_pt1 | contig 10474 bp, 6 predicted proteins | sample MGYA00375757_ERZ778027 | MGnify/ENA primary metagenome ERZ778027 (study PRJEB29350, sample SAMN05389817) | bioreactor metagenome | isolation source: Ammonium sulfate bioreactor | place: South Africa: University of Cape Town | collected 2014-02-18 ... | reverse complement strand
GCAACGGATTAAGGATTGATGGCGACGGCCGCGCTCGGCACGCCGCCGCCTTCGCTCGTCCGTGCCGCGAGCGCGACCACGCGCAACCGGGAGAGATCGACCTTGCCCGAGCCGAGCAGCGGCAGCTTGCCCACGGCGACGACGGCCTTCGGCAGCTGGATCTCCGAGAAGCCCTTGGCGCGGCCGAAGCGCTGCAGGTCGCCGAGATCGGGATGCGGGCGCTCGGTCACGAGTATGATCTCCTCGCCCTTGCGCTCGTTGGCGACCGCGGTCGCCGCGCTCGCATGCTCGGGCCAGAACTCCCCTGCCAGCGCCTCGATGGCGGCCAGCGACACCATCTCGCCGCCGACCTTGGCGAAGCGCTTGGCGCGGCCGGCGATGGTGATGAAGCCGCGGCCGTCGACCGTCACGATGTCGCCAGTGTCGTACCAGCCGCCCGCCGGCGGCTCGAGCTGACCCGGCGCCTCGGCGCGGAGATAGCCGCGCATGACATTCGGGCCGCGCACCAGCAGCCGTCCGCCTTCCGCGATGCCGGGGACGGGCTCCAGCTTGAGTTCGATGCCGGGCAGCACGCGACCGACCGAGCCGGGCCTGTTGGCCATCGGCGTGTTGATCGCGATCACCGGCGCCGTCTCGGTCGTGCCATAGCCTTCGAGAATGCGGAGGCCGAACTTCTCGGCATAGAGCCGGCGCGTCTCGGCCTTCACGGCCTCGGCTCCGGCGAAGATGTAGCGCACGCTGTAGAAGTCATAGGGATGCGCCATGCGCGCATAGCCGGCGAGGAAGGTGTCGGTGCCGAACAGGATTGTCGCGTTCACGTCATAGGCGATCTCGGGAACGATCCGGTAATGCAGCGGCGAGGGGTAGAGCATCTGCCGGACGCCGGAATAGAGCGGCAGCAGGCAACCGGCCGTGAGCCCGAAGGCATGGAAGAGCGGCAGCGCGTTGAGGACGACATCCTCGCGCGAGAAGTCGATGACGCTCGAAATCTGCTGGCGGTTCGACTCGATCGCGGCCTGGCTGAGCGAGACGCCCTTCGGCAGACCTTCCCAGCCGGAGGTGAACAGCACCACCGCCTCGTCGTCGGCGCTTCCCTGGCGGCCGAAGCGGAGCCGGCTCATCGCGAGCGGCGCGATGCCTCCGACAAGGGCGAGGAGCTTGGCGAGCGGGCCGATCTCGGCCCGGATATCCTCCAGATAGAGAATGGTGCAGGACGGGGCCAGAGCGCCGATGAGAGGCTGGAGCCTGCCCTTCCCGACGAACTGGCGCGAGGTGATGACGAGCTTCAATTCGGCGGCGCGGCGGGCGGCGTCGATCGCGGCCGGGCCGGCGGAGAAGTTGAGCATCGCCGGCACACGGCTTCCCGCCTGAAGCGCGAAGAAGGTGACGACGGCGGCGATGGTGTTGGGGAGCAGCACGCCGACGCGCTCGCCGGGGGTGGTTCGCTTCGCAAGCGGCCGGCCGAGCGCGAAGGCGCCGCGGATGATCTCGCGATAGCCGACCGGCGAGCGCGTCACGTCCTCCAGCACGGGCCGGGCGCCATTGAGGCTGCGGGCATGGACGAGGCTCTCGAACAGCGTCCGCGGCGGCTCGCTGGTCGAGAAGACCATTTCGGTCATGATGTCCTGGAGATGGGCGCCCGCCGCGGCGCGGCGACGGCGACCGACGAGACCCGCCGGGAGCTCGATCGTGCGCGGCGGCAGCACGGTCAGGTGCATGCGCGGGAAGAGGCGGCGCTTCACCTTGCCCTTGAGCCGCGAGAAGATCGAATATTGCGCGCCGGCGATGCGCAGCGGGATGACGGGCACCCCGGCGAGGCCCGCGATCATGGCCGGGCCGTCATAGACCTTCATCAGCGCGCCGGTGACGGTGATCCGCCCCTCGGGGAAGATCACCAGCCGCCGACCTTCCTTCACGAGCTTCACCATGGTGCGCACGGTGAAGGGGCTGGTCGGATCGACCGGCACCAGATCGAAGAAGCGGAAGGCCGGCCGCACCCACCAGCGATCGGCGATGAAGCGGTTGATCGCGAAGACGGGCTTGCCCGGCAGCAGGCAGCCGATCAGCACCGCGTCGAGGAACGAGGTGTGGTTGACGACGACCACGGCCGAGCCTTCGCCCTCGCCATAGTTCTCGATCCCCTCGACGCGCGCGCCGAAGAAGAGCTGCAGCAGGCGATGGCCGAAAGCCTTGATCACCTCGTCGGGGATGAGGCGCAGGCAGATGATCGCGGCGCCGATATTGGCGATGCCGAGCCAGAAGAGAAGCTGCAGCGTCGTGACGCCGGCGGCTAGCAGCGCCGCCGACACGACCGTGCCGCCCACCATCAGCGCCGCGTTCATGATGTTGTTGCCGGCGATGGCCGCCGAGCGCTCGTTCTCCGCGGCGCGCGATTGCAGCAGCGCATAGAGCGGCACGGTGAAGAGGCCGCCGCCGAAGGCGATGCCGACAAGGTCGAGCAGCACGCGGAGGCCCGCCGCCGAGGTCGCGAAATCGACGACGCTGAGGAGGTCGGCGCCGGGCAGTCCGCCGAGCGCCGGCGCGGAACGCGCGAGGTCGATCATGAACAGGGCCATGACAAGCCCGCCGATCGGCGTATGCCGCGCCGAGATGTGACCGCCGAGCAGCTTGCTCGTCGCCGCCGAGCCGAGCGCGATGCCGACGACGAAGGCCGCGACCAGGAGATTGGCCACCACTTCGTCGACCCGGAGCGTCGATTTCGCGAATTCCGGGAAGAGCGACATCACGACGAGGCCGATCATCCAGAACCACGAGATGCCGAGCACTGCGAGGAACAGCGACTTCCGCCGGCGGATGGCGGCGAAGGCGCCGCGATTGGCCTCGACGAAGGAGAAGCGGAAGGGCGGGGCGTCGGCGGCCGGCGGGGCAGGGGGCACGAAGAAGGCCGCGACGGCACCGGCTACCGCAGCGCCGACGAGGCCCGCCACCGCGATCCAGGTGCCGCCGAGCCCGATCGTCAATCCGCCGAACAGCGTGCCGAGCAGGATCGCCACGAAGGTCGAGCCCTCGAACAGCGCATTGGCCGCGACGAGGCGCCGGCGCTCGACGAGTTGCGGCAGGATCGAATATTTCGCCGGCCCGAAGATCGTCGACTGAACGGCGTAGAGGAACATGCCAAGGAGCGCGAGCGGCGCGGAATGGATGACAATCGCGGTCGACGAGATGATCGCAAGGATGATCTCGGCCACTCGCGTCCAGCGCACGACGAGGCGTTTGTCGATCGAATCCGAGAGCCGGCCCGAGATGCCCGAAAACAGGAAGAAGGGCAGCATGAAGACGCCGCCGGCGAGCGTCACCGCGACCTGCGGCGACAGACCGAACAGGTCGGCGCCGCCATAGGCGACCATGAATCCGAAGGCGCTCTTGAGCGCGTTGTCGGCGAAGGCGCCGAACCACTGCACGACGAAAAGCGGCAGGAAGCCGCGCGTGCGGAGCAGCGAGGGCGGGGCTGCGGAAGAGGGGGCGGCGTCCATGGGATCGAGCCTCGGTCGGTTTCTGCGCGGTGGCAAGGACAGTCTGTTTTGAACGACGTTCAATTGCCTATCACTGTTTTGAACGCCGTTCAATATCGGCTATGGTGATCGCCGACACACCGCGCCGACCGAGCGCAGCAAAGCCGACCGCCGGCCTGACAGGAAGGACGATGGCTCGTCGCAACGACCACACCCCTGACGAACTCCGCGCCATGGCGCTGGCCGCGGCGCGGGAGATCGCCGCGGCCGAGGGGCTTCGCGGGCTCGCGGTCCGGCGCGTCGCGGAGAAGATCGGCTATGCGCCGGGCACGCTCTACAATCTCTTCGACAGCCTCGACGCGCTGATCCTCGCGCTGAATGGCGAGACGCTGGCGCGCCTCGGCATGGAACTCGTGAGGGCCGCCGAGGGCAATCCGGCCGGCCGCGCCGCCGCGCTCGTCGACGCCTATTTCGATTTCGTCGAGCGGCAGCCTCTGCTGTGGTCGGTCATCTTCGAACACCGCATGCCGGGCGAGGGCGACCTGCCCGCTTGGTACAGCGAGGGCCTGTCGGGGCTGATCGATGGCACGGTCGCGGCGCTCGCTCCGGTGCTCGGAGACTGGCCGGAGGAGGACCGCCGCCCCGCTGTCGTCGCCATGTGGGCCGCGTTGCACGGATTGTCGATGCTCGCGGTCAGCGGCAAGCTGGCGCTCGTCTCGGATGCGCCGCCGCGCAGCCTCGGCCATCTCGTGGTGAACCGGGTGATCGGCGGCGGATAGCGGCCGGAGAGGGTGTGACCTTGGTCGCTCGTCAGGATTGTCGTCAAATGCTAAGGCGAGCCAATGATGGAGGGGTGCCGGGCGGCCGGTGCCCATGACGAGAGGCGGGGGAGCGACGTGCAGATCGCCGACATGGTTTCGAAACTGGCGCGGACCAGTTTCTTCAATGGTCTCGAAAAGGACGACCTGGTTCGCCTCGCCCAGATCGCGCGCGTCACGACCTATCCCGCCGATACCGTACTCTTCTCGCAGGGCGACGAATCCGACGGCCTCTATGCGGTGGTGCGCGGCATCGTGCGCATCTTCATCACGGCCGAGGATGGGCGCGAGCTGACGATCCAGCTGTTCGAGGAAGGCGAGGTGATCGGCGAGATCGCGCTCATCGACGGGCTGCCGCGCAGCGCCGGCGCGGCGACGCTCACCGAGACGCAGCTGATCTTCGTGCCGCGCCAGCCTTTCATGGCGCTGCTCGATTCATCGCCGCGGCTGCAGCGCCAGATCCTGCTCGGCCTTTGCGAACGGCTGCGCCACACCAACGACCAGATGAACCGCGCCGTCTTCCACGACCTGCGCCACCGCCTGCTGGTGCTCTTGCGCCAGCTCGCGCTCATTCATGGCAGCATCGACAAGGACCAGGCGGTCGTCGCGCTCGACCTCACCCAGGGCACGCTGGCGCAGATGCTCGGCGCCAGCCGCGAGGCGGTGAACAAGCAGATCCGCGCTCTGATCAAGGAGGGGCGCCTGTCCCTCGACGGCCACCACATCATCATCCACCGCTCGGTCAAGGAATCGTAGCGGGCGGTCGCGGCGACGAGGAAGACCCTCACCCCAACCCTCTCCCAGGGGGAGAGGAGGCGCGCTCAGGCTTGCGCGGAGGCCGGTCAAAGTCGAGACCTCACCCTCTCCCCCTGGGAGAGGGCAGGGTGAGGGCCATTCTTCGTCCCGAGCTTTAAGCCCTCAGAGCAGCGATGGCCGCGACGAGGCCGGCCGTCGAGGCGTCGCGCTTGTCGGCGCTTTCCTTGCCCTCGATCATCGGCAGCAGTTCCTTGGCGAGCTGCTTGCCGAGCTCGACGCCCCACTGGTCGAAGGAATCGATGCCCCAGATCGTGCCCTGCACGAAGACCTGATGCTCGTAGAGCGCGATCAGGCGGCCGAGCGTGAACGGGTCGAGCAGCTGGTAGAGGATGGTGTTGGTCGGCCGGTTGCCGGGGAAGGTCTTGTGCGGCGCGAGGCGATCTGCCTCGGTCGGCGGCTTGCCCTCGGCGATCAGCTCGGCCCGGGCCTCCTCGGTCGTGCGGCCCTTCATCAGCGCTTCCGTCTGCGCCAGGCAGTTGGCGAGCAGGAGATGCTGGTGGACGTCGTCCTTCTCATGGGCGCGGGCGCCGACGATGAAGTCGGCCGGGATCGGGTCCGTGCCCTGATGCAGCAGCTGGTAGAAGGCATGCTGGCCGTTGGTGCCGGGCTCGCCCCAGACGAGCGGGCCCGTCGGCTGCGTGACGGGGCTGCCGTCGAGCATCACCCGCTTGCCGTTCGATTCCATGTCCTGCTGCTGCAGATAGGCGGCGAAGCGCAAGAGGCGCTGGTCATAAGGCAGCACCGCCTTGGCCGGGAAGCCGAGCACGTTGCGGTTCCAGACGCCGACCATGCCGAGCAGCACCGGCAGGTTGCGGTCGAGCGGCGTGTCGCGGAAATGCAGATCCATCGCATGCGCGCCGGCGAGGAAGGCGCGGAAATTCTCCGGCCCGATGGCGAGCATCACCGGCAGGCCGATCGCCGACCACACCGAATAGCGGCCGCCGACCCAGTCCCAGAAGCCGAAGGTGCGGTCCGAGGCGATGCCGAAGGCATTGACCTTGTCGAGTGCCGTGGACATGGCCGCGAAATGATCGCCGACCGCCTCCTCGCCGAGCGCCGCGACGATCCACTGCCGGGCGGTCGCCGCATTGGTCATCGTCTCGACGGTGGTGAAGGTCTTGGACGCGACGAGGAACATCGTCGTCGCCGGATCGAGGTCCTTCAGCGTGTCATGGATATGCGCGCCGTCGACATTGGAGACGAAATGCGCGCGCGGGCCGTCGTGATACGGGCTGAGCGCCCGCGTCACCATGGCCGGGCCGAGATCCGAGCCGCCGATGCCGATATTGACGACATCGGTGAACTTGCCGCCCTTGCCGGCGATGGCGCCGCTGCGGACCTTGTCGGAGAAGGCGCTCATCGCGTCGAGCACGGCATGGACGTCCGGCACGACGTCGTGGCCGTCGACCTTGTAGCTCTCGCCCGGCTGCGCGCGGAGCGCGACGTGCAGCACCGCGCGGTTCTCGGTGACGTTGATCTTGTCGCCGGCGAACATCATCGCCCGGCGGCCCTCGACATCGGCCGCGCGGGCGAGGTCGAGCAGGGCGACGACGGCTTCGGTGTCGATGCGGTTCTTGGAATAGTCGAGCAGCATGCCGTCGGCCGAAAGCGACAGGCGCTGGAAGCGCTGCGGATCGGCCGCGAACATCTGGCGCATCGACTGCGCCTCGACGCGATCCTTGTGGCTGCGCAGGGCGGCGAAGGCGTTCGCGACGGCAGCCGCCGCAGCGGCTGTACGGACGGCGGACATGGCGTTCATCCTCGGCATCTGTGGCGGAGCGCATCCGACATACGACGGCTGCCGCGCTTCGGCAAGGCGCTCTCCCGAAGCAGCAATGGCGTGAAAGGCCTTGGAAACCAAAGCATGATCGACCATTCTGCGCCGCGTCACTGGCGGAACCGTTTCAGAGCAACGTCTTGCAGAGCAAAGCCGATACCGAACTCGTCCGCCGGCAGAATCGCGGCCTCGTCCTCGAGGCGCTGCGCCGGGAAGGGATGATGGCCCGGGTCGAGCTCGGCCGCATCACGGGCCTCAGCCCCGCCACGATCTCGGCCATCACCGCCGATCTCCTGGCCGAGAATCTCATCGTCACCGCGGCGATCGACGACAAGGCCGAGCGGCCGATCGGCCGTGGCCGGCCGCGCGTTGCGCTGTCGCTGAATGCCGAGGCGGCCTATGTGCCCGGCGTCAAGATTTCGCTCAACTCGGTGACGCTACTGCTGGCCGACTATTCGGGCCATCTCGTCGAGACGAGCCGCCATCCGATCCCGACGGTCGGCCCGGAGGCGCCCGAATTCGTACCGCGTCTCGCGGCGCTGATCCGCGACGAGCTCGGCAAGCGGGGCATTCCGCTCCGCCAGGTGCCGGTCATCCCCGTCGCCATTCCCGGCGTCGTCGACCGCACCACCGGCCGCCTCGTCTGGAGCCCGACGGTCTCCGTCGATGTCGGCGCCGTGCCGGGCCCGCTCTCCGAGGCGCTCGGCGTCCCGGTCTCGATGACCAACGACGTCGACATGATGGCGCAGGCGCTGAACTCGCGCGATCCGAAGCGCTTCGGCGGCACCTTCGCCATCATCTTCATCGCCTATGGCATCGGCATGGGCCTCTATATCAATGGCCGCCTGTTCTCGGGCGCCTTCGGCTCGGGCGCGGAGTTCGGCCATACCAATCACATTCCCGGCGGCCCGCTCTGCCGCTGCGGCCGGCGCGGCTGCGTCGAGGCCTATGTCGCCGATTATGCGATCTATCGCTCGGTGGAGCGCCTGCCGCCCGACGAGCCGCCGGCCGATATCGATCCCGACGCCGACACGATGGCGAAGCTCGAAGAGCGCGCCCGGTCGGGCGATGATCGCGTGCGCGCCGCCTATCACCAGGCGGGTCTCGCGCTCGGCTACGGCCTGTCGCGGCTGATGGGCATCATCAATCCCGAGCGGGTCGTGCTCACCGGCCGCGGCGTCGCAGCCTTCGACCTGATGCGCGAGGGCTTCCAGGCCGGCATCGACGAGGGCCTCGTCGCCGAGATCGGCCGCATGACCGAGATCGAGGTGCTGTCGCCCGAGGACGATCTCGTCGATGTCGGCATCCTCGCCGGCGCGCTGCAGCGGCTCGACCGCGAGGTCTTCGCCAGCAGCGACCACGAACCGGTCGCCCCCCGCCGCCGCCCTCCGCCGAAGGGGTGAGAGCCGGAGGGCGCGCGGAGCACGCCGCGCCTCAACGCTTCAGCCAGTTCTCCAGCCGCTGGACCGCCTCGGCCACCTCCGCCTCCGATCCGGCGAAGGAGAAGCGGATATGGCCGTCGCCGCGCGAGCGGTCGAAATCGAGGCCGGGCGTCGCGGCGACGCCGGCCTCCTCCAGCATCGCCCGTGCGAAGGCGGCGGAGTCGTTGGTGAAGCGGCGCGTCGACGCATAGACATAGAAGGCGCCGTCGACGGGGAAGAAATCGTCGAAGCCCATAGCGGGCAGGCGCTCAAGCAGCAGGCGGCGATTGGCGGCGTAGCCGGCCTTGATCGTCTCCAGCTCATCCGTCGCCTCGAAGGCGGCGAGCGCGGCGCGCTGCGAGAGGTCGGGCGCCGAGATATAGAGGCTCTGCGCTATCCGCTCGACCGGCCGCACGAGTTCCGGCGGCAGCACGGCCCAGCCGATCCGCCAGCCGGTCATGCAGTAATATTTGGAGAAGGAGTTGATGACGATCGCCCGGTCGGAGAAGGCGAGGGCGGTCTCTTCGCGTCCTTCATAGACGAGGCGATGATAGATCTCGTCCGAGATGAAACGGATGCCGAGCCGGTCGGAAGCGTCGATCAGTGCTTCGAGCGCTTCGGGCGCCATCAGCGTGCCGGTGGGATTGCCGGGGCTCGCGACGAGCACGCCGGCAAGCGGCGCCGAGGCATGGGCGCGCTCCAGCATTTCAGGCGTGATGACATGCCGGTCGCGCGCCGCCGTCGGCAGCTCGACGACATGCAGTCCGAGCGCGCCGAGGATGTTGCGATAGGCCGGATAGCCGGGCGAGGCGATGGCGACGCGGTCGCCATGGTCGAAGGCGGCGAGGAAGGCGAGGTTGAAGCCCGCCGACGAGCCGGTGGTGATGGCGACCCGGCCGGCCGGAACCTCGACGCCGTAATGCTCGCCATAGTGCCGGGCGATGCGTTCGCGCAGCGGCCGCCAGCCGAGCGCCTCGGTATAGCCGATCCGCTCCTCGTCCAGCGCCGCCCGCGCGGCGTCGCGCACCCGCTCCGGCGTCCGCGCCCCGGGTTCGCCGATCTCGAGATGCAGGACCCGCCGCCCGGCCGCCTCGAGCGCATTGGCAGCCGATTTCACATCCATGGCGATGAAGGGAGCGACGGCGCTGCGGCGCGAGGCGCCGGCCGCGCTCAAGGGATCGTGTCTGGTCTCGTCCATTGGTCCGGCTTGCTGGTGGAGGGGGCGTCCTGTTATTGCCCCATTTGCCGGCCATCGATCCGATGGCGGCATTCGGCCGCGCTTTCCTAGCGCGCCGGGAGGCGGAGAGGAAGAACGGGGTTGGAGATCATGCTGGGCGCCATCGGGCGGAAGGGACGGAAGGTGGTCGCCGGCCTCCTCGCGGCCACGCTGGCGGCGACGCTTGCCATCCCGGCCGAGGCGCAGAGCACGCGCTCGAAGAACTTCGTCCGCGATGCCGAGACCGAGGCGCTGCTGCAGGACTATGTGAGGCCGATCTTCAAGGCGGCCGGCATCCGCGCCAACTCGGTCGAGCTGTTTCTCGTCCAGGATCCGGCCTTCAACGCCTATGTGCCGTCCGGGCGGACCATCGTCGTCAACACCGGCGCCATCATCGATTCCAAGACGCCGAACGAGCTGATCGGCATGCTGGCGCATGAGACCGGGCATCTCGCCGGCGACCATACCGCCCGCCTCAACGAGCAGCTCGCCAACGCCCAGACCATGGCGACCATCGGTGCGCTCGCCGGCATCGGCGCGGCCGTGGCGGGCGCGGCCGCGGGGTCCGGCGATGCGGCGCGCGCCGGCTCGGGCATCATCGCCGGCTCCGGCGAGATCGCCCGCCGTTCGGTCCTCTCCTATCAGCGCTCGGAAGAGATGGCGGCCGACCAGTCGGCGCTCGTCTATCTCAAGAAGACGCAGCAGTCCGCCAAGGGCATGCTCGACACATTCAAGCGATTCGCCGACGACACGCTGTTCGCAGCGCGAACCGCCAATCCGTATCTGCTCAGCCATCCGCTGCCGCGCGAGCGCATCGACATGATCCAGCGCGAGGCGCAGGCGAGCCCCTATTACAACAAGAAGGACCCGCCCGCGCTCGTGGCGCGCCACAACATGGTCCGCGCCAAGCTCGTCGGCTTCACCGGCAGCACGGACGAGATCATGCGGCGCTA
>ERZ778027.5075-NODE-5075-length-10481-cov-9.889603_pt1 | contig 10481 bp, 9 predicted proteins | sample MGYA00375757_ERZ778027 | MGnify/ENA primary metagenome ERZ778027 (study PRJEB29350, sample SAMN05389817) | bioreactor metagenome | isolation source: Ammonium sulfate bioreactor | place: South Africa: University of Cape Town | collected 2014-02-18 ... | reverse complement strand
TAGTCAACAACAATTCAATAAACATCCGATAAGGCGAAAACAAAGCAGAATATGGCCAAATTCTATTGATTCTCATGGAGATTTAGTAGATATAAATAGACGAATGAAAAAGTGAGTTAATTTTATTTCAATATGCATTATGAGTACAGTGTTCATTTATTTTCTAGAAAGCTTTCCTCTCGATGGTGCTTATGTTTATTGGCTTGCATTCTAGCTACTCTTCTAGTTGCTACAGCTGTTGCCGCAGCACTTATAGCTGCTTTCAATAAATCACAAACAACAAGTACTGGTAAGAAAACTCACAAGTGTTTTTCTATAATAACTATATAGATTACATAAAATTGTTGCTTTATATATTCATATTCCTTCACTTACTAGTTACTACAATAGCCACTGCAGCTATGACTTCGACAATAGCACTACCAATAACTACAACTATCAGTATCACACTGATTTTAAATACTATTTTCAGCACAGTAATTACTACGGCAGCAACTAGTGTGACTGTAATAGCCACTACGCTAACTACAACAACTACTAGTATACCTACTACTTCCACTACAACAACCATAGTAGATACAACAACTAATTTGATTACTACAACAACCGCAGTGGATACAACAACCACAATGGATATAACAACAGCTACAGTAGATACAACAACCATCATCACTACGACAACAACAACTACTATCATCACTACAACAACAGTGGATACAACCACCACTACTGCGACTACAACAACAAGTACCGTCAGCACGACTACAACATCTGCATCCACTACTACAACGAGTAAGTTCTCAAAAAGGAAACTTAACCATTTTAAGCGCATATTTGCATATTGATATAGGCACTTCCTGTAGTATTCCAACGGCCCCTGTCATGCAATATACTAGTAGTATCAGTCCATATAAATCTGTAAATTATACTTTTACTGCTGCATACACAGGTATAGCTGTACTTGAATTCGGATTTCGAACCAATGGTGCAAATAAATATGGATATTTGGATGATGTCAGTATTGTGAACCGAAATGCATCCAACTCTGAAATGCTTATTAATGGGAATTTCGAGAGTGGTAGCCTAAATGGATGGCAAGTAATATGCAACTCAAGTTGTCCCTCTACGTCCGGCACTATCTCTAATTCTGGATGTCGTTCAAGTACATATTGTTACATAGATGAATGCAAAAATGGAATAGAATTTTTGCAACAAGGCTTTTCAATAACGGCAGGATATACTTATACACTTAGCTTTTGGGTAACACTTACCAATAATAAAGATCTTTATATTAGTATAAAATGAGACTATATCGAATAAAAATCTTTTATTTTTATTGAAATTATTAGTGAAATGTCTGTTCATGTTTTTGAAGTAATTGTCGATAATTCTTCAAAACTTTATAAGTAATACGATTGGAATTATGATACGAATTGGCACCTCGATAAGCCGTTCGAGTAACAAAAATAATATCTTCACCTCCGTCACAATTCCACTCGATACAAGTCGATTTATTACTTGTCGATAATCCATGATCATATTGCCAATCAACAAAATGAAAACCTGTATAACGAAGACTATCATTCGCCGTAAAACCTGTATCATCGTATAGAAGACGTTCAACTAGAACTTTCCAATCAGTTAAATTAACTAAATCTTTCGTATAGGTTACACTGAGGACATTTCGTTGATCAAGAAAAACATGTTGTGTCAAAGGATTAGCCAGGGCAAAATATGTTTCCGTGACTGGATCGTATCGAATTGTAAAACGAAGTAGACCACCTGGAAATGGAATAATTGAAACAAATGAAAATGTATTCGTTGTTGGATTTAATTCGAGAATAATAGCTAGATTTCCGATTGGTGCACAATAGAATCGAAGAACATTTAAAATACGAATTTGTGTTGGATCTGATGAACCTGCTTTTGGTAGAATAACAACATTACCGTTCGAGAAAGCAGGTGCAGTGATATTTGATAGAGATTTTGGTATCCATTCTTTGTTAAATGCAAGTGGTGTAGCCATTCGCCAATTGTTGGCCGACATGAGTGGATCATCTTCTGTAATTTCATGGAATTTCGATAGATCACAGCTGATAATCGTTGCTTCATATCCATGTCCTGTGTCTAATTCAATAGCTCGATAGAGAATTCCATTTGCCATGACAACAGGAACAGGACTAGTGAAATACGAACCTTTGAATAGAATCACACCTTCATCATTTCCATTATAAATCCAAGTTACACCATTATCACTACTTCGATGAATAATAATATTAGCATTAACATCATTATCGATGCCAAGAGCGTATATCATATTATTATAAACTGTTAAAGTAGCATAATAACTATGTTTTATGTAGGAAGTGAATGTCCATGTTTCGCCATTATCATCACTGACATAAATCGATGTATTTCTCGGTTGAGAACCATAGCCACTGCCGAAAAAATCATGACTAGCAACCAATCGACCTGTAGATAATCGAATGATTGATGGTGAACCAAGAAAAATTTGCGATGGTTCAGCATGATATGCGATTTCATTGAAATCAAGACTTGAATCTTCGATTCGTTTCGATTCGAATCGATTCAAACATAAGACGACAAAACAGTATAGAAAACGAATAGAAAACATTTATCTTATGCTGTTCGATGCACCTTCAACAAGTTTATTATCAGCAAACTTTCGTTTGACCTTATCTTTTATTTCGAAAAAGAAAATGTTGCTGCAAGCATTAAATGATCCGATGGATGTGTTTCATCAGGATAAGAATCTGCGTTTGTATTTTCTGGTAATTGCAGAACATCATCAACTACTAATTCACCAGAATAAAATATATAATCTAAAGTATCGCAATACCAAGATGAACCGTTTGTGTGACAGCAAGTTGTGAAATTCGGTTCACGACCATTTCGTTCAAGATAAGCACTTTTCATAACCGAATAGGATACATTATATTTCTCAGACGATTGATAATTAGTATCTCGATAATCTTTTTCAATCAGAGCTCGATAAGCTGTATCTTTGGGCTCGAGATTAAAATCCCCGGTAAGAATAAAATCATTTCCAGCTGCTATTTTAAACATTTGATCTTTGACAATCGATGAATGTATGGCCATAACACTCGGTTCTTGATAATAGCAAGGCATATGATATGTACCAATCCATAATGGTTTATCTTCGACAATCACTTCTGCGCAGACAAGTGTATTCAATCGACTCATTGACGTTTCCCATGGATCATTCATTACATTTTCAGTTGGTCCACAAATTGAACGAATGTAATCACCAACTTTAATGTAAACAACATTTGTAAGTTTCATTGTATTTGGAATTGCAATTCCAACACCCATATAATCATTCCAAGATCCACCGTAAAGATTCTCAAATAAAGTGTAATTCATTCGACGACAGAATAATTGCATCAATGGTAACATTCGAAGAGATAATTCTTGTACACAAATAATCGTATTTTCATGATCAGTCATTTCTTTTTCGAATTGTTTTTCAATTAGATTCCATCGATATTCAGTCTGTAAAAATTCCGATTGACAATAAATGTAATTCTCTGCTTGTTCAGCATAAATCGGCACTAACAAATTATATGTCATTATACGTACTGACATTTTTTGTATTAACAGTATGTAAAAAAAAGAAGAAAATGTGACATTTATTGCACAATCAAAAGTAATCACTACAATGACTCATTACTGTAACATCGTCAAGTATGAAAACAAACAGTTATCGAATCAAGAACCATAGTGTTTTATTCAGTTTACTCGTTCGACTACACGTTTTCTATACACTCGAATGATTCTTCTTATTTTTTTTGTCCTTAATATTTCATCCTTCATCATACATTTGCGTACATAAGAGTGGCAAAAATCGGTATTATGTCTCTATCACTTTCTGAACTTCCCATCAATATAATCCATCGTATATTCAATCATCTCAATGAAAAAGATCTATTCCTATCCGCAAGCAATGTGAGCCAGAGACTCAATACTATTCTCAAATCTTATCCGAGATTTCAAGTGCTACAACACTCATTTATCTAGAAATTTACTAAGTTTTTTTTCTCGCGCGTAGACACTCACAATACTCGATCTCCGACTGAATCAAATCGGACCCGAAGATGCACAAGCAATTGCTCAAGCATTAGAAGGAAATCACGTGAGAGAAACATTTAGTTTCTTCGCTTGCATCAAACACTTTTTATTTTTATTACAGACAATAATCACACTTAATCTCCAATTGAATAGAATTGCAGATGTAGGTGCACAAGTCATTTGTAAAGCATTAGAAACGAAGACACTTACCACACTCGATCTCCACGTAAATAACATTGGAAATGCAGGTGCACAAGCAATTGGTCAAGCGTTAGAACGAAATCAAGTGAAATACAAATTTAGTTTCTTCATGCCCATCAGTGATTTTTATCTTTATGACAGACATTAACCACACTCTACCTTCAAATGAATAATATCGGAGATGTAGGTGCACAAGCAATCGGCCAAGCATTAGAAAAAAATCAAGTAAGATCAACATTTAGTCTCGCTTCATTGCAATCATTAATCTTTTATATGTATCACAGACATTGACAACACTTAATATATCCTCAAATCAAATCGGAGATGCAGGTGCACAAGCAATTGGCCATGGATTAGAAAAAAATCAAGTAAGATCAATATTTAGTTTCTTTATTTGAATCATTCATATTTTGTCTATATCACAGACACTAACCACACTTAATCTATCCTCGAATCTGATTAGAGCCGAAGGTATACAAGTAATTTGTCAAGCACTAGAAAGAAATAGAGTGAGATACATATCTACTTTCTTTATTTCTATTAGTCATCTTTTATATGTATCACAGACACTCACTACACTTAATCTATCCTCCAATCATATCAGAGCCAAAGGTGCACAACTCATTGCTCAAGCATTAGAAAGAAATCAAGTAGGATACATTTATTTTCGTGATGTCTACAAGGCATATTTTATGTTGATTATAGACGCTAACCACGCTCTACATTCAATGGAATCTAATCGGTGTCGAAAGTGCCCAAGCAATTGGTCAAGCACTACAAAGGAATCAAGTGAGACACATATTTTATTTTTTCATCTCCATCACTAATCTTCAGACACTCACAACACTTGATCTATCCGCAAATGAAATCGGATGTGAAGGTGCACGAGCAATTGGTCAAGCATTAGAAACAAATCAAGTTAGATACATTCATCTCCATCACTAATTCTCTATATTTATGACAGACGCTCACCACGCTCGACCTCTACCAGAATCAAATCGGACCTGCAGGTGCACAAGTAATTGCTCAAGCATTAGAAAGAAATCAAGTAAGATTACATTTATTTTCGTGATGTCTAAAAGTCAGATTTTATGTTGATTACAGACACTAACCACGCTTTACATCCAATGGAATCAAATCAAAGCTGAAGGTGCACAAGCAATTAGTCAGGCATTAAAAAGCAATCAAGTGAGATCAATATTTTGTTTCTTCAGGTCTATCATTTATTACAGACGTTGACCACACTCGATCTCAGTTTTAATCAAATCGGCGTCGAAGGCGGACAAGCAATTGGTCAAGCATTACAAACAAATCAAGTGAAATACAATATCTATTTTCTTGATTGCTATAGATCATCGTTTACAGACACTAACCACAGTCAGCCTCCTATGGAATCAAATCAGAGATGAGGGCGTACGAGCAATTTGTCAAGCATTAGAAAGAAATCAAGTGAGAGATATATTTAGTTTCTCGATGTTTAAAAATGATGTTTTATGTTGATTACAGACATTAACGAGACTCGACCTCCGCCAGAATCAAATCACAGATATCGGCGCACAAGCAATTGCTCAAGCATTGGCAAAAAATCAAGTGACAAATATATTTAGTTTCTTGATGTCTAAAAGTCATGTTTTATGTTGATTAAAGACACTAACGATACTCGATCTCCGCCAGAATCAAATTGCAGATTCAGGTGCACAGGAGATTGGTAAAGCATTAGAAAAGAATCAAGTGAAATACAGATTTATTTTCTTAATTTCTATCAGTTATCTTCTATGTTTGCTATAGACACTAATCACACTCGATCTTCAGTATAATCAAATCGGAGCTGCAGGTGCCGAAGCACTTAGCCAAGCGTTAGAAATAAATAAAGTACGGAAAAGATTTCGTTTCTTCATTTCACAAGACTCAACTATTATTTTTATTATAGACGCTTACCACACTCAACATCCAATCGAAGGAAATCGATGTTGAAAGCCGAGAAATGTTTCAGAAAAGGTTGAGACAAAAGCCGAATATGAAAGTGTGTCCAGAACATTTTGGGTGAAATGCTTCCGAATAACAAAAATAAAGTTATTCAATCAAAAAGCATAGTGTTTTATTGTAACTTTGATAAATAATCTTTTTGTTTGTGATCGTTGATACATTTGATTCAAAACTATCTTCGTAGCAATCGACTACAAGAATAGAAAGATATTGAAAACTATTCAGCAAGTATTCGATATCAGACGTTCGGAGTGGTCGTTTCACTACGAGCTTTTTAAGATCGGGAAAATAACTATGCAGATTTTGTAAATCTTGAGTATGGAATGAACTTTTTTGCTGACGTCTGATTTTTAAGAATTTAATATTTTTAAGATAGTGTTTATGATTTTCTTGAATATTCTGCAGAATTGCTGTTAATTGATCATAATCAATTTCTACCGATATCAATTGCGGATGACATTGAAATAGTTGACAAAATAATTCATCACTAATATTCGATCTTAAATTGATATGTTTCACCGATGATATTTTAACTATTTGATTTAATTGATTAAATGTTAAATTATGATTGCAACTATTTAACGTTAACGATTGAACATAGTTTAAACGATCGAATGATTGAATATGTTGACTTTTAATTGCATATAAATTAAGTTGACGAATATGTTTAGTGTCTGCAAATGTTCTTTGTCGTGTAGAAATTTGCTTTCTCGAATGAGAATAATCCAGAGCAGATTTAATACAAGGTAAAGTATAGAAATATGTACTACCACATGAAGCTTCGTAATCACATGTAATAAACCATTTCTTTTCGATTAGCCAGAAATCTGTTCGAAATGTTTCGATTAATTCATCATGTTTTGTGAAATCAATGGCATCATATAAAATAAAGAAAAATCTGAAGATTTGTAAACTGGGAACAGTTTGTTGAATGATTTCTTTCCATTTCGAACCATTGACTAACTGCATATCCGACCAGCAGTGACCTTGTAACACTAGTTTTCTCAAATGAATCAGCCCTGGTAAATGCATTAGGAGATACTGAACATCAGTGATTGATGTTATTTGATCTAAGAAGAGAGAAACTAGCCCGTCGAATGTTTGTTGCCGATGGAAACCACAGAAATAATTGGGATACGAAATTCGTAATGATTTCAGATTTAATGTGTGATAATTGAGCCATTCAATTTGACTGATTTGAAGTGAATAAAATTCGTAATATTCAATTGATGATTTGTCTGCAGATATGGTTTGCAGTGTTTCATCGAAAAATGATTGGCGAACATTCCAAATAAAATGTTTTAATGTTTTAATTTGAAATAAAATTATTTCACGAATATCGTTTCGATTGAGACTTCGATGTGATATTGATAGGACTTTCAATTGTTTGAAATTGGGCAGTAAATATATTAAAGATATTGTTTCAGACGCATTACTATCAACTAGTGATAGTGATTGCAGTTTTGGATAGAAGAATTCCAATGGATTATTTTGAAATATGTTTAGATTGTGCGATAATGTCAACGATTTGACATGTTGAACATCCAATTGTAATTGCTCAATACAATGAAATCGGAGTTTTGTAATTTCATCTGAATGATTTAAATGATAGACGGAATATTGATGTAGTAATGTTTGAAATCGATGATTTAATCGTTGAAATGCATAGACAATCTCATCACAGTACAAATAATCAAATATGAGAAATAGTAATTCATTTGGCAAGAATTCAATCTGGCCTTTACTACAGTATTGTTCGCAATCCATGGTTTTATTTGACAATAAAAAAAGAAGCAAGAGCACACGTTTTTATATACTCAAGAAAACATGATGAGTCATGATAGAGATATGACGTGTGAATGATTAATTTATCGTCACACAATCTAACTAAGAAAATGAGTGTACGATTTGAGATCAAGCTCGAATGATATAATGTATTGTTTGGTAAGGAGGCATCATATCTATAGCTTCATTTGATCCATTAAAACCTGTTATACCTTGTAAACCATGTGTATGAGATCCACTTGATTGTATTGTGATTCCGGTAAAGCCAGTTGGAATCGAATGCTGATGATAGCCATACTGTGGAACGAAATAACCACTGGCATAAGGGTAAACATTATAGTAAGAGTTACCCGCCACTGTAAAATCTGTGTTTCCTCCATGATCATGTCCAGGATCAGTAACGCCATGTGTATGTGTACCATTGGCCAGTATTTGTAATGTACCTGTATCATGAGCATGAGCCGGCATTTCAGCTACAGTTATCACGTGTGATGAATGCCCACCAGTAGTAAACTGCTTAGTATCAGTTTGATTACTACCTAATGGAAATCGAGCACGAAAATCTGGTAGATTGAATGTGTCAAAACCGTTACCAGCTCCATAGACAGTACCAATAACTTGAAATAAATCTTTATAATCTGTTCGAGATATCTCTGATCCATTACACAATAACCAACGATGCTTGGCACTGCTCAAAGATGATAGATTACCACTGTACAGAACTATCGTACCAACTGGTATTTCTAAAATAGATTACAGATTATATTGCTAAAATAGTTCTCTCTTTTCTTTCCTACCGGGAGTGTTTTGAAGTAATAAATAGATCGACATAATTGAATCTGTTAAAGACAAAACAGCGAAGAGCACGCCACTTAAAATCATCCAACTGTTTATATTAGATGATCCATTGCCAGAAATCTTCGAGACTTTATTAATGGAATTTTTACAAACAGATTTGTTTAATTTCGGATAATAATCTTCATCATTCGTAGATAATATCTGATAAAAACAGAGAAATGTTTACTAACAAATAATTATTAAACTGTGATGTACCCGTGAACCAGCGTCTATTGTATAAGCGGGAGTCAAACCAAATGGCGTAGTTCCGAATCTACGCATTTCGAAAATTTTCAAGATGAAATGAGAATGAATTTATTGAATTTATATTTAAATAGCCGGATTTGCATGGAAACCATAGAAAAAATATCACTGTTTTTCTCTCCATTTCTGTATTATAATTCAATTGAGTAAGTTGCCGTGTCCTTTTGAATTATTAGCGAATCAACCCCAAATAATTTATGCGAAGGGGGATTGCGAGAGAAAAAGAAACAAGGAAAAAAATGTTCGTTTCATTTTTCTTTCTAAATGTCATGGCTATGTTGAATTTTATTAGTTATGATAACTTTGAGTTCCCACTCAAGCTATTGCTAATATTAAAAAAAAACTATTGTGAATAATTGAAGAGAAACTAACAAACATAAGAAAAGAATCACAACAAATAGATTCGTATCTGAATGAAAAGCTTCTTCATGCGATGTCAAGCAGAAATATTAATCTAGTGAAGCACACGTATTTTTTTCCCATTTCTTTACTCCAAGACCTAACATTTCATTTTTCTGTTCTAGTGATCTCGAAAACAAGAACTTTGATCAAAAATATTTTGTTTCTTTTTGTACTATTTATATTTTATATACTAGGATTTATTTGCGTGCATATTCTTTAATATTAAATTTCATTATATTTTCTTTTTTTTAAGCGTATTTCATAATGCAATAAAAACATCTCTAAACCTACGTAGATTTCACTGAACCGATATAATCCTAGCATTGTTTCTTCTGCTAAGCTGTGTCTTCGAAATCCTGATATTCTTTTGAATCATTTTCCGCTACATCAATATTCTACTAAGCTACTTTCCGTTCAAGTTGATGTTTTGTTAAACCGATTATCCGATAAGCCTTTGTCTTTGTATAAATATTGTTCGATTTTGTAAGAAATGGGTTTATTTTATTTTGCAGAGAGTTATTAATTACAGGTCGAATGTTGTTTTTTTTTATATCAGAGACTGATACTTTCGCGTACGACCTTAGGTATTTGATAATATCTTAACATTTCATGACATATAGTGAGATACGCAGATTGTTATGAAAAGAAACACGCTACTAATTATAAATTTTAGTGGTAAGCTGTCTGTCTTTTTTTTTCTTTATTCTCGAGCACGTGTTTTATAGAAAAGAACTTCATATATTAATGATAAGACAGAATTTAAATGATCTATTTTCAAGTTAAAAGATCTAAAAATGATTCTTTTCTAGATCAAAAAAACATGAGCAACATTACTACAATAAGTACAACTACAAGCGCTAGTGCAGCTGCTGAAGCTCAATTAGTTATCCTATACA
>ERZ778027.5067-NODE-5067-length-10507-cov-3.159682_pt1 | contig 10507 bp, 15 predicted proteins | sample MGYA00375757_ERZ778027 | MGnify/ENA primary metagenome ERZ778027 (study PRJEB29350, sample SAMN05389817) | bioreactor metagenome | isolation source: Ammonium sulfate bioreactor | place: South Africa: University of Cape Town | collected 2014-02-18 ... | reverse complement strand
ATGAGATGATCGAGGCGTGCGTACACAACGAGACAATCCTGCCCTCGGTACAGGACGCCGAACAACAGCAGCAGCTCCTTGTTGGGGCTCAGCAGCACCTTGCGCGGTGGCCGCACGATGTTGCGCTCCTCCTCGAAGATGAAGTTGAACTTGAGCGCAAAGTACATGTCGGAGTTCTGTATCGGTACATCGTATACCATCGACTTGTGTGCATCTGGATCAACAACAAGAGCATATCGAGATCGAGATCGAGCGATTGTTCGTTTGAGCGAGATCGATAGCATGTGCTTGTTCGTCAGGGCTTGCTTGATCCACAAAGTCCAACGATCAAATCCATTGAGAGACATCGTACCACGAGCAAGACGACGGCCGGTGGACTCTTGCGAGAGCAGGCGGCCGGTGACGGCGTAGCGGCTGCCATTGGTTCGATAGTTGAGCGGTATCACGTAGGCCTCGCCCGACTGATAGATGACGAACAGCACGCCCTTGTCCTCGAGCGGCTCCTCTTCTTGCGAGTAGTACAGATGGTGCACATTGATGTGCGGCAGATAGTCGAATAGTAGCGCCTTGCCTCGAGGTGGCAGCGCTGTACCGGCGCTGCCACTCGTCGTGCTACTGCTCATGCTGCTGTTGGTGCTCTCTGTGTGTGTGCGTATGCGTGAGAGTGTTTGCAACAAACCAACACCATACGATTAAACCAATGCGATACCGCAGATATCACAGCACCGTAGGGTGATGTGTAATGGTTCGCGAGAGGGTTTGAGAGCTAGATCGAGATGGATCTCGAGCTCGATCGATGGAGGTAGCCGGCGCGGCGTACGTACAGCAGAGGCGAAGGAGCGAAGCAACTGACGAGTCAAGAAATCCACGTCTCCCTGAGAAACTACCGTACTCGATGCATTTCGTGATTTCCACCTGAGTACGGCCACTTCCTCAGGCATTCGCTTCCTGTCCTTCTTGCTCGCGCATCCATTCAATCTCGCTCGCTCTCGATGTTGGGCTCTCATGGGCATAGCCACGGCGGTCAACCGTGCAGCGGCAACCACGGCGGTCAAGGTGAGAATATCATGCGTCGCGGTGGCATGAGTAAGGCGCCTCTGGTGATGATTGGCGCGCTGGTGATGTTCCTCGTGTACATGCAGTACTACACCGGTACGAACGGCACACCGCGATCGAGCCCGCTCCTGATGATCCACGCACGCACCGACCGTCATTGTGGTCTCGTGAGTAGGGGAGGATGAGTTGGAGGCAGTCTCAAAGCCGGCTGATCCGCTCGCGAACGTGCTGCTGCCTCGTAACGCTGCCGACGCGGTCGCTGTCGTCGATGCTCCCGACGACGCCGTATGGCGCGCCAAGCTCACGCCGCAGCAGTTCGCCGTGCTGCGACAGAAGGCCACCGAGAAGCCCTTCACAGGCGACCTGTACACCAACAAGCTTCCGGGCAAGTACCTCTGTGCTGCGTGCGACAACCTCATATTCTTGTACGTTCGCACGTTCGCTCGCACATGCAATCGACACGACGACTCATCTTGGAGCCACTTTCATGCAGCGACAAGCACAAGTATGCCAGTGGCACAGGATGGCCATCCTTCTGGGATGTAGCCACCAACACCTCGGTACTTGTACGTACTCGATCGAGGCGGTCTCGTCGTGCTGTAGCGCCAATGCTCACTCGCGCCCTTGCGCGTTGCCAGATCCAAGATGATTGGTCCGACGGCACGCACCGCGACGAGGTCATTTGCTACCGCTGCAAGTCGCATCTGGGCCATCGCTTCACCGATGGTCCCAAGCCTACGGGATTGCGATACTGTATGAATTCGGTGGCGCTCAAGTTCATCGAGCGCAAGAGCACATAGCGTGCTGCATTGGTCGGCCTCACTGTTCAAATGAATCCACTCACCCACTCACTCACTCACAATCGTCTACTTGATGCATCAACGAAAACAAGGTAGATTCACTAGAGGTGGATAGTGGATAGCTAGATAGACAGATAGATGGACAGATAGATGGACAGGGTAACCTACTCTACGATGCACTGTTTGGTCGCTCGGTGGCGTCGTGCTTGAGTCTCGGATCCCTGGTCCCACTGGCTCCACAATAGCGTGATGATCTCGTACATCAACTCGCGCGGCATCGCTGACATCATGCACGAGTCGTCGTTGCGCAGAAGGAACAGCAAGTACACGAGCGCACGGAAGCCTTTCGGCGTGCTGCTCGCATGGGTCGCCGGGCTCCACTCGTCCGACTCCGAAAGTACGATACGCACTCGGGAGTTGTGATCGACGCCCACAGAGAACAGCCACGGGTAGGTTGGCGCCTCGAGAGTGAGATCCTTTTCGATCGGCACTCCGGTTCGGCGGACCTTCAGAGGCATGCCTTGCGGCGGTCGAGCCGTTCGTTGCTCGACAAGCACGACCTTGTCGTCGCTCACATGCACGTCATACACATACAGCTCCGGGCCAGAAGGAGAAATGTAGTCGCTCCGTATGCTGAGCGAGCCTTCTGAGCCGGACCAGATATAATCTGTATCCGGCAGATTGTGGCCGATAGCGAACATCGAATTGCCGAGGACGCGATCGACCACGAACGTGTACGAGCCGGGCGCCGTGATCGCATAGCTGCCGTGGCAAGCGAAGGCTCCGTGCGAGCTGCTCGACGGTACAAATAACTCCATCTTATCCTGCGACACCTCAATGTCCTTGAAGGCAGGAGGTAGCCAAGTCCACTTGGGATACACAAAGTGCGCCATCGATCATCGGAGCGTGTGAGCGCGAGCGGGCGAGCGACCGAATGGTGAAGTTAAGAACAGCAATGCCTCAAGCAACAGTAGCGACATTCTCCATTCGATGCAGCTCATTCGCTCATTCGCTCGCTCGCGTGCGCATCATCGCCAAGTACCAATCGATCTCCCTCTCACTCCCCCTCGAGCCCTGTATATCCCTTGATCCAAGTCGCTAGACACTTGTCACGGACGCTAGCTAGACTTTCTTCCTCTCGAACGTTCGATTCTTGGCCGTAACTTGGACGATGCTTCAGTCCACGATACGTCTCTTGCGTTCGGCTGCCACGGTCGCGATGCTGCCTCGTGCCGCACGTGCGGCGTCGTTCGTCGACAAGGCCGGCAGCTCGACCTCGCAACCACCTCAAGGACCACCTCGACATCGCATCCAATGGAAGCACCCCGAGTTCTACGATGAGAAGGCGCTCGAGCAGGAGATGCGGCGCGTGTTCGAGGTGTGCCATGGGTGTCGCGCGTGCTTCAACCTGTGCGACTCGTTCCCCAAGCTGTTCGAGCTGATCGACCAGTCTCCCTCGGGCGAGCTCCAAGACGTGCCGAGCACCTCGTTCAAGCCCGTGGCCGACAAGTGCACGCTATGTGACATGTGTTACACGGCCAACTGTCCCTACGTGCCGCCTCACGAGCTCAACATCGACTTCCCGCATCTGATCCTGCGCTATCGAGCGGTCGAGCAGCAGAAGGCCAACAGCGCCAACGTCGCCAGTGCCAGCGGCACCACCAGCAAGTCCGAACAACAAGAGCCCTTCCATTGGCCACATGCCACCGAGGCGCAACACGTCGAGCCCGGAGTATCGAGGTCTCTCGTCTTTCAGCCGCAAGCTGTGCATCGGTTCATGACCGACATCGACACCGTCGCGAGCGCTGCCACCCTCACGGCTCCGCTTACCAATTGGACCACGCAGCCGACTGGCTCGATCAACCACTCGGACAAGCCACCGATTCAGCGACAGATCATCGAGAGCATGACTGGAATCGACGCCAGAGCATCGTTGCCGCCATTTGTGCCGGCGTCCCAGACGCTTCGTAGGTGTCGATGCTGTCGCGAGCTGGCCACACTGTCGCAGCGCCTCACCGAGCCGCCTTCTACTCGCTTCGATTGGATTCGCACATGTAGTGAAGCAAGCTGAGAGAGATCCCGTATTGCCGAATCCTGAGGCTCCAGCGTTCAAAGCCGGCCGCAAGGTCGTACTCTACGGTACTTGCTTGTCCAACTACTGGTACGCTGCCACAGCTCACAGCTCACACCTCCTATCCTTCTCACCTTCACTCACTCGTGCATCATTCGAAAGTAACCCTGATATTGGCTTGGGTACGTGCTGACTGTATGCTGGCGTGAGTTCAACGATGGTGACCACTGACTCGTTTCGAACCATCCAGCCGCTCGCCGAGTGCTGGCGCATAACGGCGTACACGTCGATGTGGTCTACCCCGAATGCTGCGGAATGCCACAGCTGGAGCAAGGCCTCATCAAGAACGTCAATGACCGAGCAGAGCGAATCGCATCGGTGTTGGTTCCATTCATTCATCAAGGCTTCAAAGTCGTGACCGTAGTGGCGTCGTGTGCCTTGATGCTGAAGAAGGAGTGGCCGCTGCTGTCCACGAGTGATGTACGTGGCTATCTGTCATTGCCATATCGTTCATCTCGTCGCTCACAATCACATACTGGCATGGCATCATTCGATCAGAACGTCAAGCTGCTCGCTGATAACACGTTCGATGTGTCCGAGTACGTTATGGAGCTCTCTCGTACTGAGGTACGCCATCAGCCCTGTGAGAGCGAGAGAGGTGATTCTGAGGTTGTGTCACTCTGTCTTACCACCAATGCACGCGCACAGGGCCTTGTTGCAGGACGCAAACCACTCGACGGCGCGGTGTCGCTTCACCATGCCTGCCATGCGCGAGCTCAGAACATGGGATTCAAGGCGCGCGACATGCTGAAGCTCATTCCATCGACACTCGTCATGCCGATGGAACGCTGCTCGGGTCACGGTGGCAGCTGGGGCGCCGAGCTCAAGGCCATCCTGAAGGATGTGGCCAAGGCTGAGAGCGCTCAGACGCAGGCACCGCCAGCGGTCGACAGCGAGCGAGTACACTACGTGGCATCGGACTGCCCTTTGGCGCAGGACCACCTGGTTCAAGGCGTGCATCTGCTAGAGCAGCAGCACGGCTCCAAGCTAGTCAAACGCCACCCGATCGAGCTCCTCGCCATGTCGTACGGCCTGTATCCCACTCAATAACGCGTGCGCAATAGAATGACTACGGCACCCTTCGATGGATTGATGGATTGATGTTGGGATACTCTCGTTACGGGGCTGATTCATATTCGGTTCTCGGTTGGAAGGGAGCAAAATTGTTGTCGGCGGTGTCGAGGGCGCGCTGGGCCACCGCTCGCAGTCGCAAGTTGATTACGTGTGCAAGTAGATGCAACCGTCCGCGCCAGCAGTAAAGATCCACGGCTCGGTCGGGTGCCACTTGCAATCGGTAACGCCTGCAACGAACGAGTGGTATCGGACAATGAGAGGAGATGTCGGTTTGGTAAGCTGAGAGTCAGAACGTTTGGCTCACACACTCTCGACACAACGCACCAATGGTGTTGACGCGCTCGTGGCCTTTAAGAATCTTGACGGGTACGATCAAGGCGTTCATCAGCAGATCCGAGTAAACGGTCTGATGGAAGATGTGCGTCTTGCCATCGTCGCTGCACGAAGCAAAGAGCGGGAAGCGCGGATGGATGTGCACCATGCGCACAGCATCATGATGGTAACTGCATAGACACACGCACACAAGAAGGCACGTGCACCAGGTGAGTACGCGTATCATGCCGTGCGATGCACGAGCGCGAGGTATTTGTACCGAAGGATCTTGTAGGGACGGGTGCTAAAGTCGAGGTCGAACCAGCACACACGCCTGTCGTATGAGCCGATGATGAGGTTGTCGCCTCCCGGGTGCACCGAGATGCTCGAGACCCACTTGACTCCGGGCTGGAGGGTCTTGAGGAGACGCTGGCGCTGCAAATCGTAGACGCGCACGTGACGCTTGGTGGCCAGGAAGAAGATGGGCTTCGACGGATGGAACTCGACCACCTGCACATCTCCGGGCTTCTTGCGGAACGGTCGCTGCGTCGACTTGGTCGATAGCTTGTGAATCAACACGGCCTTGCTGTTACGTAAGCACGCACATCGGCGAGTCAAGGATAACCAGATTCATGACGCGCGCACGCACGAACTAGCACACACGACGCAATGAAGCAACGCGAATAAGAGGATATCTTGCGGGCAGACGCTGGAGAAGTAGTCTCCCTTGCGATGCCAGTTGAAGGCATGCACCTCGAACGAGTGGTTGATCCACAAGCGAGGGCCGTCTTGCACAAACTCGGAATCCGAGTCGTACTCAGAGTTGGGGTCCTGTTCCCACAACACCAACGGCGCCGAACGCTTCTTCTCGCCTATGGAACCGTGGGCCGTCGTCAGTTCAGTTTCCGTGAGGTGCGTGTCATGTGAGGGAACGTACCAGAGACACGCGGCTGCTGGTGGTCCTCTGGCAGGCGCAACAGGTCTTGTACTCGTTGAGCCTCAGGCTTTCCTTCGAAGCCGAGGATCGCCGACAAGTTCAACAACACAACCGTACGACCGCTATATGTAGCAATCAGCCAATCAGCCAATCAGCCAACCAATCAAGCGAATCAAGCGAATATCGATATGAGTTGAACGTACACTGCAACGGCGAGGATTGGAATGGCAGGGTTGGGATTCCAGTTCACCGACATGATGATGGTCTTCTCGGTGCGCTTGGTCTTGGTCTTGTTCGCGCTGGCCTCGACCTCGGTATCGCTCGCCGGCTCACCAGAGTCATCGCCCTCTTTCTTGGCGGCGTTCTCGGCATCGGCGGCGGCATCGGCGTCCTCTTGGTCGCTGTCATCGGCCTCTGAGTCCGAGTGCGTCTCATCTTCCTCGGGAGTCGATGCGAGCTGCGCCTTGCTGCGCAGGTTGAAGACACCGAGGCAGCGGCCGGTCGACACCTCCCACACGCGAACCGTGCCGTCATCCGAGCCCGAGGCGAGGAACTGGCCCGTGGGATCGGGAGAGATCGAGCGAATGAGCGTGTTCTTGGCGTGACCCAAGTACGCCACGGTGAGCTTGGTCGGGAACGGACGCAGCTCATCGGTCGATGGCAGCTTGGGCAGTAGCACATCGGCCGACTCGACGCGGTGCTACTCGCAAGAAACGACACACACGCGCGCGTGGTCAGAGATGAGGTAGAAGTGACAGCGTAGCAAGAGAGCGAGAAGGTTGGAGGACGTACTCGCATGACGGTGGCGCGTGGGCACAGGTAGAGATCCAGGCAGCGCTCAAAGGTCTCCTGGAAGAGCTTGTCGAAGAGGCCGATCTCGCGCATGCTGTTGTGGCTCTTGCCCATGAAGGCTCCGGCGCGGTGCTCGTGGTCATCCCACTTGGCGCGCTCCTCCTCGCTCAAGAGATACTCGGGCGGCGGGCGGTACGACTCGGCGTGGCCCGGGAGACGCTTGCGCGGCGCAGGGATGTGAATGGCCTGCCGACGCTGCGCGGCCTTGCTGTCATCGCCGCCGATGACCTTGTTGTCGTCGGCCCACATGAGCTTGAACTCGGTGCGCTTGGGACGATTGGCGCTCTCGTCCTCGCCGACCTTGATCCAGCCCTTGCGGATGGCCTTCACGAGGTACGCGATCTTCTTGGCCTCCCACTTGGAAGGAATAAAGCGACGCTTGGGCTCGGGCGTGTTGAGCAGCGGATGGATGTGGTCTCCCGGCGTCTCGATCATCTCCTGCTCGAGTCCACAAAACACACGAGCGAATCAGCACTGCACACGAATCGTGGCGCTCATCTGCCATGAGCCCACCGGGGCGGCGCCGTACATCGTAAGGGTTGAAGTTGGGGTCGGGGAACTTGCCCTGCTGCATCCTGCGCAGCATCTGCATCTGCTCCTTCGAGATCAGGATCTCCTTCTGGTTCTTCTCGTCCCACACGCGGCGCCTACAACCACCAACCAACCACCAACCAACCAACCAGTGGTTCAGTGCGATGCGAACACCAGTACACGATGCAATCAGAGCCGCGGTGCGTACCACTGGCTGCCGTCCTCGTGATCGAGGAACGAGTCGATGGCGTCCTTGCGGTCGGGGCGCATGAGCTTCTTGCCTTCGATGTCGTAGCCGTAGTGCTCGTACTCCTCGTACCACTTGAGCGGCACGTCACCGATCTTGTTCTCGCCTTGCTCGTCGTCGCTGCTGTCAGGATCTTGCTCGAACGGGTGGTGGTCGTCCTGCATGGCGTAGAACTCCTCGTCCGAGTCGAACTCGAGCGCGCGCTCGGACGCCGACGAAGCACCGCGCTCCTCGGCCGCCTCCTCGAGCTCTTCGCTCTCACTATCGGTGAACTCTTGGTCCTCATCCTCATCCTCATCGATGAAATCGGATTCGTCGTCCTCGGAGGCTACTTCGGCGACAGCCTCAGCAGCTTCGGCCAGGATCTCCTCGTCGTCTTCGTCAAAGTCTCGATCGATCTCGTCGTCGTCAGCAGCAGCAGGACGGCTCTTCGGTTTGGCCTGCTTGGCCTTGGCATGCGGTGGCACCGAAGCAGCACCCTTTGGCTTGCCTTTGACATGTTGGCGCTGTTGCTGTTGCTTGCCAGGAGCTACGGGCTTGCCCGTGGGCTTGGGCGTGGGCTTACCAGCAGCAGCCTTGCCGGTGAGCTTCGGCTTGAGTTGCTGACCCTGCTTGGGCGCAGGCTTACCAGCAGGAGCGGGCACACTCGCCGAGCGAGGTCGCTTTTGTCCGCTCACACGTGATGCCATCAAACTCGCGCACTGGTCGAGAGAGACACGAGAGAGAGACAGACACACGCACACGCAGCGGGTGATGCGAGCAGCAGCGGGCGATGAGGGAAAGAGCGAAAGAGCGAAAGCACCGCTGCTACTACCGATGGACGCGTTGCTTGGCCCGGGCCTTCGTGGCCTCGAGCTGATTAGAAACAGTCGATACTGGGTTGGGTTGGATCAATCTACAGTAGCTTGGGTTGATTTGTATTGATGGTGATGAGTGAGAATGCACAGAGGTGTATGGGCGAGATATGGCGGTGGTCCATAGGTGTGTGTGTGTCTGAGTGAGTATGAGCAGTATGAGTACACGGAGGTGCGGGTTTGCCACGTCGCTCGGTTCACTAGGCGCTGCCAAGGAACTTGCGCGCCAGCAAAGCCACGAGCAGCAACACCACGGCCAAGATGAAGGCATCGTTCGAGCGCGACGTAACCTGCTGTTGCTGTGGCTGTGGCTGTGGCTGTGGAGCTCGAATCACAGCCGGCGTTTCTGCGGCTGCCGCAGGTACCGTGGCAATTGCTGGTGATGCTGCCGGTGCTGGAGAGACCTCGTCAGCTGGAACAGCGATCGGCACAGGCACAGCCGTGGCGCTTGTCGTCGATGTGCTCGTGCGCGTAGTCGTGCTCGTAGTCGTGGTGGAGGAGGTGCTTGTACTGGGCGTGGGAGTCGAGCGCAGTGGAGTCGATGGTGCAACCGGGGTGTCGGGCGGCGCGTACTGCGCGCCAGATGCCAGCGGGAACGGGGATGCTGGAGGCGTCGGGGTCGGCGGCATGACGGTCAGCTTGGCGCCGCCAGCCAGCTCCTGCAGCACCGGAATGGTGTCGCCTGACTCGAGCTCAGGCAGCGCATTGGCGTTGGCCGCTCCGCACCGCTCGCATGTCCAGTTGACCGAGAGCTTGGCGAGCTTCTGGCGCTCGATCGGCGGATACTCGAGCGCGCCGATGGCTCCCTCGGCCGGGCTCGGCATGAACGAGATCAGCGCCACGAGCACCGTACGAACTGCGAGGTGGAATCAACGATCGGCAATGTGTGAGTGAGACGACGAGTTGGAGCATCCTTCGAGGCTCGATGGAACGTACTGCTCCACGCAGGCTGCCACTGCTCGGGATGGAAGCCCGAGATCGAGAGGCAGATCTTCTCACCGACTTGGAAGCGACCACTGGGCTGCAGAGCGCGAGGTGTCCGCAAGGCTCCAGTGATTCGACGAGTAGGCCTGCTCATCGACACGTACCGTGAGAAAGTAGATGTGCGGTGGCGCGAGCGGATAGCGCGCCGGCAGCACGATGCGGCCGTGATAGATGCCGCCAGCAAAGTCGGTATCGCTCTGGCCGCGGATCGTAAAGTGCCACTCGAAGAGATTCTCCTCGAGAGGAGCGGCCTTGTAGAAGGGGTTGTGGTCGCGCGACATCTCCTTGATCTCTTGCATGATGCGACGAACGGCGCCGTCCTTTGAGTTGTACTGCATGGTGGACATGTTGCTAGCGACCGAGAGAGAGCGAGAGAGCGAGTGTGTGTGTAGACGGGAGTGCCTACAACTCACGGCTGAGAATGAAGAGAGATATTCGGATCTTGTGGCCGATGAGACAGAGTGAGTGAGTGACGAAGAGATAGACCAGTCAGCCAACACCAAGTGAGAGATAGTGAGATTAGAGGTAGGTGTTTCGATAGTCGGTCTGAGTATTGTGTTCTTGGGTGGTTGTGGCTGGTGGCTGGTGGCTGTGGTTGTGAGCAGCAGCGAGCGAGAGAGCGAATGAAGCTGCTGATCGCTCTCTCTCGGTGTCGACGTGTCGCCGTTCCCTCTTCCTTCCTTCTCTCTCATCACCCAAACAACCAACATCAAGAGTTCGTGGTTCTCT
>ERZ778027.5065-NODE-5065-length-10512-cov-2.887348_pt1 | contig 10512 bp, 23 predicted proteins | sample MGYA00375757_ERZ778027 | MGnify/ENA primary metagenome ERZ778027 (study PRJEB29350, sample SAMN05389817) | bioreactor metagenome | isolation source: Ammonium sulfate bioreactor | place: South Africa: University of Cape Town | collected 2014-02-18 ... | reverse complement strand
TTCAAGAACTTTAGCCCTCATATGGCCAAGGTACACGCGATTGAGAGAGTGTGCTGTGCTGGCTGATGCGCTCATTCATTGCTGACATCAAAATGTAGAAATACGGCTTCTCGTACGAGCTCGTCACGTACCAGTGGCCGAACTGGCTGAACCGCCAAACCGAGAAGCAACGCAGTACGTTGTTGTTGTCGTTGTTGGCTGCGCTGTGCCTTTGTGTCGGATAGAGTTTCCGCTCACGATTCGATGCGCCCATGCAGTCATCTGGGCGTACAAGATTCTCTTCCTCGACGTGCTGTTCCCACTCTCGGTGAAGCGTGTGATCTTTGTGGACGCCGACCAAATCATTCGAGCGGATTTGAAGGAGTTGCGCGACATGAACCTGCACGGTGCACCATACGGCTACACTCCTTTCTGTGACAGCCGCAAGGAGATGGACGGCTTCCGATTCTGGAAGAGTGGCTACTGGCAGCGGCATCTCAACGGACTGCCGTACCACATTTCGGCACTCTATGTCGTGGATCTCGAGCGGTACGCAGCCAAGTGTTGTTCGCATGATGATTGAGATTGTTTGCTGACCGAGCCACCGGCTGGTGACCCGGTTCGTCTGCAGATTCCGCAAGATTTCAGCTGGTGATCAACTGCGCTCGACGTACTCGTCATTGAGCGCTGATCCGCATAGCTTGTCGAACCTCGATCAAGATCTGCCCAACTATCTTCAGCATTCGGTACCGTGAATCGTAAGCTCTCGTGTCGCCGCTCGCACGCTCACTCATACCGGTGCATCGGCGTGTGATTGATTGCATAGTTGCGAATCTTCTCGTTGCCGCAAGAGTGGCTGTGGTGCGAGACTTGGTGCAGCGACGAGACCAAGCCCAAGGCCAAGACGATCGACTTGTGCAACAACCCGCTCACCAAGGCACCGAAGCTCGACAACGCCTTGCGTATCGTCGAGGAGTGGCCTGACTACGATGGACAGATCAAGGCTCTCGAGGAGGAGATTGCAAGAGGAGCGAGTGCCAGCAGTAGCAGCAGCAGTAGCAGCAGCATCGGCGGTTCTTCATCACATGTACCATCGAGCGACGAGGCTGATATTGAGTAAGAAACAAGAGCGATACGTTGCGGTTACTGTTCCGATCTCTCGATGATCGATGTTTGTTGCTTGCTGTCGCTGCTGCACGCACCCCTCCTCGTCCCGTCCAATGGCCACGAGTGACTCTCCTCGCAAGCGAGTATGGCTCGATTGTGATCCAGGACACGACGATGCCTTTGCGATCATTCTCGCTGGCTTGCACCCAGCGCTCGAGCTCGTTGGCGTGTCGACCGTGCACGGCAACCAGAGCATCACCAAGACCACGCACAACGCGTTGGCAGTGCTGTATGCTTCGGGTCTCTCGCATGTACGCTGTCGTCGTCGTCGTCGTCGTATGCACACGCATCTCTGGAGCATTCTCATCAAGGCGAGCAGGTGCCAGTGGTGGCTGGCAAGGCCCGGCCTCTCATGCGCGCAGCTCGCGTGTGTCCCGAGATTCACGGCTCGACAGGGCTCGACACCAAGCCACCCCAGTCGCCCGATGAACGACCACTGCCGCAATGGCCCTCGATCGATCTGGATCGCGAGCTGCGGCACTCTGGCGAGAGCTTCTTGTTGTTCATGTACCGCACGATATGCAACGACCCGCACGGCCGAAAGACCACCGTCATTGCCACTGGCTGCCTGACCAACATCGCCTTGCTGCTGACGGTGTTCCCTGATGTTTCGCACCACATTGAGGCTATCGTGTTGATGGGCGGCGCGATTGGCCTCGGTAACACGAGCCCGGCAGCCGAGTGGAACATTGAGATCGACCCAGAGGCGGCTGCGATCGTGTTCCAGAGTGCCGCAGCGGATTCGAGAGGCATCCCGTGCCGATACGAGTGGTCCAAGTACCTCTCGAGGTCACGCACACGGTGCTCGTGACGCCCGAGGTTCTGGCCGAGGTTCGAGAGCTGCAGAGCGAGTACTCGAGACTGCTCGCGGCGCTGCTAGTGTTCTTTCAGGACTCGTATCTGTCGACCTTTGGATTCGAGCACCCGCCGCTTCACGACCCGGTGGCGGTGGCGTACGTCATAGCGCCGGAGCTCTTCACCGTCAAGCGCCTGCGCGTCGACATTGAAACCACGAGCGCGCTCTGCAGTGGCCGCACGATCGTCGACGTTCATGGCATTACAGGCCGAACGCCACAGATCGATGTGGCGCTCACGGTCAATGTCAACGCCTTCTGGGCGTTGCTTCTCGATGCCATTCGCCGTGCTGATCGCGTAAGCTGCCTCAACTCGAACCACTGAGGTGTAGCAAACACACGATCGAACGCGCACACACATTCCCCAATAGCATCGCATAGATGATGCATGAAAGACAACGGTGATCCTCATCACGTTGTGGTTTCATCGAGCAATCAATGTACAACAGCATTCGCACGCACGCACACAAACACACGCACGAACAATCTGTCTGCCTCACACAGAACAAACGCAGAATAATAGAATATCCGAACACGTAGCCATCAATCGAATCGATCAATCGAGCAAGCAATCGAATCGACCAATCTCTCACGGGCTCACTCATATGGATGGGACCTATGAGTCGTCGTCTTCACTATCGTAGTCCACCGACTGCGCACTGCTACTTGCACTCACGCTACCGCTGGCGGTATTGGAGCTCGATCCCCGAATGTCCATGCCCAGGTGAGACAGCGAGCGACGCCAAGTATCATCGCTGGTTGCTCCGCCGTTACCAGACTGCGCCACCAAGCAACACACGAATACGTCAGCGAGCTGTTCGCCATCAATCATCATCACCATCGCCGCAATCATCGACCGACAGGTACCTCAGTAAACCGATAAAACTCATTGTCAGGTTTGAATGGATAGCGCTTGTTGACGTGTTCGATGGCTCCTCGATCCATGAGCAGCTGCAGTGTGCTCGCAGCTTCATCGGCTCCCTTGGAGAGGTAGTTCATCATCCACTCAAGGGCTTCATGGCCTGCGAAATCCCCACAGCCAAGCAACCAGCCGAGCACGAGTGATTAGAATCAACGAGGAGAAACAAGCGAGAGGATCGAGGAGGAGTAGTAGTAGTAGAGCGTACCGATGAAGCTCTCGGGGAAGACTCGCGGCGGAAAGAGCTGTTTCCGATCACGGCACGACACGCCAGTCTGCGGATTCTTCATCGCAGTGATCAATCGATCGACCTGAGTGTACCAACGATCGCGCGCGTTAGTTGCAAGAAAAAACATGCACGGCAGCAACGGCAGCAGCGGTTGTCGTACCATGTTGAGATCGTCGACGGACTTCATGGACTGCAAGACAGGCGAGCCGATGAAGGACTTGTTGCGCTTGCGCATCTTGCGCAGTGCCAGTGCCTCCTTCTTAGCAGCCTTCTTGGCCTCCTTCTTGGCGGCCTTCTTCTTATCCTTGTCCTCATCAACGAATCGATACCAGATGGGCTTGTCTTGGAACGGTTCCGAGTCCGAGATGTGGCGAATCTTACCGCGATACACGAGCAACTGACCCATTGCCACGGCTTCAGCTCGTGTTTGCACCTCCATGTGAATCATCATCCAATCGACAGCCTCGTTGCCTGTATGGCAGAAGAGTACGCGAGAGTGAGCGAGAGAGGGATCGAGCGGCGGCTTGGTGGAGGAAGCTCGTACCGAGGAAGGTGTGCTTGTAGGTCCTAAGCAGCTGCTTTCTTGTCTTGGTAGGAACGCCGCCGGTCTTGGAGCGCATCGCTTCCTCGAGCTCCTGTAGGGTCTGGATCGGCTTCGTGCGAGGCAAGAAGATCGATCGACGCATCGATCGAGCAGGTGACGAGGCCGTGAGGCTCTCCTCCTCTTCCTCTTCCTCCTCACTTCCCGAGCTGAGATCGGTGACCACGCTTCCGCTGCTAGTAAGCGGCGACTCGCTCCCGACGACTGGAGACTCCTCCTCTTCGTCATCGCCACCCTGCACACGAAGGCGTGGAGTCAGTACAGCCGAACCAGGCGCACACGTACAAGCAGGCGCACGTACCATGTCATCGAGGAGGTCCTTGGCATGACTGACGTAGTATCGAATAAAGTCGGGTTCGTAGCGGCGAGGAACGCCATCACGCAACCATGGATGCTGGTGCCAACAGCGAACAAGAAGAATGAGCTCACGCGGTTGCCTGTTGGTTGGGATGGCGCTCACGACGACAAGGCGTAGACGTACATGCAACAGCGCGATTGCTGATGGGCGAGACTTGGGATCGCGTTGCAAGCACAGAGACAGAAACTCGAGCATTTCGACTGAGTAGATCTTGTGGTCCTTGACAGTTGGCACTGGCACGTCCTCGTTGGTCAACATGAAGATTTGCTGCAGGTGCAAGCAAGCGCCGTTAGAGACGCGATATTCTCGCGAGAGAGGGAGAGAGAGAAGAGCAGCAGGTGATGGCACGGTACCCGAATCGGCAACAAGTCGTAGTAGGGAGGGAACTTCTCAATCAACTCGAGCATCGTGATTCCTAGCGACCAGATATCGGCCTATGATGGGGTATCGCAAGGGTGGATGAGTGGCAGTAGAGGAATGGATTGCAGACGAAGGGAGAGTGCCCATACCGAAGTATCGTAGGTATCACCGAGAGCCACTGTTGAGATCGAGTACCATACGTATGTGAGCAGATTCATTAGTCTCTCTCTCTCTCTCTCTCTCTCTGTCTCTCTCTCTCTCTCTGTCTGTGCAATTCAAGTCGACAGCGACAAGTACCTTCGGGGGCCATCCAATATGTCGAGCCAGCGACTGAGCGTCTACGGTTTCGTTCTTCACAATTTACAGACGCCACTCCGAAATCACCTACACGCCATCGATCAGGAGTAAGACGATGAACGGGTACGCCCTCGCGAGCGAACCAAAAGAGCGAGCGAGCGGGGCATTGGCACGTACTAAGCTTTACAACTCCATTGCTTAATAGTACATTTTCGCCTTTGATATCACTGTGGCCGTGCGATCACGAGTTGGAGTTGAGGCGTGAGTGAGTGAGTGAAGAGGAGGAAGAAGCGCTACGCTACCCTCGAAACCGCATCGTACCGATGAATGACACCGAGGCTGTGCAGGTATACCAAGCCACGCACAAGTTGCTTGATTGTGACTTGGAGTTGGTCCTGTCACAAGCACGCGCGAGCTCTGGTGTGAGCAGCAGAATGCCGAGCAGAGGCACATACGGAGGCATCCGCGTACTTCATTGAGCGTAATGCCACTCTTTTTGAGCATCGTCATCAAGTTGCCATCGGTACAATACTCCAGTACAATCTAGTGGAGTGCAGACCGAAGCAACGCCATGGTGAGTAAGGTTCATCTTTGCAAGACAAACATCGAGCATCGAGCATACCCAGATCTCCTTGTTTGAATACAATCCACGCTTACTATCATGGCAGGATCGACAACAGACCAACGATAGCGAGCGAGCGATACATCATGTCAGTTGAACCATTTCAGTTTCGTGGAGAGAAGGCGATGGCGGCGGGAGGTTGCGTGGGGGCTACGAACAAGTGGGTGATGTTTGGATGCGAGGCGTTGTGAAGGATGTAGATCTCGCTCGCGAGCTTCTTGCTCCACTCGTCGTATTCGGACATGAGCGGCATCACCTTGACGGCAACCACTTGTTGCGTTCGTTTCTCCACCGCTCGATACACGACTCCGTAGGCACTGTGTGATCAGAAAACAAAGGCACAAGCACAAGCACAAGCACAAGCACAAGCAGGTAAGCTTGCACCATTCGAGTGATCGACGATAGCTACGAATCACCGCGGTTGGATCGAGGCCGTACCCTTTGCCGAGGCGCTTATTGACGAGGAGCTCGGAAGCTGGGTCCTCGCAGAAGGAGAGGAAGCGCATCGAGTCGAGCAGGTACTGCCAGCGGCTCGAGCAGGCCTGAAGCTCGGCGGGGCCCGCGGCCTCTGCAGCAGCGAGGGCCGCCTGGAAGTCGCTCGCGCTCATCGTGCGGCGAGGCGTAGCCTCCGCGGCGACGTCATCGCCACTGCTGCCGAGGCTGATGCTGTTATTGATTGAAGCGGACGGCGTTGGCGAGGCCGCCGAGGGCGAGCGAGTGGCGGCCGTCTCTTCGCTGCTGGAGACGCTGGCGGCGCTCGGGTCGGGCGAGCGCGGCGTGCTGGGCGACGAGCTCCTCTCATGCCGGGCCGACAGGCACAGAGTCGCGGCGCTCGAGGAGACGCCGTCTCTTGGCGACGCTATCGGTACGGCGATGGGCTCCATGTGATGATGTGGAAGGTGGCGCGAGGCTGCTCGGTCGCCAGGGTCCGCGGAGCTGCTGCTCTCGATAGCGAGCGACCCACGGCGGCGTCGTTGGGGGTGTTGGCAGGAGAGTGTGGGAGGATCGACTAGCACGCAGCAGCACGGAGGGTGTGCCGCATTGGGGGAGGGGTCGTGGAGGAAGGCTGGAGGGGACCAGGACGAGGAGGCGGCGCCTCGACAGCAGCGGCCGCGGAGGTGAGGTGTGTAGGATGGCGCTCGCGAGCTCACAGCTGCGAGCGCGGCAGGTCGTCGAGAGAACGCACGCGGCGGAGGGAGAGGGAGGGCTTGGCAGGCGAAAGGGTGGTTGAGGAATCAAGCACCCAAGAGAGAGAGAGAGGGCAGGTGAGGGGCGGGTGAGGGATCGACGAGGGGCTGCGGGCGTGGGTGGGTGTGGTCGACAGGCGGAGGCGTTGTTGGCGATGAAGAGGCAGCAGCAGACAAGACGACAAGAGGAAGAGAAGAAGGACGAGAGCTGCTGAGGCCGAGGATGGTCCTCCTCTCGTTACTTGAAGCGCTGCTTCTCCTCAGTTGCGCGACGACACGAAAAAATCAATGTCCAAACGAGTGTGATTTCTCTCAGCGTGAACTCCTCCATTCCCTTGCTGCCCCTCGCCCATCAACCACTCGCCCACTCCCTCATCAACCACTCCACTCCACTCCATTGCTGTGTTTCGTTGTGCCTGTGCCGTGAGCTATTCTTGTTAGCGAGTGTGGTTTCAGGGAGGTGGACGACACAGACACACACATATACACAGATTCGCGGTCATGGCGAGCAATTCAGCACACCATGGCGAGCAACACCAGCACCACGAGGACGACGAGCATCTCCCGACGGCGTCCGAGCTGTACAACACGTGGTCGATCGGTGGCCTGCAGGAGAACGACGTCGAGGAGCTCCAACGCTCGGTCGACGATGAATCTATTCGTGCGGTCCAACGCGACGCTCGCTCGAGCAACCTGTACGTCGTTGTAGTGCGGGTGCCGCACGCTGCCATCACGCTAACCGCCAACAACATCATCATCATCGCCATCAACGAATGACATCAACGCCGATGATGCACAGCTTCGAACTCGATACCATCATGCGGCTACTTCAAGAGGGCATTCAGGTGCTGGTCAAGGACGACTTTACACGTTGCTTCGCCGTGCAGAAGCCGAACCATTGGAACTGGAATGCGTACCTGTTCCCCATGTGGCTGATTGGCGTCGTTGTGCGCTACTGCATCCTGCTGCCGATCAGGTACATGCGCTGCGCGACACCTCGTTGCCCTCGCGTCGATGCTCACGAGCTCGGACATGGGGGTAGGTTTGTGATCATCTTCACGGGAATCTGCTTGTTCACGATACTGTTCTCGTTGGCTACCACGCTCCTCATCGGCGAACGACGCACCAACGCCGAGGTATCTCTCTTGACCTATCTGCGTCTGCTTGCTGCCATCGCGCGCCCGTGCTAACTCTCGTTGCCACCGGGGACATGTCATCAGCGCTGGTGCCTGCAGTTCCTGACCAAGGCGTTCATCTTGTCGTGGACCGGCGTGATTCGCTACCACGGAGTGCAGCCGCGTCGTGGGCCGAATCAAATCTTCGTCGCCAACCACACGTCGATGATCGACGTCGTGATCTTGATGCAGCACATGACGTACGCCGTCGTGGGTCAGCAACACACGGGCCTCGTGGCTTTCATCCAGAACCGCCTGTTCCGCTGCCTCGATTGCCTCTGGTTCGACCGCTCCGAGGCGCGAGACCGCGAGCGAGTGGCTACCAAGTACGTCCGCCTACCACCCGACAGGCAATGCAAGACAAGACAAGCGGCGCTCCTCGTTGCTCATGAGACTCCATCTGCCGCCATAGGATCAAGGAGCACATCCTCAACCCCAAGAACAGGCCATTGTTGATCTTCCCCGAAGGCACTTGCGTCAACAACAAGTACTGCGTCATGTTCAAGAAGGGTGCCTTCGAGCTTGGAGCCGAGGTGTTTCCCATCGCCATCAAGTACAAGTACGCATCGTCGACCATCCCCAGGCCCACATCCTGTGCCGATGCTGACTCGTACGTTGCGTCATGCAGCAAGGAGTTTTGCGACCCGTTCTGGAACTCGCAGAAGGACTCGTTCTGGTTCCATGTCTTCAAGCTGATGACCAACTGGGCCGTTGTGTGCGATGTGTACTATTTGCCCGCACAAACCATCCAACCTGGCGAGCAACCGACCGACTTTGCTCGACGAGTCAAGGTACACACACACACACGGCGCCCTCTCAGCATCTGATCGCCACAACGCGACGCTCAATCAACCCCTGCTTGCGCTTGGATCGAACAGGAAATGATCGCCAAGAAGGCTCGATTGGTGTCGGTGCCATGGGACGGGTACCTCAAGCGTCTTCGCCCGAGCTCTCGCTTCATCAAGTACCGCCAGAACCAGTACGCCGCGAGCATGAAGCGCCGCCTCGAAATCAACTCGTCCAACCCCACGTCGCCCATCACGTCCCCGCGCGGCACCACGACGTCGGAGGTCGATTCGCTCTCGTCTCTCGACAACTCTCCTCAGGTCGAGGCGCAAGACGAGGCGCAGGATGAGGCGCAGGATGAGGCACAGGTCGAGGCGCGCAATGAGGCCGCCGGTGTACCAGAGCCCTCGGAGTAATTGGCCGGCTCTCTTGGAGCTCTTCTTCCATTTCTATCGACCCATAGATCGATGGATGATTCGTTGATTGGTGATGTTGTAGAAGCGCGGTTGCAGTAGTATCTCATGCTATCAATGTATTGATATGATTGTCTGCAACCGCCCAACGAACAAGGAGAGCGAGCGTGCTAGAGGTCTTGAGTGAGCGTGCGCAATTGCGAGGAGGTCGTTGCGGCTCGGTGGCACTCGGCCTAGCCAACACGCATGCAGTGCTTCTCGCGCTCGCGCATCGCCTCAGGCATCCAGCCCTCGATCGCATGCACACGCGACTCGGACGCCGGGTGGGTCGAGAGGAACTCCGCGTCCTTGGGCAACGCCTCGCCCATGCGCTGCCAGAGCGCCACGGCTTCCTCGGGATTGTAGCACGCGCGTGCCATGTAGATCAGGCCCATGTAGTCAGCCTCTCGCTCGCAGACGCGAGAGAACGGCAGCGATAGGCCGAGGTGCGTCACCTACAATCGAATGGTCGCCATACACCGCTCATCGGTCAGGTTCATGTGAGGTCTCACTCATGAGCTCGTGAGCATACGCACCACGTCAGGAATCGCGAGCCCCAACGACATTCGAACAAAGAGAACCAGCGCCTGAATGAAGAAGCCTCGGCTAATGTTCTCGGCAGCATGACCTGCATATGTACGGCGGAAATGAGCGACCTCAATTCGTGGAGACTCGAACGAACTCGACGTACGCGCCACTACATGCGACACCTCATGGCCAAGCACGGCGGCGAGACCCGCCTCTGACTTGACGATCGGTAGCAAGCCCGTGAAGACGCACACCTTCCCGCCAGGCAGCACGAAGGCGTTGGGTACGTTGCTGCGTATCACGACGAACTCCCACGCATACTTGTCCTCGAGCTGCGCTGCTCGCACGATACGCATGCCGACTCGACGAACTTGCTGCGATACCTACGTTTCCACGTGAGTGAGTGAGATCATCGTAATCATTCAGGTAGTGGCTTGCTCATTGATGTGGAGAGTATGCAACGAACCTCGTGGTTGGGAGGTAGAATGTGCTCGCGGTGTTGCTGCAGTATCGCTTGGAAGCCTGCGTACCCGAGCTTGCGCTCATACTCCTTGGGCACAAAGATCACGCGCCCACGTCCTACACACGGCTCGCATATAGCGTGGGTGTGAGCGCGCTCGCTAGTCACCATCGACAATCTCACATCCACCGGGGCGCATTGGAGCGCACCTGTGAGCGGTACGCGGTCCCAAAAGTACCAGCAGAAGAAGCTGTAGCACACGAGGCCCGTGCCCGCGATCACCAGCAACACTCGACCCGTCGGACCCGATGAGCGGCCGCTATTTTGTTGCTTCGGTTGATGATCTACCACGAGTTGGAAGCATAGATTTCGAGATGTCAGCCGCGTCTGCGAGCGAGCAATCGCGCACGGCATGGCGTACGAAGGTCGGGACGGCCCGAGCCTGCAGAGAAGCCCATCATCGGCTGCGAGCCGAATGGTCGATACTGCGAGCGCACCAACGATAGAGGCGACGCAGCGACCATGCTTGTGCTCTGTT
>ERZ778027.5059-NODE-5059-length-10524-cov-4.064094_pt1 | contig 10524 bp, 10 predicted proteins | sample MGYA00375757_ERZ778027 | MGnify/ENA primary metagenome ERZ778027 (study PRJEB29350, sample SAMN05389817) | bioreactor metagenome | isolation source: Ammonium sulfate bioreactor | place: South Africa: University of Cape Town | collected 2014-02-18 ... | reverse complement strand
CGGTCTAGGACGTCGCCCTCTCACGGCGAAAACACGGGTTCGAGTCCCGTAGGGCGCGCCAATAATTTCAACCACTTGAGCGCGTACGCCTGCTAGGGCGTTTCCCGACTTCTTTGAACCGGAGGGATTCCCAAACTTCGCGAAGCCGCAGAGTTTCTTGGTGCCGGTGAAGTGCGAGGGATCGATGGGTTACTCGAAAGATTTGCCGGTCCGTCTTAGGCGAGGGCGGATCGGTCGCCCCGTTCCTTTTTCTCCTCGACCTTCGCCGCGTTCCACAGCGCGTCCATCTCGTCGAGAGAGCTTTGCGCCGGCGTCCTGCCCCGTTGCGCGAGCGCGGATTCTATGAAGGCGAAACGTCGCTCGAATTTCAGATTGGCGGCCCTCAGCGCGCTCTCGGGATCGACGCCGAGATGCCGCGCGAGATTGACGCTCGCGAACAGGAAATCGCCGATCTCCTCGGCCGTCGCGTCGCCGTCATTCGCGGCGAGCGCGTCCTCCACTTCCGCGATTTCCTCTTTGAGCTTGGCGAGCACGGACCGGACATCGTTCCAGTCGAAACCGACCGCGCCGGCCTTGGCCTGAAGCTTCAGCGCGCGGCTGAGCGCGGGGAGGGCGGCCGGAACGCCGGCGAGCGCGCCGTTCTCGGGCGGAAGCGGGCGGCCGCTGGCCAGATGCGCGGCGCGGCGCTCGGCCTTCTCCCGGGCTTTGATCTCGCCCCACAGCGCCTTCACCGCGTCGGGCGCGAGCTGGCGGGCGTCCCCGAACACATGCGGATGACGACGGATCAGCTTGGCCGTGATCGCCTCTACGACATCGGGAAAACTGAAATCGCCCGCCTCCTCGGCCATGCGGGCATGGAAGACGACCTGGAGCAGCAGGTCGCCCAACTCGTCCTTCAGGTCGGTCCTGTCGCCGCGCGCGATCGCGTCGGCGACCTCGGCCGCTTCCTCGATCGTGTAGGGCGCGATCGATTCGAATGTCTGCTCGAGATCCCAAGGACAGCCGCTGCCAGGCGTGCGGAGCGCCGCCATGATGGCGATGAGATCGTCGATGTCGCGGGAGGGCCGCACGCCGCCGCTCATGACGCGACCGCCTCCGACGCGCGCGCGGAAAGGGCTTCCGCGTCGTAGGACCAGCGGCGCGCATCGGCCGTGGCGCCGAGCAGCGCCAGGCCGTAGGCGATGGATTCGAACTGGTCTCCGGAGGCGAGGCGGCCTGCGCCGAAGCGCTCGACGAACAACCGCCGGATCGCCGGCACATAGGAGGTGCCGCCTGTGAGGAACACGCGCTCGATGTCGGCGGCGCCGACGCCAGCGCGATCGAGCGCGTCGTCGACCGTCTCGGCGATGCGCGCCACATCGTCCGCGATCCAGGCCTCGAAGTCCGCGCGCGCCAGCCTCGCCCTGATCTCGAAATCCTCGGCCTTGAAGGACAATTCGGTTTCCTCCTTCTCCGACAGCGCGATCTTAGCCTCTGATACGGCGCGATAGAGCGCAAATCCATGATCATATTCGACGATGTCGATGAAATGGCGCAGCGGCTCGGGATCGACCGCTTCGCGCGCCAGCGCGCGCAGTTCATCCAGCTCGCCGCTCGTCTTCATCAGCGCAAGCTGGCTCCAGCGCGCGAAGTTGGAATAATAGCGGTTCGGAATCGCCAGCGTCTTTCCGAAGGATCGATAGGCGCCGCCCTTGCCGAGGCGCGGCGACACGAGCCGGTCGACGATGCGATAATCGAAAGCGTCTCCGGCGATTCCGACGCCCGAATGGGCGAGGGGCTCCGCGTGCGGCGCGCCGTTGCGGCGCGTGAAACGCATCACCGAGAAGTCGCTGGTGCCGCCGCCGAAGTCGGCGACCAGCACCATTGCGTCATGGGTCAGCCGGGCGAAGAAGTAAGCCGCGCCGACGGGCTCATAGACATAGCTCGCATTCGCGGCGCCGACGGCTCCGAAGCCCGCCCGGTACCTGGTCATCGCCAGCGCGTCGTCGGGCGCATGGCCCGCGAAGCGCACGGGGCGGCCCACGACCAGATTGCGGACGTTGAAATCAAGCTCAGGCCCGGCGCGCAGTTTCAGGGTGCGCAGGAACGTCGCCAGCAGATCCTCGAACCTGTAGCGCTCGCGGAAGATGCGCGTCTCCTGGAAGGCGCCGCTGGCGGCGAAGGTCTTGAACGACTGGATGAAGCGATGCGCGGCCTGACCGTCGACGAACGCATCGACTGCCCAGGGTCCGCCTTCCACCCTGAGCCGGTTCGCCGAGCCGGCGCGCTCCTGCCAGAAGCACAGCGCGGTGATGAAGACGTTGTGGTCGACGCCGCCATGCGCGAAACGGATCGCCTCGACCTGACCGTCGCCGTGCGCCAGCGCGACGACGGTGTTACTGGTGCCGAAGTCGACGCCGATCGAGACGTCAGCGCTGGTCGCGGAAGCCATGAGGGTCGCCGGTATGGATGCGGGGCGGGCGGCGTAGCAGGTTCAGCGCCAGCCGCAACCCGGTATCCAGACCGGACCAATTCCCGCCCGTTCGCATAAGATGCATTATGGAACTGAAAGGGCTGAATGCGGCCGATTGGATCGCGGCGAGCCAGCCAAAGCGCATCTCCACTTTGATGGAAACGCGTCTATCCATCATAGTGGAAATGAAATTCAGCCCAAATATCAGCCCGTTGCGGCGCTCTGTTGACGTCCGTCGGCTTATAACTGCCGGATGAGAATGGCGCGGAAATCGTTGACGTTGGTCAGCGTCGGCCCGGCGACGATCGCGTCATGCAAAGGCGCGAAGAAGCCATAGCCGTCATTGTCGGCGAGCCGCTCCTTGGCCCGGAGTCCGAGCTCCGCCGCGCGGCGGAGCGTGTCAGGGCCATAGGCATAGGCGGCGACATCCACGGCGCCGTCGACGCCGTCGGTATCGCCGGCGAGGGCGTGGATCGCCGGATGGCCGTCGAGCGAAACGGCGAGGGCGAGGAGGAATTCCGCGTTTCGGCCGCCCCTGCCCTTGCCGCGCACGGTCACCGTCGTCTCGCCGCCGGAGATCAGGACGCAGGGCGGCCGGACGGGTTCGCCGCGCAATGCGACATGGCGCGCGATTCCCGCGAGCGTCGTCGCCACGTCGCGCGCCTCGCCCCCGATCGAGTCGCCGAGAACCAGCGGTTCACAGCCTGCGGCGCGCGCCACGTCGGCGGCCGCGTCGAGGGATTGCAGCGCGGTCGCGATCATCACGGTCTCGCAGCGGGCGAGGCGCGGATCGCCGGGCTTCGGCGTCTCGTCACAGGCGCGCTCCAGCGCCTCGACAACGGCCCTGGGCTCCGACACGCCGTAGCGGCGCAGGATCGCCAGCGCGTCGGCGCAGGAGGTCGGATCGGCGACCGTCGGGCCGGATGCGATCACCGACGGATCGTCGCCGGGCACGTCCGAGATCAGCAGCGATACGACGCGGGCCGGCGCGCAGGCCAGCGCCAGCCGGCCGCCCTTGATGGCGGACAGGTGTTTCCGCACGCAGTTCATGTCGTGGATGCTCGCGCCGCTGCGCAGCAGAGCGCGGTTGATCGCCTGCTTGTCCGCGAGGGTCAGCCCGTCCGCCGGCAAAGTCAGGAGCGCCGAACCACCGCCTGAAATGAGGCAGAGAACGAGATCGTCGGCGGACAGGCCGCTGACCAGCGCCATCATGCGGCGCGCGGCGGCGAGGCCGGCGGCGTCCGGCGTGGGATGAGCCGCCTCGACCACCTCGATGGTCCGCGTCGGAACGGCGTGGCCGTAGCGCGTGACGACGAGGCCGTCCAGCCCCGCCCCGACCACGATCGTCCGGCCCTTCGGTTTCTCCGGAAGATGCGGCGGCACGCAGACGGCGGGGTCGGCTGCGGCGATGGCGGCGCGGAACATGCGCTCGAGCAGGTCGCGTTCATCGGTCACGGCGCGGCGACTCCTTCGTCGCATGGCGATAGCGCGCCTTGGCGCCGCTTGCGATACCCGGAAGACGGGGGCCGTCGCATCCGTCCGCCCATGTCGGATTTTCCGTTTCGCTTAACGCTTCGCTAGCCATGCCGACGCGCCCCGCCCCGTCCGACGCGCCGCCATGATAGGGTTCCTCAAAATCTCCGCCGAAACGGAGGCTGTGATGGATGGAGTCAAACCCGCTCCGAGCGCTCCTTACGCCAAGGCGATGGCTTTGAGCGACGCCCTGCTCTCGGCTTTCGCCAGAGAGGGCAAGAGACCCAGCGACCGGCCCGACGAAAAGGTCCTGTTCAGCGCGCCCTTTCAGATGCTGATCGCGGCGCAGAAAAATATCGACGAAACACGATCGCAGGAGCCGCGCGCGCCGTTGCAGGACGGCGTCGGCGAGGAAATCGATACGCGGGCTTAGGCGGGGGCGTTTTGTCCGCCCCTCATCCGGCCCTTCGGGCCACCTTCTCCCTATAGACGGGGAGAAGGACGATGCGGCGCGGTCGCGTACAACTTCGGAAATAAGCCTCAATCGCGCAGATTCCCTTCTCCCCGTCACGACGGGTAGAAGGTGGCGCGTAGCGCCGGATGCGGGGCGACGAGGCCAATAGAGAACAAGGCTTGCCAAAGGCCTGTCTCGACTCTTTGATCATGTCATGCGGGGCGGAAATGAGAAGGCGACGCGACGCGCGCGACTCTTCCGCCGCGACATGACCGACGCTGAGCGCAAGCTCTGGCTTGTTTTGCGCGATCGGCGACTCGCGGGCCATAAATTCGTCAGACAGGAGCCGATTGGCCGCTACTTCGCTGACTTCTGTTGTCGCGAAAAGAAGATCATCGTCGAGGCGGACGGCGCGCAGCATGCGGACAGCGCCAGAGACGCGCGACGCGATGCGTTTCTGACATCGCACGGATATCGCGTGGTCCGCTTCTGGAACCATGAAATCATGCAATCGCTCGACATGGTCGAGGACACCATCCTCGCGGCGCTTGATGAAGACTGGGAAGGGGGCGGACGGTAGCGAAGAAGCGTCCTACGCAGGCGATTCTGTTGTTTTGTCATCGCCCCTCATCCGGCCCTTCGGGCCACCTTCTCCCCGCAAGCGGGGAGAAGGATGATGCGGCGCGGTCGCGCACAACTTCGGAAACAAGCCTCAATCGCGCAGAGTCCCTTCTCCCCGTCACGACGGGGAGAAGGTGGCCCGAAGGGCCGGATGAGGGGCGGAAAAAGCGCCGGATCACATGCGGCGGGCGCTTCTCGAAAACTCACGTCGCTCCGAAGCGATCGACGAAATCCGCCAGCGCGCGCGCGCCGGCGTCGATGTCCTCGACTGACGCGAACTCCGCCGGATTGTGGCTGACGCCTTCCCTGCAGCGCACGAACAGCATCGTGAAAGGCAGCGCGCCGCGAAACGACATCGCGTCGTGCCCCGCTCCGCTCGGCAGCGTCAGCGCCTCATGACCGCAGCGCGCGACCGCTTGCGCGAGCGCGTGCGACAGCGATGGGTCGCACGGCGCCGCGGGAATGTCGTAGGGCATGGCGATCTCGATCGAGACGTTGCGCCGAGCGGCGATCGACGCGCAGGCCGCGCGAATATCCGCGACCAGCGCATGGCGTCGCGCATCGTCCGGCGCGCGGGCGTCGAGCGAGAATTCGACGCGGCCCGGCACGGTGTTGATTGCGCCGCCGGGAACCGTGATCTGTCCCACGGTCGCCACGAGATCGGGATGGGTCGACCCCAGCCGCTCGATCGCGAGGATCATCTCGGATGACGCCGCGAGCGCGTCGCGGCGCAGCGGCATCGGCACGGTTCCGGCGTGACCCGCCTCGCCCGTGACCACGACCGAGCCGCGCGAACAGCCGTTGATCGCGGTCACCACGCCGAGCGCCAGCCCCTTCGCCTCAAGCACGGGGCCCTGCTCGATATGGACCTCGACATAGCCGATCGTCGCGTCGCGCGACCGCTTCATCGCGGCGACTCCGGTCTGCGGGCAGCCGAACGCTTTCAGCGCGTCGCGTCGCAGCACGCCGTCGCGGTCGGTTTCATCGAGCGTTTTTTCGTCGAAGACGCCGGCCATGGCGCGCGAGCCCGCCAGCGATGTCGGAAAACGCACGCCTTCCTCGTCGCCGAACGCCGCGACCTCGATCGCGAACGGAAGGCGGCGCTTGTCACGATGAAGCCGCCGCACGATCTCGATCGCCGTCGCCACGCCGAGCGTCCCGTCGAAGCGGCCGGCGTCGCGCACGCTGTCGATGTGCGAGCCGATGATGAGCGCAGGCGCGCCGGCGTTCTCGCCTTCGTAGCGGCCGATCACGTCGCCGAGCGGCGACAGTTGCGTCGTCATGCCGGCGTCGCGCATCCAGCTTTCGACCAGCGTCGCCGCGCGTCGGTGCGCCGGCGACAGGTAGAGGCGCGTGATCTGACCGGGGACGTCGGTGATCGTCGCGAGTTCATCAAGGCGCGCGACGATCGCGCTGCCGAAGGGGTGATCCGTCATCGCGCCTGTCCATGCGCCAGCCATGCCGCGACCGCGCGGCGCTCGTCGTTGGTCATGCCGCTCGCATTGTTCGGCGGCATCGCCCGCGTCATGACCGCCTGCGCAAGAACGGCCTCGCGGTTCGCGGCCATCGCCTCGGGCGTGTCGAGCAGGATTCCCTTCGGCGCGATGGCGATCCCCGGATAGACCGGCTCCCGGGAATGACACATGCCGCACCGGCCGAGCAGGATGTCGGCCACCTGCTGTGGCGCCTTCGGCTGGCCCGCGAGCGGCTTCGGCTCGGGCGACGGGCCGAGGCCAAGAATCTCCCGGCCGGCCGGCGCCGCGGCGAGGGTGATCCAGGCCGCGATCCAGAGGCATATGGCGGCCACGACCCAGGCCCACCAGGGCTGCCCCAGCCCCGCATGGCTCACATTGTAGAAATGGCGGATGACCGCGCCGGCAACCAGAACGAGCCCGACGATCACCCACGCATACTGGCTCATGAACACCAGCGGATAGTGGTTGGCGATCATCAGGAAGACGACCGGCAGCGTCAGGTAGTTGTTGTGGCGCGACCGGATCTTCGCTTCCTTGCCCCATTTCGGATCGGGGACGCGCCCGGCGAGCAGTTCGGCGATCGTCTTCTTCTGGCCGGGGATGATGTTGAAGAAGACGTTGGCGGACATCATCGTCGCCATCAACGCGCCGGTATGGATGAGCGCGCCGCGGCCGGAGAACATCTGCTGGAAGAACCAGGCCATCGCCATGATGAACGCGAAGCCGACCGCCGCCAGCGCCACCTCGTTCCTCGCCAGCGGCGAGCGGCACAGCCCGTCATAGACGACCCAGCCGAGCGCCAGCGAGGCGAGCCCGATCGCGGCCGCCGCGAGCGGCGACAGGTCGCGCACCGCCGGATCGATCAGCGTCAGATGGGCCTGCGCGTAATAGACCCAGACGAGCAGGAAGAAGCCGGTGATCCAGGTCGAGTAGGCCTGCCATTTGTGCCAGATCAGGTCCTGCGGCAGATGGGCCGGCGCCTCCAGATACTTCTTCACCTCGTAGAAGCCGCCGCCATGCACCGCCCTTGCCGGCGGGAATCTCCGGAATGGCCTTCAGCGAGGCGTCCAGATGCATGAAATAGAAGGAGGAGCCGATCCAGGCGATCGCCGTGACAATATGCGCCCAGCGCAGCAGCAGCCCGCCCCATTCATGCCATATCGGATCGATCATCGTCCCCTCGCCCAGCGCGCGCGACTGTCATAAACCAATCCGCTGCGCCGGGTCGATCCGCGCGAACGAGGGAGCCGGACATGGGGCGTCTGACGACGCATGTGCTTGACACCGCGGCTGGAGGCCCGGCCGCGAATCTGTGGATCGAACTGTTCCGCATCGGCCCTTCCGGCGAGCGCGAGCTGATCAAGGGAGTCCGCACGAATGCGGACGGGCGCGCGGACGAGCCGCTTCTCGCGGGCGATGAGTTCAGGGAAGGCGCCTATGAGCTGGCTTTTCATGTCGCCGACCATTTCCGCGCAGCGGGCGCCGCGTTGAGCCATCCGCCGTTCCTCGACGTGATTCCCGTGCGCTTTCATATCGCCGACGCGAGCGGCCACTATCATGTGCCGCTGCTCGTTTCGCCCTGGAGCTATTCCACCTATCGAGGTTCGTGACGCATGCAGGACAGCACCTATCCGCGCGACATGGTCGGCTACGGCCGCAACCCGCCGCGCGCCGACTGGCCCGGCGGCGCCGCCATCGCGGTGCAGTTCGTCATCAACTACGAGGAGGGCGGCGAGAACAACATCCTGCATGGCGACAAGGCGTCCGAGGCGTTCCTGTCGGAGATCGTCGGCGCCCAGCCCTGGCCCGGCCAGCGTCACATGAACCTGGAGTCGATCTACGAATACGGCTCCCGCGCCGGCTTCTGGCGGCTGTGGCGCATGTTCACCGAGCGCGACATGGCCTGCACCGTCTATGGCGTCGCGACGGCCATGGAGAAGAATCTCGAAGCGGTCGCCGCGATGAAGGCGGCGCGCTGGGAGATCGCCAGCCACGGCTACAAATGGATCGACTACAAGGACGTGGCGGAGAATGAAGAGCGCCGCCACATCGCCGAGGCCGTGCGCATCCACGAGGCGCTGACGGGCGAGGCGCCGCTCGGTTTCTATCAGGGCCGCACGTCGGAGAACACGCTCAGGCTCACGCTTGAGGAGCCGCGCTTTCTTTATTCGTCCGACGCCTACGCCGACGACCTGCCCTACTGGATCGAGGGGCCGCGCGGCGCCCACCTCATCGTGCCCTACACGCTCGATGCGAACGACATGCGCTTCGCCAGCCCGCAGGGCTTCAACAGCGGCGATCAATTTTTCGCCTATCTCAAGGACTCGTTCGACACGCTGCATGACGAAGGCCTGAAAGGCGCGCCGAAGATGCTGTCGATCGGACTGCATTGCCGCCTCGTCGGCCGTCCCGGACGCGCCGCCTCGCTGGCGCGCTTCATGGACTATGTGAAGGGTCACGAACGGGCCTGGATCTGCACGCGCGCCGACATCGCCCGCCACTGGGTGCGGCGCCACCGTCCAGCTTCGCTGACGCCGAGCCGCATGTCGCGTCCGGTGTTCGTCGCCGCCTTCGGCGATATTTTCGAGCACACGCCCGAGATCGCCGACGCGACCCACCGCGCCGGGTTGAACGCGACGCATGACAGCGCCGAAGGTCTCCACGCCGCGATGGCGAGACAGCTTGATGCGCTGAAGCCCGACGCGCAGCTCGCTCTGGTCAATGCGCATCCCGATCTCGCGGGCCGTCTTGCGCAGGCGAAACTGCTCACCGCCGATTCCTTGAACGAGCAGGCGTCTGCCGGACTCGACCGGCTGACGTTTTCAGAGTTGCAGCGCTTCACCGAGCTGAACGACGCCTATCGCGAGAAGTTCGGCTTTCCCTTCATCATCGCCGTGCGCGGCTTGCAGCGCAGCGACATTCTCGCTGCGTTTGAAAAGCGCGTCGGCAACGACCGGGAGGCGGAGATGCGCGAGGCGCTCGCGCAGATCGCGCAGATCGCGCTGCTGCGGTTGAAGGACCGCCTGCCCTGAAGACCGCGCCATCGGCGCTTCGCGAATCCGTCTTCATCCGCCCGTCGCTCGGCCTCCTTTCGGGCCTACCGCGGCGTTTCGATGATCGCGCAGTTTCTGCGCCGCGACTCCAGGCATTCCTGCGCCTTCTGCGAGGCGGAGATGGCGTTGAACAGCCAGACGCCGGCGATCAGCAGCGCCGCGAGAAACGCGCCAACGATGAGGTTGTTGACGCTCCTGCTCGCGGGCTTTCTGTCGCGCGAAGCGGGCTTGGGCGGGTTCGAGGCGTTCTCCACCGAACGCACTCAGAATGCGATGCGCAGGCCGTCATGCGCCGGCGTCACATGCGCCGGCAGCGAAGCGGCGAGCTGCGCGTAATCGAGATCGCAGTGCAGGTTCGTCAACAGCGCCCGCTTCGGCTTGATCCGCTCGATCCAGCCGAGCGCGTCCGACAGCGAAAAATGCGAGGGATGCGGCGTCGGCCGCAGCGCGTCCACGATCCAGAGATCGAGATCGCTCAGCGCCGCGATGGATTCCGGATAGAGGTCGTTCACATCAGGCGTGTAGGCGAGCCCGCCGATGCGCAGACCGAGCGCGTCCGTGCTTCCGTGCCGCACGCGAAACGGCGTGAAGGTCGCCGTCCCGCCCGCGCCTTCGATCGTCAGCGGCTCCTCGACGCTCATGGCGCGCAGGTTGAGGATCGGCGGATAGTCGCTGCCCGGCGGCGCCTCGAAACAATAGCGGAAGCGCCCGAGCAGCGAGTCCTTCGTCGCCGCGTCCGCATAGACGTCGATCCGCCGGCGCATATGGATGACGAGGGGCCTGAGATCGTCGACGCCATGCGTGTGGTCGGCATGGTCATGCGTGTAGATGACAGCGTCGAGGGCCGAAACATTCGCATCGAGCAACTGCTCCCGCAGATCGGGCGAGGTGTCGATGAGAACGCGCGTCGCTCCTTCCGCGGATTCGCGCTCGATCAGAATCGAGCAGCGGCGGCGGCGGTTTCTCGGATTGGTGGGATCGCAGGCGCCCCAGCCC
>ERZ778027.5053-NODE-5053-length-10535-cov-4.260115_pt1 | contig 10535 bp, 10 predicted proteins | sample MGYA00375757_ERZ778027 | MGnify/ENA primary metagenome ERZ778027 (study PRJEB29350, sample SAMN05389817) | bioreactor metagenome | isolation source: Ammonium sulfate bioreactor | place: South Africa: University of Cape Town | collected 2014-02-18 ... | reverse complement strand
GCCCACGATCGCCACGATCTCGCCGGCCTCGATGGTGAGCGACACGCCGGCCAGGGCTTGGGCATCGCCGTAGAAGAGGTCGAGCCCGTCGACCTGCAGGAGGGGCGTGCTCACGCTTCCTCCTCGCCGAGATAAACGTCGAGCACGGCCTGATTCCGAGCGATCTCGGCCGGCGTACCCTGAGCGATTTTCTCGCCGTAGCTCACCACGACCACTTCCGCCGCCAGCGCCATAACGGCGCGCATGACGTGTTCGATCAGCAGGATGGTGAGGCCGGTGCGGACATTGAGGTCGCGCAGGAAGGCCACCATCACGTCGACCTCGGTGGGGCGCAGGCCGGCCATCACCTCGTCGAGCAGCAAGAGCTTAGGTTCGGTCGCCAGCGCCCGCGCTACTTCGAGGCGCTTGCGGTCGGGCAGGGTGAGGCTCTCGGCCGCCTGATGACGCCGGTCGTGCAGGCCGAGCCGCTCCAGGATGTCGGCAGCGGCGGCGCGTGCGTCGCCGAGCGCCGGCCGGCGGGGGAGAGCGCCGACCGTGACGTTCTCCAGCACGCTCAGCCCCTTGAAGGGCTTCACGATCTGGAAGGTGCGGCCGACGCCCGCGTCGCAGACGAGGTCGGGCCTGAGGCCCGAGATCTGCCTGCCGTCCAGGCTGACGGTGCCGGCATCGGGGCGGTAGACGCCGGCGATCATGTTGAAGATCGTGGTCTTGCCGGCGCCATTGGGGCCGATCAGCGCGTGGATTGCGCCAGCCGGCACGCTGAAGGAGACATCGTGCACGGCGCGCAGGCCGCGGAAGTTCTTGCCGATGCCGGCAAGTTCCAGACGAGCGCCAGAGCCGCCGCTCATCGCCGCTTCTCCCCGAAGCCGAAGCGGTCGGCGATCCAGGGCCAGACGCCGGCGGGCCGGTACATCACGATGATCAGGAGCGCGAGGCCGTAGAAGATCTGCTTGATGCCGGAGATATGGAAGAGCTCGCTGAGGTCGGTGAAGATCTCGCCCAGGCCCGTTAGCACGACCGCGCCGACGATCGGGCCGAACAAGGTGCCCAGGCCGCCGATAATCGGTGCCAGGGTGAACTCGATCGAGCGGCCCATGGCGAAGGCCGTCTCGGGAAAGAGGTTGTTGTAGTAGAAGGCGTTCCAGACGCCGGCCACCGCCGTCAGCGCCGCCGAGATCACCACGGCGATCATCTTGCAGCGGAACACCGGCACGCCCACCGCCTGGGCTGCTTCGGCATCCTCGCGGATGGCGAGCCAGTAGCGGCCGAGCCGGCTTTCCAGCAAGGCGCGACAGAGGATGAAAGCGCCGACCGCCAGCGCCAGGATCACATAGTAGAAGAGAACCGGCCCGCCGCGCAGGTTCAGCCAGTCGGCGGTGGCATCGACCTTGAGGAACAGGCCGCCCGAGCCACCGACCCAACCCCAATGGTCGAAGGCGATGCGCGTAAACTCGCTGAAGGCGATGGTGAGCAGGGCGAAATAGACGCCGGCGAGCGAGAAGCGGAAGCCGAGATAGCCGACCACGGCGCCGGCCGCCGCGGCGGCGGCCACGGCGGCGAACAGGCCGAGCCAGGGGCCGACGCCGTAATGGAAGAAGAGGCCGGCGGCGATATAGCCACCCAGCCCGGCATAGAGGGCATGGCCGAGCGAAAGCTGGCCCGCGAAGCCCATCATGATGTTCCAGGCCTGCCCCACATAGGCGAAGTAGAGGACCAGGATCAGGACGGAGAGGCCGTATTTGCCGAGAAAGGCCGGCGCTACCAGCAGGGCGGCGAGCAGCAGCCCCAGCCCCCAGAGTGCGCGCAACGGCACGCCGTCGGTCAGGCGGTGCAGCAGGCTCATTGGCCGCGCTTGCCCATCAGGCCCTGCGGCCTGAGCAGCAGGACCAGGATCAGGATGCCGAAGCTCACCATGCTCTTGAGCGACGGTTGCAGCAGCAGGCCCGCGACCGCCTCGCTGACCCCGATCAGCAGGCCGCCCAGCAGCGCCCCGGTCATGCTGCCCAGCCCGCCCACGATCACGATGACAAAGGCGAGCAGCGTGTATTCCGCGGCAAGGAAGGGCGTCACCGGAATGATGGTGATCATGAGCGCGCCCGCGGCGCCCACGCAGGCCGCGCCGACGCCGAAGGTGAAAGCATAGAGGCGGCGCACGTCGAGCCCGACCACGAGGGCGCCCATGTGGTTGTCGGCGGCGGCGCGGATCGACTTGCCGATGCGCGTGCGCGTGAAGAACAGCCAGAGCAGGGCCGCGATGACGACCGCCGTCAGCGCCGCATGCAGGCGCACGGCATCGAACACCAGAGGCCCCAGTTCGTAGGAATCGAACTGGGACTCGAGCTGAACGCCGCGCGAGTCGGGGCGGGCGATGGGAAGGCAGGCATTGACCAGCAGGATGGCGATCGCCAGCAGCAGAAGGAACTGCTGATGCTCGGGCCGGCCAATGAAGGGTGAGATGACGGTGCGCTGCAGGGCGTAGCCCGCCACGAAGAAGACGGCGGCGATCACCGGCAGGCTCAGCATCGGCGAGACCTGCAGGTATTCGAAGCCCATCCAGGCGAGATACATGCCGACGACCATCAGCTCGCCATGCGCGAAGTTGACCACGCGCATGACGCCGAAGATCACCGACAGGCCGAGCGCCATCAGCCCGTAGACCATGCCGGTCAGCAGGCCCTTGGTGATCGCCTGGGCGAGGGAGAGGAGGAAGTCGGCGGTCATCGGATCGTGTCGTCTCGCGCGAGGTCACTCGCGCGCTGGAGTGCAGGGAAGGACCTTATCGCCGCTTGCCATCGGCATGAGATCCTTCGCTGCGCTCAGGATGACAGAAGGGGCTCAGGTGCGGCGCTTGTCGTTCCAGCTGGGCATCGGGAAGACCAGCGGCGCGGCAGCGGACTCGAGCGGCAGGACCACGGTCGGCTTGCGCTTCAGGTTCTCGACGGCCGAGGCCTTGATGTTGACGTTCTGGCCCTTGGCGTCGAACTGGATCGGGCCGCCGATCATGACGTGCTGGTCGATCTTGGCCTTGCGCAGGGCTTCCATCAGGTCGCCGGGCTTGGTCGACTTGGCGGTGAGCCAGGCATGGGCGGCGATCAGGATGCCTTCGAAGGTGAAGCCACCGTTGAGATCGAGCTGGTCGTTGGGATACTTGGCGGCGTGGCGCTTCTCCAGCGACTGCGTCATGGCCGACTTCGGGTCGAGCCACGGCACGTTCGAGATCATGAACTCGCCGTACTTGCCCATGGTCTTGAGGAAGTCCTGCTCGTAGAGGCCGGGCGCGCCGGGATTGAGCACGCCCATCGGCTCCCAGCGCTGCTTCACCATCTCCTGGACGAGCAGCTTGGCGTCGTTGAGGCGGCTCACCGGCAGCAGCAGCTCGGCCTTGGTCGCCTTGGCCTTGCCGACCTCGACCGCGAGATCCTTGGCGGCCGGGTCGTAGCTGATCGTGTCGACCAGCTCGTAGGGCATGTCGAGCTTGGGGAAGAGGGCCTTGATGCCGTTGATCATCGAGGTGCCGAACGTGTCGTTCACGCTCATCAGCACCGCAGTCTTCGGCGTCTTGCCCGAGACCTTGAAGATCTCCTTGTGCAGGGCCAGCGCACCGGTGATCAGCATCGGCGCCGTCGGGAAGTTGCGCACGACGAATTTGTAGCCTTGCTCGGTGATCTGCGGCGCCGCCGCGATGTTCACGACCAGCGGCACGCCGCGCTGTTCGCAGACCTGGGCGATGGCGATGGTCTGGCCGGAATCGAAGGCGCCGACCAGCATGTGGCAGCCGGCATCGATCGCCTTCTCGGCCTGGGTGCGCGCCACGTCGGGCTTGGTCTCGGTGTCGTAATTCACGATGTCGAGCTTCACCGGCATCTTCATGTCGGCGAACACCTCGTTGGCGACGTCGGCGCCGCGGCGGCAAGCCTGGCCGATCTGCGCCTGAAGGCCGGACGTCGGCAGCAGCAAGCCGACTTTGAGGTCGGCCGGGCCGCCCTGCGCCAGCGCATGGCGGAGCGGCAGCGGCGCGCCGAGCAAGGCCGCGCCGGCGAGCGTGGCCCGTCCGAAATCGCGACGGCCGAAGCGGCGACGGGTGAAGTTGTTGCGGCCGGTCATTGCGGCTCCTCCCTGTGAGTTTGCGGCCCTTGAACGTGCGGGCCTTTGAATTTGCTGGCCGGACTATAGAGACGGACCGGCGGCCGTGCTAGGTCGGCCGGCATGGTTCACGCTCTCGCCGACCTCAACCAGGCACACCCGGCGGATTTCTCCGACGCCGTCGGCGACACGTTCGAACTGGCGCCTTGGGTGGCCGAGGTCGCCGCGGCGCGCCGTCCGTTCGTCAGCGTGACGGCCCTGCACGAGGCGATGATGGGCACCGTGCGTGCCGCGTCGCGCGAGCAGCAGCTTGCCTTCCTGCGCGGCCATCCCGACCTTGCCGGCAAGGCCGCGCGCGCCGGGGCCTTGACCGACGATTCGCGACGCGAGCAGGCGAGTGTGGGCCTCGACACGCTCTCGGAAGAAGAATTCGCACGGTTCCATCGCCTGAACGACGCCTACAAGGCGACGTTCGGCTTTCCTTTCATCGTCTGCGTGCGCCGCCATACGCGCGATTCGATCCTTGCCCAGTTCGAGCGGCGGCTGCGGCACGACGCCGCCACCGAGTTCGCCGCGGCTCTGCAGGAGATCTTCTACATCACGCGACTGCGCGTGGCCGCCAAGGTGACGGGCGAGGGCATGCCGCGGGTCGACGGCCGTCTCAGCACGCACGTCCTCGACACGCATGGCGGCCGACCGGCCGTCGGCGTCGCGATCGAGCTCTACGAGCTGGCCGGCCGGCAGCATCATCTGATTGCGAAGGCCGTCACCAATGCCGATGGCCGCACCGACGCGCCCCTGATCGGCGGACGGCCGCTGCCGATCGGCCGCTACGAGCTGCAGTTTGCGGTCGGTGACCACTTTCGCAGCAGGGGCATTGCGCAAAGCGATCCGCCGTTTCTCGATATCGTGCCTTTGCGCTTTTCCATTGCCGAGTCGGAGGGGCATTATCACGTGCCGCTGCTTTGCACGCCCTGGAGCTATTCCACCTATCGCGGAAGCTGAGAATAACGGAGGAAGGTATGACTTATAGCGATGTCTCCCTGATGATCGATGGCGCCTGGACCAAGGGCGCCAACGGCCGGACGATTCCGATCATCAATCCCGCGACGGAAGAAGTGATCGGCCAGGTGGCGCATGCCGAGAAGAGCGACCTCGATCGCGCGCTGGCCGCTGCTGACAAGGGCTTCAAGCAGTGGAAGAAGGTGTCGGCCTACGAGCGCTACAAGATCATGCGCAAGGCCGCCGACCTGATGCGCCAGCGTCTCGAAGAGATCGCCACGATCATGACGCAGGAGCAGGGCAAGCCGCTCTACGAGGCCAGGATCGAGACTGGCCTCGCCGCCGACATCATCGACTGGATGGCCGAAGAAGGCCGCCGCACCTACGGTCGCGTCGTGCCGGCGCGCGCCGAGAACGTGTACCAGCTCGTGATCAAGGAGCCGGTCGGTCCAGTCGCGGCCTTCACGCCGTGGAACTTCCCGATCAACCAGGTGGTGCGCAAGGCGTCGGCGGCGCTCGCCACCGGCTGCTCGATCATCATCAAGGGACCGGAAGACACGCCCGGCTCCTGCGCCCAGCTCATCAAGGCCTTCGTCGACGCCGGCGTGCCGGCGGGCGTGATCCAGCTCGTCTACGGCGTGCCGTCGGAGATCAGCGAGTATCTGATCCCCCATCCGATCATCAAGAAGGTGACCTTCACGGGCTCGACGCCGGTCGGCAAGCAGCTCGCCGCCCTTGCTGGCGCGCACATGAAGCGCGTGACGATGGAACTGGGCGGCCACGCCCCGGCGATCGTGTTCGAGGATGCCGATCTCGAGCAGGCAGTGAACGTGCTGGGCGCCAACAAGTTCAGGAACGCCGGCCAGGTCTGCGTCGCGCCGACGCGCTTCCTGGTGCACGAGAAGGTCTATCCGGAGTTCGTCGAGCGCTTCACGGCCTACGCCAAGAACATGAAGGTCGGTAACGGTCTCGAGGCCGAGACCAAGATGGGGCCGCTGGTGGCCGAGCGCCGCCTGCATGCCATGGACAGCTTTGTGAGCGACGCGATCGCCAAGGGCGCCAAGGTGCGTACCGGCGGTCAGCGCAAGGGCAACAAGGGTTACTTCTACGAGCCGACGGTGCTCACCGACGTGCCGCTCAACGCCAAGATCATGAACGAGGAGCCGTTCGGCCCGCTGGCGCCGATCACCCCGTTCAAGGACTTCGACGGCGTGGTCAAGGAAGCGAATCGCCTCGACTGGGGCCTCGCCGCCTATGCCTACACCAAGAACACCAAGACCGCGGCGCAGATCGGCGCAGCCTTCGAGAGCGGCATGGTGTCGATCAACCATCACGGCCTCGCCCTGCCGGAAGTGCCGTTCGGCGGCATCAAGGATTCGGGCTACGGCTCGGAAGGTGGCGTCGAGGCGCTCGAGGCCTACCTCAACACCAAGTTCGTCAGTCAGCTCAACATGTGACGGAAGAACGACGCCTCTCCCGCGGCGTCGTTCGTTTCCCCCTCACCCAGCCTCTCCCCCAAGGGGGAGAGGAGGAAGAGGGGCATCTCGGCTTTCATGTTCCTCTCCCCCGCTAGGGGGGAGAGGCTAGGTGAGGGGGCGGATCGGGATGCCGGATCGCGACGACCTCGGCTCGGCCTGGAAGGTGCCGCCCAGCCGCTATCTTGCCGGACGCCCCGCCGAGCATCGCCTCGGCAAACCTTCCTCGACCTATGTGACGATGCCCGACGGCTGCCGGCTGGCCGTCGATGTCTTCCTGCCTGACGGCGATGCCGGCCGGCGCTGGCCGACGATTCTGATCCTGACGCCCTACGTGCGGCGCTTCGAACTGGCGCCGGGCGCGACCGGGGTCGAGCCGTCCCCCAACACGTCCAAGTATCGCGATACCTTCGTGCCGCGCGGCTACGCGCTGGTCGTCGTCGATGCGCGCGGCACCGGGGCGAGCTTCGGCACGCGCGATTCGTTCCGCTCGCCGCGCGAGCGCGACGACTACCGGGTGCTTGCCGACTGGATCGTGGCCCAGCCCTGGAGCGACGGCGCGATCGGTGCGACCGGCATCTCCTATCTCGGCGCGGCCTGCGATTTTCTCGCCAGCACCGGCCACAAGGCGGTGCGGGCGATCGCCCCGCTGTTCGCCGTCTGGGACACCTGGGCGGACAATTATTATCCGGGTGGGCTGCTGATCAAGCGCCTGGCGCTGGTCTATGACGAGCTGATGCTGGCGCTCGATCATGATCGCCGCGATCTTCGGGCACAGTTCGCCTACTTCGCCAATCCGGCGCTGCTCGGGCCCCTACCGGTCGACGAGGATCGCGACGGCAGCCTGGCACGCAAAGCGGTAAGGGGGCATCTCGCGAATTTCCGGATGCCCGACTTCATCACGGAGTTCAAATTCCGTGACGATGCGCTACCCTATGACCCGTCCTTCACCAGCGCGTCGTTCAGCCCCTACAACTACCTGGACGAGATTCCACCGGACGTCGCGGTCTATGCCGTCTCCGGCTGGATGGACGGTGCAGGCTACGCCAATGGCGCGTTGTCGCGGTTTCTCACCCTGCCCAACGCCGAACGTCGCCTGCTGCTCGGCCCCTGGGATCACGGCGCACGGGTCAACGCTTCTCCTTGGCGCGGCCGGATGGAGCCGGAGTTGCCGGTGCTGGGCGAGGTGCTGCGCTTCTTCGACCAGCATCTTGCCGGCCGCGACACCGGCCTCGCGCACGAGGCACCAATCCACTACTTCACGATGCATGCCGAGGAATGGCGCGCGGCGCCGGCCTGGCCGCCGACAGAGGGGAAGAGGGTCTTCTTCGCGACCTCGAACAATGGCCTCGCGACTGTGCCGCCCGGACCCGGCACGACGGACCGGATCGAGGTCGATTTCACCTGGGGCAGCGGATCGCAGACGCGCTACGAACGGATCGCCGGAATCGATGCGACCGACTACTACGCGGACTGGTCGGAGCGTGAAGGCAAGCTCGCGTCCTTCACGTCGTCGCCCCTACAGGATGCGCTGGAGATCGCCGGCCACCCCGTCGTGTCGCTCTGGCTGGCGTCGAGCGAGCCCGACGCGGCCGTGTTCGTCTATCTCTCCGAAGTCGAGGCCGACGGCACGTCGCGCTACGTCACCGAGGGGTTGCTGCGGGCCATCCATCGCGCCGAGGCGCCGGCACCGCGCAACTACCGGACGACGTGGCCGTGGCGGACCTTTGCCCGCAAGGATGCCCGGTCGATGCCCACGGGCGAGCCGCAACTCCTGCGTTTCGCGTTGCTGCCGATCGCCTGGCGCTTCGCCAAGGGCAGCCGGCTGCGGCTCTCGATCGCCGGCGCCGACGCCGATCATTTCGTGCAGGCCCCGCACGGCCGGCCGCCGGTTCTTACGGTGCTGAGCGGCGGCGCCCAAGCGACAATGCTCGAGCTGCCTGTTTGAAGGCAGTCAAACATCTCCTCCCCCGCGCGGAGCGCGGGGAGGTGGCCCCGTAATCAGGGCCGGAGGGGGTGTTTCAACGCGAAGGAAGGTCTGGCTTTTCGTCGAAAGACCCCCTCCGTTGGCGATTACGCCGACACCTCCCCCGTAAAGGCGGCGGAGGAGAAGATGTGCACTTCGCTTGCTGCGAAACTCCTCGCCATTCGAAACGATGGACAATCGGCCACTCGCCTTTTGCGCACCGCGCCCTATATCGGGGCGGCTTTTCTGGGGTGCAGTATTGGGGAGCAGACGATGAAGCGCAGAGATCTCTTGGCCGGCCTCGCCGGCATTCCGTTCGCAGCCGGCCTCGGCGCGACGGCCGCGGCGCAGGACGCCTATCCCAACAGGCTGGTGAAGATCCTGGTGCCGTTCGGGCCCGGCGGTTCGACCGACATCATCTCCCGCCTGGTCGGCAAGCAGCTCGAGACCGTGACCGGCAAGCCTTTCGTCATCGAGAACAAGCCGGGCGCCACCGGCATGATCGGCACGACACAGGTCAAGAACGCGCCGGCCGACGGCTACACCCTGCTGCTGGGATCGACCAGCACGCTCGCCGCCAATCCCAGCCTCTACAAGCAGATGACCTACGATCCGTCGGACTTCACGACGGTCGCCGTCAATGGCTCGATCGGCAACTTCATGCTGGTGAAGCCCGATGCGCCGTACAAGACGGTGAAGGAGTTTGTGGCCTATGCGAAGTCGCGCAAGGAGCCGCTTTTCTCGGGCTACGGCAATGCCTCCTCGCGTGTGCCGTCGGCGCTGTTCGAGGTCACGACCGGCGTGAAGTTCGAGGAGGTCGCCTATCGCGACGCCGTCGCCTCGATCCAGGACCTGCATGCCGGCCGGGTCGATTGTGTCTTCCCGGACCAGGTGGGGGGCGAGAGCTATGTGCGGTCGGGCTATGTGCGGCGGCCCGCCGTCACTGCCGAGACCTATCCGGACTATGCCATCATTGCCTATTCGTGCTTCTCTGTGCGCAAGGAGACGCCGGACGACATCAAGCGGAAACTGAACCGCCTGATCATGGACGCGATCTACGAGCCGTCGGTGATGGAGCGCGTGCGCCAGCTCGGCTTCAATCCGGTGCCCCGGGAGTGGGGCATCGACCAGTGCGACGCGTTCGTGGTTCGCGAGCGCGAGGACTGGACCAAGTACATCAAGCTCGCGAAGATCGAGCCGCAGTGAATTTTCTCTCCCGATCCGTGCGGATTGAAGAGAAACCGGCGGCAGACTAGCCTCCTGCCAGAAGCCCGCAGCATTGACGACCCGAAAACGGGCGGCTGCGGGCGGGGGAGGAGAGCATGCCGAGAGACGGGACTACCGCCTTGGCGGCCGCGCACCGCTATTGGTCGTGGCTCGAGGACGGGATGAACCTGATCGCCGCCGCGGCGATCTTCTTCCTGATGTTCGTCGGTGTGTTCCAGATCGTCGGACGCACCGTCTTCAATACCGCGATCTACGGCTACATCGACTACATGGAGCAGGCGAGCGCCTTGTTCGCCTTCCTGGGTATTTCCTATGCCCAGCGGGTCGGTGCGCATATCCGCATGGACCTGCTGCTGCGCGGCTTTTCGCTGCGCTTCCTGTGGACGATGGAGCTGTTCGCGGTGCTGGTGGCGATGCTGGCGATCACCACCCTGATCGACTCGACCTTCCAGAACTTCCTGCGGGCCTACGAGCTGGGCGATTCCACGATCGACATCAAGCTGCCGGTCTGGCCGACCAAGCTCCTGGTGCCCTTCGTGCTGGCTGTGCTCTGGATCCGGCTCGCCCTGCAGGCCGCCGACTATCTCCGCCTGATCCGCGATCCCGAGGCACCGCCGATCGCCGTGCCGGTGATCGAGACCATCGAGGTGCAGGCCCAGAACGAGATCCAGGAAGCGCTGGGGCGTGAGGAAAAGTCGGCCGGGGAGAAGCAGCCATGAGCATCGATCCCCTGATGCTGGGTATCGCGGGTTGCGTCCTGCTGGTCGCGCTCTGTGTGGTGG
>ERZ778027.5048-NODE-5048-length-10540-cov-10.278398_pt1 | contig 10540 bp, 11 predicted proteins | sample MGYA00375757_ERZ778027 | MGnify/ENA primary metagenome ERZ778027 (study PRJEB29350, sample SAMN05389817) | bioreactor metagenome | isolation source: Ammonium sulfate bioreactor | place: South Africa: University of Cape Town | collected 2014-02-18 ... | reverse complement strand
AAGAAAAAATGTTTTTTTCTTTTATTCATCCAATCCGTGCGTTCAATACAAATTAATTTTTTTATTGAACGATGTCGCTTTCAGTAACTCTCGTCTAGCAGACTCTATCTTGAGTGCAACATTAGAGAGATAGAATGTATTCTCTTTAGATTATAAAACTTTTTTTTATTCTAGACAATATTCCTTTGACGTAAGGAGGATCATCAGTTGTTATCCTTTTTTATGCAGTGCTGTCATCTGCTAAAACAGCTGCTAAATGAATAATAATATTCATTTGATTATGTCGAATAATACGCGAAAGTTTTCTTTATCCAGCAATATATTTCGACTTATTTTCGCTTCATCGATTTTGTATGTATGTCTGGAAGAAATATGAAAGAAAATATGCGCCGATAATATAGCCATTCGTGGGAGCAAATGACGTAAAAGAAAAAAAAACGGCTTGTAATCGACGAATCAATCTATCCAAAATATGCATTTAGTATGATAAAAAAAAGGGGTGCCTAGTCGTTACACGTGATTTACTCGCCTACCTACAGATTCTTCTTTAAATATCTGTTGATTTTCATCATTATAAATCCGTTTCATCGACAAAAAGCATTATGTTTAAGTCTCAATCTCGTGGAACTGGTCTTGCCCCACCACCAGCACCACGACCACTCTTATGGTATTGTAATGGTTGCGGGCGACAAAATCCTGGTGCGCGATACCAGTGTCAAAACTGTGTACGTGGTAATACTTATGATCTTTGCAGTCACTGCATTCGCAATGCACCTAGAATACATCCTGGCCATCGATTTGCTTTAGTATAAGACATAAGTGAATATATCAGGACTGTCAAATATCCTGATTTATCTCCGAATATCCTTGTTTTTTTTACTTTTCTCTTTTTTCTTTTGATTTTTTTGTGACATCGAATTTTACCAAGATCATAGAACAATAAAATAAAATAAGAGAAAGAAAAAAAAGATAGTATCGGCTTATCCAAACATAACGCTCTTACGTTTTTGATCGTATTTCAATAAGAGCTGTTTTTTAATCATGTTTCACGGTTACACTAGTCTGGTAGATTTCTTTAAGCACCCTCAAGATACTCAGCTTCTCTCTTTTTCTTAAGTGACATCTATATCTCACTTTATACAGTTCAATTATTCAATTGGTTCAGTGAAATTTTTATCCGTTCTGTTCTGTGCATCATTAACAGCGCATAGCGCGGTAGTTCTTTCATTTAGTTCATTGAATTCGGTCAAGAATTGATATAAGAAGTTTTTTTTTTGTGCACGATGGTGTCACATGGAGTTTTTTATGTAGATGTTATTACGTATGTGATGTCCTTGCGTGACGTCACCAATATGAAAAGGCTTCCGCTTTTTCTTTACGTTGTATACTATTCTTTCATCATTCATCTTTTTTTCTTTCCTCTCCTATGTTCGCGTATAAAAAACGAGCGTTTTACTTTTACGTCTACATACGTATGACCTAGAATAATAGAGTGACACATTAAACATTATTGCAAGAGAAATTTTTCTTGAACTACGAATTTACTACATATAATACGCAAATATGACAGTAACTAATGAATATTTAAAAGTGGATGACAAAAATCGTGAACCTTATCTAGAACTGAACAATATTAAAAGTACACTTGGAGATAATTTTGTTTATCCAAATACAAGTATTTCTGGTGTTAATGTTCAATGGCCACATCAACCACAATTAAATTATATAGTTGCACCAGCAAGCAATGGAACTATGACATTAGTTCCTGCTGAAACTGCACACATACATGAATATACGTGTTGGTCACTGGCGAATATTTGTTTTGGCGGTATCTTTCTTGGTTTTATTTCCTTATTACTATCGCATAGTGTAGGCAATCGTAAGATGCAAGGTCGGCTAGAAGACGCTCGAAGAATGTCACGTATAACTCTTCTATGGAATACTTTTGTCACAACTTTCGGTATAGCTGTGACTGTTTTTGTAGTCTTGCGTTATAAGCCATAATTTATTCGAAATGATGTTTATTGTTCTTTCTTTGTGTTTAAAAATAAACTTTGTCTATAGTGCATTACAACATCGAAATACCGCTGATATGTTATCGACAACGAAACAACTTTTTTGCTTCTTCTCGAAATGTTTTTGATATAATTAACTTTACATAAAAACCGATGCAACTAGAAATGAAACTGCTAAATACTTCTACAACGACAAGAAAAACTATCTTGAGGGTGAGGGTGTTGGGTTTATCAAACGAGTAAGTTCGGAACAATATAGAACACTGAAATATTTATTCCATTGCCAATTATATCAGTAGAGGTTAGAAAGTAAGTCACGCAGTTACAAGACTGTTGACTGATATATAATAAAGACATGTAAAAAAATTATGTAAAGATTATTGGTTGACGTTAACAGACAATGAAAACGCATACTTAAGCATAATATAATTTTGTTTTCGTCTTCGAGTGCGGGTTAATGAGAGATTTTTCAAGGAATATTTACGATCTATCTAATCCTTGCTGAAGGCATTCGTCAAGTATTTCAGTATAATTATATCGAATCTGCATTACATCAAATACCAAAACAAAAACGACAAACATCGGTGTAATGACTACTGATGCATGATGGGATAAGTCACCTTCTTTTTATACTGCTATAGAGTGCAAGTACATCTTAAAAGTCAGCGCGGTGCTTTGTATAAATTTCTATATATCTCCATCGATTATTTGCTGTTGTAACACGGTAGATTCATTATATTTATTAATTACTTTGCATAGACACTAACTAAACTTAGTCTCTATGGTAATGAAATCAGTGATGAAGGTAATTCCACATATTTGTGTTTCAGAACAATTTTTTATTGAACGATGTCGCTTTCAGTAACTCTCGTCTAGCAAACTCTATCTTGAGTGCAACATTAGAGAGATAGAATGTATTCTCTTTAGATTATAAAACTTTTTTTATTATAGTTATAGACAATAAAAAAAAATAGTTTGCTTTCGTTTTATTATGTTACGAATCCCATTTAGCACTATCTTGAGGTATATAATTCAAATCCTTGCCAGGATCTATATCAATCCAACAGAAATCATTATTCGAACAAACAAAATAAATTTGAAATTTTTTCAATATCAATTGATTTTCTAATACTCGATCAATAAATTGACATAAATCACGATGACTACACCATACTGTTTTCTCTGACCAATCATATAAATCGGACACTATGCTATCAGGTAAATTTATTAAACCAAATCTTGCACAAATAAATTTCACATTTGTTCCGTCCATTGATGAATATTGCCTAGCTAATTCTTCACCATATACTTTACTGTTAGAATATGCTTCATCACATGCATTTGTATGTGATGGCATTGGAGGATCATCAATTGTTATCCTTTTTAATGTTTCTGTTGGTTTAATGTTTTTAACCAATAATGAATAAGGTTCGTTATCTAAATAGCCAAAAACAACTCTAGCTGAACTGGCATAAATAATCATTTCAACACTGTCTTCTTTGGTTGCAATATCAAATAGAATCTTAGTACCATCACAATTAATATGAGTAAAATATGCAGGGCTGTCATCTACTAAAACGGCTGCTAAATGAATAATAATATTAATTCGATTATTTCGAATAATACGCGAAAGTTGATCTTTATCGGTAATATCACATATATAAAATTTTTTTGGTGGCAATATTGGCTGTTGTCCTTCTGGTGCTTTTATCTTTTCGATTTGATAGTGTACCGATAATCCAATATGTTTATCCGTACCATACACATCATAGTTAGGATTTTTTGACAAATGTTCAGCAAGTATACCACCAATCAAACCAGATGCGCCAGTAATAAGAATATTCTTAACCATTATTATTTTTATCTTATAAAAATAGAATAGAAAAAACAAACTTACATAACAACTACTGTTTACAATTAGTAACCAATCATAACGAAGCCAATCGAAGAAGAGTACGTTCCATAGAGGTCTTGTCCAGAATGTATTGAGTAAATTTATTCATGTAAGCATAAAACTTTTGTCTTTAGCGCGATTATAATGAAAAGAGCCGTGTAAACAATTCAGCTGTGCACTTCTCTATCTGATTTTTCAATTTTCTTTTGTTGTCAGCTCTTTTCTCTATGGATTTAGCATCTGCAGTCCAATCATTGAGGAGTAAGACTGAAGACGTATACATGTACGGAGGATATATGGGTATAATGTCCGAGTTGAGTGGTTTCTTTAAGATGATAAGATCCATGGAATTCCATCCAATTTTTTGCAAAGTTTTTTTCGATCTACGTATTACAACTGTACTAATCTTTCTATAAATCAATAGAATTAAATTCTTGTAGTTGTAGACAAGCGTTATTATCTTAATCAACTTAGTAATTAATTGAAATTCAGATAGTGGAAATCATTGATTTTGAACTCAACATGCTCCCACGTCCTCTACTGGTGGATCTATTGAAAAACAAACGAGGAAAGAAAATAATGAATATCGTGATTGAAATTATTTTGTAAAGCATATGGTTTCTATTCATTTCTTTTTCTTTCTTTTCATATGTGAATACGTTCTAACGGGCCCGAGAAAAACACAGTAGGCGTTTATGTTTGTTGTCGACTCGGCAGCATGACGAGGCAGTTTTTGTCGTATATATATATAGTCAATCTCTTCGACATTTTATATTTTCTTTCTTTTCTGGTTTAATATAAAAAAAATAACAATACAACGATGACAACATATAAGCTTTACTACTTCAATGCTCGTGGCCGTGGAGAACTTTCACGCCTTATTTTTGCTGCTGCTGGACAAAAATTTGAAGATATTCGAATCGAAGGAAGTCAATGGCCGACTCGTAAACCCGAAATGCCATTGAGTCAAATGCCTGTTCTTGAAGTTGATGGAGTTAAATTACCACAATCGATGACAATTGCTCGTTTTCTTGCTAAACAATTCGGTCTTGCAGGCAAAGACAATTTCGAACAAGCATTGATTTAGCTTCGAAACTTATTCCAATTTATTTTCAAGAAGATAAAGAAAAAAAGGAGCTGAATTGAAAAAATTCTTTGCAGAAGATCTTTCAAAACATTTACAAAACTTTGAAACTCTGGCAAAATTATACGGCACTGGAGGCAACTTCTTTGTTGGAAATACTCTCACTTGGGCTGATTTAGAAGTCTATGACATGTTGGATTTTCTTATTCGAATTACTAATGAATTTCAGCTCGATGAAAACTTTCTTCGACCTTATTCATGGTTGCAAAACAATCGTCAAACAGTAGAACAACAAGCAAATATAGCTGCATATCTTAAAAGTCGACCACCATCGGTATTTTAAAACGAAACATTTTCGGACAATATTAATAACGTTCATCTTACTATTATAGATCAGTAGATGTAGTTTCATTTTACCTAATAATAAAACTTATTCTGCGAGAGTACGGAAGATTATTTTTATCTCAATGAAGAGTTCTTCTTAGAAATAGTTATTATAAATTTTACATTAATGGAGAGATATACCGTTGTCAAGCAAAATATGAAGAAGCTATAATGTGCTGTTCTTTATTTGATGACACAGTGCAACAGTAATTGCAACAAGGAGTAACATTTGGATTGGTACTAGGCGAAGTACAATCAGTGAAATGATAAAGATTTGCAATGAGAGTGTCAACAGTATTTGTATAAGCAGCATTATCACCGCTGTACCATTGAAACATCCACAATATTTCGGTGGATTTGACTCTACGCTAGTCATCATCAATAAACACACTACATATATTAAAAGCATCATCACTTAGTTTCGATACAAAAAACAAATTACTGATGTTAGTATCTATTTATTTATTTATATCATACACTGTCATATTTACATAACACATAGATAACAGCGAAAATGTTCTCCGTGAGAATTTGGGTGTTGATAGTGGGAATTTTCTCAAGAGTAGTTTCTTAGAATGATTTTGAATGATTGTAAATTTGGGTTAAATTACAGCGATAGCCATACTCATTTAGTTATATTTTGAAAAATTAAATGTATTTAATATGATCCACGTATGACACAGCAACAGACTGAGTACTTGTTCAACATGCAATCATCGGTTATATAGTTCATAGTTTATGGCCGTTGAGTGCCTCATCTATTCACAAAAAGATCAAAAATAACTCTGAATTGATTAAACCTAATTTAGAAACAACGAGAGACTAGTTCCAATTTGAACAAGATGAACTCAAGACAACACGAACTGTAAATCACAACGTGACGATTGATTGAATATTTTCATAGCTTTTTTACTTTACTAACAGAACATTTGCATAGTTTTACTTAAGGAACTGTTGTGTTTTGTCATGTAAAATATTATAAAATTGATAAAACTTAATCTGTACAAAATGAGTACGTTATTAGAAAACTTCTCGATGATAGTAGTATTGAATATATAAGAAAATAGACAATATGAAAATTTAAATCTCGGTCAACCATAAAAATCGAAAGTATTCATATTTTCTGTCTTGTTTCTCTGATTTCTATAATGAAAGAAAAAACTTTGCTGATTTTCTCGTTTATTCACATAGAGATCAACAGGACTTTAGATTAAATAGGCAACACTGTCGAACGGGTTATACTTTTAATTAAAGAATGAGATACAATTGGAACTTATACAATGAATATGGTTCTACTCAAATAGATGAAGTATTTCCAAATTTTGAACAGTTCAAGGCTTTACGTGTGATATTACCATCTGAATGTTCGTGTTTAAACATTCTTGCCTATCAGTATCCAGATAGAAAGCTTCTTGGCGATCTTGAAGAAGAACTGTTAAAAATAAAGAATATATTTTACAATAAAGAAGTACTACGAAAAAATAAACCGGTCGTACAATTGTGTTCAGTTAGCATTTGGACTGATCGTGACGGATAACTACACTCTCAACAGACATTCCCAATAAAGTGCTACAAATAATTTGCTGCAGTTTGTCCAAAAATAACGATATTTTTACAATTATTATATGCTCGGAAATTTTGTTATTTACTTTTTTCGATGACTTTTCAACAATAAACTTGACAGATCATTTCCACACAATGTATTTTCTCATTGTTTGGCTGCTTCTTCCGTTTGTTTATGGTAGCGTAGTCGTTCAAATTCATCGTTTAGCTATCTATAATCCAAGTTCTTATGCTTTTCTTCGCAATGTGTTATTCTCAATGAATGCATTGCTTGAATCATGTGTATGGGAATGTGTTTATGAGAGTCATTGTCAAACAGCAGTTTATTACAGTAATGAAAAAGTTTGCTCTTTGTTTATTGAATCTTGCCAACCATATCGTATTCATTCATCTGGTAATATTCAAGCAAGTGTTATATGCTATCCTAAAAATGAAAGTAAGATTATTGTTTTTGACTGTAGTAATAAGAGAAAGATTTTTGTTTCCATTTTAGTTATTACAACAATAGCAACTAGCATGAGTGAGTTGTCCACCATTTTTATTCGATTTGATTTTACATTTCTCAACAGAAACTACCACGATTAGTCCATGTGGTACACCAGTTGATATCGGAAACTCTAGTACCATTTATTCAGTAACATCTGGCAGCAATTCTTACACTTGTCGTTACGTTGCATGGACGGTTTCTACGACGGGTAACGTTACTCTTGTTTTTCAATTTCGACATCTGCCTGGTATTTGGTACATGGATGATGTATCGGTATCTGATGGTACTACTGAGTTGTTGTTGAATGGTGGTTTTGAATCTGGTACTTTATCACCTGGATGGACGAGACGTACACCGAATGGGCAATGTACAGGGACTAGTGCCGGGGTTAATACTTCTAACTGTCGTAATGGAACTTATTGTTTCCGTGATGGATGTGATAACGTTGCAGATGAAATCAGTCAATCATTTCCGGTCACAGCAGGACAAATTTATTACATTAGTTTTTGGTTGAAACAAAGTGATGGTTCTGGATCAGGTATATTTGCCAATGTTACTCTGTCTTAATCCTCTTTCAAAGAATAAACAACCACTCTACAAATGATATTATTTATTTTCGTGATTTATAGATATTAAAAGTTTGCATGTTTAATGATTTTGTACAAGTCCAAAAATTTGTTGTCCTATACGAGTTAACTCTGTTTGCGGATCAATATTTGCTTGTTGAATTTTAGTTAAAATCGCTTGCGATCGATATTGTTGTCGTCGTTGAGTCATCGCTGGATGTTGTCGAGGAAACATCTTGAAAAATTGTGCATAACGAGGACGTAAACTTGTATTAGCTCGTGATCCATGCAATGTACGTTGATCCCAAATAATAGCTGAACCTGCTCGAGTAGATATATGACAAGCATCAGCATACAATTCAGGAATATCACCTTTGTTTAAAAGAATAAATCGATACTGTTTTCCGAATCGCTTTCGTAAGGATTGACGTTGTTTTGCCCATTGAGTCAGATATTTATGAAAAGATGGTACTAACCAAAATCCACCATCTTCTTCGATATTATCAGCAAGATTAACTAAACCTTGAACGTGCAATTCTCCGACAGCAGCACAACCTGGTTCATTATTTTCAACGATCCAATCCGAATCCGAATCATATTCTAAAGAACTTAGAATATCGATCTGATTTGAATTATTATGTTCTATGTATAATTATAACAGATAAGTCAATTTAAAATAAGAAGAAAAAAAACCTTCGATATAATTCCAAGGATTCATATCAAGATGAAGATTCGTCATTGTCGATCGATCGGGATATTGTTTCGTTGGTCGAAACATTCCATATCGATCATGATTAATCAAAAGATCTTCCGTTTCGAGAACAGTTGCAAAAGCTCGATGTAATGCTGGTGTTTGTCGATTAAGTAGAATCTGTCGTGTCCACAAACTTGCACTACCAATAATACCTTCATCAGCAAGACCTGTTCGATGCCAAATTCTGACAAATTATTATTGATTCGTATGTATGAAAATATTCTATTTACTTTGAAGTCCAAAGTGTTGGATCATGTCGAATTTGCTTTCCAACAAGTGATTCAATTACATTCCAAATATCTTCGATCGTTTGTTGACATTGTTCGAGCGTAAAAACATTCGCAATAACAACAAAACCGTATTCATCGAAAAAAGCACGTGCTTCTTTTGCTGCCGAACCATTTAAATCATCAATAACAAAACTTTTTACATATCCGTCAGCATCTCTCGGTACGACCGGTGGTTTAAACATTTTTTTTTCAGTATGATACACGAAGAAGATAAGTTGCAAATAAAGTATTATGTAAACTCGTAGCATTTATGATGAAATGATGAGTCAACGAAAGAAAAACATTTTTTATTCGTTGTCACTTTTTCCAATCTTCCAACGAAAGAAAAGTGCACACGTCATTCAACATAATTTATTTTCAAAGTTTCAATTATGATTCTATGATAAAGCACAAATTTTTACAATAATCATTGTTCATGTGCATTACAAATGAATTGTACAAGTCAAGCTTATATTTTATCGAATATTCATGTGTAAATCTAATTTTCTCTTCAACCTCTTTCAATAACAGAAATCAATCAATTACTCTGTTTGCGTATGCTATCACAGTCATCTCATGTTGCTATGTCAGTTACCAATGCGGATTTTAATCCATTAGACCGTCGTTTGTATGCATTGTCAGCTGATTTCTTATTAATGGATGTACGCTGGGGTGCAGGAGCTTTTGTGGAAACAAAAGAAGAAGCTATATGAATGGGCGAATTACTAATGACACTATGTCGGCTGCATATGGATGCAGACTGTGCTAACTGATACGCCACAACCAACTGGCGCTGCTGTTGGAAACGTACTGGAATTTATGAAAGCCATTGAAGTCATGAAATTGAAATCATCGATCGAATAGAGCAAGAAACCAAATATTCGAGGTTTATCATCAATTAATACAGGTACCATTAGTTGGAACATAGATGCACTTCAATATCAACAACAATTAGTGATTAATATGTTAGCAAAATTGTTAGGAGCAGCACTGCCGTACATTGGTGATGAAGTGTATTTCAAGCAGGAAATAGAGCGATGTTTTGATGGTACGACGGTGTTGCAATCATTTGAACGCTTGCTGCTTGCGCATAATGTATCCAACGAAGTAATATCTGGTATTATCAACGATCCAGAGACGTTGTTACTTGGTAAACAACTACGAGTGCCTATTGTCAGTCGGGTCTCAGGGCGTTTGATGTCCATTGATCAGAAAGCCTTGGGTTTATTCGTCAACTTTACATTGTTTACTGGTTTAACTGATTTTGTTCGGTGAAAAGAAAGAAATGGAGCTGGTCTCGTGCTTCATGTGCGCTTGCACAATAAGGTTTGCATTGGAATGCCTTTATGTACTCTTGTTGTTCACGAGCAATACTTTCAACAAAACGAACAAGCAATTACGGAAACTTTGCTGAACTGTTTCAACATTGTGTGAACATAAGCATGATTTTTGTTTGATTTATCAAGGATTTCGGGACCCAAAGAATACATTTTTTGCTTGATAATTACCTTAAACAGTTTTGAG
>ERZ778027.5044-NODE-5044-length-10550-cov-11.839924_pt1 | contig 10550 bp, 10 predicted proteins | sample MGYA00375757_ERZ778027 | MGnify/ENA primary metagenome ERZ778027 (study PRJEB29350, sample SAMN05389817) | bioreactor metagenome | isolation source: Ammonium sulfate bioreactor | place: South Africa: University of Cape Town | collected 2014-02-18 ... | reverse complement strand
TTCACTACAGAGTCTTTCAGAAAACGAGAGATTATTGAAATACGATTCTATTTTATTGGATAACTTAGTCATTTTCCTGCAACCCACAAGTTCTTGCAGTCAGCCGCCTTATCCACTCGGCTTTGTCTTGAGTGGAATTCTAATCTAATTTCTTCTTCTTTTCTAGATTCAAACAATGTGGTGTGTCCTACCGGCGATCCTTCCGACACTTGTACTCATTTCCATGCTTCAAAATTGTGCTCTATGCATTTGGGAACAATATCATGACGAACAATTAGACAATCAACCAGTCAAAATCGCAGATTAATTCAAACGAAACACACAATCATTCGGATCTGAATCAGAATCCATCTAAAGAACATCAATTTATTGTAACTTTTCCTGTCAAATAAATTCCGTTTAACACACATCGACTCCACTGATTTTAATCAAGTCAAATCCGTTTTTTTCTTCTCGTCTGAAAAACTTTTATTATTAAGTCGAAAAAAAAATGAATATAACATCAAAATTAGCTTATAGTCATTGCATAAAAGTCGAATAACTGCGAAAATAAAAGAACAAAAGATGACTATCGATAAGTATGTTGGATATGTACTGAACACACACACAAAAACAGATTAAAATGTTATTGTTTTTATTATTTTTGATTGAAGAAAAAAAAACGATGGGAGAGATTCAATGATTTCTATTATTATTCGATAAATATTTATATAATAGAAATGAGCCAGTAAAAAATGTAAATAAACCGAATAGAAATGAATGACGATATTTAGTTGTCAAGAGATGAATTAATGACAAACGATTATCAGTTGAAGTCAATGATGATGAGCAACTTTGCAGTTTGCTTTTGATTTCATTGATTTTCATTTCGATGTTTTCGTTTTGAACAGAACGTTCTTGACGAAAACGAATCGATGTTTCCGGACCTTGTCTATAAAAAAAACGTAAACAATCGATCAACTTTTGGTATTCTTACAAAATGAAAAGATTTTTACATAGTCGATTGTGAATGATTATGATTGACTTGTTCATTCGAAAGTGACAATAATCTTTGCGATTCTCTTGGTGATAACTGATAAAAACTTGCACTTGATTCAGCTCGTCTCATTAAATCACAATTGATATCTTCGAGTGTCTCACTCAGACGACCGTTGGGCATGATATTATCTTGTCTTCCGCAGACTTTCGGATGAGATTTATTCAAATCAAGTTCATTTTCATTGTTTTCGTCACTTTCACTGTCACTCGAAACGATAAAATCATATTCGATGAATGGTTTTTCATTTTCTTCGATTTCTTTGAGAATTTTTAGTCCAGAAAGTATTGCAACATAAGAAAATCTAGACGGACTTGGTTTTTATTTTATTTTCAAAACATTTTTTCTTTGGTTTTACCTTAGTTGTTCAACGGTTTGAATGAGACCGTGACGTTGCGTTCGAATATGATTGATAATATCAATTAATGAGATTTCATTCGGTGTTTTCGATTGAGCAAACTAAATCAGAAAAACACGAGATTCTCTTCATTTGAAATTCAATTTTTGTAGATTTACTAATTTTAAAACTGAATCAACCAGAACGAATGTTCCAGATCGACCGATACCTAAAATTTTCGTCATCAATCGAAATAACAAAAGAACAAAAAGCGACTAACCAGCACTGCAATGGAGAACGGGAGCACCGTAACGGACGTCAAAAGCACCGGAATAACGAACATCACGAAGTAACTGCAGAAAAGGTTCAGCAGTTTTTGGAACACTATGATCAGGCCAATCAAATTCAGACCAATGAATTATCGAACGAGATTCATTTGTCTTCAAATTTTAATTTAAAAAAAAGTCAATTTTGAATTTGATATTCGTTGTGTCTTACTGAACAGTCGATTAATTTAAATTTTCTTTGCGTATAATGTCGATATTGTCGATCCGAAATGAAAATAACTTTGAAGCCGACGTCTTCAAATAACAATTCAGTTTGTTTGTCACCATCGGGATAGTATAACCAACATTTATTCTATTCGAATCGATTGAAATTCATCGAGAAATCAAATGCATTTTTTATTCGACGACTTACATTTCCTTTTTCGATTAGACGAGTTAACATGACAATAACTCGGCTATTTTCTTGCCAAACCATTTGCCAAAAATGACCGGACGTTGTTTGCAAAGGTCCCTATTCGAATTCTCGTTAGTTTTCAGTGACTAAAACCTTTTTTGATCAAACCTGTGTGAGAATATATTTTCTATTAGCTGAAGGTATCTGAACATAATTTGCATTGATATAATCGTTTGAACCTTTTGTCAAACAAACACGGGTATCATCATCTAATCGATTAAACAGACGAATTTCATAGAAAAACCGTCGAGTTTTGAGAATAACTTACAAGGTAAAACATCACGAAACCGGTTTAATGTTCGATTGATAAGTAATAAGGCTGTTTCGAATTTTTTTCCAACAATGTGCTTCTGTTGATCGGCGTCGAGTTTCTAAATCAAACGAAGATTCATGTTGAACATGAGTAAAATCCTGCAAACCAACAGAAAACAATCGTTTCCATCCATTTTCTTGTTCGAATTGTTGAAATTCCTGTTCAATATGTGTCATTGTCTATCTAGAATTTCAAAAAATTCTCTTGAGTGAGTGAATGGACGGATATTTTAAGAAGGAAAACAAAACACAACTAAGAACAACGTGTCAAAAGAAATTCGAATGCGTGATAAAAATTTTCATTTTGAGATTCTGTTTAAAATTTCACTTTGAGTGAAATAGCAGGCGGTGCATAAGTATTCATCGGCCAATCTTTGTTGTTGATTTTCATATTCTTCGGTGAATCAATACGAATTGATGGAATTGAGAATTTCTTCAAAAAGAGAAAATCATTAATATTTTTCTTTTGTGAGCAAAAAAAACAAAGCATTTTGAACCTCTTTTCGCCATTCAATATTCATGAGACGATAGACAGGCTTGGGAATTTCGATGATATCGCCTAATGAAACCGATGTCGAGATATCAACGTAATAAACTGTTATCAGAACGCAACGTTCTTCGGTATCAGCTAAGATAAACATTCTAAATTCGACAAAAATAATGAGAAAAAAAGGCGCATTTAGTGTTGACAGACAATTTAACATCTTGAACGCCGAGACTTGCAACGACTGTTCCACGATATGTTGCGTTTTCATTTTCTCCTAGACGGAGAAATTCCAATGGAACGACATTGTTATTAATCGGCTGTTTTTCATTGAGAATTGAGATTAATGTTTTGAATTTTTTCGGTTTGATTCTTCCCTAATGAAAGGCAATTATTCAAAAGGAAAACTCTTTCTTTTTTGAACTAAACGAACTTTGCATGCGATGAGATCCGTTATTGTTCGTAGATAACTAAGTAATTGATCTTGATTGTTCTTTGCATCTTCATTCTCTGAATCGAGTTCAATTGAACGTTCGTACGAAGCCAAAGCTTCGGCATAGTCTTCGTGATATTGAAGAGCCTTTTGATTAAAATGAAAATCGACTGAGAAAGGAATTTATTTCGAATGTTTTTTTGTTTTACCACGCCTCGACTATAATGCAAATCAGGATCATTTTCTGATGCTGAATCTTTTAACTTAAAGAGAAAGGAATTTGCTGATAAAAAAAAGAAAAAAAAACTTGACGTTTTACTGCGAGTGTATAAGCGCTGAACGCTTGTTTTAAGTTTTTTGGATGATTTTCAACCATAAAATAAAAGCAAACATAAGAATTAGCCAATGTATCTGAAGAACAATCAATTGGAAATCGAAAACATTAAAATTGTTTGTTCTTACACCATGATGCTCCGTCTTTAACATCGAGTTCAACAGCTTGTTTAGCATATTGAATACTTTCTTCGATCATTCGATTTCTTTCATTACGATCAGTTACTTTCGCTGCTAATTGTCGAGTAACAATCGATAGATTTCGTAAGACCGATCGATTTTTTTCCTTTCGAAAAAAAAACAAATCTTTCCTTTCTTCGTCTTATTTTCCAATGAAAAACTACTTTTGTATGAGCATTTTTAAAACAATTCGCAGCCATTTCGAATTCTCCATTTTTCGCATAGCTCTCGCCGAGTTCGTTCAATGTCGTTACATTCGACGGTTGTAATAAAGCAGCTTTACTCAAATAATCCGTCGCACGTTTATCATATTCCGGGAAAATGTTAAACGCTCGACCTTTCCAATAGCAGAACAATGCTCGATGAGATGGATCACGTATTTGTTCTATTCAAATTGAAATCGATTTTCGAAGAAAAAAACGACGACGAGAGGAAAATCTCAACTGACCTTCGACTTCATTGTAATTCGCAAGAATTTGATCGAGTTTCGATCGGATCAATTTGTATCGATTTTTCGATGGTTCATTGGATTTTCCGTTGGTTTTGAATAAATCATCACGGTATTGGTAAAGATTTTCGACGTCAGTCTAAATCATAAAAAAGAAATCGAATCAATCAATAAATCATTAGTCGCACTCGATTCCGTCTGTGACCATCAAATTCAATCAAAAATAAAAAGAATCCTTCCTATTTCTATAGTAAACATCGGTATTACTCAACTCGAGAAATGATTGGCTTAGAATTACTAATTGCCGAAAAATGATTCAACATATATCGATTTTCTTAGCATGTACGTGAGAAAAATAAATGACGAGAATCTGTTTGTTTTGCCTTTGTTTTAACGAAATTAATCAAAATATTCCCGAGAAAATTCTGCCACAGAAATAACAACTAAAGGTTACACAGACACTGCCAAAGATCAACTGAGCCGAAAGGCAAGATAAATGAGTTTCTTTTTTTTTCAAAATAGAAACACAAATCACAGACAGGAAAAAATGAAACCGTATTTATTAACTCAACATATGAGTTATCAACACCCACTGATAAATTTATTTTTTTAATGAAAATATCGATATTTTCTTTTTCTACGAACATATGACGCATGATCGTAATGAGAAAAAACAATGAAGAAGACTCTCAAAGCAATAAACGCATCTCGTGATGATCTCACCTTGAAAGCAGAAACAGTTTTTGCTTCTTCAGCCTAAAAAAAAACTTTGCAATAAGAACAAAAAACAAATGATTTATTCTTACAGTTCTTAATTGTACTTCATCAACAAGATCACTCATTTCTTTTTTGTATTCGTTATGTTTCTAAAAGAGAAATATGACACATTTCTTTTCTTTTTTTTAATGACGCTCATTCATCTCAATTGAACACGTTAACGAATAATTATTTTCTAGCTTTTTTTTTATTATTTTTCCTGTTAGTTTTCACGCACAGTTACAAACCGAAACAACAAATAAAAGACGCAAAAATTGTCATTTGATCTTTCGAAAAATTCGCTATTAAAATACATTTCAATCAAAAAATACTAATAACGAATCGATCAGCGCGGAATTTTATACACAAAAAAAAAACAAAAGAAAAAGTAAACACACGACTTGTTTTTAAATATTCAAAGAGACGAAACAAAAAAAAAACGGAAATGACATTAAGTTAGTTTGTTTGTTTTTATCCATTTAATCAAGAAAAGAAAAAGAAAACAACATCAATGCATTGAATAGACGTACGAAGAAAAGAAACGAGATATTGCTAGATATATTCATACTAGAATCGGATTTAACAACATCCACTCTTGGGATTCGGATTGGGATTGGCACGAGGAAATGCGCCGTGATGTTCCTTGCCATCATTGCCACGTTTTATACCGGAATTCTATTGAATTAAAAAAGAAAATAAGGAACTTCGAACAAAAAGGAAATCTACTGGATCATCTGGATCGATGGTACCGTCTTGGATTTTCTTGTTAATTTCTCGAGCGGTATTAATAAATGCCTGAAAATGAATTTTAGTCGATTTGATATTGAATTCAATTCGAAAATGACGAACTTCTTCGACATTAGCAGCTGTTTTAGCCGATGTTTCCATGAAAATCAATCCATGTTCACGTGCAAATGCTTCACCTTCTTCTTTTTGTACTTCACGTCGTGATGCCAAATCACTAAAGTCAACATTCTCTTTCTTTTTTACTCGATTAAAACTAATGTTCTACCATTTATTTCCAATTAACATAATAACCATGTGTGATGCCGAATGTTGTCTGGCATCTTCAAGCCACGTTGTCAAATGATTGAATGTATGACGTCTATTCAAAATGATCTCTTATGAGAATTTGATTTCGAAAGATCGAATTTACTGAGTTATGTCGTAGACGAGTAGAGCTCCAGCTGCACCACGGTAATACGAACGAGTGATCGAACGAAAACTTTCTTGTCCAGCCTGAAATAGTTCGAAGTCAAGTGGATTATTCAGTCGAGAGACATTCAACGAACTGTGTCCCAGATTTGTAGTTTCATTTGTTGATTGTCAATTGGAATCATTCGGGCACCGAATTCAACGCCTATCAAACAAAAACAAAACAATGCACAGAGTTGAGAGTGAAGTTTGTTTTCAAACCAATGGTTAAATCATGAACAGGCTGAAATCGTTTATCAGTAAATTGAAGTAATAAACACGATTTGCCAACGCCTTGACAATCGAATAAATAAAAATCAATGTTTTGTTTTTCTCAGAAATAAATTTACCCGTATCGCCAATGATTATATATTTAAAAAGATACGTATACGACATTGTTTTCTAATTGAAATTTATCTGAAAATGAAGATAAAAATGGTCATGTTTCGTTTTTATATATGAATGAATCATGATAAATGTTTTCTGTTGCGATATCAGCTGCTCTACGACAACGTCACCATCTTGAATTCTTATTCCCATGATCCACTGACTTCCATAGTTTCTCCATCTTTTGCGTTCGTTTGTTTCTTTTTTTTTCATAAATTATTTAAACAACGACATCTATCTGCATTTTCTTCGGCTCGACAATTTAATTAAACTTACATTGAAGTGAAGCACAGGCCGAAGGTTACGATGCATCGTGTATTTTATCACGAAAAAAAAAATGAAATGAATTCAACTTCTGTTTTTCATCGAGAAAGAAGTCGATGAAATATTTACATAGAACGAAGATATCTATCAACATTAACATCTGCTTAATCACATTTTGCTTGATAACAAGAGAAAAGATGAAAATAAACATTCTTAGCGCAGTTTTATTTCAATGAATTTAATTGAGAATAATCATGAGCAAAGTAAATTCGAGATCTGATTTGTTTGGAAAAGAAAATCGTTCGAATTCGTCGGACTATTTCTACGATGGGATCGAAGAGATCTTTTCGAGTTCCGACAACGATGATGACGAACGTTTATTCGCCGATCAACATCGAATATCGTTCACTCGAGAGCAACTTCTCGAATATCAACAACTAACGAAATTACTTCGATTTGTCAAAGTAAATTTCGTTCATTTCGATGTTTTTCTACTAAAAAAAATGCAGAACGGAGGTCGATGTACAACGATGTTATCTCTCGCTTTACTCCAAGATCATCATCTCGACAATCAATGTGCGTATTTAGCTTTTAAAGATACGTCGACGATTCATATTTTGATGAATTTCATTGAAATGTTTGATCAAGATATAAAAGTGAATCGATTTGAGAGGAATAAAACGGAAATTGAGCTTCGAATTTTAGTTGAATAGTTTCTATGTTTTGAAAGACGCGTGTCAAAATCAATTGTTTGCTTATGAATTATTTCGTCTTGGTGGAATAGTGACGATTATTGATAGTATTTGTTTGGATTGGATTGGAATTGATGAGAGTTGTGAGATTCTTTTGAAAATTCTTCGATTTCGTCGGGCACGGCGAGTCGTTCGACGATCGGGAAGTATTTCGAAATTAGTAAAACGATTGAAAAATGTTTTGATTTTTATTCAATTTGTTTTTTTTTCTCGAAAGATCAGTTTGCTCGATGAATTAACGGAGAATTTCAATGAAAACAAACAAAAAATCTGTCAGATTTGTCAAGTTTTTCTTCTAATTTGTAAATCCGAGAAGAATAAATTCGTCTGTATTCGCTATGGAATTGGACAAATATTCGTTAAAATTCTTTCGACAAACAACAATCCATCGATTTCAATTCTCTCGTTACTCTGTCTGCTCCTTCAAATTGTAATTCGACGTTTTTTTTTCTCTTTAAAAAATGTCTTCTTTTTCTTTTTTAAGCCGATTTTTCGCGATCAAATGTTAAATAAAGAACTAATAATCAATTTGATTAATTCAATCGACACGACAAACGTCGATTTAACTCGAATTCTCTGCGATTGTCTGTATTATTTGTCGATAAATTCGGCTCATTCGCAGTTAATTTACGAGAATAGTTTCGAGAAATTCGAGAGTCTTTTCGACGAAACAACAGATCCATCGATCTCAAGTTCCATCATCGATATTCTCTGTGAATTCGTTGATAACAATCAATCGTTATCAAATAAAATCATTTTAAATTTAATTCGATTCATTGAAAATTTCTCTTCGGATTTATTTTATTTTTCTCGTTTGATTAAATCTCTAAATCAATTAACTAAACTGCCTCAAACAATTCAATTATTTAAACAAGAAAATATCTTTCCAAAATTGATTTCCTATCTCGAAAATCCATTGAATAAGAATCTCGATGTTCAATTAAATATTCTCTCGATTTTTCAACAATCTGCGAAAGATTCGCCGTCAGCAAAGTTCGACAAAATTCGAAACAAAACAATTCGTTTATTTGATTTTGTAAAGAATGATTGTTGAAAGCAATGGTTTACAAATCTTCTGGACTTTGTATAAAACAAGTTCTTTGCCAATTCAAATCTCTGCGGGCTGGGCGATTCGAAATTGTCTCGCGTCAATCGAAGTTCGTTTTGAAAATTGAATTCAATTTTGAATGAAAATTTGATTTCAATAGAATCATGGCGAATTAGTTCGTTCGTTCGATGGGATATTTTATTTATTATTAAATAAATTATCAACGGAGGATCTCGATTTATTATCTGTGACGTTAGCAATCATTGCAGAAATCGCCAGAGATCAATATAATTTAGAAATTCTCACTGATTTAGGATTTCTAAGCAAAATTTCTCAATTAAAACAATTAGTTGTTGAAAGCATTGTTTGTTTCGTTTTGTTTTTATTGATTAATTTAGGAAAATGTCGAGATAAGTCAATCGTTATGCAATGCGATTGCTAATTTATTAAATTTAAAAAAGAATCAACAATTGTTCAGCAATCGTCGTGTTTTATTAACATTGAAGAATTGTTTTCAACAGCAAAATCAAGAACTTTTGAGACCGTTAACGAAAGCCATTCATGATCTTTCATTTATTCCATCGAATTGTGTTATTTTACATGAAATTGGTATTGATTCAGTAAGCAGATTTTTGATTCAGAACAATTCAAAATCGAGAATTTTCATAGAATCTATTAGAATTAATCGGTAATGATGATCCATTCGTTCAAGAAAATGCAGCAAAAGCATTGAGAAATATGAGAAAATTAATTGAAATCAATCGAAATATGCAAAGAAGTATGAACTATCAATTGTATTAAATCACATTGAAAATCTTTTGTAGTATCACAACAAAAATCTCGTGAAAAACGAACAAAATGATGATTTAGTATTGCATTAATTTTCTTTCATTTGTTTGCAAAATCTGACACGAATAAAAACAATGCAGTACCGAAGAATTTTCGGAACTAATGGATATATGACAGTCGACTTTTTCTTATTTAACGTAACAAACTGTAGCTAATATTTCAAAACTTCATTCTGTGCATTCAATGCGGAAACTACAATGCATTATTGTGTTATGCTGTGAGGTTTGTCCCGGAAATCGAGTACATCTGTTTCAGCGTAGTTTCCATCAAGATCGACTTGTACAAGTGTCTGTGTATAGATAAAGTCGTTTTGTTTGATGAGCATGAAATGATATCGAGAAAATTACTGTCTTGTGTTCCAAAACTTGCTTAATATGTCGAACACCTTCCGTCCGAAAGGAGTTATAACAAAGGTGGAGCTGTGTAAGTGTCTATAGAGAGATGAAATAGTTTTGTTTGATGGGAATGAAAGAGTAACTGAAAACTTGCTGTGTTATGTTGCAAAGCTTGTCCAATATGCCGACCACCTTCCGCTCCAATGGAGTTAACGCTAAGATTCAGTCGTGTAAGTGTCTATAAAGAGATAAAATGGTTTTGTTTGATGGAAATGAAAGAGTAACTGAGCGATTACTCTGTTGTGTTGTAAAGCATGTCCAATATGTGAAGCACCTTCTGGCCCAATAGAGTTATTCGCGAGGTTAAGTTGCGTAAGTGTCTATAGACAAATAAAGTGGTTTTGTTTGATCGAAATGAAAGAACACCTGGAATATCACTGTGTTATATTGTAAAGCATGTCCAATATGTGAAGCACCTTCTGGCCCAATGGAGTTATTCCCGAGGTCGAGTTGTGTAAGTGTCTGCGTAGATATAAAATAGTTTTGTTTGATGAGAATGAAAGAGTAGCTAGAAAATCACTCCGTTGTGTTGCAAAGCTTGGTCAATATGCCGAGCACCTTCCGCGTCAATGAAGTTAGAATTAAGATTGAGCTGTATAAG
>ERZ778027.5043-NODE-5043-length-10552-cov-4.138992_pt1 | contig 10552 bp, 11 predicted proteins | sample MGYA00375757_ERZ778027 | MGnify/ENA primary metagenome ERZ778027 (study PRJEB29350, sample SAMN05389817) | bioreactor metagenome | isolation source: Ammonium sulfate bioreactor | place: South Africa: University of Cape Town | collected 2014-02-18 ... | reverse complement strand
CGCGCAGAACAGCACCGTTCAATTGCACAAACTATTGATGGAGAGCGAAAGCAAGCAAGAGTGAGTTAGTGATACCAAGTAGGCTTTCAGGTTGCTGGAATGCTACATACTTCTGGAATGAGCGACGCCACGAGTGGCAACAACGAGGGATAGCTTGCTGCTGTCGATCCATAGCAAGCATTCTTGAGGAAGGTCTGCACTCGTGGAATGATCTGTCGTACAGGCACGGTGCTCCAGCTGTTTGGATACTCTGCGTTGTGCCAATACTTGTCGGTCACACACGAGCGCGAGACAGAGATTGAAAGAAAGTGTGCACGTACTGTGCAGGATCGTCAAGATACAGTCCCAGAATGCAGCATGACTGCGAGCGTCCTTGTCGCCGATCGATTGCAAGACCGCCGTCGTAATCTCTCGTTGGTTGGGCTCGAATGCCTCGGGTAGTGTAGCACACAGGGATTGCGCCAACCGATAGGCAGCGCTGCGGATCGAGTAGTTGCTCGAATCGAGGAAGCTCCAAATCGAATGCGACTGTCGCGGCTCTTGTGCTGCAGCATCCGCTGCCTCGGCAGCGCGCTTCGATCGCTTCTTTCCCGCGCCGTCAGCGGCTTGTTGCGTGGAACCAGAGACTCCCTCCACTCTCACGTTCAGAACCTGCATAATGTCGTCGAGCTTCTGGATGGCGTTCTCGTGACCGATTTGATCTACAACGCGCCGCATCAGCACCAAGATTCGTGCAACAACAACCGTCGAGCTCGTGCCGTATCGCATACCAAGAACGAATGCAAACGCTTGAAGTGTCGATGAGACCAATCGATCGTACTTTTCCTGGTTCTCCGATGCTGACGAGCCTTCCGAAGCTACACGAATCCGATTCGAGAGATGGATGAGCAAGCATTCTCGAGCGAGCCCCTCCCTCGAATGCTGAACGAGCTGCTGTGACATACAAAGCGACTGCGGCGTTTGTCGCAAGTTCGATGCGAGATACTTGAACAACGACTCGGAGCAAAACAGAATGGCCTCCTGGTGCTTCTTGGGTGGGATAGCACTCTGATCGAAGGCGTGATAAGTATCACGCGAGCGAACGAGCGAGATAGTGCGATGGTTGGCTGGATTGCTAGAGTTCGACATACTGCAAAGGTCGACTTGGCTATCGTTCGAACCTCAGTGGCAGGATCGAATTGGCAGCACAACCAAGGTCCAATCAAGGACTTGAGCTGAGTCGCAAGCTTCTTACCGACGATGCCGATCTGTAGCAGAGGTTGGGTCCAATTATCTTTGCAGGTGAGATGCATGCTACGAAGCAGCCAATATCGATGTCGCAGAGACAGAGTATGTACCAGAACAGCAAACGTGTTGTGCAATGCTTCGCGCACTCGCCAGTCATTGTCCATCGAGAGCTTGCTGTACGTGTGCGTCTGTCGTGCACATCGATGCATCGCGATTAACCCATTGAGCCAACTGAGACTGCTTGATTGCTTGAATTCCAGAGAGTGTGCATACCCAATGACTCAATGACGACACGACGGTCTCAGCATCGATCGAGACGAAGCATTCCGAGAGCTCGGACAAGGCCTTGAGCTTGGTGGTCGAGTCCTTCTTGTTGGCCTTCTTGAAGGCAAGGTGCAGGCGCTGATCCAGCACCTGTGAAGAAGCATGCACGCAATGAATCAATCAATCGATTCGAGCAGGTTTCGATGCAACGCGCGCGTGTGTTGAATGAAGTGCTTGCAAGCTTGGCGTGATGTCGAGTATGTCGTCGTACGGATTCGACAGCGACCGAACCAGGGATGCGTCCAGACGAGAAGCCAATGAAGCCCGTGTTGCCCAGCAGTGAGGCAGCATGGCTACTGGATGCACCCTTGGCGCCTCTCTTCATGGTTGCTTGTCGTGTGTATGTGTTCGTTCGTTGGTGGGATCTTGCGTGTATCAATCAACTCATCAATCGATGGTCACTCTTGCTTGCTGTCGTTCACTCGTTCGTTCGTTCGATGATACTGATCGCGAGCGAGTATGAGCAATCACTAAACCAAGCCTTCTTGATTCGATATCCAATCTGCTGAATGATGACTGACTCGAGTTGATTGTCGTTGTCTGCTTGCGAGTTGTCTGTCGTTGTGCGTGTCTGGCTGTCGTTCGTTGTGTAATGAACGAGACGAGAGACACGAGACGAGACGCGCGTGCGAGCAAGCAGACAAGCAACTGACGCTACTGCCTGCCAACCTGAACCCCGATATCTTCCCACTCCCTTCTCGAGCCAGACTTCTTCTGCCTTCCTCCAGGGACAGCACGTCACACACACCACCGATCGATGACTGCGTGTGACTGTGCGTGTGTGTGACTGAGCGAATGTGAGTCACCATCGACGAGATATCGTGATTCCGCGACGTTCCTGGTTCCTTCCCTCTTCCTCGCTCTACGCTCAACCTCGACCACCATAATATCCAACAACTGACCGGCTGATAATTATCCAACACCCGAACTCCGAACTCCAACAAGCCATGAATCCTTGCCTCGAGAACGAGAGAGATCGAGCTTGACTTTGAGCTTGGCAGGTCGGATTATTCCGGATCGGAGTGGATTGGATTGCACGAGTGGTGCCTCAAGAGCATCGGTGCATTCGCTCACTCAGCCATTCCATCCATCTCCCTCGCACACCAACACCAACACCAGCACCAACACCATCAATTCCCATCGATCCAACACCTCGCCATGAGCGCCCCCGATGAAGCCCAAGATACCACCGAAAAGCTTGGAATAGCATTACATGAGGCCGTCGTGAGGAACAGTCTCTCCGACGTACGCTCGCTACTGGACCGACGCGCTGACCCATCGTATCGCAACGCTGGAATGGAGACACCGCTGCATCGTAGCACCTGGCGTGGCTACGAAGCGATGACGCAGATGTTGGTCGATGCTCGCTGTGACCTCAATGCCACCACTACAAGCAACGCTACGGCGCTGCATTACGCCTCCGAGGAGGGATTCATCAATTGTGTGCGCATCATGCTCGATGCTGGAGCCGACCGAACCATCATATCCGTACGTGGTGGGCCTCGTTCACTTGAGATCGCTGGCCAGTCTCGATTCATCATTGAATCGAGACATTGATTCATTCATTGATCGATTCATTGACGATCGAATATCTCTCTTCACACAGTCGGGCAGCTATACGAAAGGAACACCAGACCAATGTGCTGCCAACGAGGATATTCGCCAGATGATTCTCACAAGACGTACGCCATCATATGCCATGCGTACACTCATCGAGCGTCATGATGCAGCTACCATCGTTACTAACTCGAGGCCATCTGGGCATCTCGGTCTCTCTATCGATGCATAAGCGGTCACCTGGTCGATCGAGAATCTCCACAACGAGCCGCTCAGTGTTCAGCAGGCCGTCTACACGATGACAATGATTCGATCGATCGAAGTCACGTCGGTCGTCTCGGCGCTACCGAACGAGCTTCTGTTCGAGATCTTCAAGTGGCTGTAGAGCGAGAGAGAGAGAGCGACACTGTGACTACAGATCGCGCATCACTCATGTATTGGCCGTAGTTCCACTGTATCATCGTGAATGTCAGTGCTGCGCTTGGTGTATTGGCGCGTCCATTGGAATATCGATCATGGCACGGACAGATGAGGTTGGGTGGGTGGCGCACTATCAGAGGGGCAGGTCGTGGAGAGCGGATGGATGGCGGATGCACAGCGGATGGATGGCGGATGAGCGGCGTTGGTTCGAGGTATTTCGCTGCTGCCCCTCTCCCTCCCACTCCTCTCCACCATCGACAGCACCACCTCAACATCATCGATAGCACCACCTCAATATCATCAATTGCACCACCTCGATATCATCAATAGCACCACCTCGATATCATCACTAGAACCACCTCAGTATGTTCAATAGAACCACCTCGCTATCATCGATAGAACCACTTCAATATCATCGATAGCACCACCTCAACATCATCAATAGTACCACCTCAACAACACACAACCAACCTCGGGTTACATGTGATATAACCTTCACGTCATGGAAGGAGGAGGCGGCGGCGGCGGCGCCGGGAAGCGGACTGGAGCAGTGAGCGTCAACCACTCGTGTGAGGCATGCCGTCGACGCAAGGTCCGTTGCGATGGATCAGTGCCGTGTATGCGATGCATCAAGGCCGGCACCGAGTGCATACTGGCGGTATCGAAGCGCTGTGGACGACCGCGATCCACTGGTAACACGAGAACCAGTGGCAGTACCAGTACCACTAGCACCGCTGCATCGAGCCCAATCATGACGATGACGAGCAGCACGCCGACAACGATGAGTAGTTCATTGGTCGATACCACGGAGGCACTCGATCGAACCTCACCTCTTGGAATCAATCTCGCTCCACACGGTTCGATCGACATCACTGCGAACGAGCTGCCACTTCTCGTTCCGCCATCAGGCTACATTGTCGACGAGGTCGATCAGCTCGTGCCGCCATCGATGCGCCAGGTGTATCTCGACGTCCGATACACCAAGCTCGCTACCTTGTGCGACCCGATTCACTTCATCGTACCATTGAGCGTTTGGACCCTGAGTCCCGTGGCTCCGGTGGCTCTTCGACTGTGCTACTATGCACATCTCGCGTGGTCGGCTCGTAGTCTCAAGCACGCAGACATGTCCCAGCTGCTCGAGACTCGATGTCTCGCGCTCATCTCGGTTCTGACGCCATCGATCGAATCGATCCTTCATTTCGCAACGACCACCATGCCGCACCAAGTCGAATCAATCGCATCGCCTTCCGATGGTGCGACATTATCGCCATCGATCGTTCGTGAGGCTCTCGAGATCGCTGTCGCTCTCGCGACCTTGGCAAACTACTTTTGGGGCACCAGCGCAAAGCGGACGCAAGAGCTCGCGGCACTCGCGCAACAGCTGTTCGCGTTACTGCGCTTGCAACCGAATCTCGCTCCCTACACCGACACACTCTCTCTCCTGACGTATCAGGTCGACACATCCAAGCTCGGCAATGGACCTCGACCGGTGAACGACGAGATGGACGGTCTACTGCACCAGGCCGATCGATTCTTTGGCCTCACGACGTCGAGTATGTGCGCACCTTCAGCGTCGAGCGTCTCGGCCTTGATGATGGCGCCCCAGATGACCACCGAGGAGCTGCCGGCCTCGTGGAACTACGTTCCATCAGCTGTGCCTCCACCCGAGGAAGCACGACTGGTGCAGTGGTCGCTCGTGTCGGCATGCTTCGTTCCATTGGTACCGAGCGGCCTAGGGCGCGCGATAGGCTCGTTCTTCTTCGCCAAGGACCGCTCTCTCACCGCACTGCAATCGACCGATCCATCGGAATGGCTCCGTGCGCCTCCGCTCGCGCCACACGTGGCAATGCAGTACCTCTCGATCATCGACAATCTCGACTTTGTCGCGAGCGACTTGCCTCCGCTCTCGTGGATCAACATCACGCACGCCTACGTTCGATCGTCGGTGCAGTTGGCGGCAGGCAACCTTGCCAGCTACTTGGCGAGCTCCAAGCGTGCCACACGCTTACTCGAGCTCAAGTTCGCGTCGGAGTCTCTCGCCTTCGCGCCAGCCTACATCATCTTCCCGCTCTACTTTGCGTGCTACGTCTTTAAGCTGCTCGGCATTCACCGACTCTTTGCCATCAACCACTCGCTGCTCAACGAGGCCAAGGCCATGTTTCCCGATCAACGCCTGTACATTCCTCAAGCCTTTGAGCAAATCGTACCGAACGTGCAGCGCTTTCTCGTGGAGCCAACCCTCCCGGCTGCCACTGCTCCTACCACCACCGCTCCTACCACTACTACCACCACTACCGCTACTGCTACTGCTTCTACTCCAACGATCAGCGTCTGCACGGACGAGAGGTCGTCTCCAGTACCGAATGTGACACCGGTCAGCAACCCGTCATTTCCGCCCTTTAATACCACGTTCTCGACCGCCTTTGGTGGGCTCCCACCATCGTGCGACTCGAACGACATGGCTCACTTGTACTTCTCCACTCCAACCGGTGCTTCGACCGAGCTCGAGGATATTGCGATACCTCACTCACCACTCCTGCCGTCATTGACATCGAGTTGGTCGGGTGTCGAGTCTTGGATGAACCTGTCATAGTGACTGCTTGAATGAATAATGTAAGTTTACATGTAAGTTTTGAATGATTGATCGATTGAATGAATGAATGTATTGGTTCAATTTACTCGATTCGAGAGCAATAGATTGACTCGCTGATCCACATCTATTGGCTCGGACAATCGCCAACGATATAGAAATCGGGCTCGATCTCAGCCAACGTAGTGTAGACAAAGATGTTGTTCAGTCCCATGTTGTCGTTCGAGCCGACGGCGTATGCGTAGCCGAGCTTCGAGTACGCGCGATCCTCTTGAACGTGATCAAAGTTGCTCGAGGTCGTAGAGGTGCAAACGAAGCTGGAGCTCGTGGTGGCAGTGACGGCAGTCGAGGCCGGACCTTCTCCGAGAGCATTCACAGCTCGCACCGTGTACTGGTACGTGGAGTTGGCCGCGAGGCCATGATCGACAAAAGTCGTGCCGGCAGACGATCCTGCCAGAGTGCTGTTACGATAGACGTTGTAGCTCGAAGCACCGCCGACCACGCTCCAGGTGAGGGTCACGGAATTTGCGGTCGCAGCCCTGAGTGTTATTCCAGAGTTAGAAGTGCAGTGTGGCATTTCCCTCTCGAGGAAAGCCGAACGTACTTGACTTGGAGGTTCTGTGGAGCGGTCAGTGGTGGCGGCGATCCCAACGTCGAAGCTTGCACCGAGTTCGAGGGAGCCGACTCGACCGTACCAGCGAGAGCTCGCACAAAGTACGTGTAGTTGGTTCCCGAGAGCAAGCCCGAGTCGGTGTAGGTCGTGCCGGTGACGGGGCTCGTGGTGGCGAGCGTCTGGTCACGATAGACGTTGTAACCCGTGACGCCGGACGAGGTGCTGGCGAGCCACTTGAGCGAGATGGACGAAGTGGTCGATCCGGTGACGGTGAGGCCAGTGGGAGAGTCGACGGGGCCGACGCCGCCGGACGTGATGCGATCGATCATCTTCTTGATGGCAGCCATCTGATAGCCGACCGGCAAGTCGTAGGTGGAAGGGTCGTTGTTGTAGCCCCACCAATCCCAGCAGCCGTTGGGGTTGGGCGGCGTGACCCACGTGGCCGTGGTCTGTGGGTAGAGGATGATCATGTCGTTGGTGTCGGCCCACTTGTTGTAGCCCGTGTTATTGATGAAGGCGTTTCCGACGGTTTCATAATTCTGCGAGCAACCGTGAAGTGCCACATGGAGCTGCCCGCATCCAAGAGCAACGATGAGTGCCTCGTTCCAAATTACGCAAGACCCCCAAGGAACGAGAGCGAGAGCGAGAGCGAGAGAGAGCTTGTGCAAACGTACCGTACAAGCTGCACCAGCGGCGCACGAGGCTGGCACATACAACCAACCGGCCGATGCCATTCCGAAGCCAGTTGAAATGAACTCGGTCTGATCGAACTGAACGAGCGAGCCACTCAGACGGCCGTTGTTGCGGGCCGTCAAGTTGCCGTAGATTTGGTTCAAAGCGAGGCCCGAGCCATCGTAGTCACAGTCGGAAACGTAAGGTGGGATGCCCCAGTTGCAGGGGTTCTTGTTGATGGGATCGTCGGTCGGTTGCGTGTGAGCGGCGTTGAGCGTGTCGACGTAGACGATCGAGCCGGCAGGACCCGTAACGTAGTTCTTGTAGTACGTGTAGAGTCCGTCCATCACCGGCTGCCGCACGACCGTGTCGGCCGTACCCGAGAACAGGTACACCCGCGAGTTGGCCATGTTCGATGTTGCATCGAGCTGACCCTTGCTTGCACGCGAGTCGGTGATCTGGATGAAGTCGGCCACCGGCGGTTGCTTGAAGGCATTCATGCACTGCGACTTGGCAATGTCAATGTCGCCCTCGGCACAGTGATACGGACCGCCAGCAAAGACGCCTAACCACCACACAGACATTGAAAATTACATCAGTAAGGTTACAGGGAGGTCTCGAGAAGACTAGAGATATTTTGTGGGTCTAACGGATATTCGGTACGATAGAGAGAAATATCATCAACCGAAAATATCTTCAGTGCTAACTAATCTAACGAGATACTATCTATCTCTCACTCGTCTAGCACAACTAGAAATGAAAGTATCTCTTCTGATTGATGATTTGCTGATTTGCTGTATCTTGCAATCGTTCGTAACGGTGACTGGCAGCGAACCCTTGCGAAACCAGCTTAGATTACGCTGCGGACCGAGTGCGAAACGGAACGGTGGAAGGAAGATTCGTCGTGTGCGAGCGTGGTCGTATGTTGCGTGCTCGTGTGTGGGCGATTGAACTCTAATGGCTCGAAAATAAACCCTCCAAATGATGATCATGATCAAGTGCGATGAATTGATAGGTGTGTGGTGGTGTGAGGGGCGCTGGGCACGTAGAACGACACGAAGCGATGCGCGCGGGCCGAAGCGAGATATTGTTGTGCGCGATATGCCGATCGCACCAACAGCGACCCCACCCACATTCAACGGCACTCACACACATGCATCTGCCAACTCTCGCTCTCACTCAATACGTACCAGCGCCTCGGATGAAGGACGAGAAGGCCACGTGCAGCTGGACGGCAAAGAAGCCACCCGACGAGAGACCCGACACCGAGGTGTTGGTGAGCGCCACATTGTAGGCCTGGAGCTTGGTGGGAGCGCCACGCACTGCCACACTCAACACCACGATGATCACGAACGCCACCGACACCGCACGACATGTGTTCGACGCCATTGCCATCTCAACGAAGACTTGCTCGAGAATGAACGCGGAGCTTGGTTGTGCGCGAGAAGAGAGGAGCAATGCGAACAAGCACCGCGCGATCATCGAACGAATGCGATCCGCTCGGAAGCCGAGGCCACATCCACAAACCCACACTTCAACGCCAGCCCCCCCCTCTCGCGATTCGATATCTCCAATCGATAACATGACAATTTACAAACACACGGTATATTTCGTGGGCTATGTGAGATGTACAAACGTGTGGCCTGCTCGTTGGAGAGCCTGCAGATCCTCCATGAAGCAATGTGCGAGATTCGCGATCGTGGCGTCGCTCGAGTCTCGAAGAGCGCTCACTCGCGCAACCACGCTGGTGACGGCTCCCCCTGCTCCTGGCATCTTTGTTGCCGAGAGATCGATCGCCTTACCGTCGATTCCACGCATCATGAGCGTCAAGCAAGAGATGGCCGACGTGACGATCTCGGTGTCGGCGCTGTCGAGACATGCAGCAATCAGCGGGATGCCGTCGGCCTCGACAATCAAGTCCCGATTGCGTGGATCGACACAACAGTTACTGAGGCCTCCGATACCGAATGCAACCTACAACGCGACCAGGAGGAGACGGTATCACGGCGATCATGAGTATGAGCGTTGGGAGTCTCATCTGGCGCAGAGAGATCGATTCGAACCAGCTTGGTATTCGTTTCGGTCAGCGCATCGAGGAATAGATCAGGCACGACGTTCAACTGCCGTAGATGCTCGTAGTTGATAGGATCGTATGCAAAGTTGGCGAGGTGCGCCAGGGTCTTGAGGTCATATCCAGCACGATGCGTCAGCAGTCACCACTGGCGCGAATCAGGCAGGCATGCGTGTGAGTCTGCCGCACCTGCTCTTGGCTCGTCGGGTTCTTGGCGCATTGGAACTCATTCACCAGCTGCTGCAGATAAGCGAGTCTATCGGGAGCGCTCTTGCCTTGTCGTGCCTCGAGATGCCTTCGAGTGGCGTACATGGAGGTTGGCTTTACGAGCACTTCACGAGAGCAGGCGAACAACCAAATGCAGCTCAAGAACAGCAACCATCCTCTCCTCAATCGACCCATCGATGGAATGGCGAGCAATGGCAACCAACAATCGTGAACGTTCAGCAGTGAGGAAGCATATATCGAGGTTGTGCCGTGTATATAGATATGTCACAGTAAGAAGGAATGATGTACAATCGACGGTGTGTGCGTGTGCGAGTGATAGTGAGTGCGAGTCAGTGAGGCTCGACCGACTACATGACCGTGCATTTGGCAGGTTCGTGCTCGTGTGGATGATGTCGGTACGTTCTGATGGCTGGTGTGTGCGGTGGCGGTGGGGAGAGCGGATAGTCAAGAACGAGCATACGGCGCCAGTTGGCATGGATCGCATCGAACAAGAGGAACAACAGCTCGTTCGGCAGCGGTCCGATGGCGGACTCGGGTACCAGTGTTCGAATCATTGTCAAGATCCGAACCGCACGACGCACGAAACTCGATACAAAGTCGTCTGTATGTAGGCGCGCAATCGATTCAATTCGAGTCGGTGATGGTGAGTGAGTAGTATGGCATTGGCGCGAGCTGATGTGCAGCGTACGTGAGTCAATGAGTGCTCGAGTCGCTGTCGTCTTGGCGAGATGCACAGCTGTAGTTCGTGGTCGATACCAGTACGCAGCAAGATCTGATCAATACACGCAGTATAGATCACGTGATTGGTTGAATAGTGCGACGTACCGAGGTGATGGATGGATCGGCGCCA
>ERZ778027.5035-NODE-5035-length-10570-cov-4.773942_pt1 | contig 10570 bp, 5 predicted proteins | sample MGYA00375757_ERZ778027 | MGnify/ENA primary metagenome ERZ778027 (study PRJEB29350, sample SAMN05389817) | bioreactor metagenome | isolation source: Ammonium sulfate bioreactor | place: South Africa: University of Cape Town | collected 2014-02-18 ... | reverse complement strand
TGCACTTGCTCGAGTATCGTCAAGGAGAACGAGTGTCGTGTCGTCGGATTGCGACGGCTGATGTGTTCGGGTATTGGATCGAGTTCGATTGAGCCGAGCCAAGCTTCTCCTCGTGTCTGACTATCTAGAAACCACGCGTCTTCATCATTCATTTCATCGATTGTTCCACTCTACGTTCATAAAGTGCATTGTCCATTTCGTTGTTAACGACAGATTGATGGATAGACAGATCGATGAAGGAACACTGTTCTTAACCGGAGACAATCCTTCATCGATCGTTCATTCGTTTGCTCACTCTCATCTGAACACAACAACGCCACCACCACTACCTCATCATCATCAACATTATGCCTCCAACTACCAATCCTTCTCAACCACGAGCAGCATGGTGGAACTCACCAATGATACTAGTGATGATCACTGCGTTGCTTGCAGTATTTGCGTCGCAGTATCGAGCGACAGCCACTTGTAAGACGCGTCTGGCGTTCCTTGAGGAACATCTCACAGAGCTAACGAGTAAGCTCGAGCACTATCAGCGTCTCGAACGTGAACAGCTTGAACAAGAGAGGATCCGAGCGTCGCAAGAGCATTATCGAACGATCGAGAGGGCGTGGAGTGATCCGGCTCACGCTGCCGATGCCGTTCGATGGGAGATTGCAGCAGGCACGAACGAGCTCGGCAAGCCATTCACGATGGCGCTCGATCACGATGGACGCATTCATGTGGTCGATTCTGCGCAACACCGACTACGTATCTTTGATCGGAACGGCACCTACATCAAGACCTTTGGCGTCGATCACCTCGAGGCCGATGAGGCACAGCGGTTGTTCCAAGCGATTCGCAGCGTGTCGTTCGATTCGCGCGGTCGTGCCATCATGATCGCTGGCGGTCGTGTAGCGATCTTTGATCGCGACGAGCGATGGGTGCGATCGTACGGTGAGATGGGATCGCTGGAGCCAGGCATGTTCCAGCATCCACAGTTTGGCACCGTGGTCGACCAAGATCGATTCCTCGTGGTCGATACCTTCAACAACAAGCTGCAGTTGTTCGATCGCGATGGCAAGTGGTTGCACACCATCGGCTCGGCCGGCAACTTGGAGGATCAGCTGAACTTGCCCTACGGCGTGGCGTTCGACAAGCAAGAGCGTCGATTGATCGTCGCCAACGCGATGCAACACAAGCTCGCCGTGTACGATCTCGACGGAGCATTCGTTCGATCGATCGGTGGCAAGGGCTCGGGCAAGGGTCAGTTTATGCAACCGGTTCAAGTAGCGATCCATGAACAGCGTGGCCTGATCGCCGTGTCGGATCTCGCCAATCATCGCGTCGTGCTCTTGGATCGTCGTGGAGGCTTCTTGCGTCAATACGGCTCCAAAGGAACGGCACGTGGATGTTTCGTTAATCCGCGTGGTTTGGCATTCGTCGTTAGCGAGGGCGAGGATAACTCAGCAGCAGTCTTATTGGCAGTCGCTGATGATCATCATGTACAATTGATTGAAGTACCTGCCGTATGAACAATACCACACTTGACTACACTAAACGATACCGAATGAATGGATCAAGTTTCGGGTGTATTTTGTAGAGAGAGGGGAAACAACAGTAACGACGAAAGGCTTGTAGGTACAAACAGCACTAGCTATCTAAAGAATGTAGGGAGACACTCGGTCCCAGACGGAGGTACGAGTGAGAGAGGTAGTGAGTTAGGCACGCAACGCGTCAGCGAAGCGATTCTTGATCGGGAATCCGACATCAGACTCGAGGAATGGCAGAGACATCCAAGTGAGACTCTTGTCGGCTGGAATGGCCACAAACATGTGATTACGGCCGTGGACCTGATTTGTGTGGCAGTTCTCACAGAGATCTACATTACGAACGAACGAGCGAAAGAGCGAACGAACGAGTGAGCATATGTGTGTGTGTGTGTCCGAACGCATACAAAGCTCGAGATTGAGTCACATGTGTAGAGATAACGTACCGTAGTCATCACATGCAGTGCACTTCCAACGGATACCCGTGACTGAAGATCGGCAACCATCACACGTGACACCTTGATGCACGAGAGAGCGCATATCGAGAGACTTGACGCGAGCAAATATGCCCTTGGTCGAATGCTGCTCGAGTGTCGCGATACCGAACGACTCCCACGTCGAGTTGCTGATGCCGACGGCAAATGGCGTCATCATGGGTTGCTCCGCGACAGCACCGCGCAAGAAGGCACGACCGCGCTCCGAGAGTTGAGCGCTAGCATTACTCTGTGATGCCTGCGAGGCGAGGTAGCCCAAGGCGAATGCCGTCGCCAGGATCGAGTGTAGCAAGCTCCTGAGCTCGTTCGACCAAGCTTGCACACCGAGTTGGTCGGTGATTCCTTCCACGACCGACTTTTGCAAGCCTACGAGTTGAAGCAGGGCGTCGCTCAACGGCCAGGCGCCTGACGAGAGTTGCATTCGCGCGAGAGCGTTGGTCTCAGTATCTGAGATGGCCGACTTGTCGATCAGTGCAACGACGGCCGTCGTGCCCTCTCCGATACGCTGTTGAAGTGCGATGGCTTGTTGTTGTTGCGCCTGGAACCACTCGTTACGCTGCGACTCATGCAACAACGGTACGAGGGCCAGCGTGCGGTTGATGGCGATGATCCATTGGTCGAGTACAAGCGACGACAGCAGCTCGATGGTCACGATGCCTTGGCTCGGGTTCGAAAGCTCGAGAAGGAAGTCGGCTCGCTTGGTGCGCACCGAGAATCCCGCGTGTCGAATGTCGAACTGCACCAGCGTGCCGGCAAAGCGCACTGAAATGACATAGGTCTTGAGTTGGAGGTTCGTGAGCTCGCCCTTGACCATTGCTGGCGTCGAGAGCTCCGGTAGAACTATCGACTCGCCAATCAGTTGCAGTTGTTGTTGCTACCAAACACAATACCCATAGAGTGTAAGCGACACTAAGCAAGCATGCCGAGTGTGGTAGATGGCTGGTGGTCATACCTGAAGCTCAGGGAGCAAGCCAGCCTCCCAGCCAGCCGTACTCCTTTGGTCGGAAATCTCCATACACTCGCGAGTGAGCTGTTCGGCCGTAATGTTAACCGGAGCAGGAGCCCGAGATGATTTCACGGAGTGGCGGGAATGCTGTCGTAGTTGTTGTTGCTGTTGCTGTTGTTGTTGTTGCTGCTGTTGCTGTTGTTGTTGCTGTTGCTGTTGCTGTTGGGGCGACGACAAGCGCGCCATCGACTTTCGCTTCTTCTTGAACGCGAAGGCACCGGACTCGCGTCGCTCGTATCCACTGGCATCGGCGCCACCAGAGCCGAAGGCATCAAGGAAGCTACCTCCCTCAGCGCCTCCACCTCCGCCTCCTCCAAAGCAAGCACCACCACTTTCGCGCTTCTGTCTCTCCTCCATCGCAGCTGCACTCGAGTATTAGCAAGAATCGTAGAGAGAAGCGATGGTAAAATGCTGTTAGTACCTGGTTGATAGGTGAAACCGTCAAAGTGGGAGGTGTCGACGCTCGAGGAAGGTTGCCAGTCATCAGCCATCTCCCCGGTGAAGCAAGGGTCAATTTGGCAGGAATCGGCGGCATAAGAGAACGAACTCATGCTTTCTGACTCGCGTTGGAATGCGAGGGCAAAGTCACCACCTGTCGCCGACCCGATATCTTGTTGCATCGCCTGTGAGCCGAAGCCGAATGAGCGAGACGGAGCCGGAGACGGAGCCGGTGCGTTTCGAGCAACAGAATCCCGCATCACTGAAGGGGCCGCACCGAATAGACCTCCGATGGCTTGCGCCGAAGGTGCTCGGGGAGGCGCAAATGTTGCTGCTGCGGCAGTAGGCAGAGCTGCTGCTCCGAACGGCATTCTAGGAGGTGGCGGGGCTGCGGCGGCACGGGGAGCTCCGAACGGCATTCCAGGAGGAGGTGGTGCCGCATTGGCTCCTGTAGTTGCTGCTCCGAACGCCATTCCAGGAGGAGGTGGTGGCGCATAGGCTGCTGTTCCGAACGCCATTCCAGGAGGAGGTGGTGGCGCATAGGCTGCTGTAGTTGCTGCTCCGAACGCCATTCCAGGAGGCGGTGGCGGCGGTGGGCCTCCACGAGCCACCAGTGGGGGAGAGGCCCTCCTCGGCTGGGCTGGCATCGCACGGCTCATTGCTGTGGCCATGGCGCGAGGTGCTGGTGCCGCGACGCTGCCACCTCGGCCGCGGCCGCCGCTCGGCGAATAAGGCACAGGCTTGGGGACAGGAGCAGCACCAGCGCTGCCACCAGCACCAGCAGCACCGATGGAGCTGCGAGCGACGGCGCTGGAGGCCGGTACGATACTTCCTTTGGGCTCGGCAGAGATTGATGAACGGCGTCGATTGAGCGCGGCCGCCAGTGAGTTGAACATATTTGCCGATGCGTCTGCTTTTTCGGCCTTCTTCGAGACAGGGCTTGGCGCCACGTTCTTGAGACGGCTTCCAGCACGGATGGCGTCGAGGAGGCTATTAGAGCTCGAAGGTGCGCTTGATGGTGCACTTGCACTGCTGCTGCTGCTGCTGCTGCTGAGGGCTCGGGTGGCAGTGGTGGTGCTGGTGCTTGTAGACGCGGTGGTAGCGACGAACGGCCTATCGTCAAACAAGTCAAAGCCCATGGCGTCCTCTTCCTCTTCCTCTTGAATCTCCTTACGAGCAAGAGGTGCACTCTTCTCCTTACTCTTCTCCTTCTTCCTCTTCTGCTCCTTGTCCTTGTCCTTGTGCTTGTCCTTGGAGTCACCAAAGAGTGAAACGGATTTGCCTTGGATACTCTTCTTCTCTGCAGACGGCACAATCGGTGCCATTGGCTGTGTGTGTGTGTGTGTGGCGTAACAGACCAGGGGGTGAGTAGTGGCAAGCGAGAGCTTGCTGCAGAGGTTCTTGTGACTGGACGGTACCTTGGCACTCTTGAACAAACCTCCTCCCTTCTTGTCGTCTACGGTACGTGCATCGCTAGTGGGCATCGGCTTCCTGAAGGCGGCTGCCTGTGTAGCAATGGCGCCAACGCGACGAGAGGCGGGTTGATTGCTCTTTTCGAAGACTACGCTGTCATCCCAGTCGTCGTCCTCGTCGCTTTCGTCCATCAGCCCCTCGTCGTCGTCGTCGTCGTCGTCGTCGTCGTCGTCGTCGTCGTCGTCGTCGTCGTACTCGCACCAGCTCTGGCTGCTTCTTGAGGTTTCATTCTCGGCTTCGAGGTCCATGGGACAAGATTGGTCGGACTCGGCGAGTGGCTCCAACGGCGAGTCAGCGACGAGGGTAGCATGCTGACGAGCTGCAACAGGCTCCCAGCCCATGTACGGAAGCTCGTCGACCGTCTCCTTGAGTACGAGTTCCTCGATGGTTGGCACGGTTCGAAGGAGGGCCAACTCGGCTTCGCGTTGGGCATTCTCGCGGTCTTCGATGGCGAGGAAGGATGTAAAGCGACAGACGATCTGGTGCTGGATGCTGGTGGCGATGATTTGATCCTTGCGTTGCTTCTTGGCGAGGTCGTTCAGCACCAAGTCGGGATCAAAGATGCCAGTCTCCCAGTCACGAATGGCAGCACGCGCCGCCAGGCGATGGAGCATATGAGTGCCGCGCTTGAACGAGAGCTGATGCGTATCGACGCCGAATTCTACATGGCGATCGGCGCCGATGATGGCCGAGAGGCTTGCATGAGTGCAAATGCTATCGCCGATGAGGCCGTACACGATGTTACGCTCGCCGTTGTAGAGCGAGTCGATCGTGACCGGAGCTTGGATCACGCTCTCGACGTCGTCGACTTGCCACGAGAGCTTGATGCTACTCAGGCCCGGTTGTTGCATGCGCTTGAGTTGGCGCACGATGCGGCTCGTGGCGAGCTTTCCGGCCTCGATGAACTCGCAAGCACCGCCGCCGATGCGCGCCAGCGACGCGAGCGTGTGGCGATTCACTTCGGGCCCGACGCCAAACGCAAAGATGCGAGTGTGCTGACCATGGCTGCGGACCAGCTCGTGAATCTCGTCCGTGTCGGCGAAGGCGCCATCGCTGATGAGTACAAGGTTGGTCTGCGGCGCGGCCTGCGAGGCGAGCGCTGCCGCGCGTGCGCGGGCATTGTTGCGCATAAAGACGGCGCTCAAGGGCTGGCCGGTATCGGTACCGGCCAGCGAGGCGGTCATGGCGTTGATGCACTGACGTGCGGCTTGCAACGTGCTGGCGTCGACGGCACGCGAGCGTGGAAAGAGGTACTGGAACACCGAGCCGTACGAGAGCAGATTGAAGCGCAGGTTGCGCGCCTCACTGCCCGAGCGCCACATTGTCTCGATCTGGTTGATGCAGAGGTGTAGCGTGCGCTTGAGGTCTTGCAGCGCGTCGCCACGCATCGAGGCCGAGCAATCGGCCACGAACACAAAGTCCTTTGCGACGTGCGACGCGTCGTACTCGAAGACGGGATAGAACGACAGCAAGGCCGCGTGGTGACCGGCGTCATCGACCTCGACGAACATGCGCGGTCGGTACGGATCTTCGAGCAGGATCTTGAGCTCAAAGTCGCGATCGAGAGGTCGATTCGGGTGACGCAACTCGACGCTCGCCTTGGTGTCGGTCTGCTTGACTTGAATGTCGTGCGACGGCGAAAACACGTGCGTGATGACGAACGGCATGTCGAGCGCGAGCTGCACGTCGGCGCCACCGACTGCCGACGGCGAGTCGATATCGACCACGTCGGTGACGTTCTGCGTGATGAGATCGAGCGCCTCGTTGCGTCGTGGCGCCGATACGGCGGCTCCCGCGAGGCGGAAGACAATGAACGGGCCATCGACCGCGAGCTCCGTGACGTAGGTGATCTTGATCAAGACATCGGCGCGCGGAGGCAGGTTGCCGACGCGCACTGTGAAGACGTCGGGCTTCTCCTCCTCGAGCAGATAGGCACCCTTGCCTTGTTCGATGGCAGCACGATATTCACGGCGCGCTTGTTCCTTCTCCTTGACGACGCCGATAATGTGCTTGCCGTTGATGAAGGCCTCGAAGCCGCACACGGCACCCATCTCGTCGAGCGGGAACACGTACTTGGCCTCGATCATCTCGTCGCTCTCGTTGCGGTACGCCTGCAACACGACCACCTCGCCCACCATGTCGAGGATCTTGGCGCGTACATGCGTCGAGCGCAACGGAACGCCTTGGCCGTCCGAGGTCAAGAGACCACACGGATCGGCTGCTGCCGCGGTGCCCGGTGTCGCGGCCGAGCTGCCTTCAGTTACTTGGCCCTCTGCGTTGCTGCTCATTCCTCGTGGAATGCCTGCATCGGCCGAAACGCTCGATGCTGCATCGGCAGCGAAGCGAACCGAGGAGGCAGCATTCGCTGCGGTAGCGACGGCGACATTCGTGGAGGAGGTCATATTGGCGGCGGCGGCGGCTGCTGCTGCAGCGTTGGCCTTGAGAGCAGCATTACCACCGCGCAACTGCACCAAGTAGCGCATTCGCTGTTGCGTCGGGTTGTAGATCACATATTCATCGTCGTTGAAGACCGACGGGTGATCCTTGCTGGCCTTTACGCCGTGCGTGCTGTCGTAGCCGGTGGGGACGCGCGAGAGACCCGTGGTCTTGGTGGTGTAGTCCTTGGATCGGCCGAGAGCCACCGAACAGCACAGCACGTATTGCGTGCCCTGCACTCCGGGCGGCGCATACTGCATGGCGGCCGAGATGGCATCGGTAAAGTACAGACCGCTACCGAGCCAACCTTCGTCGGTTCGGGACACGCCGCTGCGAACCACGGTGCGTGGCATGAGCAAGCCACGCGAGAGAATGCCGGCAATGTTGCTCGGGCGCGATCCGTGCAACAAGAGTCGCTCGTTGCCGACCTTGGATCGGAAGAATTGCTCCTCGATCTTGCGAGAGACACGAAACACGTTGACGATCTCGATCGGATCGGCTGCCGCCGCAGCACTCGAAGGCTCCGAGCTGCCAGGAGAGTCGGTAGTTGCCGATTGGTCAAGTACGAGGCGAGCCACTTGCTCGTACTCCTCGCTCGACGGCGCCACGGACTCGATCGTGCAACGCAAGGCCTTGTACTTGCGCTGCGTATCAGAGAGCGCGTTGGCGCCACGTGTGCCCTCTCCGACATTGATGAGGTCGCGCAAGAGCTGCACCGTCTGACGCTGCTCCTCGATCGCCGCCAACGAATCGAGTGCCGTGCGCTGATCGTCGAGTACAGGCACGAGCGAGTAGAACTCGGTTGAGAGCTTGCTACAAGCACTCTGCGCCTCGGTGGCCGACAGCTTGGACGTCGACTCGCTGCGAACGACTTGCTCCATCTCACGCAACAGCACCTCGGCCTTTTGAATGTCGCCGAGCGACGGTGAGGCACCCGTGTGAGCGAATCGCACTTGACCCGTACTCGAGATCTCGGCGCTGGTACGCTGGTTGAGATGCTGATACATTTCGTTGAAGATCGTATCGACGATCGAACTGACGGCCGGGTCGAGCAAGGCGCCATTCGAGCCTCGCCCGATACGCGTGCCGATCTCTTGGTTCTCGAGAACCAAAGCACCCGGCGGCTGACGAACGAGACCGCGCGAGAGAGCGGCGTTGTACGCGTGCTCGTACAGAAACTCGCCATGCTCAATGTCCTCAGCCACCTGTTGCTCTCGTACGCCGACCGAGCCACTCTGCCGATAGACGCGCACTGCGATCGATTGATCGACCGCCGAGCGACGAGATGCGTGCAGCTCGAGGAAGACAAACGTATTGCCACCGACCAAGGCATCGCTCATGATCAACACGCAATGCTCGTCAGGAAATGCAACGTCCGTTGGATTGTACGCTTGAAACTCGGGGATTGGCCAATTGGTTCGAGGGGGCAATGGTTCCTTGGGTACATCTATCTCGGAATGAATGAGTGAGTGAACGAGTGGGAGTGAGTGAACGAGTGGGAATGAGTGAATGGGATTGTAGCGTACCGACAAAGTCGGCATACGAGAAGGTCATGGACTTGGCATGGCTGCCGAGGTACTTGGTCTTCTTGTGGAAGCCAGCGATACGAGCTCGAGGCTTGGGCGCCGCCAATCGGAATGGCTCGGCATCCAACAAGCGACCCTCCTTGATGCATTGCTCGACGAACGACGGAGGCACGATATGTGCTTGATGCATTTGAGCTGTTCGAAGCAAGAGACCCTTGCCTTCCTTGAGCTCCTCGACCTCCGAGTCATTCGCCAATACAAAAGCAGTCTGTTGCGAGCCACGGCATTGGCACCATCAGTGTGAGTGAGCGAGCGAGCGAGAGAGAGAGAGAGAGTATGGAGTATGGAGTATCGTTCGAAAGCCAACCATACCTTGGCCGTGATCAAGTACGAAGTGGTGCCTTGATTCGCATAGATCAAGGTCGATAACCTGCGTTTCTGATCGGCATCGATGCTGCGACCGAACGCAAAGATCTTGCCTCGAAACATGGTCGCTCCAATGGATTCGCGTCTCTCGATTGCTGCACCGCGCGAACCGAAATCCAAACCACAACGGCGATGACGATGGTTCGATCGATCAACGAACGAGACGAGTTATTTGTGTTGGTTGGTATCGGTAAGCTGTAAAGAAGGTCAGCGTGTCGTTAGGAAGCTATCCACCAATTCGATAGCGAGATGCGTGTGTGTTGGAATGTTGGTAGAGATAGAACCACCTACCTCCCGTGAATACACCTCTATCTTTCGAGTTGTTATTGTATCGTGCGATACGAACAAGTGTGATAGGGTGTGCGAGAGAGAGACCACCAAGCCAAACAAACTCGTAAGTGCAACGATCGAGAGCGAGAGAGCGTGTGTGAGCGAGAGAGGGCCAAGAAGCGAATGCTGTGATGGTTGTGGAATGGTGCTGCTCTTGAGGAGGAGGAGGAGAATCGCAGAACGACAAAGTCGATGAGCTCGACACTGCTTTCTGAGTCGAGGCTTGGTGTTGCTCTATGGAACTGCGGTATAACGCGTTATCGCGAGGAAGCGAAGATTGGTTTACGGTCTCGTTATTTGTTGGATCTCTTTTCGATCTCGTTGTTGTTGTTCTGCTGCTTGTTGTTGGATGCGAGAGAGAGAGAGAGAGAGAGAGAGAGAGAGAGAGAGGCTTTGATATATCAATTGAGTGTTGATTGATACTTGAGCCAGAGTGCTAGAATAGATAGATTGAGATCGAGATCGGTAAGAAGTGAGTGAGTGATACCAACAACCTCTCAAGCAAGAGTAAGATTGTTCGATATCTCGTGTATAACTCTTCACAAAGACCTACACTCGACTCGACTCATTATTGGTCAATTGAGGATAACATCATGCTGGACGAGAGTGATGTCGAGGATTCGTGGGCGACACAACAACTTCGAGATGCTGCCATGAGGAATGATCTCGATCTTGTCGAGGCGGCGCTGCAGGATGGCGCCAAGGTCAATGGCTACGATCGACTGCATCGACGCACGGCCCTGCACTTTGCCGTGTCGTGTGGCGCTTATTATGTCGTCAAGCGACTACTGGCGAGTGCTGCTGATCCCAATATCGTCGATTGCAAGGGCAATACCCCGCTGCATTTGTATGTGGTCGTGGATGATGATGATGATGATGATGATGATGATGATGATGATGATGATGATGATG
>ERZ778027.5024-NODE-5024-length-10595-cov-3.801992_pt1 | contig 10595 bp, 15 predicted proteins | sample MGYA00375757_ERZ778027 | MGnify/ENA primary metagenome ERZ778027 (study PRJEB29350, sample SAMN05389817) | bioreactor metagenome | isolation source: Ammonium sulfate bioreactor | place: South Africa: University of Cape Town | collected 2014-02-18 ... | reverse complement strand
CCGAGTGGCCGTAGTGGAAGCGAATGTCTTGCATCGCCATGACGCGTTGCGACACACACGCAAAGGCACGTTGACTCAACGAACTCGCAAAAGCCACAATGTTCCAATCGAGGTTTACATAGTCATCAGGAACTATACAGGCACAAACACGCAAACACGCCCACACGAGAGGATGATTAGAAGTGAACAACGACATTTGCACTTTTGTAGGCTGCATACCAGCTACGAGATGGACATCAGGGTCGTCAAACTTTTGGAGCACGGCTGGTAGGAAGAATCCTTGGCCCGGATTGAGATCTTGGTTGACGTCGAGTGTCTCCATGACGTCCGAGTCGATGCAAAACGGAACCATAAAGTTCTGGTTCCACGGCTTGCCGAAACCGACCGTCGTAAAGATGCTGGGAATGTTGCCGACCACGCAGCCGGTCTTGTCGAGCGTGTTGAGTGACTTGCTGTGCCACAGCTTGCTCATCGGGTCTTGCCACTGGCAGACGAACTCGAACCAACCGCAGCGCGGGAGCGCCGAGATCAACTGCGCATGCTGTGCCACGGCCTGGTAGTCGGAGAAGTCGTTTGCATCACGTGCTCGAAGCGCGAAACGGCCGGCAAGCCGACGAGGCCCGGAATGGGTCCTTCGCGGCGCACGGTGAGCAGCTCGTCGAGCGCCTGCAACATCCATGCCAGAGAGCCGGTGTTGTCGTCCGAGTACTCGTTGTGCACGTAGCCGAAGCGATTGCGGCGGCCGCCGATGCCCTCCTCGTAGCCCTGAAGGCCGATCGTGAAGGTTCGCTTGGAGGCCACGAGTGCCGCGGCATCGATGGCCGAGATCGAGGGGTGCTGCAGCATGGCGAGTAGATAGAGGCTCTGGTTGCCGCGCGTCTGGCCGGCGAGGTTTCGGAAGGTGCACACGACGCGGCTCGCGGCCCAGAGGCAGATGGCCTGCTTGGCACGATTCGGCAGCACGGGAATCGGCTCGTTGTTGAGCACCGATTGCTCGAGCAGGCGCAAGAGGTTGTTGATGTGCCGGTTGGTGAGGTTGTCGCCCGTGCCAAGGGTGCTGCTGCTGCCGCTGCCGCCCGAGATCGAAGCGGGCGAGTCGTCAGGCGGATAGGTGGCGTCGCGAAAGTAGTGGAACTCGCAGCGGTAGAGTTGGAGCAAGTGACGCAGCAGCGTGGTCTCGGTGTTGCGCGGGCGCACGAGCTCGGACCAACTCGAGTAGATCGGCTCGCGACCACCGACCGGTAGCACGAGCGCGACGCTCGGCATCTTTTCCACCAACGGCGCATAGGGAATGGATTCCAGGCGGCACGAGCACAGGAACTGCAAGATGACGTCGCGTGCACGACGACTCTCGGGCGCCTTGCTCAGCTGCGGCCGGCGCGTGATCTCGTACTGCAGCATGCCGTTGTTGCCACGTTGCACCTCGTCGTTGTAGCGGCTCGACGGGTTCATGATGAAGCACAACGAGTCAAAGTCCTCCTTGCCGAGTATGTGCGACTGATGCAGGTCGGCCAGCAGCTGGTTCCAGATCCAAGCACCGGCGACGTCGACCGCCGTCTCGTCGCCGTCGAGCGCGAGGTTCGGACACAGCCGCTCGACCGCGTGGCGGAGCGCCTCACGCAGCGAGTGGTTCGTCACCTCGCGCCACCACTTGAAGCGATTGTGGCCCATGCCGATCGAGTACACGAGGCTCAGCACGCCCTGCCAGGCGTTCCAGAGGAACTGGCAGAACAGCACCGTGACGACGAAGGCCGGCGCCCAGTGGAGTGCGATGCGCGCGAGCGCCAGCACCGGATAGTGCGGCAGCTTGTACGCCAGGTGCACGGTACTGATGCCGAGGTGCCAGTAGCCGATCCAGTGGATCGTGAGTGCCAACGACGCCGTCACTGCGATCCAGAGCGTCAGCAGCCACGGAATGCTGCGATCGCGCTTGGTGATGTCCGAGTCACTGAGTGCTGCGTCGTAGCGCGGCGCGTACACTCGGCGACCGAGCCAGCGTCCACCTCGGCTGAGAGCCGGTATCGCGCGCTCGAACTGTGGCAGCCACACCCATCGCAGCAAGAGGCACAGCAGCACGGCTAGCAGCATCAGGCCGGCGAGCGACACGAAGCCGACGTAGTGCGTCGAAATGTCGAAGGTCCACCAGACGACGAGCAGCACGATGAGCGACGTGTACAACAGCAACGGCCACGCGGCAGCAATCATCGTCAAGTAGCCGTAGCAGCCCCAGAGGCCTCCGAGAACGTCGTTGTGCGCCTTCCAGTCGTAAGCCAGGCGACGAATCTCGTGACAAATGCGACGCCAGCATTCGGCTGCCGGATCGATCGCTGTGATCGAGTCCTATATGATGTGGAGATTGAATGTGTGAGATAATGATGATGATGATGATGATGATGATGCTGATGATGCTTGGAAAGGAAAGAAGGAAGGAGGCGAGCACGTACCATCAGCTCGGGAGCAATGTACTTGACACAGAAGGTGCGCCAAGCTGACTGCTCGCCTTCAGTCATGCATTTCCAGTCGCCGTTAAAGTGGCCACGATCGCTCGGCAGATAGGTCGCGAGTATTCGCCGCGCCTCGTTCGTGCCCGACGGATGAAAGAGCTGGTTGAGCATCGGATAGCGCTCCGTGCTGTGGCCAATCAACGGAGCGACGAAGCTCCAGCGACCGTGCTCAAAGAACCACTGCCGACACAGCGTGACGAACTCGGGAGTCATGGCAAGCGCATCCAAATCGTCATGTTGGAGGCATTCCTGCACGAGCACGAGCGACGCACACGAGATCAAATGTCAGCTCAGCAAGTGAACACGCAACAATTCCGACAACAACGACGACGACGACTACCAACGAACCTTATTGAGAATGGTTCGATCGTACACGAGATGCAGCATTGAATCGAGTTCCATGTCGAGCGACATGACCAACTGCGCAATCGTAACCTTGGAGATGAAGACCGGAGTCGAGTCCGAGTTGTCAGCGCTGCCCGAGCTACCGCCGAGTGAGCTATTGAGCGAGTCTGCTAGCGCCGTTCCAGTCGAGCTGGACTTGGAGAGGGAGCGCGTGGAGCGCAGGCGGGAGGAGCGCATACGCTCCTGCATGTGCAAGAGCGTCAAGTGGTACAGCAGCCACATGAGGTTGGTGCCGACCGAGCGAACGCACGACGCCGCCTGAAAGACGCAATTGTACAGCAGCAACGCCAGCGCCGCCTCGTTGCTCCACTTGCCCGGAGGATGGTAGGTGCCGTCGGGCTGGATGCAGTCGACCACCAGCCCGTACGCCGCTTCGTCGGCCGGAATCTTGGCAATGAGGCGCCAGTTGTAGTACCAACGGAAGACGTCGTTGGCGGTGCGCGGCTGCAGGGTCGGTGGCCCGAATAGTAGTAGGATGAGGATGAGGGGGAGCAGGAGCATTATTAACACACGTTCAAGCCGCACGCATTGGCGTTGGTTGATAAACGTCATATACATCAAATCGCCCAGCCCGCACGTTAGAATCCGATATCTTGCGCTGTCAGCGATTGCGCGCGCTGACAGCGTGCAACGAATGCCCGCACGAACGCACGCACCTTGCCGAGCGTCTTGGCCGTACTCGTGAGCGCTCCCATGTAGCAACCGGGATCGAATTGCCAGCGCAGAGACTCGGCAATGTCGCGGTGCATGTGCGGCGGCATGCTCGAGTGGATGGTCTCGAGGAAGTCAAGGTCGAACTCCTCGCCGAGATCGCCCTCAACCTCGGCGATCAGCTCCTGCAAGCCAGCAGCGTTCTCGCCGTCTTCTGCGCTGCGACCGAGGTCGCCGTCTGCGTACGGCTCTCGGCCGTCGTCGAGGTCGCGGTAGTGTTTGTTGTCGTCGTCGTCGTCGCCCGGGCGAGGCGTCTCCTTGCCGTACACGGCCTCGTACTCGCGCCGCGAGGCGGTCTTGGCGATACGAACGTCGCGCGACGCACGCCTCGGCGGCAGGCTCGAGACGCGCGACATGGCTCCGATCGAATGGCGTCGAGCCGTGGCGACCGTGTCTTCGGTCTGGCTCGAGCGGCGACTTCGCGACGAGTCGCGTGCCATCGCCATGCTGGTCATGCGGCCGAGCGTCTCGCTGCTGTCGGGTGTCGTCAAGGAGTCGCCGAGTTGCGCCGCGGCCGAGCGGTCGGTAGCTGTGCGACGGCGCTCGAGCTTCCCGGCGTCGTCGCTCGCATCGCGACCGAGCGCCGTATCGGCCTGCGACTCCGAATGGCCCAGGTGGCCGTTGAGGTAGCGGCCGTCACCATCGCGGTCAGGATCATGGTCGCCGAGCTGTCGGTCATCTTCGTCGTCATCGTCGAGCTGCTCGTCGTCGTCGTCACCACCATCGTCATCGTCATCATCCGATTCAAAGTCAACGATCGAGACACGTGTGCGATAGGTGGCGAGGTCGGCGGTCTCGGGCGCCGCGACCTCGGTCGAGATCGCCCATCACGTCGCCGAACATGAGCCAAGGCCGCAGCAGCAGCGTGTGCATCGAGACGCCCGGCGGCGTGACGACCGAAGCCCAGTGCTCGAGCTCGCACGACGACAGCACCAGCACCGGCAGCGAGTACAGCTCCGAGAGCACCGGCAACGACTCGAGCTCGCACGACGCTCGCGCCGTGATGAGGCGCTCGAGGCGCCAAGCGTGCATGGCCTGTCGCACGTCGTCGAAGCGCTCCTGGTCCTGGTAGAGAGCGAGCGCAAAGGCACGGTAGATGCACGTATCGTCGTCAGCCGAGAGGCCGACCTCGTCGAGGCCCAGGCGCTGCATGCGCTCGACCATGCGGTCCTGATGAGCGTCGCGCAGCTGGTCGCGCTCGTCCGAACTCGCGGCCTCGAGCGTTCGCTGCGTCGCGAGATCGTGAGCTACCAAGGCCGCGAGCTCGGTAGTATGCGGCTCGAGCTCGCGGAGCAGCTGCTGCGTGAGCGAGCTCGACGCCGACATGACCGATTCGGTCATGGTAGTGACGCAAGAGGGCAGCAAGAGGAGGAGGGCAGGAGGGGGCAAGAGGAGGAGAGAGCAAGAGGAAGCGAGGCAGAAGGAAGCCAAGGCGCGCGTGCGCGTGCGGCAGAGGAGGGAAGGAAAGGGAGAGGAGAGCGATGAGCACTCTCGTGTCGGTTAGCCTTTGGCCCGCTATGGCAGCGGTAGCGCCTTGGCCTCGTTCCCGTTCCATCGTACGGGCGATTCGCTTCATTCTCATTCTCTCGCTCGCTCGCTGCTTCATCAAACTAGCTATGTACAAAACCCACGTACGGCACTACAGCTACAGCCCTCCTACGACTGATATCGCTGCCACGAGCGCCACGAGCACGACGAGAGCGACGGTACTTGTCGACGATGCCAGTGCTGTGCGCTGCGCTGCGGCACACGTCTCGAGATGCATCGCCACCGAGGGCAGGTTGTGCAGCGGTATCTGCGGCGCCGGCGGCAGTACTCCGAGCTGTATCTCGGGCAGCGGTGCCAGCGGCGGTGGAGGCGGCAGTACTCCGAGCTGTATCTCTGGCAGCGGCGCTACTGGTGGCGGTCGTGGCAGCGCCGGAGGCGGCGGTGGAGGCACCGTCTCGACCGACGGCGGCTCGTGCATACCGTTCATCAGCGACGGCTCCGAGTACGACACCGACACGGTCGGTATGCGCACGTTCCAGTCGAAGGCGTTGTCGGGCAGATGCGGCGCCGCTCCGAGGCCCGGTATCACGATCTCGACGCCTGGAGCTGGCGGTGGTGGCGGCAGTACTCCGAGTTGTATCTCGGGCATCGGTGCTAGTGGTGGTGGCGGCGGTAGTGGTTTCGCAGACGGCGCAGAAGCCGAGCAGTTGCGCAGCGCCTCGCAACGCGCCGTCAACAGCGACATCACGGTTACCACAAGCACGAGCGTAGACGTGGTGCTAGCGGTGTGCTTCACCGCCATGGTGGCTCGCTGAGATATCGGGACGGCGAGAGCGAGAGAGGGAGGCGCGCGAGAGCGAGAGCGAGCAAGCGAATGACCACGATCGCGGCCGACATCGAGAGATCATCATTCGTTCGCTCGCTCACACACACAGGATGGCTCGCGGCTCTCTCACTGCCGTGGCGTTCGGTGCGGCGCTCGTGGCGTGTTGGTGGTGCTGTTTCATGCAAGTCGATGGCCAGACCGTGTGGCCCAAGCCGCAGAGCCAGAGCGACGGCAGCGCGAGCTACTCGCTGTCGCCGTCGTCGTTCGCGTTCGAGGCCGTCGGCTTCAACAGCGACATTCTGCTCCAAGCCGTACGCTGCTGCTTGTTGCTGTGCTTGGCCACGTCGATTCTCGATGGTGACAACGAGGATTCGGGTTGCCTGCTGAGTAGATCCAGCGCTATCGCGCCATTGCCTTCTATCGCTATCCGTGGCGCGATCCGCTGCCGAACGCCAACGCCAACGCGCGAGCGCGAGCTGCTGCCGCTGCCTCGCTCACTGGCATCGTACGAGCTGACGCTGCTGCTGCTGCTCTCGATGCTCGTCTGACACGAATGGCTGCCACATACGCACGCACGTACGCACGTTTAGAACATCAACGTGTTGACCGGCAACCAGACGCTGTCGCTCGAGACCAACGAGTCGTACACGCTGCAGGTGTCGGCGCCGACCGTCAAGCTCACGGCCGTCACGGTCTACGGCGCCCTGCGCGGCCTCGAGACCTTTGCGCAGCTCGTCACGCCGTCCTATGCTGGCAGTACGAATGAGCTCCGTGCCGCGCGTGACTACGTGACTCACGAGCGTACGTACCTGTGGCACCTCCGTGCACAGACGGCGTGACCGAGTACTCGATCAAGCAGACGACCATCAACGATGCGCCGCGCTTCCCGCATCGAGGCTACCTGCTCGACACGTCGCGCCACTACCTGCCGCTGTCGATTCTCTACCAGCAGATCGACGCGCTCTCGTACAACAAGGTGCGCGCCATCTCGATTGCCGCCGACCTCGTGTCGTGCTGATCGAGGCTAACGAGAACGCACATTCGTTCAGTTCAACGTGCTGCATTGGCACATTGTCGATGACGAGTCGTTCCCGTACGTGAGCGACCGCTGGCCGTTGCTGAGCGGCAAGGGCGCGTACGACCAGCACCACACCTACACCAAGGAGCAGATCCAGTCGGTCATTACGTACGCGCAGTACCGCGGCGTTCGTGTGATTCCCGAGTACGTCGCTGCTATCTCTCTCTCTCTCGATAGAGTGCTCGTGCTCGTGCTCGTCGCTAATCGCGAATCTACAATGCGGCCCGACGTCAGATTCGATACGCCTGGGCACACTCAAAGCTGGGGAGTTGGTACGTTTGAGGCAGAGTTGATGCTGTGACTCTACATGCTCTTGACAGCGACACTCATTGTTGCTCGTCGCGCGCTCGGTCTCTCGCCATAGGCTATCCCGACCTCCTGACGCCGTGCTACACGGGCTCGAAGCCCAACGGCCAGCGGTACGCCATGTACCCGATCGCCAACTTTACGTACGAGTTCGTGTCGACACTCTTCGCCGAGGTGCGCAAGGTCTTCCCCGACGCCTACCTGCACATTGGAGGCGACGAGGTGTCGTTCGACTGCTGGGCCAGCAATCCCGACATTCGTGATTGGATGCGCTCGGCTGGATACGGCGACAACTATCAAATGCTCGAGAGTACGCAAGCAAGCAAGCGAGCGAGCGAGCAAGCTTCCACGCGATCGCTCACTGTCGTGATCGGCGTGCACGGCAGGCTACTACGAGACGCGCATTCTCGACATTTGCCAGGTGCTGGGCCTCGATTACATTGTGTGGCAGGAGATCTTCGACAACGGCCTCAAGCTCAAGCCCAGCACGGTGGTCGAGGTGTGGAAGGACCCGTGGCAGTCCGAGATGTACAACGTCACCAAGGCTGGCTTCCGCGCCTTGTTGTCGACGCCGTGGTACATCAACTACATTAGCTAGTACGTTTCGAGCTCGAGTCCTCTGACGTCAGCCTCGTCGTTGGTTGTTATTCTTCCTGTTGCTGACTTGGTTCACATGGCTGTCACAGCGGCGAGGTGTGGCCCTCGTACTACCAAATCGAACCCTTGTCGTTCAACGGAACGGCGGCGCAGAACGCGCTGGTGATGGGCGGCGAGGCGTGCATGTGGGGCGAGTACGTCGATGCCACGAACTCGATCTCGCGCACGTGGCCGTCGGCGAGCGCCGTCGGAGAGCGCCTCTGGAGCGCGCAGAACGTCACCGACCTGACCGACGCCACCAACCGCATCCAAGAGCTCACGTGCAAGCTGCTCAAGCGCGGCCTGGCGCTCGAGCCACCCAATGGCCCATCGTTCTGTGACGTCGAGTTCGAGTCGTTCTATGCGCCGCCTTGGGTATCCCAGAAGGAGGAGCTCGAGTAGCTCGCTCGCTCTCTCTCTCTCTCTCTCTCTCTCTCTCTCTCAGTGATCAGAACGCACGTGTGCAACAAACCGTGTGCTCTCTCGATCTCTCGATAGATAGATTGATAGATTGAATCGATCGCCAACAACGAGGAGGCCTTTATTTCGCACTCGGGAGACCCTTGGTCTTGGGCAGCTTCTTGGTCGCGTCGTCCAGCACGTCCTTGGCTTGGTAGTAGTGCGGCGCGATCTCGATCAGCCACTCGGGGTTGATCTCGATTACCTGGCGCATAAACTCCTTGGAGGTGTAGACCAGCTCATGGTAGATCATCCAGCGCGGCAGCGTCTGGAACAACGACGAGCTGGGATGGATCTGCACCGATTGGTTGTGCTTCACGGTGCGGTACGCGCCCGAGCGCTGCAGCTTGGCCGTGTGGTAGAAGAAGCCGGCCGTGATCGCCTTGCGAATCGGAACGTCGTCTTGCGTCGAGCTGTGCTCGATCTCGACGCGGTCCAGCAGGCCCTCGAGTTGGTCGCGCACGTCACGCGCACGCTTCATGCTACGATGCTGGATAAAGTTCTCAAAGCACCACTGGATCGAGAATCCCGAGTCGGCCCACTATTGTGCCATCGCCATCGCCAGTGAGTCAGTGATTTGTTTGCTTGCTTGCTTGCGTGTCGTTGGAGTGAGCGGGTACGTACAGCACTGTAGACGTTGAGCAACGTCAAATGGTCACCGTTCGGTCGGAAGAAGTTGCGGCGTGCATTGTCTGCGTGCAGTGCCTTGTCCTTGGGTCGGTAGAAGATGGCATTGTTGACACTGAGCATCGCGGCAATCGTGAGAATCTATGGATGGACAGGGCAGAACAGGTACCGAGGAGCTGGTTAGTACGATGCAAGATACGAGCAAGAGATAGTGGCGCAGGAGGAATGTCGTTACCTCTTCAGTACAGCCATATTGCTCGGCGGCAATGATCATCTTGGAGAGCTGCGGATCAAGCGGGAACTCCGCCATTCGTCGACCGAGCTTCGTCAGCTCGCCGCGATCGTTCAAGGCTCCCAAGGCATACAGCTGCTCCAGTGCTCGAATGAGCGTCTCGGCCGGCGGCGGATCCATAAAGTCAAAGTGAATCAGATCCTTGATGCCGAGCGACTTGAGTAGCAGCACGACGTTGCCGAGATTCGTGCGCTGGATCTCGGGAATCGTGTTGTCGTCGAGCTCATGCTGGTAGGCCCAAGCCGTAAACAGTCGGAAGCACTTTCCGGCGCTCGTTCGGCCAGCTCGGCCAGCTCGCTGGTTTGCCGAGGCCTTGGAGATGGGCGTGACGATCAAGCTCTCTGCCATGTGCGCCACGAGCGAGTGTCAGCAAGCACGAATCGAATCTGAGTGGCGGCCAACGAGGTCGAAGCGTAGAGACAAACGTACCCATTCCCGTTCGTGGATTGTAGCTCTTTTGCTTCGAGAAACCAGTGTCAACCACATACTTGATGCCGTCGATCGTGATCGAGGTCTCGGCAATGTTGGTGGCGAGAACCACCTTGCGAGCGCCTGCCGGCGTCGGCGCAAAGATCTCGGCCTGCAGGTCCGACGGCAGCGTGGAATAGATGCGCGCGATGATCAACTCGCTGATCTTGCTGCCGAGACCCTTGGTGCGCTGCCCGAGGATCTCGGCCGCCGTGTCGACCTCCTCCTGACCGGTGAGGAACACCAAGATGTCGCCTGGTGGCTGGGTCACGTGGATCTGCAGCACCGACACGATCGCCGCATCGAGATAATCCGACTCGGGTGCTTTGGTGTAGTAGATATCGACTGGAAATCTGTGTGAACATATCATCGACACGTGAGCAAGTTAGTGAATGAATGAATGAATGAATCGAGCGAGGAAGCGGTGCAACATACCGACGACCGGGGATTGTAAAGACGGGAGCATCATCAAAGTAGTCCGAGAACTTGTCAGCATCGAGTGTGGCACTCGAGATCAGCAGCTTGAGGCTTGGTCGGAAGCGAGCAATGTCCTTTACGAGGCCGAACAGAATGTCGGTGTGCAATGTGCGCTCGTGTGCCTCGTCGATGATCAACACGCTGCACGTTGACAACGGCATGAGAGAGAGTACGAGAGAGAGAGAGAGAGAGAGAGAGAGAGAGCAATGGGCCACATACCTGTATTGTGCCAGATCGGGTTCGCTGAGGAACTCGCGCAGCAGCATGCCGTCGGTCATGTACTTGATGATGGTCTTCTCGGACGTGCAGACCATCATC
>ERZ778027.5019-NODE-5019-length-10605-cov-7.912701_pt1 | contig 10605 bp, 8 predicted proteins | sample MGYA00375757_ERZ778027 | MGnify/ENA primary metagenome ERZ778027 (study PRJEB29350, sample SAMN05389817) | bioreactor metagenome | isolation source: Ammonium sulfate bioreactor | place: South Africa: University of Cape Town | collected 2014-02-18 ... | reverse complement strand
TGTGCGGCGACGGCACCAACGACGCGCCGGCGCTGGCGCAGGCCGATGTCGGCGTGGCGATGAACACCGGCACGGTGGCCGCGCGCGAGGCCGGCAACATGGTCGATCTCGATAGCGACCCGACCAAGCTGATTGAGGTGGTGGAGATCGGCAAGCAGCTTTTGATGACGCGCGGCTCGCTGACGACCTTCTCCATCGCCAACGACGTGGCGAAATATTTCGCCATTATCCCGGCCATGTTCGTCGCCTTTTATCCGCAGTTCCAGGCGCTCAACATCATGCAACTTTCCTCGCCCGAAAGCGCCATCCTGTCGGCCATCATCTTCAACGCGCTGGTGATCATCGCGCTGATTCCGCTGGCGCTGAAGGGCGTGAAATACCGTGCCATCGGCGCCGGCGCCCTGCTTCGGCGCAATCTCCTGATCTACGGCCTTGGCGGCGTCATCGTGCCGTTCCTCGGCATCAAGGCGATCGACATCGTCATCACCGCCATCGGCCTGGCCTGAAGGACAAGTGAAATGTACGCCCAGATCCGCCCCGCCCTGTTCATGATCGTGGCGCTCACCGCCCTCACCGGACTTGCCTACCCTTTGGCCATCACCGGCATTGCCCAGATGGTCTTTCCGGATCGGGCGAACGGCAGCCTGATCGAGCGCGACGGCCATGTCGTCGGCTCGGCTCTGATCGGGCAGTCCTTCACAAGCAATCGCTATTTCCATCCGCGCCCCTCCGCTGCCGGCAACGGCTACGACGCTTCCAATTCCGGCGGTTCAAATCTCGGCCCGACCAGCAAGAAGCTGATCGCGCGCGTGGAGGCGGATGACGCGGTGCTGGAAAAGCAGAATCCGGGCATGCCGGTGCCGATCGACCTCGTCACGACTTCGGGAAGCGGTCTCGACCCCGACATTTCGCCAGAGGCGGCTTACTTCCAGGTGCCGCGTGTTGCCGCCGCGCGCGGGCTTTCGCAGGATGCAGTGCGCGCGCTTGTTTCTTCCCATGTCGAGCAGTGGACCGGAGGCCTTTTGGGCGAGCCGAAAGTCAATGTGCTCGAACTCAATCTGGCGTTGGATGAAGCCAAGGCGCAATGAAGTGGAACGGGCTTGCGGAATCGCTGGACGACGGCAATGCTCCGGCGTCGTCGTCAGGATGACTGAAAGGGCGGGCTGAGCACGCGACCGATGCCGGACCAGAACGGTGAACCCAAGCGTCCCGACCCCGAGGCCCTTCTCCGCGAAGCGGCGACGGAGACGCGCGGCCATCTGAAGGTGTTCCTCGGTGCCGCGCCCGGCGTCGGCAAGACCTATGAGATGCTGCTCAGTGCCGCCGCCCAGCGACGGTCGGGCGTCGATGTCGTGATCGGCCTGATCGAGACGCATGGCCGGATCGAAACCGAGGCGCTGGTCCACGGCTTCGAGATCGTCCCGCTCAGGCATATCGACTATAACGGCCGGCATCTGCAGGAGATGGATCTCGACGCCATACTGGCACGCAAGCCGTCGCTCGTGCTGGTCGACGAACTGGCGCACTCCAACGCGCCGGGCAGCCGGCACCCGAAGCGCTATCAGGATGTCGAGGATCTGCTCGCCGCCGGCATCGACGTCTATACGGCGGTCAATATCCAGCACCTGGAAAGCCTGAACGACGTCGTTCAGCAGATTACCCGCATCCGCGTGCGCGAAACCGTGCCGGACGCCTTCCTCGACCGGGCGGACGAGATCGAGGTGATCGACCTCACCCCGGCCGACCTGATCCAGCGGCTGAAGGAGGGCAAGGTCTATTTCCCGGGGACGGCCGAGCGTGCGCTGGCCCATTATTTCTCGCCGGGCAATCTCACGGCATTGCGGGAACTGGCACTGCGCCGCACCGCCCAGCGTGTCGACCAGCAATTGCTTACGCACATGCAGGCGCACGCGATCTCCGGTCCGTGGTCGGCCGGCGACCGTATCCTCGTCGTCGTCAACGAGCATCCCAAGGCGGCGGCGCTGGTGCGCTATGGGCGGCGGATGGCGGAAAGGCTGCGTGCGCCATGGACCGCGCTCTATGTGGAGACGCCGCGTTCGCTCCGGCTTGGCGACAGGGCACGCGACCGCATCGCCGAAGCGCTCCGCATGGCCGAACGCCTGGGCGGCGAGGCGGTGACCGTGCCCGGTCACGAACTGGCGGGAGAAATTCTCGACTATGCGGCGAAGAACAATTTCAGCCACATCGTCATCGGCCGCAGCGAACGTTCGCGGCTGCACGAACTGCTTTTCGGCTCGATCACCTACGAGATCGTCAAACGCGCGGGCAACGTGGCCGTCCATGTCGTCACCGGCGATGACGGGGGTGCCCTGGCGGCAAAAAACATCGACACGCGTCCGGCCTCGGCGCCGTTCGACGTGCGGCCCTATCTGACCAGCACCGTTCTGGTCGGCATCGCGCTCGCCTGCGGCGAGGTGCTTGCCCGCTTCCTCAACGTGCAGAATGTCGCGCTCGTCTTCCTTACCGCCGTGCTGGTCAGCGCCGTCGCCTTCGGCCTCGGCCCCGCGCTGTTCGCCAGCCTGCTGAGCGTGCTTGCCTTCAACCTGTTCTTCCTGCCGCCCTATTACAGCATCACCATTTCGGACCCCGAGAATGTGGTGGCGCTGTTTTTCTTCCTGACGGTGGCACTGATCGCGTCGAACCTCACATCGAACGTCCGAACACAAGCGATGATGGCGCGCAATCGTGCCAGGACGACCGAGGACCTCTACCTGTTCAGCCGCAAGCTTGCCGGCATCGCCTCGCTCGACGACCTTCTGTGGGTGATCTCCTCGCAGGTCGCCTCGATGCTGAAGGTCAGGGTCGTGCTTTTTCTGCCCGAACAAGGGTCGCTCGAACTGAAGGCGGCATGGCCGCCGGAGGACGTCGCCGAGGAGGCCGATCTGGCGGCGGCGAAATGGTCATGGGAAAGCAATAAGCCAGCCGGTCGCGGCGCCGACACGCTGCCGGGAGCCAAGCGCCTGTTCCTGCCGATGCGGACGGGACGCAGCCCTGTGGCCGTCATCGGCATCGACAGCGACAAGCAAGGCCCGTTGCTGACCCCCGACGAGCAGCGTCTGCTCGATGCGCTGTCGGATCAAGCAGCGCTGGCCATCGAGCGCATCAACCTGTCGGACGACTTCGACAAGGCCAAGCGCGCGGCCGAGCGCGACCAGCTTCTCGCCGCGCTGCTCACCTCCATATCGCACGATCTGCGTACGCCGCTGGCCTCGATCCTCGGCGCGGCGGACAGCCTCGGCAGCCTGCCGGATCTGAAGCCGCGCGACAGGACGGAACTGCTTGCCACGATCCAGGAGGAGGCCGAGCGGCTCAACCGGTTCATCGCCAATCTGCTCGACATGACCAGACTGGAATCGGGCGCGGTCGAACCTAATTTGAGCCCGGTCGATGTCGGCGAAGTTGTTGGCGCCGCACTGCGTCGGGCGGAAAGGATCCTGGCCGGCCATCATGTCGAGACGGTTGTGGCGCCGGACCTTCCCTTGCTGCGGCTCGACCCGGTGCTGTTCGAGCAGGTGCTGTTCAATCTTATGGACAATGCGGCGAAATACGCCCCGGCCGGAACGACGATCCAGCTTCGTGGCTGGCGTGAAGGCGCGGCGGTGCATCTCCAGGTGCTGGACGAAGGGCAAGGTATTCCGAAGCCGGACCTGGAGCGCGTCTTCGACAAATTCTACCGCGTGCGCAAATCCGATAGCCAGCGCGCCGGCACCGGGTTGGGCCTCGCCATCTGCCGCGGCTTTGTTGAGGCGATGGGCGGGGTGATCGAAGCAGGCAACCGGACCGGCAGGCATGGCGCCGTCTTCACCATAAAATTGCCGGTCACGGCCGTCGGCCAGTTCGGTACGGCGGCATGAGCGCAACCTTGACGAAAATCCTGGTGGTCGACGACGAGCCATCAATCCGTCGGCTGCTGCGCACCAGCCTGTCGTCGCAGGGATTTCAGGTTGTCGAAGCCGGCGACGGACATTCGGCTCTCTCGGAAGTCGAAGGATCGCGCCCCGATCTCGTCATCCTGGACCTCGGCCTGCCGGATATTTCCGGGCTGGAGATGATCCGCATCCTGCGTACTGGCGGTTCCGTCGTTCCTATTCTTGTCCTGTCGAGCAGGACTGACGAGAAGGGAAAGGTCGAGGCGCTCGATCTCGGCGCTGACGACTACGTGACGAAGCCGTTCGGCACGGCGGAGCTTTTCGCCCGCATCCGCGCGGCGCTGCGCCATCGACTGCAGCAGCAGGGCGAGCAGCCGATTTTCCGCAGCGGCGATCTCGAGGTCGATCTGGTGCGCCGCATCGTGCGCGTGCGCGGCGGAGAGGTGAAGCTCACGCCCAAGGAATACGATATATTACGCATATTGGTCGCCCATGCCGGCAAGGTGCTCACGCACCGCATGCTGATGAGCGAGGTCTGGGGCGGCGAGACCGACGTGCAATATCTGCGCATCTATGTCCGCCAGCTTCGACAGAAGATCGAGACCGATCCCGAGCAGCCGCGATACATATTGACGGAGACAGGAGTAGGCTACCGGCTGATGATGGAGTGATCAGGCCAAGCCAGCCCGAGGTGGCCGATTTTGCTGGCATGCTGGCGCCATCGAAGGTTATGGAAGCGCTTGATATAGTCGAACACATCCGCCCTGGTATCATCCCTCGTCCTGTGCGTATTGGGGCTAACCGTTCGGTTTTCACCGACGAGAAGAAGCTCTCCGTCGCGGCATTTTAGCCAATATCCAGCTTCGGTGGACACGTCGTCATTTTGCGAAAAGTTTTCTTCGGAGCCTGTGGTTCTGCGTCGGCTCGGCGGAAGTCATTGCTGTCCGGCCAATGGAAGTCGGTCAGTGCAGGCTTGCCGCGAAAGTGTTTTGGCAAATCGAGAAACGGAGCTTACCGGCCATTGACATGTCAGGCACAATGTTGGCTGCTATCCCGTGACGAGTGAAAAGATCGTCACGGCTTCGTTTCTCGCGTACCGCTATACCCGACAGACGATGGAGGACATCGTCATAGTCCAGAATTACGTTTGCGTTCGCTGAGCCATTAGAATGTATGAGATTACAACTTTCCGGTGAATGCCGGCATCCGCTTCTCGATGAAACTGGCAACGCCCTCCTTCGCATCGTCGCTTTCGCGGATCGCTTGGAGCGCATAACGTAGTTGTGCGCTGCGCTCAGCAGATCCTAGCGGTACAAGCTCGGCAGCCATTTGCTTCAACTGGGCGACGACTAGGGGCGCGCACCTTGTCAAGCGCCGCGCATAGTCCATTGCCACAGCATTTAGCTCCTCGGGAGCGACAAGCTTATTGACAAAGCCGACCTCGTAAGCCCGGCGCGCCGAAATCTCGTCGCCAAGCAGCATCATCTCCATCGCTATCTTGTGCGGGATACGGTTCGCAATTCCTGCGATCATGCCGCCAGTGAAGCCGCGCTTGGCTTCCGGATAGAGGAACTTCGCACGCTCGGTCGCCACGCAGATGTCGGCCATCTGCACCATTACCACCGCGCCGCCAGTGCACCAGCCGTCGACCGCGATAACGACGGGCTTGGTCACGTCGATGCCGATCCCGGGAATCGCGAGCGGAAAATTTTGCGGCCGTGATTTGATGTCGGCACCGACCGAAAAGTCATCCCCCGCCGGGATAACTACCGCAACACGATCGTCACTCGACTGGAAATGCTTCCAAGCCTCATAGAGACCTATAGCCATCGCCTCATTGATCGCGTTTCGCTTCTCCGCCCTGTTGAGGACGATGCGGGCGATGCCGTCGCTAGATTCGTAGATTATCTCGTTCATTTCTTCTCTTTCCTGTCTCAGGCGATGACGCCGCGCGCATCAACGGCGAGCACTCCCTTGCCCGCGTCACGCACGAAGAGCGGGTTGATCTCGATATCCGTCAGCCGTCCGTCCAGATCCGCGACCAGCCATGATAGACGTGCCAGCGTGTCGCAGAGCGCCTCCAGATCCGCTTTCGGTCGACCACGGTAACCGTCGAGCAGCGGCCACAGCCTCAAGGTCCGCACCAGGTCGGCCGCCTGCCCCAGCGAGAGCGGGGCGAGAGCGATGCAGACGTCGCGAATGAGCTCGACCTGCACCCCTCCCATGCCGACGAGCACTGTCGGCCCAAACTGCGGATCCCAGCGCGCACCGACGATCATCTCTGTCGCGGCGCCAGCCATTTCCTGGACAAGCAGGCCTTCCGGTTTCGCCTCCGGCGCGTGCGTGGCAACGCTTGCCATGATCCCGTCCCAGCCGGTCCGGATCGCCCCTTCGCCGTCGAGCCCTACCTTGACACCGCCAATGTCGGATTTGTGCACGATCTCGCGCGAGACGATCTTCAGCACCACCGGCCCGCCCAGCGTTTTCGCGAATTCGACGGCTGCGCCGACATCCCTCGCTACCATCTCTCGCGTTACCGGGATGCCGGCGGCGAAGAGCAGCGACTTGGCTTCCGGCTCGAGGAGCCGTCCCGGCTGCAGTGCCCGTGCCGCTTCAGTAGGAGGAGGCATGTCCTTTGGGCGAACCGGTACGTCCGCCCCTTCCCCGGTCGTTGCTGCGGCAGAGGCACGTAGCACCGCGATCGCTTGGTCCATGGTGTTGCAGTAGGGCCGTCCGTGGTCGCGCAGCACCTTGCGCACAGGGTCGAGCACCGAACCAGGCGTAACCACGAACATAACGGGCTTGCCGCAGCGCTCCGCGGCCTGCGACCACTCGGCCGCCTTCTTTTCCAGTGCCGGCGAGGTCGCGATCGCAACCGCAATGGTGCCCACATCCGCGTCCGCGGCGAAGATCTCGATCGGCCGCACCGCGGCCTCCATCATCTTGTCTGCAGGCATGCCGCCGACATCGAGCGGATTGACGTGACGCGCCGTGCCGAAGATCGCGCGAAGCTTGGCCACGGTCGATGCATTCGGCCCGGCGAGCCGCAGCCCCGCCGCAGAGATACGGTCGCCGGTGATCGCGGCCGTTCCGCCCGACGGGGTCAGCGCCGCGATACCATCGGTGCGGGGCACGCCATAGGCGGCCAGGAACTCGGCTGTCTTGATCATGTTCTCCGGGTCGTCGAGCAGCACGGCCGAATGCCTCCGGCACACGGCCTCCAGCACCTCGTATGAGCCCGCAAGGCTTGCCGTATGCGACTGCGCGATCGCGGCGCCCGCAGCGGTGCGTCCCGACTTGACGATCAGCAACGGCTTCCCCGCCGCCCGGCAGCGTGATGCCGAGGCGATCAGCCTCGCGCCGTCGGTCACCCCTTCGAGATAGGCGCAGACGACCCGTGTAGCCGGATCCTCCGCAAAATAGTCGATGAAGTCACAAGCGTCGATATCGGCCTGGTTGCCGACAGTCGCACAGACACTGAAGCCGCCGCCATCATCATAGGCATGACTGAGCATAGAGGCCATTACGGAGCCGCTCTGACTCACCATCCCGATAGCGCCAGACGGCAACCTGTCGACCGCGAGGGCGACGGACGAGGAAAGAGCAAGCTTCCTGGCGGGATTTATAAAGCCGAGGCAGTTAGGCCCGATCAGCCGAACACCTGCGCGGCGCCCCGTCGCGACAAGCTCTTCCTGGCGTCGAGCGCCTTCCGCCCCGGCCTCCGCGAAGTCGGAAGTGACCACGATGGCGCCGCGCAAGCCGGCCGCGCCGCATTCCTCCACCGCCGAGAGCAGATGCCGACCGGGCACAAGCAGAAGCGCAACGTCGACTGTTTTTCCGATGGCTGCGATGTTTGGAAAGCAAGGCAGACCGAGGACTTCCTTTCGCGATGGATTGACCGGGTAGATGCCCCCTTCGAAGCCGTGCCGGAGCAAATAGCGCAACGCGCGGCCACCGAACTTGGAGGCGTCGTCCGTGGCGCCGACGAGGGCCACGCCGCGCGGCGACAGTATCGTGCGCAAATCCTCGACCGTGTCGCGTTGGCCGGCGGCTCCAGACGTCATGTCATTCATATGCATTCCCCATGGCGACGGCGGATGCACGCCCCGCTTTCACACGTGCGAGATGTGCGACGATGCGATCCTTGAGGCCCGCTCGCGCGGCCGAGCGCACAAGCGCTGCGAGATCCCGATCGGCATCGCGGTCGGCAAGAAGGCTGCGCACGGATGCAAGCGTATCCCGATCCAGGCGGGTCGCCGCCTGCGTCTCGGATTCGAGGACGGCTTCGAAATCGTCGCATGCGATCATGGCGTTGCTCAGTCCGAGCCTCATCGATTCTTGCGCGTCGATCGTGCGCCCCGACGCCACCAACTCCTGCGCGGACGACGCACCGACCAGCGCCGCGAGGCGCCCGGTCCCAAGCACGAGTCCGAAGCCCGCGCCTGGAAAGGAGAACTTCGCATCAGGTCCACAATAGCGTCGGGAGCACGCTGCGTAGAGATCTGCTCCGGCCCCCGTTGCCGTGCCTGAGGCGAAAGCAAGCGTGGCGAATGGAGCGGAATGAACTCGTGCGAGCAGCATCTCGATACGCACGAACCGGGCGAGCAGGCTGGCATCCGTCTCATCCTCGACCGCTGTCAGGTCGAAGCCGGTGCAGAACCGGTTGCCCTGGCTGCGGAGGCAGAGAAGCCCCACCCGACCTTCTTCGGCCGCGTCGACCACACCATGCAGTGCCTCGACCATGGCGACCGACAATGCGTTGCCGGCAGTCGGCACCGCGAGCGTGGCAACCATGACGCGGCCGTGCCACTCGACAGAGACTGCAGGACCCATCACGCTACCCAAAGATTGGGAAGCATGTCGTTGTGATATCCCGACACAAAGGACGAGATGCGGCCTTCGTCATCGTAGACGTGGCGGCTGATCTCGCCGATGTTGCCGCCATAGACATGGATGCTGATCGATGCCCGGTCGTCGAGCGCATTGAAGACCTTGTGGATGTCGCCGACGATCGGAGACACACACGCCACCTCGCCCTTCTCGAGCCGCTCGATCCTGCCTCCCACGGGAACTCCCCCGACCAGATCGTAGCCTTGGGAAAGCTCGGCGCCGCGCAGCACACCGACGATCCCCCATGTGGTATGGTCGTGTATCGGCGTGCTCTGCCCGGGCCCCCAAACGAAGCTCACCACGGAGAAGCGGCCCAGGGGATCGCAATGCAGCAGATATTGGCGATACTGGAGGGCGCCAGGTTCAGAGAAGCGATGGGGCAGCCAATCATCGGTCGAAATCAAATCGGCCAGCAGCTGCCGCCCGCTTTCCAGGATCGTCGCCTCGTCGCCATGGGCTTCATGAACGAGGAGCGTCATGTCGGCGATAAACCGGCGGAGCTTCAACCTCCCTTCGATGTTGACCATCTCTATTCGTCCCATTATTTAGGATGTCTTCCCACCTATTGATATTATCTACATCGGTGTGCCTGTCAATTGAGATATGCCGATGTTTCTGGAAACCGCATAACGAACCCATGTGGCCGTCCTCGTAAATTGACAAAGCACTCCGATCTTGTTATCCAATAATTGGGATTTCGTTTCAAATAATGGGATATAGCAATGACTGAAAAGCAGACCGCTGTTTTCGGAAAAACCCCCATGTGGGACATGGTCGACTGGGAGGACCTCTACAAGCCCGAGGAGTCGGCCCTGCTTGTCATCGACCCGCAGAACGACATCCTCAAGAAGGAAGGCAACATGGATTACTACGGTATGTGGCAGGATGCGCCACGCACCATAGAAGCCATCGGCGCGCTTGTCCGTGGCGCCCGCGCCCGCAAGGTTCCGGTTTTCTGGTTCCGCTATGTGCGGCTTGCCAACGGCAAGGACGTGTTCCCGAATTCGCTGGTGTCCGCGCGGCTCAAGATGCTGCGGTCACGCATCCCGAATATCTTCGCGGACGGTTCATGGGACATAGACATCGTCGACGAGCTGAAAGAGCTGATGGAGGACGAGGACTTCATTATCGACAAGCATGCGTCCGGCTGTTTCGAGGGCACCATGCTCGAAAAATATCTGCGACAGATGGGGGTAAAGAACCTGGTCCTTTGTGGCTATCTTACGGATTTCTGTGTGGCGAGCACAGCGCGCACCGGATACGACAAAGGGTACGGAACCATTCTGGTTTCCGACGCCTGCAACACGCACAATGCCGACCTGCACAGGGCCGCTGTTGATATGCACCGCTGGTATCTCGGCCCGGTCATCTCCACGAACAAGGCCGTCTCGCTGATGGGCGGCTGAAACACCGGATTCGATCGGGCCGCCACGACAGGGCAGAACTGCATGACAAAACGGGCCGTGCGTGCGTTCGCGATGACGCATTGGGGTTCCTACGAGGCCGAGGTGTCCGACGGCCGCCTCCGACGTCTCAGCCCGATAGAGATCGATGCCGATCCCTCGCGGATCGGCGCTTTCGATCCCGCGGTGCTGGAGTCGCCGACGCGCATCCGAACCCCCATGGTTCGGGAAGGCTTCCTTGCGGGCCACGGCACATCGCATCGCCGTCGCGGCGAGGATGCGTTCGTGCCGGTCTCATGGAATGAGGCCAGCGACCTGGTAGCAGCGGAACTCACCCGCGTGCGGGACCAGCATGGCAATGCCTCCATTTTCGGTGGCTCGTACGGCTGGGCAAGTGCCGGCCGGTTCCATCACGCCCAAAG
>ERZ778027.5017-NODE-5017-length-10617-cov-5.006722_pt1 | contig 10617 bp, 9 predicted proteins | sample MGYA00375757_ERZ778027 | MGnify/ENA primary metagenome ERZ778027 (study PRJEB29350, sample SAMN05389817) | bioreactor metagenome | isolation source: Ammonium sulfate bioreactor | place: South Africa: University of Cape Town | collected 2014-02-18 ... | reverse complement strand
TCTTCATCGAGCCGATCTCGGCTGTGATGGCGCTGCCCGAACGGCCGGCGATCATGATGGCAGTCAGAAGCACGCCCATCTCGCGCAGCACGAGAATGCCGACCAGATCGACGGTGAAAATCTCCGCGCCGAAATAGCGGAGTTGGAAAGCACCCTGCTGGGCGACGATGGCGCCGACGATGGACGACATCAGCACCACGACCGGAATCGCGCCGACCCCCATCCGATCCATCTGGTGGACGATCGCCGCGATGTTGACGCCATGGCCACGTCCGAGCTTCATCTGCGAGCCCCGGATCGTGGCGCCGAGAATGTTCATGCCCATCAGGAAATCGTCACGACCGGCATAGACCGCCCGGCCGATCGCCTCGAAAAATCCAAGGAAGTCAAAGCGCCGGACCTGCGGCGACGCGGGTTCGTTTTCGTTTGCCGCTTCGTGAACCGCCGACAGAAGCGTCGAGACGGCCTCCGAGGGGCCGGCAAGCTCGATCTCGTGACCGCGCGCGGCCGTAGCCGCGAGAAAGCGTTCGACGATCCACGCTCCGGCGGTGTCCATCTTGTCCACGCCGGAGAGGTCGAGCCGAACCTTGCCTCCATCCTCGGCGGTTTCAAGCTCACGCAATTCGGCGTCGAGTTCGGCGACCGTGCGCGTCGTCCATGCGCCGGAAAGCGCGACCGTGCGGGCGCCGCCCTCCTCGCTAACGGCGACCTGCGGCCGGCTCTCCTCGCCGGCGTTACCGCTTTTCCTTGACGTATTGCCGAACATGCAACCGGTCTTAGAACAACAAAAGGGCAAAGGAAATCAATTCTCCGGCGAGGGCGATGCGCTGCTTGCCGAAGGCCTGCAATGTGTGTGGAGATGGCCACTATATCCCCGGCTTTTCAGTTGATCCGGCATCCGTGAAGGCACTTTCTCTTGCTCTGCCGGTAGAGTGATTCGCATATTTGCGGCCCTGCCTGTCCTATCGGGCGCACCGTATGAGGTTCGTTGATGCGTTCATTTGAGATCCGCTCGGAGCGTTTCCCGCTGGCCCGCGCCTTCACCATCTCGCGCGGCAGCAAGACCGAAGCGGAAGTGATTGTGTGCACGATCCGCGAGGGCGACAGCGCCGGCCGCGGCGAATGCGTGCCCTACGCCCGCTATGGCGAGACGGTCGCCTCGGTCCGTTCCGCCATCGAGGCCGTCGGCGACCGGATCGCCTCCGGCGTGGATCGGCAAGCGCTGTCTCGCGTCATGCCGGCCGGCGCCGCGCGCAATGCGGTCGATTGCGCGCTCTGGGACCTCGAAGCGAAGCTCTCCGGCCGGCCGGCACATGAAATCGCCGACAAGCCGACGATGCGTCCGTTGACGACCGCCGTCACCATCTCGCTCGGCTCGCCCGAAGAAATGGCGGACGAGGCGCGCACCCGGGCCGACCGCCCGCTGCTGAAGGTCAAGCTCGGAGCAGAAATGGTGGCCGAGCGCCTTGGCGCGGTCGCGGAAGCGGCACCTGGCGCGCGCCTCATCGTTGACGCCAATGAAGGTTGGTCGGAAGCGAGTATCGAGGAAAATCTCGCGGTTGCGGCGCGGTGCGGGGCCGTGCTGATCGAGCAGCCGCTGCCAGCGGGCAAGGACGCCGTCCTGCGTGAGATCGTCCATCCGGTGCCTATCTGCGCCGACGAGAGCGTGCATCTGGCCGCCGATCTGTCGAGGCTGAAAGGGCTTTACGACGCGGTCAACATCAAGCTCGACAAGACGGGCGGTCTTACCGCCGCACTTGACATGCGCAGGCAGGCCCGTGCCCTCGATTTCGGCATCATGGTCGGCTGCATGGTGGGTACGTCGCTTGGCATGGCGCCTGCCCTCGTCCTGGCGCAGGACGCCGATTTCGTCGATCTGGACGGGCCGCTTCTGCTTGCCACCGACCGCTCACCCGGCCTTGTCTATGACGGTTCGACCGTCCTGCCGCCCACGCCCGCGCTCTGGGGCTAGCTTCACGCACGCCAAAGCAAGAAGGAGGCCGACCGCCGCGACACCTGCCATCGTCGCAAAGCTCTCAGGCCCGAAGGCGCGATAGAGCGGGCCGGCCGCCAGTGTGAGCGTTGCCAGGAGCATGTTGTTGGCGAAATAGGCAGCACCCTGCGCCGCCCCGATCCGCTCTTCGGGGACCGTCTCGGCGCGCATCTTCTGCGACGCCAGGAACACGGCGGAAAAGGAAAAGGCGTGCATGCCCTGGACAAGAAAGAAGCCGGCAAGTCCCAGGCCAAGCGGATCGACAAACGGAAAGAGTGTCCATCGTGCGATCGCGACGACGGAGCCGATCGCGAGAACGACGGAGGAAGGAAAGCGGCCGAAAAGCCTTCGGAAGACGGTGAACATCACGACTTCCGCCATCACCGAGAAAGCCCACAGGAAGCCGATCGCCGTTCCGCCGATGCCGACCGATTCCCAGTAGATGGTGCCGAATGTGTAGATTTGCGCGTGGCTCGCCTGCGCCAGCGCGGAAGAAAGCAGGAAGAGCACGAAATAGGGATTGCGGAAAACCGGCGCCGCACGCGGCAGCACCTCGACCGGATCGAGCGCAGGCCGCCGCGGCCGCCCGAGACGCGGCGCGATGAAGCACATGAAGGCGATGCTGACGAGCGCGCCGACGAGAAGCCATGGGAAGGCCTCCACGCCGGTGCGGTTGATGATCCAGCCGCCGCATATGTTGGCGGTGAGGAAGGATACCGAACCCCAGACGCGCATCTTCGGATATTCGGAGCCGTAGCGACGCACGCCGGACAGAGCCAGCGAATCGGCGAGCGGGCTCTGCGGTCCCCAGAAGAAGGAGAAAACGAGCGAAATGGCGAGAACCGCCGCATAGACCGGCGGCAGGAAATAGCCCGAGGCTGCTGCCGCCGAGCAAAGCGCGAGCAGCATCAGCACCGGCACGCGATCCGGGGCGCGGTCGGCCAGAGCCGAGATCGTCGGCCCGGTCACGACCCGCACGAACATCGGGATCGCCAGCAGGATGCCGATCTGTTCCGGGCCGAAGCCCGATTCGCGCAGCCAGAGCGGGAAATACGGCAGATAGAAGCCGTTCGGCATGAAGACCGTGGCGAAGAGCAGCGCCATGCGCAGCTCGAAATGGCGTGGTTTCACCTGCTGCTCGGGCGACAGCGGCGGCAGTTTCTGATCGTATGCCGGGGTTTGCAGCGACATCGGGAGCCTGAGCGCTCGGCCATGAACGGCCGCGGACGCTTTCGACGCAATAGCACGGTGACGCATGCTTCAAAACGGCAATTCCCTTGCGTGGAAAAACACCCTGGCATCATTTGCCGGTCCAGTTGCGTTCTGGCGCAAAAGACTCTCAAGGGTTATGCCGATTGTCAGAAAGCCGGCGATCGGGCTAGCGTGCCTGGCAAGCAACGGAGGAAAGCTTTGGATCTGGGAATAAAGGGCCGCAAGGCGATCGTCTGCGCGTCGAGCCGCGGGCTCGGGCGCGGCTGTGCCATGGCGCTGGCCGAAGCCGGCTGCGACCTGGTCGTCAACGGCCGTGACGAAAAGGCGCTTTCGGCAACGGCGAACGAAATCCGCGATCGCTTCGGCGTCGACGTCACGGAGGTCGCCGCGGACGTTTCGAGCGCCGAGGGCCAGAAAGCGCTGCTGACCGCCTGCCCGGCGCCCGACATCCTCGTCAACAACAATGGCGGTCCGCCGCCGAAGCCCTTCGGCCAGATCGATCGTGCCGCGATCCTTGCCGGCGTCGAGCAGAACATGATCACTCCGATCGAGCTTATCCGCGCCGTCATCGACGGCATGGCGGAGCGTGGTTTCGGCCGCATCGTGAACATCACATCGCTCTCGGTCTATCAGCCGATCCCGGGTTTAGATGTGTCTTCCGGGGCCCGCGCGGGTCTGACCGCGTTCCTTGCCGGCGTGGCGCGCACGGTCGCATCGAAGAACGTGACGATCAACAATATCCTGCCCGGCAAATTCGATACCGACCGCATCCGCGCCACACTGAAATTCGGCGCGGAAAAGGCCGGCATCTCCGAGGACGAGCAGAAGAAACGGATCGGAGGAACCGTCCCGGCCGGGCGGCTCGGCACCGCTGAGGAGTTCGGACAGGCTTGCGCCTTCCTTTGCTCCGCGCAGGCGGGCTATATCGTCGGCCAGAACCTGATCCTGGACGGCGGCTTCTTCAACAGCGCATTCTGACCGCTCGAAGTTCTCATCCGAAATATCAAAAGAGAGGAATACTGCTTTGAAACTGGTGCGATTTGGAGAAAAGGGGCGCGAAAAGCCCGGCATGATCGACAAGGACGGCGCCGTTCGCGACGTGTCCTCGCTGGTGAACGATTTCTCGCCCGAGACGATTTCCCCTTCCCTGAAGGAGAAACTGGAAAAGGCCGATCTTTCCGCCCTGCCGCTTGCGCCGAAGGGCGCGCGGCTCGGTGCGCCGCTCTCGCGCACGGGGCACTTCATCGCCATCGGGCTGAACTACGCCGACCACGCGGCGGAAACCGGCGCGCCGATCCCCGCAGAGCCTATCATCTTCTCCAAGGCCGCAAACTGCCTTTCAGGCCCGAATGACGATGTGTTGATGCCCAAGGGCTCGAAGAAACTCGACTGGGAAGTGGAGCTTGCAGTGATCATCGGCAAGCGCTGCGACTATGTCGAGGAGAAGAACGCGCTCGACCACGTCTTCGGCTATGCGGTTTGCAACGACGTTTCCGAGCGCGAATTCCAGATCGAACGCGGTGGCCAGTGGATGAAGGGCAAGGGCTGCCCGACCTTCGGCCCGCTCGGCCCGTGGATCGCGACGGCGGACGAGATCGCCGACCCGCAGAAGCTCGCCATGTTCCTCGACGTGAACGGCAAACGCATGCAGAACGGCAACAGCTCGACCATGATCTTCTCCGTCGCGCATGTCGTTTCCTACCTGTCGCAGTTCATGGTGCTCGATCCGGGCGATATCATCACCACCGGGACGCCGCCCGGAGTCGGGCTCGGCATGAAACCGCCGGTCTTCCTGAAGAACGGCGATACGATGCGTCTCGGCATTGCAGGGCTCGGCGAGCAGGCACAGAAGGTCGTGGCGCGCTAAAAGGCGAGCCGAGGAGCGGGGGCAAGAAGGATGAGCGAGAAGAACGAGTCGAAGCCGATCCGCTCCGATCTCGATGAAGCGGCGCTTTTCTTCCACAAATACCCCCGCCCCGGCAAGCTGGAGATCCAGGCGACCAAGCCGCTCGGTAACCAGCGTGATCTGGCGCTCGCCTATTCGCCGGGCGTTGCCGCGCCCTGCCTCGCCATCCGCGACGAACCGGCGCTCGCGGCGGACTATACGAGCCGCGCCAATCTCGTCGGTGTCGTTTCCAACGGCACCGCCGTGCTCGGCCTCGGCGATATCGGGCCGCTCGCTTCCAAGCCGGTGATGGAGGGCAAGGCCGTCCTCTTCAAGAAATTCGCCGGCATCGACGTCTTCGACGTGGAGATCAACGCACCCGAAATCGACCAGATGGTCGAGACGATAGCGGCGCTGGAGCCGACTTTCGGCGGCATCAACCTCGAAGACATCAAGGCGCCGGAATGCTTCGAGGTCGAGGAGCGCCTGAAGGCGCGGATGGCCATCCCCGTCTTCCACGACGACCAGCACGGCACGGCGATCATCGTCGCGGCGGCGGTGCTGAACGGGCTGGAGCTTGCCGGCAAGAAGCTCGACGAAGTCAAGATCGTCACTTCGGGTGCTGGCGCCGCAGCGCTCGCATGCCTCAACCTACTCGTCTCGCTCGGCGCGCGACATGACAATATCTGGGTCACCGACCGTCACGGCGTCGCCTACAAAGGCCGTACCGAGGAGATGGACCGCTGGAAGGATCCCTACGTCAAGGACACCAACGCGCGGACGCTGGCCGACGTGATTGGCGGGACCGACGTATTCCTCGGCCTGTCGGCGGCCGGCGTGCTGAAGCCTGAATTGCTGGCCGAGATGGGCGAACGGCCGCTGATCCTGGCGCTCGCCAATCCGGTGCCGGAGATCATGCCGGAGATCGCGCGCAAGGCCCGGCCGGATGCCATGATCTGCACGGGACGTTCCGATTTCCCCAACCAGGTCAACAACGTACTGTGCTTTCCTTACATCTTCCGTGGCGCGCTGGATTGCGGCGCGACCGCCATCGATGAAAGTATGAAGATGGCGGCGGTGCGCGCTATCGCGGGCCTGGCGCGCGAGGAGCCGTCGGATGTCGCCGCGCGCGCCTATTCGGGCGAGACGCCGACCTTCGGGCCGGACTACCTGATCCCCTCGCCCTTCGACCCACGCCTGATCCTGAGGATCGCTCCGGCGGTGGCGAAAGCAGCGTCGGAAAGCGGCGTCGCTACGCGGCCGATCGCCGACATGGACGCCTATATCGACCGGCTGAACCGCTTCGTGTTCCGCTCGGGCCTCATCATGAAGCCGGTCTTCTCGGCGGCCAAGGCGGCCGGCGCCCAGCGCGTGATCTACGCCGACGGCGAGGACGAACGCGTGTTGCGCGCGGCACAAGTGGTCATGGAGGAAGGCATCGCGACCCCGATCCTCATCGGCCGCCCGCATGTCATCGAGACGCGACTGAAGCGATACGGCCTGAAGATCAGGCCCGGAACCGATTTCGAGCTGATCAACCCCGAGGACGATCCGCGCTACCGTGATTATGTCGATCTCCTGATCCGGATTGCCGGCCGGCGCGGCATGACGCAGGAAGCGGCGCGCACGATGGTGCGCACGAACACCACCATCATCGCCGCGCTCGCCATGATGCGCGACGAGGCCGACGCGATGATCTGCGGGCTGGAAGGCCGCTACGAACGGCACCTGCGCAACGTCGACCTCATAATCGGCCGCAAGACGGGCGCCTCCCACCTGGCGGCGCTCTCGATGCTGATTTCGCAACGCGGCATCACCTTCTTCACCGATACCTATGTGAACATGGACCCGAGCGCGGACGAAATCGCCGAGTTCACCATCCTTGCGGCGGAGGAGATCCGCCGCTTCGGACTGGAGCCGAAGGCGGCGCTCCTGTCGCATTCCAATTTCGGCTCGAAGGATTCGCCCTCCGCACTCAAGATGCGCGAGGCGGCGGCCATCCTGAAGCGGATCGCGCCGGATCTCGAGACCGATGGCGAGATGCACGGTGACGCGGCGCTCGACGAGAAGCAGCGCCAGCGCGTCTTCCCGCACTCGACGCTTCAGGGCGAGGCGAATTTGCTCGTCTTCCCCGACCTCGACGCGGCCAACATCACGCTCAACACCGTCAAGGCGATGCTGGATGCGCTGCATGTCGGGCCGATCCTGCTGGGCACCGCCCGGCCGGCTCATATCTTGACGCCTTCGGTTACCTCGCGCGGGGTCGTCAACATGACGGCGTTGTCGGCGGTGGAGGCCTCGCAGAAAGCAGCGGCGAAAGCGTAGCGGGAACTTCGACCCCCTCTCCCCCTGAAGGGGCGAGGAAAGGTCAAGCGGCATCGTGAAAAATGATGCCGGTCGTATAGCGCTCGCCGCTTCGGACCCGGCTGACGCCGTGCCGCATCTTGACGCGATAATCGCCGCGCGAACCGGCTTTCGGCCGATCGTTGACGGTGAACAGCGCGCCATGTCCGAGTGACAGCGGCACGACCTCGGCGCGTTACTGCATGCGCGGACGTTGCTCGGTCATGACGAACTCCGTAAAGATCCTGATGCAGGCAATTATAATCGCCCGGGCCATATTTCAGGAGAAGCGGCGTCGACCGCGCCTGCCCATCCGCGTGACACTCGTCGAGGAAGGCACGCAGGCTTTCGGGAAAGCGGCGGTCGATGCCCATCCGGCGATGCCATTCGTTCGCGATCGGCGCGATGCGCGGGTAGAACGCCTCGCGAAAGGAGACGATGATCTCCGGCAGGGGATTGGCGTAATATTTGTATTCGCCCTCCCCGAAGCCGTGCCGCTTCATGACGATATGGCTGCGGAAATGCCTGTCGTCCGGGTAGAGCGCGCGCAACGCGGCGCATTGTTCCGCATCCAGAAGCCGGCCGGTTGTCGCGATGCCGACTTCGTTCAGATCGTGGGCAATCTCCGGCCAGTCGAGGCCGGCGACCAGCTTTCCCGCATCATATTTCGGCATTTCCAACTCCATCAGAAATCTCCGATGAAGCTATCGGAAAAGCGCCTCAGGCAGCATTCCGTTTCTTGCGCTGTTCAGCTCTTCTTCGAGACGTGCTCGGGCTTGCCCTTGCGCTTGGTCTCGGCAAACTCCTCGAGCTGTTTTTCGCTCATCGAATCGTACATTTCCCTCGACGCGCCCTTGAGTTCGCTCTTATTGGTCTCGCCGCGCTTGGCCGAAAGTGCGGCGCCGGCGGCCATCTGCTGGGCTTTCGATTTTGCTGGCATGGCTTGCACTCCTGCGTTCCTATGAGCAGGAGCAACGCCCCGTCGGGCCGGCGGTTCCCGGCTTGCGCCCGAAACGCGATCAGCCTTCGACCGTGAGTCCGAAGCCGTGCATCAGCCTTCGCGTCGCTGGATTAGGCCGCCCCGAGGTGAAGATCGCAATATCGTCGTCACGGGATGGCTCGGCTACGCCGTCCGGCGGCAGCAGCGACTGCGCCCGTCGTGCGATCGCCTCCGCCGGATCGATCCAGTCGACCGGCCAGGGCGCGGTCTTGCGCATGCGGTTCACCAGAAAGGGATAATGCGTGCAGGCGAGGACGACGATGTCGGTGCGGCGGCCGTCATTCTCCATGAAGCAGGGAGCGATTTCCGTCTTCACCGCCGCCTCGTCGACGAAACCGTCACGCATATAGGTCTCGGCGAGTGCCGCGAGATTGACGCTGCCGACGAGGCGCACATGGCACTTCGACGCCCATTGGCGGATGAGGTCGCGCGTGTATTGCCGCTTGACGGTGCCCGGCGTTGCAAGAACGGAGACGAGGCCCGAGCGTGTCCGTTCCGCCGCCGGCTTGATCGCCGGCACGGTACCGACGAAGAGGTGGCCAGGAAAGCGCTCACGCAGGTCGGCGCCGACCAGCGTGAAAGCGGTGTTGCAGGCGATGACGGAAAGCGCGGGCCGGTGCTTTTCAAGCAATTGCCCGAAAACGCCGGCGATATGCTCCCGCAGCGCCGCCTCCTCCCAATTGCCGTAGGGAAAGGCGGCGTCGTCGGCGACATAGACGAAGCGGCGGCCGGGCATCAGCACCCGCGCCTCGCGCAGGACGGTCAGCCCGCCAATGCCGGAATCGAAGAAGAGAACCGGCGCGTCAGCCATCGCTGTCGCCCTCCTCGTTCCGGGGACGCGCCCCGCCATGGGGGCGGTGGGCGCGATCGGCCTTCGCCTTGCGCTCGGGATAGCCGGCGCCGCGCGGCTCCTTGGGCGAGAAATAGTCAAGCGAAGCGACGACGCCGCGCAGCACCTTGATCTCGGCCTCGGTGAAGCCGGGGCGCGTCAGCACGGCGCGAAGGTTGTCGACCATCTTCGGCTTCTTCGGGGCCGGCCGGAAATAGCCGCGCGCCTCCAGCGCCTCCTCCAGATGGGCGAACAGCCCGACCAGCTGCTCCTTCGGCGCCGGCACCATCTCCGGGCCGGAAAACGGCGTCGCCGTCTCGCTCTCCAGTCCGGATTTCATCCATTCATAGGCCATCAGCAGCACGGCCTGGGCGATGTTGAGCGAAGCGAAGGCGGGATTGACCGGGAAGGTGACGATCTCGTCGGCGAGCCCGATCTCCTCGTTGAACAGGCCGAAACGCTCGCGCCCGAAAAGGATGCCGGTCTTCTCGCCCGCCACGGAACGGCCGCGTAGCGCCCTGCCCGCCTCGACCGGGCCGCGCACGGGCTTGAAATTGTCGCGCTGGCGCGCCGTCGTGGCGAAGACGAAGTTCAGGTCGCCGATGGCGGAGGCGAGATCGTCGAACACGGCGACGCCGTCGATGACATGGTCGGCGCGGCTTGCCGCCGCCCTCGCCTTCTCGCTCGGCCACCCGTCGCGCGGATTGACGAGGCGCAGTCGGGAGAGCCCGAAATTCGCCATGGCCCGCGCCACCATGCCGATATTCTCGCCGAGCTGCGGCTCGACGAGGATGATCGCCGGACCATCGGTCAAAAGGGTTTGCTCGCGGTCCGTGCCTGCCATGATCGTCAAAGTCGCTTCGTGTGCCACGCGTCGTGCCACATCCCGCAAGGAAAATGAAGCCGCTCCCATGAAACGAAGCGGGCACGATCTATTCCGGGCTCGCAAATTCCCTGATTGCCGATGCGATCTCCGCGGGCCGCTCGTGCAGGATCCAGTGCCCGCTACCGGCAAAGTGCCTTGTCGTGAGCCGAGGGGCGTAGCGGCCGAGTTCCGCAATGGACGAGGGGCGAAGGGCCGTGTCGTCCTCACCCCACAGTAGCAGATGCGGAACGCGGACGGTCACCATATCTTCGGGAATATCGAGGATCGGCGCGGGCGCGGGTTTTTCGCCAGGCGCAGGTACGACGACGGGCGAGGCGCGGTACCAGTTGAGCATGCCGGCAAGCACTCCCGGTTCGCTCCACGCGGCAAGGTAGCCCGCCTTCTCCTCCTCGGTCAGCCAGTCGATCGCGGAAAATTTGGACAGCATGCCGAAGAGTTTCTCGTAGCGGTGGGCCGCAAGCCGGTCCTC